>OHSO01001271.1_pt1 | contig 11285 bp, 9 predicted proteins | sample 1578651 | NCBI WGS metagenome assembly OHSO01 (sample SAMEA3879524, study PRJEB24766) | human gut metagenome | biome: human-associated habitat; feature: feces | place: USA | collected 1985/1987 | reverse complement strand
AATCATCACGGCGTAGCTGACATCGTTCCGCCCGTTGTAGCCAAGCCGCAGGTCAATGCTCGTCTCGCCGACCTCACAGCTCGTGACGTTCAGCGCTTCGGGCAGGTCAATCGTCATCCCTATGTTTTCGATGGTGTATGGGTTCGTCGCTGCGTAATCCTCCGCAAAGGCGAAAGAAAAAAGTAGGCAAAGCGCGCAGAGTAAGGAAATCAGCCGTTTCATGAAATGAACCTCCTTTTATAATTCAAAGTTGATGAAATCAGACAGTTGAATTTCACCGTAAATGTCGGTCAGGCAGAAGCAGTAGAGGTAGGTCGCGTCGCTGCCTTCGAGCGAGTAGAAACCGAAGTCGATGGAACCGTCTTTGCCTGCCACAATCGGGTCGCCATCCATTGTCATTTCCTGCAATTCGCCGTCCTCATCCTCATATAGCACGTTGTAAATCGGTGTCACCACGTCACCCTCGGTCAGGGGAGTGCTGCCGCGAACGGGGAGTCCGGCATCGTCGTACCCCTGCGTGAAGCCGACAATCGTCCAGCCACTGCTGTAGCTCCGCCGTATCACCAGCAGATACCCCTCGACATCGTTGCAGCGGACGGGAATCACACTTCGGCGCATTCCGCCATTGACAAGCTGGTCGTACATCATCACAATTTGGTCATCCAGCATCGGCCAAGTACCGTCGAACTGGCTGATGATTTCGCCGCTTTCCCAGTCAATGGCGGCGTTCTGCATTGCGCCCATTTCGATGTAGAACGTATCCTCGTCGTCGCTGCCATCCAAGTACAGCAAGCCTTCGACCATGCTCAAGTTGTTCAGCTCGTCCTGACTGAGCATCATGCTGCACATATAGGCGGAATCATCGTCCATGTCCAGCCAATCGTCCATGGCAGAATCGTCCGGTATGAGGCTGCCGGTGAAGAACGCGTCGTTCATGGATGTGAACGTTGGCACAACGTCAGGTAAATCCACCGCATCTGTTTCCACCGCAAGAGGCGTTTCGCTTGTGGTGAACGTACTGGCGGGGGAGAAAAACGCGTCTGTCAGGTTGCCGGTGAACACGCTGCTGGTCGTGACCTGCTGCGGAACCTGCGCGCTGAAGACGTAATTGCCGCCACTGCGAAGCTCCGCATAGCCGCGCGTGAACTCCGTCATGCGCGGAATTGTCTCCTGACAGCCGTCGCCCTCGTAGCTTCCGGACGGGAAATAGACGCTCATGCCCGTCAGGTAGTCGAATTTCCGCGTGCCGACGTTGTAGCGCACGACGCGCTCGTAGGCGGTTTGCAGGACGTCTGCGGTCTGCGGCGCAATGGTACGCGTGCCGTCAATCAGCGCCATCATATCCACCATGTCGGATGTTGCGCTGTCAAAATCGCCAAAGGCATACATGCGCTGACGGGCACGGCTGAAGGTAGACAATTGCCCAGCGTCCAGCGCCTGCGAGAGATACGATGCGTATGTCTCCATTGTGCTGACCAGATAATCCATTGCCGGCAAGTAGAGGACGCTCATGCTGAGATAATCATCAGGGTTTTCGCCCAGGCAGGCTTCCATGTACGCATCCGCAATCGCAACGCCGATGCCCTGCGCGTCAAGGGCCGGATTTTCGCCCAGCGCATTCAGCCACGCATAATTCCAGCCGAGCGACGGCTCCAGTTCTTCGCTGGCGACCATGAAATCAGCGTAATACTGCACGTGCGCAGCCGCTTCGTAGGTTGCCATCAAGCAGGCGTCGAAGCCGATGAGATCCAGATGAAAATTGGGATTGGCTTCTGTAAAGTTGTACAGCACGTCGTTGATTTCGTGAATTGTCAACCCATCGTAATCCGCTGTTTCGTCGAAGCAGACGCCGCTCGTCGATCCGCCGCCGTGATTCCAGAAGATCAGCATGTAGCGATCGGCGGGGTAGGTGGAAGTCGCCCAAGTCAGGTAATCCTCCAGCGTGTTCTGCGCGCCCATGCTTTGCCATGCGCAGACTTCAACGTCGGAAAAATCGTAGTCCGCAATCGTAAAGCGGTTGATGTGGTTCGCACGCAGGCGGCTGTCGTCCCACTGGCTCGCGCCGCCTGCCTGCACGACGACTGTCACGTTGTCCGGAATGTCCGCCGCGCACATCTCGTACAGGTCGTTCACACAGTCACTCTGCAAATCCGTGCCGCACATGTACATCAGGACAGTCATCGTGGGGGTGTCCGCGCACGCCGCCGGAAGTCCAAGCAGCAGCAAACTGCCAAGCAGCAGCGCAAGAAGTTGGTGTTTCATCGGATGGTTCGCCTCTTTTCTTGTTTTCTGGCAAAATCCCATTATTTCTATTCTACTGCTGCAAATTCCCGTTGTCAACCGCGATTCGCGCAACATAAAACGCTCCTGACGCGTGTTCAGGAGCGTTTTGCTAAGGCAGCACCGCACAGCTCGGCGGTGCTGCTGGCGTGCCTTTTCCGCTATCTGCGCATGCAATTTCCTCGATTTGCATCCAGTAAACCTTCAAAATTTGCATTTACATCTGACGAAAAATCCATTCGCCAGCTGACTACCTCATTTGTGCGGTGTTACCTTAAATATGGCGATTTATTCTGCCGCCGACGCGGCGTGAATCTCCTCCAGGAAGCGGGTAATCGGCAGGTGCTGCGGGCATACATGTTCGCACTTGCGGCAGTGGATGCACTGCGACGCATCCGCATGATCCGCCTGAATCTGGGCGTATCCAGCCTTGAAGGAGCTGTCCGCGCGGAGCATGGCGGCATCGTAGCCTTGGAAAATGCGCGGAATCTGCACGCCCATCGGGCAGGGCTGGCAGTACTTGCAGCCCGTGCAGCGCGTTTTCGTCCGCGCAAGGTACGTTGCTTTGACCTTCTGGTAGAGCGCAAGTTCCTCGTCGGTCAGCGTCGGGCGCTTCGCCATGTCGAAAATGCGCAGATTATCCGTCACCTGCGCCCATGTGCTCATGCCGCTGAGAATCGTGATGACTTCAGGCATGGCGTACAGGTAGCGGAAGCCCCATTCGACCGGGCTGCGCCGCACGGCATATGCGTCGTAAACCGCTTTCACATCCACCGGGGGATTCGCAAGCAGACCACCGCGCAGGGGTTCCATGACGACGACACCCACGCCGCGCCGACCCGCTTCGCGGATGCCCTCAAGCGTCGCCTGGTTCTCGTCGTCGAGGATGTTCATCTGCACCTGACACATGCCCCACTGATCCCAGTCGTGCAGGATGCGCAGGAACGCCTTTGCGTCGTCGTGGAAGGAGAAGCCGGGATAGCGCACCTTGCCCTGCGCAATGGCGTCTGCATAGAAGCGTTTGTAGTCCAGCTTCTGCATCAAGTCCATACGTTCATTGTTCATTGCGTGGAGAATGTAAAAGTCCACATACGGCGTGTCAAGCTTTTTCAGCTGCTCGTCGAGGAACTTCATCATGTCCTCATGCGTCTTGACGAGCCAGACGGGCAGCTTTGTCGTCAGGATGACCTTCTCGCGGTAGCCGTCCTTGAGCGCCTTACCGATGACAATCTCGCTTTCGCCGCCGTGATACGGGTATGCCGTGTCGATGTAGCGGACGCCGTTGTCGATGGCGTGGCGAATCATGCGAATCGCTTCGGATTCGTCAATTTTGTCGTCCGGTGTTGTTGGAAAGCGCATACAGCCGAAGCCGAGCATGGAGCTTTCCCGGTTGATGGTCGGAAACATGGTGTTCAGCACGTGTTTTCGCTCCCTTACTTAGAGATATGGTATTATATCCGAAAGCCTGCCGAAAATCAGGTCAGGCTTTACATCCGATGTGTCTATGTCGCTGCGTTTTGCTTCGCCAGAGAGGACGAGAATGCCTGTCATGCCGTGATTCACGCCGGTCGCAACATCCGTGTAGAGCCGGTCGCCCACCATCGCCATCTCGTGCAGCGCAAAGCCGGTGCGCGCAAGGGCTTCATCCACAATACCGCGGTTCGGCTTGCCAATCACCACATCCGCCCAGCGCCCAGTGCTGGCGTGAATCAGTGCCATAAACGCGCCAAGGTCGGGGATGAACCCATGCTCGGTCGGGCAGTTGAAATCAGGATGCGTCGCGATATACGGCTTGCCCGCGCGGATGAGGTCGCAGACGCGGCAGAGCTTGCCGTAATCCAGCGTCGTGTCAAACGCCGCCAGCACATAATCCGCGTCGTCCGAATCGCAGAAGCGCAGCCCCATCGCCGTCAATTCCGCCCGAAGCACGGGATTCCCCAGCAGATAGCCGGTTTTGCCCGGAAAGTGCGTCAGGCAGTACCGCGCCGCCGCTTGTCCGGATGTAATCACGTCGCGATACGCCACCGGAACGCCCATCCGCGCCAACTTTTCGGCATACGTCGAGGCAGAGCGGCTGGAGTTGTTCGTCAGGAAGCGCGCGGTGCGCCCCGTTTTCTCCAGCGCATCCAGAAATTCCAAACCGCCGGGAATGATGCGGTCGCCCAGATAGAACGTACCATCCATGTCCAGCAGAAAGCAGCGGATGCCAGACAGCTTCGCGCGAATCGTCTCGTCGGTCATGCGCTCATCCTCCGCGAATCAGATTTCCTGCAATTTCAGCACGCCCTCAAGGTTCATCATCTTAACGGCGGCGTTGTAGGCTTCCTTGACCATGCTGATAAGGTATCTTTCATCCTGACAGGGAATGTACTTCGTCGCAATGCAGACCGCCAGCCCATGAATGAACAGCCATGTGCGCTCAAAGAAGCGCAGGGCGGTTTCGTCGTCCAGCGGCGTTTCCTTCTTGATGATGTTAAACACAAGGTCAAAATTCGTCTGGTCGCTGTATTGTCCCTCGCTGACGCGGTCGCGCATGAACAGCAGCTTGAACAGCTCCGGCTCGTCGCGGCCATAGAGCAGATACGTCGTGCAGAGCTGGATATATGGCGAGTCGGACTGCGCCATATCCGCCTCCGCGTGTGCCTGAAACTGGCGCGCGACGTAGAGAATCAGCTCCCGGTGCAAATCCTCCATGTTGGTGAACAGGCGGAAAATCGGCTGCGTTGAGCCGCCGAGTTCCTTGGCAATCGCGCGGGCGTTGAGGGCTTCTATGCCTTCGCGACGCATAAGCTGGCAGGCAGCATGGAGAACAGCATCACGGGTGAATCGAACTGTAGGCGGCATAATCGTCAATCTCCTTGATTATTTGGTATATTTGGCATAGGAACTGTAAAATCTCCGGCTGGAATCAATCTGCGTCAGCTGACGGTTCTTCGTCACATTCAGCACCAGCGCAATGCCGCCGATGTTCGTGACCATGTTTGAACCGCCATAGGAGAGGAACGGCAGGGGAATGCCGGTAATCGGCAGCCGCCCCAGCGTCATGCCGATGTTCTCGAAAACGTGGAAGAGCAGCATGCCAATCACGCCGATGATGATGAGCATACCCTGCCGATCATAGGTGTAGCGCGCGAGGTAGAGCATACGCAGAATAATCGCCAGGTACCACAGCATGATGATGCTGCAGCCGGCAAAGCCGAACGCTTCCCCGATGGTGGCGAAAATGAAGTCCGTCCAGTCGGCGGGGACGTAGTTCAGCTGACTCATCGAGCCATCGACAAACGTGCCGATGCCCGTCAAGCCGCCCGCGCCGATGGTCATCTGCGACTGGCGCATCTGGTACGCGTCACCCTGCGGGGACAAATCTGGATTCAGGAATGCGACAATACGCGCCAGACGGTAGTCATCGCTGCCTGTGGCGACCATGAAGCCGTACAGCGCCAGAACGAGCAGAATCGCGACGACAGCCATCGTAATCAGCAGCCGCCAGCGGACGTTGGCGAACAGCAGCATACATGCGAACGCGAATACCACGACGATAGCGGAACCTGTTTCGCCGGAGAAGAGAATGATCGCGCACGGCACGAGGAGCATTGCCATGATTTCGATGAAGTCGCGGAAGGTGCTCATTGGATGCTCCGATTGGCTCAGGCGCTGCGCCAGCATCAGAATCATTGCCAGTTTGATGAACTCCGACGGCTGAATCGTCATGTCCCAGATGATGTCCAGCCATGCCTTCACGCCTTCAGCGCGGTTGAAAACCCACACGACAAGTACCAGCACGGTTGTGCCGATGTACATGGCGCGCGTGAAGCGGCGAATCAGGTGGTAGGGGCAGAGGATAATCAGCGTCATGACCAGCGGCGCAAGCACCAGCACGAAGAAGCACTGGCGGAGTGTCGAGGAGGATTCCAAAATGTGTTCCAAGAGGTTCGTGGCGGTGGAGTTGATGGAGTACGTCGCCACACAGACGGCGTAGATGCCAAAAAAGCACATCGCAAACACCATCAGAATCAGCGGCACATCCACATGCGCGCGCGAACGGCGGCTGGCATTAGCGAACATGCTTCTCATCTCCTTTTTTGCGGCGCTGGAACAGGCGCTGGAAGAGTGTACGCTTCTGCCCGTATTCCGGCAGCGGCACGTCCTCGTCCGTCGTCATGCGCAGGGCGATGCGGGCAATGGCATTGCGCCCCTCGCTTTCGCCCTCCATCACGCTCTGATGATGCAGCAGCGCGCGGTAAATTTCCGCATCCTCCGGAATTTCGCCAAGCAGCGGCATGTCCAGCGTCAGCGCGACAGTCTGTGCGGCGTACATTTCGCCCCGGCGGATGTAGTCGGGATTCAGGCGGTTGACAATCACGCGCTGCGCCGTCAGCCCCTTTTTGCGCAGGACGCTCGCTGTTCGCTCCGCGTTGCGGATGCATACATCGTCCGGCGTGCAGACCAGCACGCACTCGTTGATTTCATTGCTCAGCAGGCCGCGCAGGCTGCGCTCAATGCCTGCCGGCGCATCAATGAGAACGTGGTCGAAATTGCTTTTGAGCGTCCGCAGAATTTTGCGGAACGCCTTGGCCTCCAGCTCCTTCGCGCGGGCGAACTGGCTGGCGGGCAGGAGAGACAGATTCGGCAGCGCGTCCGGCTTTGGCACGACAAGCGCATCATCCACCGGGCAAATGCCGTTCGCAACATCCAGAATATCATATACAATGCAATCCTGCACGCCCAGCAGCACGTCCTGATCGCGCAGGCCGATATCCGCATCCACAATGCAGACACGCTGGCCATTGCGCGCAATTTCCATGCCGAGGCAGGCGGAGAGGGTGCTTTTGCCCACTCCGCCTTTGCCGGAAGCAATAATCCAAGCTGTACCCATGTATTTGTGCAAGCCCTCCTTATGGCGCAAGGCTGTTGCCAATCGGCAGGTCATAGTCCACATCACTCTTGTCCCATTCCGGGAAAATCCAGTTCAGGAAGTCCTTCGCGGCGTAGGAACACATGGCGCCTGAATACCCGTGCGGCACATAGACGACGATGGCGACTTTCGGGTTGTCCAGCGGAGCAAAGCAGACGAACCAGCCGTTGTTTTCAAGGTCAATCTGGTTGACCTGCGCCGTTCCTGTTTTTGCACCCATCTCTTTCTGCCATTTGAAGTCGCTCCAGTAGCGTTTAGCAGTACCAGTATCGTCCGTAACGCCCTCCATCCCTTTGTGGATGAGGTTGAAGTATCCGTTTGTGTCGTTCAGGTCGTTGATCAGCACCGGGTCGCGGCGGGAAAGCACTTCGCCTTCCGGAGAGATGATGGAATCGACGATGGAGACGTTGTAGAACTTGCCGCCGTTGGCAACTGCCGTAACGTAGCGCGCGACGGCAATTGGCGTCACCGTCGTCACCGACTGTCCGATGGCGGTCAGAATCGTCTGCGAACCGCCCCACTTAATATCGTTGATGTAGTTGTAGGTGTCCGTAATGACGGAGTTGGAATACACCATCGAGCGGGGCATGTTCAGCTCTTCCATCAGGATGGTGCGCATGTTCTCCACCCACGAGGATTCTGGGTATGCCACCGCCATGTCCATCAGGCGCTTGGCGCAGGAAGACAGGCGCTCATCGTCGTATTCCATGCCGCGCGATTCACCGCACTTCTTCAGGTGCGACTTGATGGAGTTGAAAACGATAATCGGGCGCGAAGTGTCCTGCGACGATTCGCCCACCGGCTTCGTCGGGTCATACAGCGTGTTCTGACTGCCGACGACGCTGCGGACTTCGCCGGGCAGGTCAATGCCGGTTTTGCTCGTCAGCCCGAACGCGGCAGCATACTGATATAGGCGTGTTTCGCCCAGACGGCTGCCGCACTCATAGAAGAAGTAGTTGCAGGAGTGCTCCAGCCCTTCCACAATCGTCTGGTAGTAGTGCTGGCTGCGGTAGCCCTCGGAAATCCAGCACTTCGGAGCGGTGGACAAGTCGGAGTTGTAGGCGGTGTAGTAGCCCATGTCCGAAATCATCTCGTCCGGCTTCAACACGCCGGAGTCCAGCGCGCCGAAGCCCGTTACCATCTTGAAAATCGAGCCGGGGGTTGCGCGCGAGCCGATGGCGTAGTTCAGCATCAGGTTACGGTCATCGGACAGAATTGCGCGCGCCTCGTCGCCGCCTGCAACCAGCGCGTTCAGGTCGTAGGTGGGGTAGTTCGCCATGGCCAGCACACGCGCCTGCATGTCCAGCACAAGCATCACGCCGTGCTCTGCCAGTTCCAGCGGGTAATGCTCCCAGTCGTAGGTGGCAATCAGTGTGCGATTATCTTCCAGCCACTTGCTGGAGACCATCAAATCCTCCTGCTTGTCGCGGATGCGGGCGACGTTGGAGGCAATCGCGCGCTCCGCCACGGTCTGGTAGTTCACATCCAGCGTCAGCTTAACATTGTTGCCGTCCGACGGCTCTGTGTAGGAGATTTCGCGCACGATTTTCGACCAGTTGTTGCGTTCGACGACGCGGCTGCCCTTGCGCAGGGAGCTGTTCTGCGTCAGCCAATCCTCCATCGACGATTCAATGCCGTCGCGGCCGATGGTGTCGTTGTAGCTGTACCCTTTTGCTTGCAGCGTCAGCCACATCGTGCGCGAAGGAATCTTGCCGATATAGCCGATGACCTGCGCTGCCAGCGTCTGCTTGGGGTAGACACGCTGTGTGCTTTCGGAGATGTCCATGCCCGGCAGCATCATCGACTTCGTTTCAATCTCCGTCACCGTCTCGAAGGGAACGTTCTTCGCAATCGTAATCGGCAGGGAGTTGTACAGGTTCATCTGCATTTCGGAAAAGACAGCCATGACTTTGAGCATCGTGTCCTCATCAACGATGATGCAGGGTACATAGCCGCTGTCGTCGCCGCGCTTCTCGATGTACGCCGCGCGGACTTCCTCTTCCTCTTCGGCGGAGTTGACCATGCGGTAGCGGTGCTTGAGCGTCACCAGGCAGTCCTCCGGCGTGGGGTAGCTCTTCGCGGTCACATAGTTGTTGGAGCGCCATTGGCTTTCGCGTGTCTGCAGCGTCGCATCGGACACGCCCGAACCGAAATTGAACTCCCATTCGCCCGTCTCTTCGCTGCGCTGAATGACATAGCTGAATGCCAGCTTGCCGCCGTTGCGTTCGATAATTTTCAACGTGTCAATAATTGACTGCGTATACGTCTTGTAAACGCTGGAGGAGCTTTCGCTGGCGTCTTTATAGAAGGTAACATTGTAGACCATTTCGTCCGTGGCGAGAATCACGGAGTTCGCGTCGGTGATATTCCCGCGCTTGCCGGTCAGAGGAATCGTCTTTAAGCGGGTGGATTCCGTTTTTGTGGAATATCCCTCGCTGCTCTTCAGCTGCAAATTCACCAGACCGACAAACAGATAGGCAAACATCAGGATAAGGATAATCACAAAGACCAGAAAGCGACCCTTCACCTGTTCCGGCGCGTTGCCGTGATCTTGCTGATATTGGTTCACAATTCAGCCTCCTTTCACAGGGAAAAATAACATAATTCACCCGGCTGACCCGAAATCAGCCTTTCGCCATTGCTTTGGATACCGGCGCACCGAAGCCGAGCAGCCGACGCAGCGGCCACATCAGCACAACCGCGGTCAGCGTCGTCATCAGCGCATCGGTGAGCGCACGGGTGAAGAAAGCGCTTGTCAGTTCCGCACTGCTCATTGCGATATAGATGATGCTTACGGCCTCATACAGCAGCGCCGCGCACATGGCGCACAGGGGCGTGCGCAGATAAACACTGCGGTTGCGCCCCCGGCGGTGGTTCGACATGTCGTACTGCAATCTGGCGGCACTCTTGTCGGTGAAGAACAGCGACATCAGCATCGCGCAGATTGGGTAGAACACGAGGTTGAGCAGCTTCACACCCGGCACCATCGTTTCCAGCAGAATGCCGTACACCGCGCCGACCCAGAACGCCTTATAGCGCGGATAGCCGACAATCACTACCGATAAAATCACCAGCGGCAGATTGATGCTGACCGTCGTGTCCAGCTGCGTCATCACCGTGACATGGAAAAGGTAGCCGATGAAAACAACCAGAAGCAGGCGGATTTGCCGCCAAAACACGTTGCGCACGGCTTATTCCTCCCAGTCAAGGTCGCCCGGATTGAGCGTCCGGACAGGCGTCGGGCTTGGCGTGGGTGTCGGCGACGGGGTTGCCGTCGGGTTGAGCAGCGTCGAGTTGTACTCATAAACCGTTCCGCGCGGCGTGGGCACAGGCGACGGCGTAGGCGAGGGCGACGGTGTCGGGCTGGCGGTCGGGCTTGGTGTCACGGACGGCACTTCCGTCGGGGTCGCCGTTGCGCCGAACATGAGCGTCGAGCCGATTTTCAGCGTCGGATAGGGGCGAGCTGTCACCAGCGGAACGTACTCGTTGTATACTGCCGTGGAGTCGCGTCCTTCGATGGCTTCCGCTTCCGGCTTGTAACGCAGGATGATGACGTACTCCAAGTGCTGGAAGTCCGCCTGCGGTTCAATGACGACGTACTGTTTGTTGCCTTCCATGCCGCGGGTGGATTCGCGCACCGTGCCAATCGGGATGCCTTTGGGGAAGGAGAAGCCCACGCCGGAAGTGACCACTTGATCACCCGGACGCGGCAGGGAATCATCCGGCAGATAGTACATGCGGCAGAGCGCCGTGCCGTCCACGCCGAGCGTACCGCTGTCGAGGCAGACGTCGTAATTCCCGGCCTCGCCCCAGTTGCGGTTCGTATAGTGCTTATAATAGACCTTGCGCTTGCTGTCCTTCTCCTGCAGGCGCTTTTCCATGGGCTTGCTGGTCTCGCCGTAGCGCTCGCGCACGCGGGCGGCGCGGTGGGCCATGTCGGAGTGGATGAAAATGTGCAGGCAGTCCGGTCAGGTATAAAATATTCCTGAGTTCCGGCATTATCAAAGACCTGCATGTACTTATATGGAGGAAACAGATCATGTCTATGAAAATCAATCACGAGCTCCCTTTACCGGAGGTTCTGAAATCT
>OHSO01001270.1_pt1 | contig 11315 bp, 8 predicted proteins | sample 1578651 | NCBI WGS metagenome assembly OHSO01 (sample SAMEA3879524, study PRJEB24766) | human gut metagenome | biome: human-associated habitat; feature: feces | place: USA | collected 1985/1987 | reverse complement strand
TAATGTAATTGACGGTTTAGAAAAGGTTCTTGAAAATGAGAAAGCAGAGCTTTCAAACACTCAAAAACAACTTGAAATTGCAAAAGAACAACTCCGAAAACCGTTTTCAAGAGAAGATGAACTCAAACAAAAAGAAGCACGGTTAAGCGAACTTAACGCACTTCTTAATGTTGATAAAAAAGAAAATGAGATTGTTAATGATGACAACGAAATAGTTAATGATTCTCCTCAACGAAGTGAAGTTGATAGAGAATCACGGTGAAATCAGAAACAATTTATATTTGATTTGCTTATTTATAATGAAAAATAGTGAAAAAATAGTGAAAATTTAGTGGAGATTTTTTATGAAATAGGTTATAATATATTCAGGAGGAATGTAATTATTATGATTAAATTTACATTGACAAATGAAATATTAAAATATATTACTGAAATTGAAAAAAACAGATTTCAGGTTTCATCTGTAAAATTATCAAAGAGTATAGCAAATAAACTTCGTAAAAATTCTAAGAAAAAAAGCTCTTATGCATCGAACAAGATTGAGGGGAATCCGCTTTCTGAAAAACAGGTTGATGAAGTTATAGATAATGATGAAAGAAAGCATTTTATGAAACCTGAGCAGGAAGTTCGCAATTATTTTTTGGCATTAAATTTCTTAGAGAAAAAAATAAAGAAAAAGGAAGAATTTTCCAAGCAGTTAATTTTGGATGTACAGAAATTAGTTGAAAAAGGTGCGGCAAAGGAAAAAATCGGTTTACGTGGACCGATGCCGCCGGGCGTTTTATTTGCAGTATATGATTCTCAAACAGGACGACCGGATTATATCCCACCTGAATATTGTGACATTCCGAAATTATTAGATGAATTAGTTGAATATGTTAATACTACGGATGATCATCCATTGATTGTTGCAGCGATTGTACATTACCAATTGGTTACCATACATCCTTTTGAAGATGGAAATGGAAGAACTGCCAGATTGTTGTCTGGATATATTATGGATTTGAATGGATATGGTTTTAATGGAATTGGCTCATTGGAGGAATATTTTGCATATGACATCGATGAATATTATGAATCTATACAAATGGGACTGCCTGCGTTGTATTATTCTGGACGGGACAATCCGCCACATCCTGAGATTTGGATTCATTATTTTTTGCGCATGGTTCAGTTATATTCCGGAAAGATCTGTGAATTATCTGAGGCATCACAGGAAAAAGATATTGAGGGCAGTTTATCTTATTTGAAGGCGAGAGAAAAAGAACTTTTGCTTTTAGTGATCAAAGAATATAAATGGGAATTTACACCTATTGAATTAAGTAAAAAAACAGGAGTGACCAGTAGGACGATTATTAACCGTTTGGCTACTTTAGTAAAAAATGGATTTGTTGAACCCATCGTGGTAAAAGAGCGTATACGCTCTTATCAATTGAGTGACTTCACAAAAAATCATGAACAGGAGATTATCAAAGTATTAAAATAAAGAATATTATGCCCTGCCAGACAGGACGACAAGGGGAGAGTTGCAAATGATGCAAATGTTAAAAATCATGTTCATTATTCTTGTGGGAATTGGCATGTTGATCATGGGGATATACGAATTTATCCGGTTGAAAAAACGACGTAGGAAATTAAAGCAGTTATTGGACAATATTGCTTCGGGATCAACTGTTGATCAGTTGTTAAAGGAAAACCATCCGAAGCTGTCAGCTATGGATGAGATGGAAAAAGGTATCTATATCATAATAGGATTTGGAGCCGGGCTTGTTTTGTTTGGAGCATTTTTCATGGCACAGGAGCTGATGGAGAGAAATGTCATACCGGATATGACGGGAACGACCGGGTGGATGCTTGTGCAGCGGCTGGTTGCATTTGCATCCGGCATCATTCTCCTTTTTACAGGAAGTGGCATGAAGAAGAAACAGGTAAAAGAAAATGATTACATGGATATGATGATTCCGGGGAAGGTAGTTGGAGAAGTGCCGGGAGCCAAGACACTGACGCCGGGGAAGGCGATCCTTACGATCCAGTACAATGATCCTTATGATGATAGTGTGCATAACTACCAATTGGCGCAGGAATTGAGCCGGAAGAAGCATCCGGTTGGCAGCGAATATCCGATGTACTATTCCAGAGAGCAGCGCAAGGTATACGATCCGGGAACGAACAAAGTGAACCGGAAAATAGAACTGTTTCTCAAATGGCTGGGGATTATCATATGTCTGGTGTCCGTGTTGAGTATGTTCACGGCATTTTGACGAGGATAAGATAATATGCTAGAATGGCATTGGTTAGTAAACACTAACCGATGCCGTTTTACGTTAAAGGAGAGAAGATTTGAAATGAAAGATTGTAAAGTACAGACAAAGACACTGGCGTTAGCCATGATCTGCGGAATCCTTGGTTGTTTCTGCTATGGCGGTGGAGACTGGCTGATGATGTATGGAGATCCATCCCATACCGGAAAATTAATCTGGCTGACCAATGGGGTAGCGCAGCTTCCTGCGTGGAGAAATGGGCTTGCGATGATGCTGGCATTTCCGGGCATCATTCTTTATGGAATAGCCCTATTTTATCTGGGACGATTTATCCGGGATGAGAAAGAAAAGAAGATTTATCATTATCTGAATGCATTTGGTCTGACACCATGGATGTGTTTGCACTTGTTCTATATTATGATCCTGTATCTGTATGCATGGATGATTGGACATGGATATGCCGATGCTGCACTTCCGGCATGCGAAGCCTTATTTGATCACCTGTCATGGGTTATTATAGTAAGCGAAGTCGTTATGCTTCCGGTATTCTTATACTGGTTTTATGTGGTCGTGCGTGGCAAAACCACATTGCCAAGATGGATGGCAGCAGGAAATGTACTTGTATTCTACTGCATTCTCTATGTTATAAAATCAATACTTCCGGATACAGCATTCCGCCTTGGTTTTACAAATGGACTGATGAGCGAAAGCATGATTTTCTTCTTCATCCTGATATGGATTCTGGGAAGCAAAACTGCGGAGAAATAATAAAAAGGGATTGCCCTGTTAATCAGATTTACTGCTGTCTCTGAAATGACTAACTGCGGTTTCTGTTCGATGCACATGTCTTATTCGTAAATACTTCGGTGCTAACTCGCCTTCGGCTCAAACAAGCACTCGTATTTACTGACAATGTGCATCTCTCAACGAAATCCTCGTAATGTCATCTACAGAGACAGCGGTAGATCTGTTTTAACAGGGCAATCCCTTTTTCGTTTTTATAGACTTTTTTTAAATAATATTCACTAATATTACTCCTGCCTAATGCGGATATCGCCGCTGGTCGTGCTGACGCCACATTCATATTCGGAATAATTTGCGCCATGTGGAATATCAACATCGCCACTTTGTGTATCTGCTAAGAAATTGTAGCTTCGGTCAGAAGCAAGATCCAGATCAATGTCGCCGCTCGTAGCAGAAATGCTGATCGCATCAGCGGCCGTGATGGACATATCAATATCGCCACTCGTCGTATTACTGGAAAGACTGGTATTAGCAGTAATGTCACTGGCTGATACATAGCCGCTTGTGGTATAGAATTCTGCCTGATCTGTCGTTATGTGGTTCAACTGGATATCACCGCTTGAGGCATGAAGCTCCAGCTTAGTTGTAAATGAACCATTGCTGATAGAGATATCACCCGATGTAGTTTTGACTGTGAGGGTATTAGCTTCGATATCTGCGATATGGATGTCACCGCTGTTTGTCTTAAGACTGGTATATGAAGCGTTAAACACTGGCTTGCTATCAGTCTTGTGAGAATACAGATAGTCGATATCTCCACTTGCTGTGGTTACCTGGATAGATTCGTATTCTTTATCTGCCAGATAAACAACGGTAGTAGTATCCTGACCAAATCCGAGTGAGATTGTCGGATGGTGGGTACGTTTGTCTTCGCAGCGGAAGGTGAGCACGCCGTCAACAACCTCTGCATGGTTGGTCAGACCATCTGTATCATAATATTCGATGTAATTCGTTCCGTTGTCGGAGTTTTTGATCATGACGTCGGTAGATGCTTCGCCTGCGATGTCAACGGCGTTGAAATCATCTGTGATCTGAACTGTTTTCTTTACATAGTCCGGCAAGGCTTTCATACCGAGCAGGTCGACAGAACCATTTGGAAAATGAAATCCGTTAATTGCAATACTTAAGAAAGCAATAATGACGCCGACCACTATAAATATAGAAGCAACAATAACAGCTTTTTTGGATTTACTCATAATTATCTCTCCTTTACAAACATTCTCTTAATTCCATTGACGGATGCCTTGTACAGCTTGAAAATGCCGATCGTAACAGGCTTTACGGCTACGATGAACAGGATCGCAAGTCCGATTCCGGCAAATGCAGCTCCAAGCATGAAAAGGGCAGCCGGAACATTCTGTGTAACAAAAAATGGAATAACTCCCAGCAGCCCGCCGATACCTGCAACTGCCATCGAGAGTACGATCGCATAGAAGGACAGGAGAAGTGCCAAAATGACAACCGCCATGGCAATGACCAGAACGATCGCGGTCAGTAACAGCGGAGCCCATATAGGAGAGCCAAGAATCAGCAAAATGATCTCCCATGCTTTTAACCGGTGGGATGGTTTGATCTTTTCTTTCACAAGTTTCGTTAGTGGCATATCTGCCAGAATCTGGTCAACGACATCGTCCGGGGCATCCATATCGGCAACCGCATCTTCCTCCGACAGACCATCTTCCATACGGTCATCGATCATTTCACTATAATAATCCATAAATTTATTAATATCGTCTGCCGGCATTTTCCGGATCTTTCCCCGGATCGCCGACAAATATTCCTGTTTAGTCATTGTCATTCTCCTCTCTGATAATAAAACGATATATAGATTCAAGTCCTTTCCATTCTTCTTTGAATTCCTCGATTCGTGCTTTGCCCGCATCGGTAATATGATAGTATTTCCGAAGCCGTCCGTTGTGTTCTACGGAGCGAACGGTGAGGAATGCGCCGGCTTCCAGTCTTCGCAGGATCGGATACAGTGTAGATTCCGATATCGTTACAAAGGGTTTCATGTCCTTGATGATCTGATATCCATAAGAATCTTCATCCTTGATCGCAGCCAGTACACAGACATCCAGCATACCGCGTTTTAATTGAATATCCATATGTATACCTCCTTATGCACTATACTATATGACGCATAGTATAATATGTCAAGAGGTATTTTATAAAAAATAATTTGACAAGAACGCTCATGGTTGCTATACTCAAGGTTGATAAAAATAAGAAGAAAAGCGATGACAGAGACAGTAGATCATGTTTGAAAGGCAGAGCGAGCCGGAGATGGTGCAAGACCGGTGCGAGTAGAATATGATGGAAGATCACTCTTAAGCTTCAGACCGAAAACGACAGCCAGTAGGCTCTGACGTTATTCCCTCGTTACGGGAAGCACATATGTTAGTATGCAAGTAATAGGTGGTATAACGAGAACTTTGAGCCTTCGTCCTTTTTGCGGCGGAGGCTTTTTTTACTTTATATGCAAATTATCTTATAAAGTAAATACTCCGATAAAGGTGTGCACCTCGCGATGAAGTAATTAATTGCTTCGCAATTCCGCTCGGGCGCGAAAGAGCCGCAAGCTACTCTTTGTTCTTTAAATAAAAAATATTTTGCATACATTGAATAAAAAGAAAGGAAGAACAACATGTACGAAAAAGTATCGACCAAATTGAATTTCGTAGACAGAGAACAGAAGGTTCTGGATTTCTGGAAAGAAAATCAGGTATTTGAGAAGAGTGTGGAAGAAACAAAGGATCTTCCGACTTACACATTTTATGATGGACCTCCAACAGCAAATGGTAAGCCACATATCGGCCATGTGCTTACACGAGTTATCAAGGATATGATTCCAAGATATCAGACAATGAAGGGCCATAACGTAGTAAGAAAGGCAGGATGGGATACACATGGCCTTCCTGTAGAGTTGGAAGTTGAGAAACTTTTAGGAATCGATGGCAAAGAGCAGATCGAGGAATACGGTCTGGAGCCATTTATTCAGAAATGTAAAGAATCCGTATGGAAATACAAAGGTATGTGGGAAGAATTCTCTGGCAAGGTAGGATTCTGGGCAGATATGGATGATCCATATGTAACATACCACAATGATTTCATCGAGTCCGAGTGGTGGGCACTGAAGAAGATCTGGGATCAGGGACTTTTATACAAAGGCTTCAAGATCGTGCCATATTGTCCACGTTGCGGAACTCCACTGTCAAGCCACGAAGTAGCACAGGGTTATAAGACTGTAAAGGAACGTTCCGCAGTTGTAAGATTCAAGGTTATCGGCGAAGATGCATATTTCCTTGCATGGACAACTACACCTTGGACACTTCCATCAAACGTAGCCCTCTGTGTAAATCCGGATGAGACTTATGTCAAAGTAAAGGCAGCAGACGGATATACCTATTATCTGGCAGAAGCACTGGCAGACAAGGTACTCGGTTCCCTTGCAAAGGAGGCTACAGACGATACACCTGCTGTACCTGCATATGAAATTCTGGAGACATACAAAGGAAAAGATCTGGAATACAAAGAGTACGAACCATTATATGAGTGCGTAAAGCCTGTATGCGAGAAGCAACATAAGAAGGGTCACTACATCACATGTGATTCTTATGTAACTATGACAGATGGTACAGGTATCGTTCATATCGCACCTGCATTTGGTGAGGACGACGCAAATGTAGGAAGAAAGTACGATCTTCCATTTGTACAGTTCGTAGATGGCAAGGGTGATCTGACAGAGGAAACCCCTTATGCGGGAATCTTCGTAAAGGATGCAGATCCAAAGGTATTGGTTGACCTTGACAAAGAAGGACTTTTGTTCGACGCACCAAAGTTCGAGCATGAATATCCACACTGCTGGAGATGTGATACTCCGCTGATCTACTACGCAAGAGATACCTGGTTTATCAAGATGACAGCAGTCAGAGATAAGCTGGTTAAGAATAACGACACCGTAAACTGGATCCCTGAGAGCATTGGTAAGGGACGTTTCGGTGACTGGTTAAAGAATGTACAGGATTGGGGACTTTCCCGTAACCGTTATTGGGGAACTCCGTTAAATATCTGGGAATGTGAATGCGGATGCCGTCATGCGATCGGTTCGATCGAAGAATTAAAGAGCATGAGCGACAACTGCCCGGATGAGATCGAGCTGCACCGTCCGTTCATCGACGCTGTAACGATCAAATGTCCGGAGTGCGGTAAGCAGATGCACAGAGTATCTGAAGTTATCGACTGCTGGTTCGATTCAGGTTCCATGCCATTTGCACAGTGGCATTATCCGTTTGAGAATGCAGACATCTTCGAGAAGCATTTCCCTGCTGACTTCATCAGCGAGGCAGTTGACCAGACAAGAGGATGGTTCTATTCTCTGATGGCGATCTCAACCCTGTTATTTGACAAGGCTCCGTTCAAGAATGTAATTGTCCTCGGACATGTACAGGATAAGGATGGACAGAAGATGAGTAAGTCCAAGGGAAATGCCGTAGATCCGATGGATGCATTGAACAAATATGGTGCAGATGCGATCCGGTGGTATTTCTACAGCAACTCCGCTCCATGGCTTCCAAACCGTTTCCATGAAGATGCGGTTATCGAGTGCCAGAGAAAGTTCCTCGGAACCTTATGGAACACTTACGCATTCTATGTATTATATGCAAATATCGACAACTTCAATCCACTTGAGCATGAGCTGGATTACGAGAAGCTGTCACTGATGGATAAATGGTTATTATCAAAGCTGAATTCAACCGTAAAGGCTGTTGATGAGAACCTTGCAGCATACAAGATCCCTGAGACAACCAGAGTATTAGAGGAGTTCGTAGATGACCTTTCCAACTGGTATGTTCGTCGTGGACGTGAGAGATACTGGGCAAAGGGTATGGAGCAGGATAAGGTAAATGCCTACATGACACTGTATACAGCCCTTGTTACAATCTCCATGACAGCAGCTCCGATGATTCCGTTTATGGCAGAGGATATTTACCAGAATCTGGTAAGAAGCATTGATAAGGATGCTCCATTATCTGTTCATCTGTGCGAGTTCCCGAAGGTAGAGGAGAAGATGATCGACACAGATCTTGAAGCAGCTATGGATGAGATCTTAAAGATCGTTGTTCTTGGACGTGCAGCCAGAAATACTGCAAATATCAAGAACAGACAGCCGATCGGAACCATGTATGTAAAGGCAGCAAAAGAGCTGACAGAGGATGAGACAGCGATCGTCAAAGACGAGCTGAACATCAAGAACGTAGTATTTACAGAGGATATCGCAAGCTTCAGTTCTTACACATTCAAGCCGCAGCTTCGTACCGTAGGACCAAAGTACGGCAAGCAGTTAGGCGGAATCAAGGCATATCTGTCATCCGTTGACGGAAATGCAGCTATGGCAGAGCTGAAGGAAAAGGGTGCTCTGACATTTGACGTAAACGGCACAGAGGTATCTCTGGCAGAGGAAGATCTGCTGATTGATATCGCACAGACCGAAGGCTACGTTACAGAGGCAGACGGTGCGGTAACAGTTGTTATCGACACAAATCTGACAGAAGAACTCTTAGAGGAGGGATTTGTCAGAGAGATCGTATCCAAGATCCAGACCATGAGAAAGGAAGCCGGCTTCGAAGTAATGGACAAGATCACAGTCTATGCAGAGGGAAGCGACAAGGCAACCGGACTTATGAATGCAAATGCTGACAGCATCAAGTCTGACGTTATGGCAGATGCACTGGTAACCGGAAGCGTAGATGGCTATTCCAAGGAATGGAACATCAACGGTGAGAAGGTAACACTTGGTGTAAAGAAAAACGCATAAGTAATACAGGGCGATGACCGATGCCGAAAAAAGCAAATTTATACTTGCTTTTTTCGGAAAGCGTCTGTATTATAGATAACATATTAAAAGGTGCAAGGAAGTACTAGAGATAGCAACTTCCCTGCACCTTTTTCTCGTTAATGAAGTTGTCAATTACATGACATTTATTGTTTGACACTATATTTGAATGCTTCTGACATTACCAACCAGGGAACGCTTCCGCTCGTTTCATCCTGCAGCGGTACTAAGATGTCGCTTATGCGCCATCAAGTACCGGCGGATTCAAATGTCCCTGTTTTGGTAAGTCAAAGTATTCAAATAAATATCAGTCCTATTCCTTGTTGTGTAATTGACTATGAATGAATATGGAGGCGATGGGTATGGAAAAACTCAATCAGATTGTAAGTGCAGTTGATTCGTTTGTGTGGGGACCGGTGATGCTGGTGCTTCTCGTAGGAACCGGTATCTTTCTGACGATACGGACGCGATTCCTGCCGTGGAGGAATCTCGGATATGCGATCAAGAGCACACTTAGTAAAGAAGCAAGAACAAAGAACAGAGGAACCGGTGATGTATCCCCATTCTCGGCACTGACGACAGCGCTTGCCGCAACGATCGGAACCGGAAATATCGTAGGTGTGGCGACAGCAATGGTATCCGGTGGTCCGGGTGCTCTGGTCTGGATGTGGATCTCGGCGTTGTTCGGAATCACATCGAAATTCTCAGAATGTATGCTGGCAATCAAATACCGTGAGGTAAATGCCAAAGGAGAGATCTCCGGCGGCCCGATGTATACGATGAAGAAAGCATTGAAACACAAAAGATTCGGAAGTGTGCTCGGTTGGTTGTTTGCATTCTTTGCGGTTGTTGCATCCTTTGGTATCGGAAATATGACACAGGCGAACTCGATCGCATCCTCCATGAATGAGACCTTTCACATCAATCCGATCATTATCGGTGTAATCCTTACGATCCTTGCCTTAATGATCATTATCGGCGGTATCAAATCCATATCAAAGATTTCCGCGATCGTTGTTCCGTTTATGGCAATCTTCTATGTACTTGCAGGACTTATAGTAATTATCGGAAATATATCGAATGTGCCGGAAGGTCTGCATGAGATCTTCACAATGGCATTTTCCATGAAATCCGTATCCGGCGGTGTGCTTGGTACCGTAGTTGCATCTATGACAAATGCAATGCGGTTCGGTGTTGCCCGTGGTTGTTTCTCAAATGAAGCAGGTATGGGATCGGCAGCGATCACCGCAGCAGCAGCTACAACAGATAACCCGGTTCGTCAGGGATATATCAACATGACAGGAACATTCTGGGATACGATCGTTGTATGTACGATCACTGGTCTGGTAATCGCAAGCTCCGGTGTGATCGGCAAGACATCGACAACGACGGAAGGTTCATATGCGATCACCTCTGAGGCCGAAGATACACTGGCTCTGACACATGAAGAAAAAGGCAAGATGGTGACGACAGAATATACCGTTACATACCAAGATGGAACAATGACTTTGTCCGGGGGAGCAGAGGATATCGTTCTGACACCATATGCAGACGCTTCCGATAGTGAAGCATTTGCAAAGCTTCAGCATCAGCCGGACAGTCTGGAAGCAGTTTATGAGAATGGTGCGATCACAGGTGCATGGACCTCTGGCTGCAATGCTTATATTTTTGATGAAGATGGTACATATTATTATGAAGAAGCCTATACAGGATCGGCACTGACGATCAAAGCATTTGAGACAGTTCTGGGTAAGGCGGGAGCATGGCTGGTAACGATCGGTATTGCATTATTTGCATTCTCGACAATCCTTGGCTGGGAGTATCATGGAGAGAAAGCCTTTGAATACCTGTTCCATTCCCACAAATACAACATGATCTATCGTATCGTATTCTCCCTTGTAGTATACATCGGTGCGACGACTTCACTGGATCTGGCATGGAACTTCTCGGATATCGCAAATGCACTGATGGCGATTCCGAACCTGATCTGTCTGCTTGCACTGAGCGGTGAAATCGCAAAGGATATTAAAGAATTCCAGAAAGTGATCAAAGCAGAGAAGGCGATGAAGAAGCACTCTTAAGACGATACAAAAGTATACAAGCAGGTAATATCGGTATATAATAGAATAAGAACAGAAAACAGAAAGAGAAACGGATATCCATTTCTCTTTCTTTGCGTAACAGGAAATGACAGAGCGGGAGGTAAAAATGGAAAAACAGTATATTGCGATCGATCTGAAATCTTTTTTTGCCTCTGTTGAGTGTGTGGAACGGCAGCTCGATCCGCTTCGGACCAATCTGGTTGTGGCAGATGCGACAAGAACGGAAAAGACAATCTGCCTTGCGGTATCACCGTCACTGAAGCAGTATGGGATTCCCGGAAGGGCAAGATTGTTTGAAGTGGTGCAGCGTGTGAA
>OHSO01001261.1_pt1 | contig 11423 bp, 7 predicted proteins | sample 1578651 | NCBI WGS metagenome assembly OHSO01 (sample SAMEA3879524, study PRJEB24766) | human gut metagenome | biome: human-associated habitat; feature: feces | place: USA | collected 1985/1987 | reverse complement strand
TAATGAATCATACTTATTTCTGGTGGCGCCGCTTGCAACTCAAAAGGTCGTAAGGGAACATCAGTCGTATGGTTATATGTGATTCATTCAGTATAAAATTCAAAAGAGGCTGTCGTACTTACGACGGCCTCTTTTCTTTTATAACGCAAACTATAATACAAACAAAAATATAAACAACAATGAAAACCTATCAAGTAGACAAAGACGGATTTTACGGTGACTTCGGAGGTGCATATATCCCCGAAATATTGCATCGATGTGTAGAAGAGCTGAAGAACTCTTACCTGAAAGTGTTAGAAAGCGAAGATTTTAAGAAAGAATTCGCACAGTTGCTGCGCGACTATGTAGGACGTCCGTCTCCACTTTACTTAGCGAAAAGATTATCAGAACGATACGGATGCAAAATATATCTGAAACGAGAGGATTTAAATCATACTGGAGCGCATAAGATTAACAACGCCATAGGTCAGATATTGCTGGCAAGAAGCATGGGCAAGAAGCGTATCATAGCCGAAACCGGAGCAGGACAGCATGGCGTGGCAACAGCTACCGTATGTGCGCTGATGAACATGGAGTGCATAGTGTATATGGGCAAGACCGATGTGGAACGCCAGCATGTAAACGTAGAGAGAATGAAGATGCTTGGAGCTACGGTACACTCAGTAACTTCGGGAAACATGACGCTGAAAGACGCTACCAACGAGGCTATACGCGACTGGTGCTGTCATCCCGAAGATACTTACTACGTGATAGGCTCTACCGTAGGTCCGCACCCCTACCCCGATATGGTGGCACGTTTGCAGTCGGTTATCAGCGAGGAAATAAAGAAGCAGCTCATGGAGCACGAAGGACGTGACTATCCCGACTATCTGATGGCGTGCGTAGGAGGCGGAAGCAACGCCGCAGGCACCATATACCACTATATTGACGACCCACGCGTGCAGATATATCTGGCCGAAGCCGCTGGACATGGCATCAACACGCCCTATACCGCGGCCACCATGCACTGTGGCACCGAAGGCATTATTCATGGCGCAAAAACACTGGTCATGCAAACCGATGATGGACAGATAAAAGAGGCGTTCACCATATCGGCGGGGCTCGACTATCCAGGCATCGGACCTATGCACGCCGACTTGGCACTAAAGGGGCGCACACACGTGCTGGCCATCAACGATCACGAGGCCATCTATGCAGGATATGAGCTCACACGCATGGAGGGCATCATACCCGCCATTGAAAGCGCACACGCCGTAGCAGCCCTTAAAAAAATGACCTTTAAGCCCAACGATGTAGTGGTGCTTACCGTGAGCGGACGCGGCGATAAAGATGTTGAAACCTATCTCGCACACAAAGAGATGGCACAAGAATATGGAAAATTTTAAAGAAAAAGAAAAGATGATACAATTTCAATCATACGCCAAAACCTTGCTGGCCGACCTCTACACACCTGTAGGCATCTATATGCGCCTGCGCGACCTCTATCCGCAAAGCGCACTCATGGAGAGCTCTGATTATCACGACGCCAGCAACAGCAGTTCGTTCATAGGCATATACCCCTTGGGCAGCGTGGCCATCAGCCACGGCAAAGCCATACTCAGCATGCCCGATGGAACCACCATCACACACACCGTGAACAACACCTACCGCTGCGACAACGCCATCAACCACTTTATTCACGCCATCAAGGTAACGGGCGATGGTAGCCAGTATTGCGGACTATATGGATACACTGCTTTCAACGCGGTGCGCTACTTTGAAAACATTGCGGTGAAAGACACCACCATGCAAAAGAACGATGCACCCGATATGCTTTACATCTTGTATCGCGACATCATCGTCTTCGACCACTTCAATAACAAAATGACACTCGTTACGCTGGTGCCACAAAATAATGATACCGAAGCCATGAAGGCAGTGGGCGAAGAGGCACTGCACCATCTTGAAACAGCCATCAACCGACAAAGCGTAAAACCCTACGCCTTTCACCCCGTGGGCAATTATACATCACCACTAACCGATGAAGAACATAAAGCCAATATCAGGCGAGGCATACAGCACTGCTTACGCGGCGACGTGTTCCAGATCGTCATCTCGCGACGATTTATACAGCGCTATGAGGGCGACGACTTCAAACTATACCGAGCACTACGCAGCATCAACCCCTCGCCTTACCTCTTCTATTTCGATTTTGGAGGCTTCCGCATCTTCGGCTCTTCACCCGAAACACACTGCCGCATCGAGAACCGAAAGGCTTACATCGACCCCATTGCGGGCACCACACGTCGCACAGGCGATGCCGAAGCCGATAGACGAGGAGCCGAATATCTGCGCAACGACCCCAAAGAAAACGCTGAACACGTAATGCTGGTTGACCTGGCACGCAACGACCTGAGCCGCAACTGCCATAACGTAAAGGTCGACTTCTATAAAGATCTGCAATACTATTCGCACGTCATACACCTCGTAAGCCGTGTGAGCGGAGAGCTCGACGAAGGAGCCGACCCCATAAAAGCCTTCATCGACACCTTTCCTGCGGGCACACTATCAGGGGCTCCGAAGGTGCGCGCCATGCAGCTCATCAGCCAGTATGAACCACACAACCGTGGTGCCTACGGTGGCTGCATAGGTTACATAGGCCTGAACGGAAACCTGAACCAAGCTATCACCATACGCACCTTCGTGGCTCGTAACGGCGAATTATGGTTTCAGGCAGGTGGCGGCATCGTGGCAAAGAGCAATGAAGACTATGAGCTGCAAGAGGTAAACAACAAGCTGGGAGCCCTGCGCCGCGCCATCGCCATGGCCGAACAGATGTAAAGCAAAACATTGCGAGCAGAAAAGCAAAAAAGAAGAACAAAAAAGAAGAAGAAAAGAAAATGAAAATAGCAATCATTGACAATTACGACTCGTTCACCTACAACCTATCGCACCTGGTGAAAGAGTTGGGCGCCGAGGTTACCGTGATGCGCAACGACCAGTTTGCCATGAACGACCTTCAGGCTTACGACAAAATAATACTAAGTCCTGGGCCAGGAATACCCGCTGAAGCAGGACTCCTACTCGACGTTATTCGCACCTATGCAGGAAAGAAGCCTATGTTGGGCGTGTGCCTGGGACATCAAGCCATAGGCGAAGTGTTTGGCGGAAAACTCACAAACCTGAGCGAGGTGTACCACGGCGTGCAAACCGAGGGCACACAGCTGGGCAACGACCCCATCTTTGCCACACTGCCAGCACGCATAGCCATGGGCCGATACCACAGTTGGGTGGTAAGCCGCGAGCAGTTTCCCCAGTGCTTAGAGATAACGGCTCTTTCAGACGATGGCATGATTATGGCCCTACGCCACAAGCAATACAACATTCATGGCATACAGTTTCATCCCGAAAGCGTGCTCACACCACAAGGCCGCACCATCATTAACAATTGGCTGAAGCTGTAAACATTTAGCATTATTCTCAAACGCTTAGCAAGAAGCCATTGCAATAACAATAACAATAACAATAACAGTTTCAATTTCATAAAAAAAGGCATCAACACCGAGACTTTAATAGCTCAGTATTGATGCCTTTTTTATTGCTATTAATCGCGGGTGAAAGGACGGAGCACACAGGGTGCCCATCCTTTACACGAACGATAAATAATGTGATGCGAATAATTAGATTTCCTCGCTCCAGTCCTCTTGGCTCTTACGAACGTAGGTCTGATAGCGCAGCTTAGCCATCTTCTCAGCCTGTGTGAACAGCTCGTCGGCCTCCTTCGGGAATGCCTTCTGTACAGACAGGTAGCGAACCTCACCAAGGAGGAAGTCGCGGAAGTCGGCCCAGTTAGGAGCCTTTGAGTCGAGAGTGAAGGGGTTCTTACCCTCGTCAGCCAACTGCGGGTTGAAACGCCACAGGTGCCAGTAACCGCAATCAACGGCCAGCTTCTCCTCGTTCTGTGAGCGACCCATACCACCCTTACGCTTCAAACCATGGTTGATACAGGGAGCGTAAGCAATGATGAGCGATGGTCCGGGATAAGCCTCTGCCTCGCGGATAGCCTTCAAGGTTTGAGCATTGTCAGCACCCATAGCAATCTGAGCTACATAGATGTAACCGTAGGTTGTCTGCATCAAGCCTAGGTCCTTCTTACGGATACGCTTGCCCTGAGCAGCAAACTGAGCGATAGCACCAAGCGGAGTTGACTTAGACGACTGACCACCAGTGTTTGAGTAAACCTCGGTATCGAGCACGAGGATGTTAACATCTTCGCCCGAAGCCAATACGTGGTCAAGACCACCGTAACCGATATCGTAAGAAGCACCGTCGCCACCGATAATCCACTGGCTACGTTTTACGAGGTAGTGGTCAAGTGTCTTCAGTTCAGCGCAAACGGGGCAACCCTTCTCTGCACCAGCAGCGATGAGCGGTTTAAGCTCTGCAGCAGCAGCCTTAGAACCCTCCGAGTCGTTCATGTTAGCCATCCACTTGTCAGCAGCAGCAACAAACTCAGCAGGAACATGCTCATCAGCCTTAGCCTCTTCAAGCAGGTGGCAGATGCGCTCCTTCATTTTCTTGTTGCCAAGAACCATACCAAGACCAAACTCGCAGAAGTCCTCGAACAATGAGTTGTCGAAAGCAGGACCCTGGCCCTTAGCGTTCTTAGTATAAGGTGTTGAAGGAATAGAAGCCGAATAGATTGAAGAACAGCCCGTAGCGTTGGCAACCATCTGACGGTCGCCGAAAAGCTGAGAAATAAGCTTCACGTAAGGAGTCTCACCACAACCTGAGCAAGCGCCTGAGAATTCGAACAGAGGCTGAGCAAACTGTGAGTTCTTCGGGCTCTGCTTGATATCTACGAGATCCTGCTTAGAAGCAACATTGTGAACGAGGTATTCCCAGTTCTGAGCTTCCTTCTGCATATCCTCAGCGTCAACGTTGAAGGGAACCATCTTCAGAGCCTTCTCAAGCTCACCAGTCTCCTTGTTCTTCTTGCCAGGACAAACATCGGCACAGTTGCCGCAACCCAAACAGTCGAGAACAGAAGTCTCGATGCGGAAGTGCATGCCCTTCAGAGCAGCAGGAGCCTTAACCTCCTGTGTCTCCAGGCCCTCGATGCCAGCAAGCTCGTCGTCGGTAAGAACGAACGGACGGATAGCAGCGTGAGGACAAACAAATGAACACTTGTTACACTGGATACAGTTTTCTACATTCCATACAGGAACGAAGGCTTCAACACCACGCTTCTCAAAAGCAGCGGTACCGTTCTGCCATGTACCGTCAACAGTGTCGTGCTTAACAAAGTCAGAAACCTTCAACAGGTCGCCAGCCTGGCCGTTGATAGGACGAACGAGCTCCTCGATAAATGCAGGAGCGTTGTCGGCCTTAGCCTCCTCGTCAACAAGGTTTGCCCAAGCAGGATCAACAGTAAGCTGCTTATACTCACCACCACGGTCAACAGCGGCAAAGTTCTTATCAACAACATCCTGGCCCTTCTTCGAGTATGACTTAACGATGAATGCCTTCATCTGCTCAACAGCCAAATCCAAAGGAATAACCTCAGTGATGCGGAAGAAAGCCGACTGAAGAATGGTGTTGGTACGGTTGCCAAGACCAATTTCCTGAGCAATCTTTGTAGCGTTGATATAGTAAACAGTGATGTTGTTCTGAGCGAAGATGCGTTTTACCTTGTTCGGAATAAAGTTAACCAGTTCCTCACCGTCGAAGATAGTGTTCAACAGGAAGAAACCATTCTTACGCAAACCACGAGTAACATCATACATGTGCAGGTAAGCCTGTACGTGGCAAGCCACAAAGTTAGGAGTATTTACCTGATATGCGCTGTGAATGGGGCTATCGCCGAAACGAAGGTGTGAGCAGGTGAAACCACCCGACTTCTTCGAGTCATAAGAGAAGTAAGCCTGGCAATACTTGTTGGTGTTGTTACCAATAATCTGAACCGAGTTCTTGTTAGCACCTACGGTACCATCGGCACCAAGGCCGTAGAACTTAGCCTCGAACAGGTCGTCGCCACCCATCGGGATCTCTTCCTCCTCAGGCAGCGAGGTGAAGGTAACGTCGTCAACGATACCCACGGTGAAGTGGTTCTTGGGCTGAGGCAATTCAAGGTTCTTAAATACAGCCACAATCTTAGCAGGAGTGGTATCTGAAGATCCCAAACCATAACGACCACCAACGATAAGCGGCTTACGCTCGTCGTCGTAAAGAGCCGACTTAACGTCGAGGTACAGAGGTTCGCCCTCAGCACCAGGCTCCTTAGTGCGGTCAAGCACAGCAATGCGCTTAACAGTAGCGGGAAGAGCCTTCTTCAAGAAGTCGACAGAGAACGGACGATACAGGTGAACAGCCACCATACCTACCTTCTTGCCCTGCTTGTTCAGATAATCGATAGCCTCACGAGCAGGCTCGGTAGCCGAACCCATCAGGATGATTACGTTCTCAGCATCCTCAGCACCATAGTAGTTGAAGAGGTGATACTCACGACCCGTAATCTTCGACATCTCGCCGAGGTACTTCTCTACTACCTCAGGAATACGGTCATAATACTCGTTGCAAGCCTCACGGTGTGTGAAGAAGGTCTCGGGGTTCTCAGCAGTACCGCGAGTAACGGGGCGCTCAGGCGTGAGGGCACGGTCACGGAAACGCTTGATATATTCGGGATTTACCAACGGACGGATATCTTCCATATCCATCTCCTCGATCTTGTGATACTCGTGTGATGTACGGAAACCGTCGAAGAAGTTGATGAACGGCACTGAAGTCTCGAGAGTAGCGAGGTGAGGCACAGCCGAGAGGTCCATAACCTCCTGAACAGAGCCTGAGCAGAACATAGCAAAACCTGTCTGACGGCATGCCATAACGTCCTGATGATCGCCAAAGATACAGAGCGAGTGCGAGGCCAAAGTACGTGCTGAAACATTGAAGACGCAGGGCAACAACTCGCCTGCAATCTTATACATGTTAGGAATCATCAGCAACAAGCCCTGCGAAGCAGTGTAGGTAGAGGTGAGCGCACCAGCCTGAAGAGAACCGTGCAATGCACCAGCAGCACCAGCTTCCGACTCCATTTCCTGAATAGACACGCGCTGACCGAAGAGGTTCTTACGACCTTTAGCAGCCCATTCGTCTACATGCTCAGCCATCGGTGACGACGGCGTGATGGGATAGATGGCAGCCACCTCAGTAAACATATAGCTTACGTGTGCGGCAGCGGTATTACCATCACAAGTGATAAACTTTTTTTCTTTAGCCATTTTGTTTATAAATAAAATGTTAGTGTATGTTTCGTTGTTTAATATACAAAGCCGAAAAGCCAAAGGGGTATATGACCATCCTGCGACGTCTCAGTGCCATATTGGGCATAGAGGGTGTCAGAGGCCGTGCGCATACGGTGATGCGAGTGAGCAGGACAAATGCGGAACTTGCGTTTGCCATCCACAACATAGCATCCATCTTTGCTACCCTGACTGATGGTGTGGTCTTTCCAAAGCGAATTAACAAAGTATGTTTCCATTATCTCCTGACGTTCATACGTAATGGGATAAATCGAATACATCATGTTCGGATTGTGCATCATCACCTTGGCAGGTTTCTTCGGAAACTCATCACCCACATGATAAAGGATGTTGATAAGACGAGCATCGGCCAGATATTTAATATAATTCATTACCGTGGCACGGCTCGTTTCTATCTCTGCTGCCAGATTGCTAATATTGGGTGCCTTGGGGCCCTCCATGGCCAGCAGATAAAACAGCTTCTTTATCTTTGATAGATATTTCAGTTCTATCTGTTTAATGAGCAAGATATCTACCTCGGTCATCGAGTTCATGGCTTCCAACAAATGCTCTTGAAAGTTTCCATGCTCCAAGAAGAAGGGGTAGAAACCGTGATGAAGATAATGCTGAAAATGCTCTGCTGGGCTCACCTTGCTCAGCACATCACGCACAATCTGGTCGTGATAACGCAAAATGTCATCAAGCTTATAAGTGGAAAAGCGTATGCCAGTTTGAAGGGTGAGATACTCTCTAAACGAGAAGCCACGAAGATAATAGCGCTGCACAATATCGCTCAGCTCAGGGGTGTCTTCACGCATACGCATCACCGTAGAACTGGTAAACACGATTTTTAAGCCAGGCAAGGTGTCGTAACATTTACGTAGCTCCCTGCTCCAATGAGGCTGTTTGAACACTTGGTCTATCAGCAACGTCCTACCACCCTGACGATAGAAATTGGTAGCAAACTCAACAATGCTGTGTTGCTGAAAATAGAAGTTGTTCATATTTACATACAAGCACTGTCGGTTTCGTATATCAAAATGTTCTTTTGCATACTGGAGCAAGAACGTGGTTTTACCTACACCACGGGTGCCCTTTATGCATATCATACGGTCGCTCCAGTCAATCTCATCCATCAGGATGCGTCTGACTGGCGCTGTGGTGTGCTCCACCAGATAGGTATGCGTATTAAAGAAAGACTCCATGTTGCTCTTTTTACGTTCGGTTTCTATTCGCAGTAAGGTGTTCTCTTTGCGGTGAACCATACCACCACACACACTTTTACGGCATTATTACTGCAAAGTTAATACTTTTTTTCAGATGTGCAAACCCTCTATTGCAAAATTATATAAAAAAGTAGTAGGCAACGATAATGCCACAAAAAAAGAATAAAAAAGGCTGAAAAGAGCAGAAAGACACAATAAAGGCAAGTGTAACCAAAATGTAACACATGTTTAAATATACTGTAATATATACAAGATAATTTTGTAGCGTGAAAGGAAAAAGAGCCTCGCTATATAATATAAATAAGGTGTATAGAAGGGGGCACCATCACAACAAAATAAACATGTTACAATACATCATACAACAGCATAAAGAAAACACATAGCACGAAACAATAAATAAAAACATAATATTAAAACAAAAAGAGAATGGAAACAATTTATTTTTGCATCGTCTTATTTCTGCTTTGCCTCGCAGTATTTGATCTGTTTGTAGGCGTCAGCAATGATGCAGTTAATTTTCTCAACAGTGCCATCGGTGCTCGAGTGGCAAAACTGCGCACTGTGCTCATTATCGCTTCAGTAGGTGTGGCGCTCGGCGCCATAATGAGTACGGGCATGATGGATGTAGCCCGACATGGCATCATGAAACCCACACTCTACTCGTATGAAGAAGTGATGACCATCTTCTTGGCAGTGATGGTAACCGATGTCATTGTGCTCGACATGTTCAACACGCTCGGCATGCCTACCTCTACCACCGTTTCATTGGTGTTCGAACTGTTAGGCGGCACCTTCGCATTGGCAACAGTAAAGATGATTGGCGACCACTCGCTCGCCTACACCGACCTGCTCAACTCTGATAAGGCCTTAAGCGTTATCATCGCCATCTTCGTCAGCGTAGCCATCGCCTTTGTCTTCGGTATCATCGTACAGTGGCTGTCACGTCTGCTGTTCACCTTTGCCTATCGCAAACATATGCGCATCGGCGCAGCACTGTTTGGTGGCGTAGCATCTACCGCCTTGGCCTACTTCATCTTCCTGAAAGGCATTGGGGGCTCTACATATATACCTGAAGAGGTGCGCACATGGATTAATGTTAACACACACATGCTGCTGCTCTGCACATTCGTGATAACAACCATCCTGATGGAAGTGCTGCACCTGCTGAAGGTCAATGTGTTCCGTTTGGTGGTATTGATGGGCACCTTCGCCCTGGCCATGGCATTTGCTGGTAACGACCTTGTCAACTTTATCGGTGTTCCTTTGGCTGGTCTCGACTCTTGGCACGACTTCTCTATGAACGCCAATGGGGCTTCACCATCAACCTACATGATGACAAGTTTGATGGAAAGCGCTAAAACACCTCCCTTCTATCTGATGGCTGCTGGCATCATCATGATTATTGCCATGGCCACATCAAAGAAAGCTCAAAACGTAATAAAAACCAGTGTCGACCTGGCACGTCAGGATGAAGGCGACGAGATGTTCGGCTCATCAAAAGCGGCACGCAGCATCGTACGCGCCACACAGGAAAGCGCTTCCTTCATCGGACAATGGATGCCACGACGCCTGTCAGCATGGATTGATAGCCGCTTCAACAAGCAAGATGCCGAATTGCCCGACGGTGCCGCCTTCGACGTGGTACGCGCCGCAGTAAACCTTGTGCTGGCTGCAATGCTGATTACGGCTGGTACCAACTGGGGCTTGCCCCTCTCTACCACCTATGTTACCTTCATGGTGGCCATGGGTTCAAGTCTTGCCGACCGCGCTTGGAGCCGCGAGAGCGCCGTCTTCCGTGTTACAGGCGTGTTGAGCGTTATCGGTGGATGGTTTATCACCGCTGGCGTGGCCTTCGGTGCCTGTGCCATCGTATGCCTCCTAATGTTCTTCGGTGGCATCATTGCTAAACTGCTCTTCATGGCACTCGTGGTGTTCATGCTCATACACTCACAACGTGCTTATAAGAAGAAGACAGAAGCCGAAGGCAAAGAGGATGTGTTCCGCCTCATGATGCGCACCAAAGACCCAGAAATTGTATGGGACCTGCTCACAAAGCACGTAAGCCGCACACAAAGCTTCGTAACACACTTCGTGCTCGACCAGTTCCTCGCCATCATCGACGGCTTCGAGAACGAAAAGCCCAGCACACTGAGAAAAGCTGACCGTGAACTGAAAAACGAACGCGACGAACTAAAGAAATTCCGTCGTCAAGAACTGTTGGCCTTGCGCCGCGTTCCTACCAGCATTGCTATCGAACGCAATACATGGTTCCACCTCGGCATCAACTCTTCAGAACAATATATCTACTGTCTTCGTCGTATGCTCGACCCTGTAAAAGAACATGTCGACAACAGTTTTAACCCGCTGCCCTCAACCTATATCAACGAATATAAAGATATGAAAGATCGCATCTGCGAACTGATGAAGCAAACAGAAAGCATGATCTCTACACGACGCTTTGAACACTATCGCGACGTTTTGGCAGATGCCGATCAATGCAAAGACGATCTCTCGGTATTGCGTAAACGCCATATCGACCGCCTACAGGCCACATCGACAGAGGGAGGTCTCCAGGTAGCTCTGGTATATCTCAACATCTTACAAGAGAGCCAGCAGTTGCTGAGCAACATGCGCCACCAGCTGCGCGCCGCCAAGAAATTTATGGAGAACTACAAAGAAACAGAACAAGCTACTGATCTATAAGCCTTTTAGACCATAAAGCCACAGGCTATATGCACAACCGTGTCAAAGCAAATACGCTCTGGCACGGTTTTTTGTTTTGCATACCATAAGGTTTTTACTTGAACACGATTGTCTGTTTTATAATAACTACGCCAAGTATAAAGAGGAGGCTGGGCATTTTAAAGTAGGACGGTGGTCTCCGTGCCACGTCCTCCAGCAGAAGCCCCTCCCCCGCGCC
>OHSO01001257.1_pt1 | contig 11485 bp, 10 predicted proteins | sample 1578651 | NCBI WGS metagenome assembly OHSO01 (sample SAMEA3879524, study PRJEB24766) | human gut metagenome | biome: human-associated habitat; feature: feces | place: USA | collected 1985/1987 | reverse complement strand
TCCTTGAAGTAATCCTGGAAGGAGAAGTTACCCAGCATCTCAAAGAAGGTGCCGTGGCGGGCAGTGATGCCCACGCGCTCGATATCCGGGGTGCGGATGCACTTCTGGCAGGTAGTCACGCGATGACGGGGCGGCTCCTCCTGTGCCAGAAACCACTTCTTCATGGGAGCCATGCCGCTGTTGATCAGCAGCAGGCTGGGGTCGTTCTTGGGTACTAGGGGGAAGCTGTCCAGACGCAGATGACCCTTGCTTTCAAAGAAGCTCAGGTACTTTTCGCGCAGTTCATTCAAACCGGTCCATTGCATAGATCTTTCTCTCCTCAATCGTTTTTGGCGCTCAGGCGCCGTTTTTATGCTGTTATGGCAGAGGGGCGGCACGGAGAAAAAAACAAAAAACAGCCCTCATCCCAAAAGGGACGAAGGCTGCTTGTGCATCAAACTCCGTGGTACCACCCAAATTGCAAAGGATAATGTGTCCCCTGCCGCTTTCGGCGCATTAACGCTGCGCAGCGTCCGGTTTACATTCGCCGGAAGCTCCGGGGTGGCGCGAAATGATCCCGACCGGAGCACCTTACAGCCGTGGGCGCTCTCTCTGGACGGTGGTGTGTGCATTTCTGACCCCATCATTGCCATCTGTCATAATTTTACATTCCGCAAGGCAGGCGAAGTGCCCCTTTGCGTACAGCTAAATTATAGCATACGCAAAGCGTTTGTCAACGGTTTTGAGCAAAATTTACGGCACCCAGATGCGGTCTGCACGGGTTATCTCGCCGTTTTGGATGGTCACGGTCGTGTTTCCTGCATTCCACCCATAAGCATCTTCTTCATTGCTCATTGCATCACAAACCGTCCGATCTCCCTTTACGATCACTGGGTCGGCTTCAAAGTCTGCTGCACCGTCCGATAGTTCGATATCGTCTGCCATAACAAGTTGCTTAGCCACTCCAACTTCATAATAAGCGGGAAAATCATCCCATGTCAGAGTCCGGTAGTGGTCATCCTCTTTGCATAAGTCAATACCACCTTCTTCTATTCCACCGTTGATGGTCACATAGTTGTTTTCTCTCTCAACGCTTTCCACTGTTAGGGCTGTAATTTCTTCTGTCCCGTTTAGATGTGTTATAATGGTATCTCCTTCGCTCAATGCTTCAATATCTGCGGCTGTGTACCGGTCATAGTCGTATACAACAGCATTGTTGATGGTATTCTTGCGTTCACCGACCCATACTTTATCGCTTTCAAAGCTGATGTGATAAGTGCCATCCGAAAGTGGGTCACTCAGTAAAACACCTTGCATTGGGTGTACTTCCGTTTTTTGCGCCTCCGAAGATGTCGTGCTTGCCGTGGAAGCCGCTGTGCTTCCAGCCGTGGAACTGGACGCCCCACAGCCCACCATTGTTATTCCAATAGCCAAAAGCACAGTAAGTGTCACTATTTTATGGTTCCATCTCATACGAAAACCTTCTTTCTCTTGCTTGACGGAACGTTTCCGTTCCGCTACAATAAAAACGAATCAAGAACCCATTCTATTGCGACTGATTTTAAGATAGAGAGGAATTTCCCGTGAAAATTTTAAAAGTAAAATGTCTTGCCCCTACCCGGCTGGACAATTATCTGACCCAGCAGTACCCCGCCCTGACCCCCGGCCGCCTGAATAAGGCGCTGCGGGAAAACAAGATCAAGCTGAACGGCAAAAAGCAGCCGCTTTCTACCCGCGTGATGGCAGGCGACGAGATCAAGCTGTTCATCCTGGACGATGTGCTGGACGCCGACCGCCGGGTGGAAGGCCCTGCATGGAAGAACGCCCGCACTCCGGCGCAGGTGGTGTACGACTGCCCGCAGATCCTGATCGTGAACAAGCCCGCCGGCGTTGCGGTGGATGGCCCGGAGGACGATACTCTGCTGAACCGTGCGCTGCTGTACCTGAACAAGCAGGGCGAGTACAAGGAGAACGACCTGTACACCCCCGCCTTGTGCCACCGGCTGGACACCGGCACCAGCGGCCTTGTGATCATTGCCAAAACTCCGGAGGCCGAGGAGCTGTTCCTTTCCGCCATCAAGAACCGTGAGGTGCAAAAGACCTACCTCTGCGTCACCTTTGGCCGTCCCATGCCGCCGGACGCCACCTTGGGCGGCTATCTGCTGAAGGACGCTGACCGCGGCATCGTGAAGATCGTGGAGGACAAGCAGCCCGGTGCCAAGGAGGTAGAGACCCGGTACGAGACCATCGCCGTCTCCGGCCGTCTGGCTCTGCTGAAGGTGCAGCTGATCACCGGCCGCACCCACCAGATCCGCGCCCATATGGCCAGCATCGGCTGTCCCATCCTTGGCGACAGCAAGTACGGCAACAACAGTGCCAACCGGGAGCTGAAGCTGAAGTATCAGGCGCTGTGCGCATGGGAGCTGACCATGCCCCGCTTCACCCAGCCGGACTTTGCCTTCCTCAGCGGCAAGACCTTCCACGCCCCGAAGCCGTGGTATTACCAGCAGGTGCTGGACGGCACTTTGAAGTAACAAAAAGGAGATGTCCGGCCGGACATCTCCTTTTTTATTACTTATAATAGAGGGATCAGACCCGCACCATATCCGAGGTGATCTCAGCCAGCGTATGGGCACCGCACATCTGCATGGTGTCGGTCAGTTCCCCGGCCAGCTTATCGATGTAGCACTTCACGCCCTCTGCGCCACCGCCGTAGACAGCAGTCACGAAGGGGCGGCAGATCAGCACACCGTCTGCGCCCAGCGCCAGCGCCTTGAACACATCCACACCGGTGCGGATGCCGCCGTCCACCAGCACCTTCACGCCGGTGCCCTTGAGGACTGCGGCGATCTCCGGCAACACCTCGGCTGTGGCGGGGCACTGGTCCAGCACGCGGCCGCCGTGGTTGGACACCACGATGGCGGCGGCACCGGCCTGCTTTGCCTTCAGTGCGCCCTTAACGGTCATCACACCCTTGACGATGAAGGGACGCTCCGCCAGCCGCACGATCTCGGCCAGTTCCTCCACGCTCTTGCTGCCGGCGGGCGGGGTCATGTTCTTCAGGAAAGGCAGACCCGCTGCGTCCACATCCATGGCCACGGCAAAGCAGCCGCTGGCCTTGGCCTGTGCCATTTTCTCGCGGATGGTGTCGATGTTCCACGGCTTGATGGTGGGCACGCCGCAGCCGCCCGCAGCGCCAATGGCGCGGGTAGCCATCTCCATCACGGTGGGGTTGGTGCCGTCGCCAGTAAAGGCAGCAATGCCGTTTTCCGCACAGGCGCGCACCAGCACATCATTATAAGTCATATCGGTGTAGGTATCGGAGTAGTGCAGGTTCACCGCGCCCACAGGGCCCGCAAAGAAGGGATAGCGGAAGCTTTTGCCGAACAGCTCCAGCGTGGTGTCCGGTGCACCGCCGGAGCACAGGGTGTCCATGTTCACCCGGATATCTGCCCACTTATTATAATTGCGGATAGCGGTATCGCCCACACCCTTGGCACCCGGACCGGGGATCTGGTTTTTACAGGCCACGCCGTTGCACACCGGGCAGGCCTTGCAGTATTGACCAATGCAGGTACGGGCATTGGCAAGTACTTCAGGATAAGTCATAAAAGCATCCTCCTTATATTTCCCGCCGCTGCGGCACAAAATGACCCACCGCAGTGCTCTTTGCCCTCAATATAGACCTATTTTAAAGGTGCGTCAAGGGCTTTTTGTGCTTTCCATCCATGCGGCAGAATACTTTCTCGCGTTTTTTCGTCATTTTTAAAAAAGTCTGATTTTTTTCAAAAAAATCCTTGACAAAAAGCCTGCTTTCAGGTATTATAGTGGAGCGCCAAGGGCACCCGCCCAAAGGCAGAACAGAAGATGTGGAAAGATGGCTGAGTTGGTCTAAGGCGCACGACTGGAAATCGTGTAACGTGTCAAAAGCGTTCTGGGGTTCGAATCCCCATCTTTCCGCCAGAAACCTGAAACAGAAATGTTTCAGGTTTTTTGTTTTGTCCGCAGTTTGCGGCGCTTGACATTTGCGTGCAGTTCCGTTATGCTGGAACAAATACGTTTTACCGGAAGGAGAGGTTTCCCATGGCATCTTCCCACAAAAAGCGCACCGGTCTGCGGGCGGCGCTGATCGTTCTGCTGTGTCTGGTTTTGGTGTGCGTGGTGGCTGCGGCAGTGCTGTACAGCTTGGTCAGCCGCAAGATCAAGGCATTCCAGAGCGGTGCCAGCTTTGCGCTGGACTACACCATCACCTCCACCGAGGCCGAGCCCCCTGCTCTTTACGCCCTGCTGGACAAGTTCGGCGGCACCACTGGCAGTCTGACCGGCCAGTACACCCCCCGGGCGGTGCAGCTGGCGCTGTACCCGACGGGCACCAGCACCGTCAACGATGCCCCTCTGACCCGGATGTACATCAGCGAGGAAGAGACCCTGTACGACGCCGGGCAGCTGTACAACAAGCTGCGCAGCACGGTCGTGGCCGAGTATCCGCTGGCAAGCCTGCTGCTGCCGGGCTGGTCGCTGGGCAGCTACATCTCCCAAGACCAGCTGGCCACCCTGCTGGGGGTAGACCCCGCCGCCACCGGCTTGCAGCAGGTGAACGACTTCCAGCTGGACTTGAAACAGCTCAAAACCGTGCAGCCCGCCAACGCCAAGAAGGGTTACCTCTACCTTCAGCTGCCGAACCTCGCCGCCGGGGAGGATGCGCCGCAGCTGATTCTGGGCATCGAAAAGCAGGGTCTGCTCAAGACCCTGTCCCCCAAGGTGCACATCCTGCTGGACGTGCCCGCCCACCATATCCATGCAGAACTTTCCGGCACGGTAACTGCTGCGCAGACCGTGGTGACCGCCCCTACTTCCCGGATGCAGGACTCTGACGTGGAAAGCCTTGTGCAGCTGCGCAAGACCATCGAGAGCATCGTGCAGTTCGTGCAGACCGCTGCCCAGAGCGATGATGCTGCCGCCCCTGCTGCATAAAAAGCTTCTATAAACGCAAAAAAATCGGACAGACTGCGGTCTGTCCGATTTTTTGCGTTTTATGATTTCTTACTTCTTTACGGTCTTTTTGCAGGGTGCACGCTTTGCCTTGGGCTTTGCGGCGGCAGGGGCAGTCTTGGCTTCCGCTGCGGGCGCTGCCTTGGCAGCCGGTTCAGCCTTAGTAACAGGCTCGGCCTTGGTTGCCACGGCGGGAGCTGCCTTCACCTCTACTGCGGGAGCAGCAGGCTCAGCCTTTGCCTTAGCAGCCTTCTTTGCAGCGGGCTTTTCTGCCTTGACCGGCTCTGCAGCCTTTGCGGCGGGCGTAGCGGGCTTCTCCTCCACCTTCTTGGCGGTGCGGGGCTTGCGGGCTGCGGGCTTCTTGGCGGGAGCGGCTTCCTTGGCCGGTGCGGCCTTCGTCTCGGCAGCGGGTGCTGCTTGTTCAACCTTGGCGGCACGCTTTATGCGGTCCTTCACCTCAGAGATGACCCACAGCTGGTCACCACCGCCGGGCACCTCCTGCCAGATCTGCAGCACAGCGCCCACCTCGGCACCGATGCCCACGGTGTCCACGCACTTGCCGCCTGCCCAGGAGGAGCGCAGACGCACGGTGCCCTCCGGGGTGTGCTCCACCTTCCACATCTGGGACGTGCCGCCCACGTCCTCCCACAGGTGCAGCCATGTGCCATTGGCGGTGCCGGTCATGGTCAGATCCAGCAGCTTGCCGGAGGCACGGTTGCGGATGCGGTACACGCCATCGCCCTCGCGGACAAAGCTCCACTCCTGTTCGGGCTTGTGGTCGTACTTACCCAGACGGACAGTGCCGCCGTCCTTGCTGCCCTCCACTGCCTGAATGACATTGCCGGTGTGAGCGGCAATGGTATAAAAGCGGTCAGCCTCGATCACAGTTTGTGCTACGGATTTCATGTACAAATCCCTCCCAATCATAAAATGCACAGATTTTTCCAATTCCTTCTTATAAAGAATACCACATATCGTGATTTTTCACAAGCAATTCGACAATTCTTTAGCACTTTATATAGAAACCACCCTGTTTTCGCCTGCTTTTTCGCCCCTTCGCAGGGGCGAAAGGCCGTTTTTATTCCCTCGACATTTTGCCGCAACTGCGTTATACTGTTTTCATCAGGACTATCTGCCGCTCTGAAAGGGGCGGCTTTCTCGTTTTTGAAGGAGGATATTTTCCCATGACCCAGCAGGACCGCACTGCGGTGCAATATCATAAAATGACCGAGACTCCGATCCCCCGGCTGATTCTCAGCCTTGCCGCGCCCACGATTTTGAGTATGCTGATCACCAGCATCTACAATCTGGCCGATACCTTTTTTGTGGGGCGCATCTCCACCAGCGCTTCCGGCGCGGTGGGCGTCGTTTCCAGCCTGATGGCTATCATACAGGCGCTGGGCTTTATGCTGGGGCACGGCTCCGGCACCATCATCAGCCGCCGCTTGGGCAGTCAAGATACCCACGCCGCCACCCGCTTTGCCTCTACCAGCTTTTTTACGGCGCTGGTCTTTGGCGTAGTGCTGGCAGTGGTCGGCCTTGCCACCCTGCCGGACTTCATGATGCTGCTGGGCAGCACCGAAACCATTCTGCCCCATGCCTGTGCCTACGCCCGGCCCATCCTGCTTGCCGCACCGCTGATGATCTCCAGTCTGGTGATGAACAACATCCTGCGGTATGAGGGCAAGGCGAACCTTGCCATGGTCGGGCTGGTCACCGGCGGACTGCTGAACATTGCACTGGACCCGCTGTTCATGTTCGCTTTAGGGCTGGGCACTGCCGGTGCCGGTATCGCCACTGCCCTCAGCCAGACCATCAGCTTTGGCATTCTGCTGTATATGTTCCTGCGGGGCAAAACGGTCAGCCAGTTCCGGCTTTCTGCCGTCACCCGGGAGCCGCGCGAGTTTTTGCAGATCCTTGCAGGCGGCGCGCCCAGCTTTGGCCGTCAGGGGCTGAACAGCATCGGCGGGATGCTGCTGAACATTGCCGCCCGCAGCTACGGCGATGCCGCCGTGGCGGGCATGAGTATCGTGTCCCGCATTTTTATGTTCATCCTCTCGGTGGCCATCGGCGTGGGACAGGGCTTGCAGCCGGTGGCGTCCTTCAACTACGGCGCCCGCAAATACCACCGAGTGCGGCAGGCCGCCGTCTTTACCCTGAAAGCCGCCTTTGCGCTTCTGGTGGTGCTGATTGCGGTGTGCTGGTGGAACGATGAAAACCTGATCCGCCTGTTCCGGGACGACCCGGAGGTCACTGCCGTGGCGCTGCCCGCCTTCCGCTACCAGTGCTTTGCCATCCTTCTGCAGCCGGTGATCGTAGTGACCAACATGACCTTCCAGAGCGTTGGCAAGGCCGGGCGCGCCACCTTTCTGGCCTGCTGCCGACAGGGCGTGTGCTTTATCCCGCTGATCCTTGTACTGCCCCGGGTGCTGGGTCTTGTGGGTGTGGAGCTCTGCCAGCCCATTGCGGATGCGCTCACCTTTTTCATCTCGCTGCCCTTTTTGCTGGCCTTTCTGCGGCAGCTGGAGCAGATGGACAAGGCAGAAGCGTCCCATGCCCCGGCACAGCTGTAATGCAATTGTAACCGTTTTTAGCCGCATTTTTCTGCAAGCTCTGCAATGAAAAATGCGGTTGTTTCGTATTCTGTGTGAACGGAAAAATTTTCCTCCCTGTTTTTGCAAAGGAGTGGTTTTTATGAAGCGTGTTGTCTTGCGTATCGGCTGCGGGGCAGTCTGCACTGCTCTTGCCCTTACTTTAGGCTGCGGCTGTGCCCTGCTGCCGCCCGCCACCGGCGTGCCGGGCGCTGCAAGCTCTGCCGTTTCGGTACCTACGGACGACAACGGCAAACCCCTGTACGACCCTGCCGTGCTGAACGATAGCCGTTTGCGGGTGCTGTACTGCGACAGCCGTTCCGGAAGCAGCACCACCATCCTGTGCGGCAGCACCCCGCTGCACCAGTCTGCCCGCAGTGAGAACGTCTCGCTGGTGGAGGACAGTGCCACCGGCACCGCAGACTACTGGCTGCGCAGCTGGTCCGACCCTACCGGCCGGGGCGGACGCCGCACCGCCCTGTACGACAAGACCGGCACCGAAGTAATGTCCTTTGAGGGCGAGCAGAGCGCCACCCTGCAAAACGGCCTGCTGGTGCTGCAGGAAAGCCGCCTGATCGATGGTGGATACGTCCCGGAGTCCGGCTACGGCACCTGTCAGGTCATCGACCTTGCCACCGGCGCAGCTCTGCCGGTACCGGAGGGCGCATACAGCTGCACCGTATGCGGCGATAAGCTGGTATTCAGCTGCTACGCCCGCCCGGAGGGGCTGGACGATTACGACTGGGATACCGACTACCGCCAGAACAGCTGGGTGGTGGTGCAGGAAAAGGACGGCACCCCTGTCTACCGCGCCGACGCCGCCTCGGCATACCGCCTTTTCTACGACAGCGACACCCTGAGCGACTGGGTGGTGCTGGATGTTACCACCGGGGAAGAAACCACCGACCGGATTTTGTACAACGTCCTGACCGGCGAGCAGTGCACGGGCTTTTTGCAGGTCTATCCGGGCGGTCTTGCCAGCTTTTCCACCAGTGATGGCCGGTACGAGCTGCGGGACATGACCACCGAGGACCGCGGACTGATTGCCGCCTTTGACGAACAGCCCAGCCAGTATTTCCCGGGCTATGTGGTAACATGGCACAGCGGCGAGGATCACGGCTACGAACTCTATGATCTGGAGACCGGCACCAAGACCCCGCTGTACGATGTGAACGCCACCGACAACACCGTAGCCGTCTACGCGCTGGATGGCAGTCTGCGGGTGTACAGCACGGACAACGGAAAGCTGCTGACCGACACCACCGTAGAACCGGTGGAGCACCAGCAGCGGGTACGGATGAGCAACTGCGGCAGTGGCTATGTCTGGCTGAAATTGCAGGATAACGACCGCTACGAGACCACCGCCACCCGGCTGTACGGCCCGCAGGGGCTTGTCAGCGACCTGACCGCCCTGCAAGGCAAGTACAGCTATATCAACTACCTGACCACCGACCCCGACGGCAGACCCATGTTCTACGGCAGCCGCGCCGCTGCGGGCAGCGCCTACGGCAACGTATACGATGTGCTGGACGCAGACGGCAAGGTGGTGCTGCAGGGGCTTTCCAGCTGCACCAGGTACTATTCCAACAGTCTAAACGCCCTGCCCGACCATGTGTTTGCGGCACAGCGGGGCTTTTATGTGGGCTGGATGGACACAAGCGGCAACTGGCTGTACTGCCAGAGTATTTTCTCGTCTGCCACTGCGGACGATGAACCGAGTTACGGCTATTGAGTTAGGAGGGCTTTCTTATGAAAAACGCTAAAATTTCCCGCCGCAGCTTTCTGCTGGGGCTGGCTGCCTGCTCCGCTGCCGGGGTACTGACCGCCTGCAAGGGCACGGATGCGCCCTCCGGCAGCACGGCTTCCTCTGCCGCAGAGCAGCCTGCATCCTCTGCTGCTTCCTCTGCTGTGCAGCAGGCAGAACCGTTTTTGACCGTGGAGGATTTTCCCCCGCTGGACGGCAGCACCGCCTGCATCCCGCTGATGGCGCAGATGCTGGCCGATACCACCGGGATGGACTTGGAGGAAGCCCGCAGCAGCATTACGGTAAGCACCACCGCCTACGCATGGGAGAACTTTGGTCTGTACGACACCACCACCCGGATGCTGGTGGTATACGAAGCGCCGGACTATGTAAAAGAAGAGCTGCAGGAAGCCAACGTGGAGCTGGAGCAGAAGCCCATTGGAGTGGACGCGCTGGTGTTCATCGTCAACGAGGACAACCCCGTGCAGGCGCTTACCCGGCAGCAGCTGCGGGACATCTATGCCGGAAAGATCACCAACTGGAAGGATGTAGGCGGCAAGGATCAGGAAATCGTCGCCTTCCAGCGCGGCGAGGACTCCGGCAGCCAGACCCTGTTCAAAAAACTGCTCATTCAGGGCGGAGAGTTAATGACCCCGCCCTCTGAGCTGGCCCCTGCCGCCATGGGCGAGCTGGTGGACAGCATTGCCGATTACAACAACAGCGCCAACGCCATCGGTTTCTCCGTGTATTACTACATCGACCAGATGTATTCGAAGCCCGGACTCCGCCTGCTGGCCGTGGATGGTGTGACCCCCGGCAATGACACCATCGCCGATGAGAGCTACCCGCTCTGCAACGAGTTCTACGCAGTCGTCCACGCGGACGCCGCCCCCGACAGCCCCCAGCGGAAGGTCTACGACTGGCTGAGCACCGACGAGGGCCGCCGATGCATCGAAACGGCAGGGTATGTGGCCTGCGGCGGAGCGGCTACACCACCAGACACCACAGCGGCGTCGTGATGAGCGACAGCACCGTAGAGAGGGCCGTACACTTGCTGGCGAACGCAGAATCGGCACCGTACTTCTCGGCAAGGATGGCGATGGTGCCGCCCATCGGCATCCCCGCCAGCACGACAGCGACCCCGGTGGCCAGCTCTCCCACATGGGCTGCGCGGCAGCCCACCAGCACCACCAGCGGCATCAGGAACAGCCGGATGACACAGTAGAGGATGGCGTCCCGGTCCAGCAGCGGGTGGAGGTCGCAGCTGCCGATGATGGCCCCGATGAGGAGCATCGACATGGTCATGTTGCAGTTGCTGGTGCACTGGAGAGCTTTGCCGAGAAAGGCGGGCAGCTGGCACTGGGTCAGCATGAGGGCCATGCCCACGAACACCGCCAGAATACAGGGGTGAGTCAGGGTCTTGCGGAGGACGGCGCGGTGGCGCGTCCTTCCCCCGGGGCTGGCGGCTGCATCGTCCTGCATGAAGTAGGACACGCCCATCGACCACATCACGATGCGCTGCGGGATGAGGTAAACGGATGTCAGCAGCAGCCCCACTCCGCCGAACAGGCCCTCGGTCAGCGGACTTCCCAGAAAGCCCGCGTTGGAGCAGACCGTGCCGTACTGCATCACAGCCTTCCGCGCGAAGGCGTAGCGGTCATAGCAGACCGCACAGATCACGCCATAAAACACCTGCAGCACGATGGACAGGATGAGGATGTCCCGCGTGCTGCGGAAGATCTCCGCATTGAACTCGATGCGGAACGACTGGATGATGTTTGCCGGCAGGATGAGAAAGAGCAGCAGGTCGGTCAGGCAGGCGCGGCCCTGCTCGGTGATGATGTGCTTCTTCGTCAGAAAGATGCCAATGGCCAACAGCAGCATCATCTGTGCCTGCAGGCTCAGCATAGTGGAAAACTCGGGCACAGATATTCCCCTCTCGTTTGAACGTCCTCTTTTGATGAATTTTCGATGAATTTATTATACCGGTATGGTGCGGGAAGTGCAAGGCCCGCAAGCCCTCCGGCAGCATGATTTTTCCGAATGGTCGGATACCGCCACGCCGCAAAAAGCAAAAGCCCCGCGATACACGCCGCCTTTCGGCGGTATATCGCAGGGCTTTTTTGGAGCTGGTGACAGGAGTTGAACCTGCAACCCACTGATTACAAATCAGTTGCGC
>OHSO01001239.1_pt1 | contig 11642 bp, 9 predicted proteins | sample 1578651 | NCBI WGS metagenome assembly OHSO01 (sample SAMEA3879524, study PRJEB24766) | human gut metagenome | biome: human-associated habitat; feature: feces | place: USA | collected 1985/1987 | reverse complement strand
GAAACGGCAACATCGTTCAGACGGAAACGACAGTCACAAAAACAACGCTTTATATTACCGTTTCTCATTTGACGGTGGATGAGATGGCTGACCTATACGGCTTTGACGCAGGACAGCGGGAATACCTTGCCGAGCTGCTTAAGGATGAGAACAATTCCCTTTGGGCGGCAGTCCTTTACGGCATCCGTTATAGCGAGGATCAGATCGTTACCGTCGCTCTTTCTCAGGTGGGCAATGTGGGCGGTGAGCCGTATTGGTCTTGGTATGGCTTCGGAAGCCGTGTGGAATGGTGTGCTTGTTTTGTAAGCTGGTGCGCCGATCAGTGCGGCTATATTGACACCGGGGTTGTGCCGAAATATGCGGGCTGCGTGAACGGCGTCCAGTGGTTCAAAGATCGTGGACAGTGGATAGACGGCTCTGCCGAGCCTGTTCCCGGAATGATTATTTTCTTTGATTGGGATAACAAGGGTTCGTCGGGTCCGCAGGATGGACAATCCGACCACACCGGTATTGTCCAAAAAGTCGAAAACGGTATCGTTTATACCGTTGAGGGAAACTCCGGTGATAGCTGTCGGGTAAACCAGTACAGCGTAGGTCACTACGAAATCCTCGGATACGGAGTACCGAACTACTAACAAAAAAAGCCACCGACTCACTTTTGATGTGGGTCGGTGGCGCTTTTTTTGTTTACGGGTTGCATTTCTTGCAGGGGTCATATCCTTGGGAAATCAGATCATCTCTGCTTCCGGTATAAGTCTGCTTGTTCTTATCACTCATTTGTTTGACTGACGAGCAAGAAGGATAGTGAAACTTTTTCGTATTGACATTCAGAATGTAGGTGCTTTCAACATTTTGGGCTGGAGGATTAGATTGTTCGGTTTGCTTCGGCGGTTCTGTTTGTTGAGTACCAGCGAATGAACTATCCCCAGTTGCGTAGTTTATCGAAATGTCTGGCTGGACATTGTAGCAATATACATTAAAGCAAATGCCATCTCCATTGTCCTCAACAGAGTATGCTTCCAGCAAAACACCGCTTGCAAGGAGATTGTTGCCCTCAAAAATTGGCGTCGAACGATAAAGGATATGATTTCCGGTTTCTTTCACATAGTCTGCAACCATATTCTCGAATGGCAGCATTCCTTGAATGTTTAGATAGCGAGTTCCGGTTATGAGATTTTTCGTGTTGGCATTTTCACCGGAAAGCTGATAGCCGATCAAGTGGCAACGATTATAGAGGTATTTTCCATCTACATTATCGTATTTTACAGTATGCCAACCTGTTGGTTTAACACTTCCGATAGAGCCTCGTTCTTCGGTCGGCATTAAATCTTTTCCGATTGAAGCTACACAAACGCCACATCGCCCCAACGAGTCAAGTTCACTGTAATACTCGTATGAGTTGGTTGTATAGTCACTCTCGGTAAAATACGGAATGTTGTTATTGATTACAACATAGGGCGAACCGGAATAAGCAGGTATCTCGCTAATGGAAAAGGAAGAATTGCTTTCTTTAGCGGGGGCAGTCGCATTGCTTGTCGCTGGCGACTCAGATGTTTCCGAGGATGATGGAGTATCTAAGCTTGTGTCGGATGGGGTTGTCATTCCGGCAGAGGAATCCGAAATGGTATATCCCGGCGATACTGTTGGCGGCTCAACCGTACCTCTTTCAGAAATACATCCGGCTATGATAATACAAGTGATGAGCGCCACTGAAGCTGCGATAGAGCCAATGGCAATTTTCTTTTGCCGTGCTTTCTTTTTCTGCGCTGCTTCTTCCGCAGTTTTAAGAGAAGATAATTGCTTTTCGTATTCTTCTAAACGCTCAGAATTGCGGGCAGAGAGTTTCTTCTTATGGCGGAGCTTCTCAATCTCTTTCTCAAAGTCCGCTATGCTCTTTGGCTTTTTAGAAAAGAGGCTCATCTGACATACACCTCTTTCGTGATCTTTTCGTGAGAGGTGCCGACAAAGTCAAGTGTGGTTTCGAGCTTGTAATCGTTTGCGTAGTCAATGTCAAAATAAAAATCTGCGGGGTAATCTCGGTTCCATTTATAAATGACCAACTTTGAGATCTTTTCTTTGAACTTTGCAACAGATGTGTTTTCAACAAAACAATAGTCTTTGGCATCGGCGTCAGCTAAAAAGCTATCGCTGATGGAAACGCTACATTCTGCTTGAGAAAATAATGGATCAGAGTAAGGTGCAATCAATAAAGAAGCCCCATTGATAGTTTTCAAAATATCCTTGACAACATTAGCATCTCGACTTTGCCGACGATGGTTAAACATCATCCCATTCGCATTATCTAAGCAAACAATAACAGTCATAGCCCCCCCTCCATCTTCATCGCACAAACGCTAACAGACCTAAAATAACGCTATAGGTGTGATTATTATAGCAGATAATCAAGAAAACTACAACCAGTAGAGTTAGATTATGCCTATACGACCGTGTATAGCGTGCGTGTTGTCGATTATAATACTAATAGTGCGATAGTAACGCTGAAGGGGGTGGTTCCCGTGGACATCGAAACGATTGGTCTGAATATCAGAAAATGCAGAAACGCAAAAAAGATGCGTCAGGAAGATTTGGCACAGAAAGCGAATGTGAGTTCAAATTATATCAGTGCTGTCGAGAGAGGCGTAAAGATACCGTCAGTCGAAACGCTAATTGATATTATGAACGCACTCGGTGTTTCTGCTGATATGATATTTTGCGATGTCATTGATGCGGGTGTAACTGAGAAGAATAATCAGCTTGACGCAAAAGTTTCTCAGCTGTCCACCAAGGATAGAAAGACCGTCTATGATGTACTTGATCTCTTGGTTAGAGATTTGTCCAAATAACTTCAAAGTTCGGCTTTGCGCCGAACTTTTTCTATACTGGAACAATTAAGAAAGCAGCCGGAAACGGCTGCTTTTCCTTTACGCTGATGAAGGGTGATAAGGTTGTCAAGTTGCTCCAAGTAAGCGCCCAAAACTCGCTGTTCGGTTATACTTGGAATAGTTACATATGTGTTTCCCACAAGTTCTTTATTAAGATTATTTACTGTGCTACCAGCAGCAAGTGACCTATACTGGCTAAGCATTTGTGGTGTACCAAGTAGATGACAAAGGAAAGTTAAGTCAAAGACCCCATAGGTATTTCTTATGAGCAACCAACCGTCGTGAATACAGCCATCAATGCCCATTATATAGGGCTTTCCGAAACTCATAGAGTTGGAAAGAATTAAGTCACCCGGATGAACTTCTCTCGTTTTAGACAGCCCTTCGGGTCGAATTTTCTCAGCGGTTTTGGTTATGTAATTTCCTTGTGTTGGAGCATCACCAATCTTAACCCAGTTCAACCCATTTGGTGCATCCGTTATGAAATCGTCAATTGGTCTTGGTGAACCACCTCGTTCTATTTGAACCAATTCTGAGAACTTACGCTGTTCCCAAGAGGATGTATAAAAAGGATGGATCAGTTGGACAGTCAGAGAAATATTCGGGGTTGAATGAAAAAAGGCTGTCGTTGATGAAGGGTGATAAGGTGGTCGAGAGCGGCAAAGTATGAGCCTATTTGTTCTTGCTCTGCTGCCGATGATGGTAAAACCAATGGAGTGATTTTCAGGATTTCCGTGTTAATGCTTGGCATAGTTTGACCAACAGCTCTTGTTCGGATGTCCGTTTTAATACTCTCGGTTTCTAATCGTGTATGCAAAAATTTAGATGAAATATCTGTCTGAGGGCGTACTCTTAGAACTCGTCCAGAGAATAGCCAATTACTCTGAAATGGCGTAATTAGGGCATTTATATCAACTGAACCAACACGAGAGAACACAATGTCACCGTCGTCCAATGTATATGCAGTGAGCCGTTTATAGTCGGAATCAGAAACTTGCGGCAATCCATTTTTACTCCGAGGTAGGGCACCAGTCTTAAAATGTTCTGTTGTAATAATCGGAGTCCCATCGCTAACATAATCATCGGCGTGAAGTGTGCTGCCAAAAGGTCCTGTCTTAATCTCGGAAATATCACCGAGCTTACGCTGTTCCCAAGCTATCCGGTCGCAGTCGAGCTTATTCAGGTGTGAAATATGGGAAGTAAGTTTGAAATTTCGGGATTTATTGTTGCTAATTCGGGATTATATGCTATAATATAAGATGTGTTTTAGCACTTACTCGCAGGTTGAGAGAAAGGAATGATACGATGGCTGTAAGCTATAAAAAACTTTGGCACATTCTGCTTGATCGAGATATGAAGAAAAGAGATTTGCAGGAAGCTGCTGGACTCACTAAATACGCAATCAATAAGCTCAGTCGTGATGAAAATGTAAGCACTGAAGTGTTGGGAAAAATCTGCTCAGCTTTGAATTGCACGACTGACGACATTATGGAGTTTGTTCCCGACGAGAAGTGAGTCCGTTTTAAGGGACACTAATTGTTGTATCATAACAGTGGGGTAGTATATTGCCCTTAAAAAAGAAAAAGGATGGGTTCACAGGATGAATAAGCAACAGCTTGCTCAGAAAATATGGGCTTCCGCAAACCAAATGCGTTCCAAAATCGAAGCGAATGAATATAAGGATTACATACTTGGCTTTATCTTTTACAAGTATCTATCTGATAAAGAAATCAAATTCTTGAAGGAAAATGACTATGACGACGAACTTCTGAAAACCGTATCAGAAGAAGATGACGAAACGGTTAAGTGGGTTCAAGAGAATATCGGCTACTTTATTGCCTATAAAGACCTCTTTTCTACTTGGCTCTCGATGGGTAAGGACTTTGATGTTTCAAATGTCCGTGATGCGCTCTCTGCGTTCAGCCGGTTGATTTCCAACACGCACAAAAAGGTGTTTGATAAGGTATTCGACACTTTGCAAACGGGTCTTTCCAAACTTGGCGATAGCTCCGGTTCACAAACAAAAGCAATCAGCGGACTTCTGACGCTGATAAAGGATATTCCTATGGACGGCAAGCAGGACTACGATGTTCTCGGCTTTATCTACGAATACCTTATCAGTAACTTTGCGGCTAATGCTGGAAAGAAAGCAGGCGAGTTCTACACCCCGCACGAGGTATCTCTGCTGATGTCTGAAATCGTTGCAAGCCACTTGAAGGGTAAAAGCGAAATCAAGATTTACGACCCGACAAGCGGTTCGGGATCGTTGCTTATCAATATCGGTCAGAGCGTTGCCAAGTATATGACCGATGACAACAACATCAAATACTTCGCTCAGGAGTTGAAGGAGAACACCTACAACCTGACCCGGATGAATTTGGTTATGCGTGGCATCAAACCGGATAATATCGTCACTCGTAACGGCGACACTCTTGAGGAGGATTGGCCGTACTTTGACGAAAATGATCCGGTAAATACCTATAATCCTCTCTATGTGGATGCGGTCGTGTCCAATCCGCCGTATTCGCAGGCTTGGGACCCGTCCAACAAAGAGGGTGATCCTCGTTATGCTCGTTTTGGACTTGCTCCCAAAGGGAAAGCCGACTATGCTTTCCTCTTGCACGATCTGTTCCATATCAAGCCGGACGGCATTATGACAATCGTTCTTCCCCACGGCGTACTGTTCCGTGGCGGTGAGGAAGGTGAAATCAGAAAGAACCTGATTGAGAATAACCATATCGACGCCATTATCGGGCTGCCTGCAAATATCTTCTTTGGGACAGGAATTCCCACCATCATTATGGTGCTGCGCCAAAAGCGTGAGAACACCGATGTTCTTATCATCGATGCATCCAAGGGCTTTATCAAAGAGGGTAAAAATAACAAGCTCCGTGCGTCTGACATTAAACGCATAGCAGATACCTTTATCAAGCGTGAAAGCGTTACGAAGTTTTCACGAGTCGTCAGTCGTGAAGAAATCCGCAGCAATGATTATAACTTGAACATTCCTCGCTATGTTGATTCCTCCGAAGCTGCCGAGCATTGGGATGTCTATGCGTCTATGTTTGGCGGTATCCCGACAGCAGAAATTGACGAGATGAGCGAATTCTGGACGGCGTTCCCTGCGCTGAAAAAGGCGTTGTTTACCGAGAGTGGCATTCCTTATGTGAATGTGTCTACCCCTGATATTAAGAGTGCCATCAAGAGCCACCCTGATGTGGTCGGGTTTGAGAATGCTTTTAACGCTGCCTTTTCCACTTTCCCGGCATTCCTGAAAGAAGAACTTATCGACCGGATGGGAAGCATCGAAATCTCTAAGGCTGAAACCGTTCTGAGTGCTGATATTTTCGAGCGATTGAAGGAAATTCCACTTATCGACAAATATGCGGCGTTCCAGCTTCTTGACGACGATTGGACAGGTATTTCCATCGACCTCGAAATGTTGCAAACCGAAGGCTTTGCTGCAACAAAGAAGGTCGATCCGAACCTTGTCATCAAGAAAAAGGACGGTAAAGATCAGGAAGTTCAAGAGGGCTGGATAGGTCATATTATCCCGTTCGACTTGGTACAGGCGACTTTGCTCTCCACAGAAACGGACGAGCTTCACGGTTTGGAAAGCCGTTTGGCGGAAATCCCTTCTGAGTATGAGTCTATCCTTGATGAAATGACAGAGGAGGATAAAGAGAGCTGCAACGATGTTCTCACCGAGGAAGGCGATGCTTTCGTTCCGAAAGAAGTATCCAAAAAGATTAAGGAACTGAAGAAAGACCGTTCTCCTGAAAGTGTTGCGCTTCGTACACTCTTAGAAAAGGTAGAGTCTTTGGTCAAGAGCGAGAAAGAAATCAAGGCGGAGATCAAGGCAAAGAGTGCTGCGTTGCAGGCAAAAACAAAGGATACGATTGAAAGTCTGAGCGATGAACAGGCTTTGGATTTGCTCGAAAAGAAGTGGATTGCTCCTCTCATTGAGAGCATTCACAAACTACCTGATACCGTAATCGACAGCTTGGTAAGCAAAATTCAAGCCCTTCAAAACAAGTATGCTACAACTTTCTTCGAGGTCGAACAGCAGATCAGCGAAACCGAAGCAACGCTTTCGGGAATGATCGATGACCTTGAGGGTAATGAGTACGATATGCTGGGACTTAATGAGTTGAAGAAATTGCTGGGAGGTAGTGCAGAATGACGAAAAAATCAGATGCTCCCGCAATTCGCTTCAAAGAATTCTCAGACGCTTGGGAACAGCGTAAGGCTATTGATATAGCTGACTACTCGAAGGGAAATGGCTACTCAAAAGGCGATTTGACTGATGCCGGAACCCCAATTATTCTGTATGGCAGACTTTACACCAAGTACCAGTTTGCAATCAGTGAAGTGGACACTTTTGCATTTCCCCGAAATGGTGCGGTTTATAGTCAAGGAAACGAAGTCATAGTCCCGGCATCAGGGGAAACCGCAGAGGATATTGCACGAGCGTCAGCCGTTGAAAAATCAGGGGTTTTGCTGGGTGGCGACCTTAATATCCTCAGACCATTTGATTTTATAAACCCATTGTTTTTAGCTCTTGCTATCTCCAATGGAGAACCGCAAAAGGAACTTGCTAAAAAGGCACAAGGAAAGTCTGTCGTTCATATCCATAACACTGATATTCAAGAGGTGACGATAGCTTATCCTTCAAGAACAGAGCAAGACCGAATTGTCAGCGTTTTTCGCCAGCTCGACAACCTTATCACCCTTCATCAGCGTAAATGTGTATTTTTATTCAGCTTTTTTCGGGCTTGTATCTCTATGAACTTCACCGCTTCAACATTTTCTTGGGAACAGCGTAAGTTATCTGAACTCACTTCTATGCACGCCCGAATTGGATGGCAAAACCTCAGAACCTCGGAGTTTTTAGATAGCGGCGACTATATGCTTATAACAGGAACCGATTTCAATGATGGAGCCATTAACTTCTCGACTTGTCACTATGTTGAACGAGAGCGGTATGAACAAGACAGAAACATTCAAATTCATAACGGCAGCATTCTCATCACAAAAGATGGAACGCTCGGAAAAGTGGCGTATGTTCAGGGGTTATCAATGCCTGCGACACTTAATGCAGGGGTATTCAATGTTCAAATTAAGGATGCAAATAATGTTGATGAGAGGTATCTTTTTCAATACCTAAAAGCGCCTTTTTTAATGGACTATGTAGATAAGAAGGCAACTGGTGGCACAATCAAGCATCTCAACCAAAGTATCCTTGTTGATTTCCCAGTTATCTTGCCACAAAGGTCGGAACAAATTCTGATAGGTGCTTTCTTTCAGCAACTCGACAACCTTATCACCCTTCATCAGCGTGAGTTGGAGAAGCTCCAAAAAATCAAGAAATCTATGCTTGAAAAGATGTTCGTGTGACATCAATTTCGCAGGAAGGAGGAAATCGAATGACATTCCAAAAAGAAGCGGACTTTGAGGAAGCCCTGATTAAAGTCTTGGCGGATAAAGGCTGGGAAAAAGAAGTTATCAAGAACCCGACCGAGCAAGACCTCATCCGAAATTGGGCAAAGATCCTGTATGATAACAACCGTGGAATTGACCGCTTGAATAACTATCCTCTTACGGATGGCGAAATGCAGCAGATTATTGAGCAGATCACGGAACTTAGAACCCCGTTAAAACTCAATGGCTTTATCAACGGAAAAACTGTGTCCATCAAGCGTGATAACCCTGACGACAAGCTCCATTTTGGCACTGAAATCAGCTTGAAAATATATGATCGCAGAGAAATCGCCGCTGGACAGAGCCGGTATCAGATCGTACAGCAACCAGTTTTTCCGAGCAAGTCAAAAATGCTGAATGACCGTCGTGGCGATTTGATGCTGCTCATCAATGGTATGCCTGTCATACATATCGAGCTGAAGCGCAGCGGTGTCCCCGTCAGTCAAGCATATAATCAGATTGAGAAATACTCATATGAGGGCGTTTTTACCGGATTGTTCTCGCTCGTTCAGGTGTTTGTTGCAATGAACCCTGAAGAAACTCGTTATTTTGCGAATCCCGGACCTGACGGAAAGTTCAATACGGATTACTATTTCCATTGGGCTGACTTCAATAACGAACCTATCAACGATTGGAAAGCTATCGCCTCCTCGCTGCTGTCCATCCCTATGGCGCACCAGCTCATTGGTTTTTATACTGTTGCCGACAATGCTGACGGTGTTCTGAAGGTAATGCGAAGCTACCAGTATTACGCAGCCAGCGCAATTTCCGATGTTGTGTCTAAAACGAAGTGGGATAGCGGTAAGCAGCGTGGCGGCTACATTTGGCATACCACCGGCTCAGGTAAGACGATGACGAGCTTTAAGTCGGCTCAGTTGATTGCAAACTCTAATGATGCTGATAAGGTTATTTTCCTTACCGACCGTATTGAGTTAGGAACGCAGTCGCTCAAGGAATATCGGGCATTTGCGGACGAGAACGAAACCGTGCAGGCAACAGAGAACACATATGTCCTTTTGACTAAGCTGAAAAGCAACGCAACGGCAGATACCCTAATTGTTACCTCTATTCAGAAGATGAGCAATATCCGAGATGAGGACGGAGGACTTAATGCAAGCGACATTGAAATAATCAACGGCAAACGGCTTGTTTTTATTGTTGACGAGGCTCATCGTTCAACTTTTGGAGATATGCTATCCATCATCAAGGAAACATTTCCCAATGCCATCTTCTTTGGCTTTACCGGCACGCCGGTGTTTGAGGAAAATGCAAAGAAAAACAATGCCCAAACAGATGTTTTTGGCAATGAACTCCATAGATATAGCATTGCTGATGGTATCAGGGATAAGAATGTGCTTGGATTTGATCCTTATAAAGTCCTGACTTTCCGTGATAAGGATGTCCGCAAGGTGGTTGCTTTGGAAAAAGCAAAAGCGGCAACCGAAGAAGAAGCAATCAGCGATCCCCAAAAGGCAAAAATATTCTATGAGTATATGGACTCCTCCACCGTCAAGATGGCGGGCTTCTTGGGCGATGACGGAAAGTGGGTCAAGGGCATTGAAGATTATCTTCCAAAAACTCAGTACCTTTCTTCGGAGCATCAAAGCAAGGTTGTTGAGGATATTCAAGAAAACTGGCTTACTTTGAGTCACAACGGGAAATTCCACGCAATCTTTGCAACGAGCAGCATCCCCGAAGCAATAGACTACTATCGACTGCTGAAGGCTGCAATGCCGAAACTTAGGATCAGTTGCCTTTTTGACCCCAATATCAGCAATGAAGATGGTGACTACAAAGAATACAGAGGGCAGCCGATTGCTTTCTATAAAGAGCAAGGCTTAATCGAAATCCTTACTGACTATAATACGATGTTTGGTCAGGATTTTTCGATTGCTACACACGCTCGCTTCAAAAAAGACCTTTCTCTACGCCTTGCCCACAAAGAGCAATATAAGCGGGTCGAAAGAGAGCCTGAGAAGCAGCTCGACCTCCTGATTGTAGTGGATCAGATGCTTACCGGCTTTGACTCTAAGTGGGTCAACACGCTGTATATGGACAAGATACTGGAGTATGAGAACATCATTCAGGCATTTTCCAGAACCAACAGACTTTTCGGACCCGATAAGCCTTTTGGCATCATCAGGTATTATCGCAAGCCGCATACGATGGAGCAGAATGTGAGCAAAGCTGTTAAGCTCTATTCCGGCGATAGACCGATAGGTCTGTTCGTTGAAAAACTGTCTTACAACCTCGGAAAGCTCAACGCTGTGTTTGATGATATTGCCTATTTGTTCAAGAATGCTGGTATCCCTAACTTTGAAAAGTTGCCTGCGGACGGAACCGTAAGAGCTAAGTTCGCCTCGCTGTTTAGAGATTTCAACGGATACCTTGAAGCTGCTAAAATCCAAGGATTTAGGTGGGACAAACACACCTACTCATTCAAGGACGAGGAAAGTGGAAATTCGATTGAAATTACAATGGAGTTCGATGAGAACGCATTTTTGATTTTGGCACAGCGCTATAAAGAGCTTTCCGCTGCTTCTTCCGATGATCCCGGATCACAAGACATAGATATACCATACGATCTTGTTGGATACCTGACTGAAATTGACACAGGGGTTATCGATGCCGATTATATGAACAGTCGCTTCGATAAGTACCTCAAATTGATTCGACAGGAAGGTTCGTCCGAGGAATCTATTGAGCAAGCAAAGGCAGAACTTCACAAAACTTTTGCTGCCCTAACGCAAGAGGAGCAGAAATACGCAAATATCTTTCTGCACGACATTGAGCGAGGCGATGTCATTGCCGAGGACGGAAAAACGCTTCGTGACTACATCACGGAGTATCAGTTTAGAGCAAAAGATGACCAAATTCACCGTTTTGCGACTATCTTCGGTCTTGATGAGGATAAACTCAGGAATATGATGGGGCTTAACCTGAATGAAGCGACTATCAATGAGTTTGGCAGGTTTGACGAGCTGAAAAAGAGCGTCGATAAGACCAAAGCAAAAGCATTCTTTGAAGCATATGAACAAACCAAGTTGATTCCGCCCAAGGTCAATATGAAAACGGATCAGCTTTTGCGGCAGTTCATTCTTACCGGTGGATTTGAGGTTGATATGCCGTAATGAGTGCCATAACCGCTAAAGCAAGACGAAAAATGAAAAAATATGCGGTCTTAACAAGAGAGCCAAGGTGTTTCCTTGGCTCTTTTGATTTTTCTTGGGAACAGCGTAAGGCTATTGATATAGCTGACTACTCGAAGGGAAATGGCTA
>OHSO01001232.1_pt1 | contig 11677 bp, 8 predicted proteins | sample 1578651 | NCBI WGS metagenome assembly OHSO01 (sample SAMEA3879524, study PRJEB24766) | human gut metagenome | biome: human-associated habitat; feature: feces | place: USA | collected 1985/1987 | reverse complement strand
CAACCCATTTCTGCCCATTATCCTGCTGCGGGTAACGCCTTCGGCTAATCGCAATTCCTACAGAGTAGCTATGATTGGTGGGGTTGATACCCAGGGTAGCGTGCTTCGCCCGCAACCCTGGGCTGGGGAATCGCAACTCCTACAGAGTTGCCGCAGCTTGTGTAAGCCCCTCCCCGAACCCTCCCCAAGGGGCGGGAGTTCCACATCAAGCCCCATTCCAACCCTCCTAAAGCCCCTTCAAGGGGATGGAGCTACAACGGAAGCCCCATCCCAGCCTTCTTCAAGGTGAAGGAACACCAACTGCTGGCCCATCCCAGCCTTCTTCAAGGTGAAGGAGTTCCAACAGAAGCCCCTCCCGACCTTTCACAAGGGGAAGGAGCGCCATCCAAGTGCCTTAAACACTGTGAGATGGGACTCCCGCCCCTTGGGGAGGGTTGGGGAGGGGCTTCAGTTGAGGGTGATTCCGGGGCTATTGCCCCTGGCTATGTTTCTGGAAGACTACTTGCCCATGACAAACTCGAGGGTGCCACCTGCCATGATGTCGGCGTAGGTGATGTAGTTCTTCTTATACTTCTTGCCGTTGAGCTTGACCGCCTTGATGTAGCAGTCGTCGGCGCCGCGGCGGTTGGTCTTCACGGTGAAGGTCTTGCCGTTGGCGAGGGTGATGTCTGCGCGGCGCAGCTGGGGCGAGCCGAAGCTGTATACGCCAGATGCAGGGTCTACGGGGTAGAAGCCCATGCTCGACCAGATGTACCATGACGACATCTGTCCGCAGTCCTCGTTGCCCGAGTAGCCGTCGATGCGGTTGAAGTACTGCTCGGTCATCACCTTGTTGGTGTAGTACTGCGCCTTGCGGTCTGCGCCGACCCAGTTGTAAAGGTATGCGCAGTGGTGGCTGGGCTCGTTGCCGTGGGCGTACTGTCCTATAAATCCGCTGGCATTGCCGCCGCCATCGAGGTCCACTCGGGTGGTGTCGGCGAAGAGGTGGTCGAGCTCCTTCTCAAACTTCTTGTTGCCACCCATGAGGCTGATCATGTCGGGCACATCGTGGGGCACGAAGAAGTTGTACTGCCAGGCGTTGCCTTCGGCATAGGGGTGCATGCCCTTGGGTCGGTAGGTGTATGGATTGAATGGCTCCATCCACTTGCCGTTCTCGTCTTTGGCGCGGAAGAAACCAGTCTTCTCGTCGTAGAGGTTGCGGTAGAGGTGGGCACGGCGGTTGAAGTATTCGTAGTCGTCCATCTTGCCCAGGTGCTTGGCGAGTCGCGCCACGCAGGCATCGTCGAAGGCGTTCTCGAGCGTGATGGAGACTGACTCTATCTGTCGTGTCTCGGGCAGATAGCCATACTGCTCGAGCAACTTCCATGGCGACTGGCGGTGCTCGCGCATCGAGGTGCCGCGCACAGCCTCGTAGACGCGCTCGGCGTCGACTCCGGGCAGGCCCTTGAGGGCTGCGTCGACCATGACGGGTATGGCGTGGTTGCCTATCATGCAGTAGTTTTCAGATCCCCACAGCTGCCAGATGGGCAGATAGCCATAGACGTCGTACTGGCGCAGCATGCTCTTGACCATATCGCCCACTCGCTCGGGCTTGAGCAGTGCATAAAGCGGGTTGCAGGCACGGAAAGTGTCCCAGAGGGAGAAGGTACTGTAGTGGGTCTCGCCCTCGGGCAGACGGGCGTCGGTGAAGTCGGAGCGGGTGTAGGCGCCGTTGACATCGGAGACGGTGTTGGGCTGGATATAGGCGTGGTAGAGGCCGGTGTAGAAGATGGCCTTCTGGTCGTCGGTGCCGTCGATGCGTATGTTGGCGAGCTCCTTCTCCCAGGCTGCCACTGCCTGCTGCTGGACAGCCTCGAAACTCCATCCGGGGTTCTCGGCCTCCATGTTTTCGCGGGCATTGTCTACGCTCACGGGCGAGAGTGCCACCTTGACGATGAGGGGCTCGCTCGACGCGCCGAAGTCGAGGAAGCAGCGGGTGTCGCGGCCGTTGGCCACATCGCCGTCTACATAGACCTCCTTACCCTGGCGGAATGTCTTTGCCACTACGGGGCGTGAGAACTGGGCGTAGAAGTATACCTTGCGCGCCTTCTGCCATCCGCTGAGCATGCGGTAGCCCACCAGCGTGGTGGCGTTGACGAGGCGCAGCTGCGAATTGAAGATGATGGTCTTGCGGTCGCCGCCACGGTTCTGCCCGGCGTGACTCATGTCGAACGCCAGCGTCTGGGGCTTGCCTGCGGGATAGGTGATGCGGGTCATGCCCGTGCGGGTGGTGGCGGTGAGCTCGGTGTTGATGCCAGAACCGTCGAAGCGAACCGCATAATATCCCACGGTGGCCTTCTCGTTGTCGTGGCTGAAGGTGGCGGGGTAGAGGTCTTCGCCCTGCAGACGGGTGATGGGCTCTACCGATGGCTGCATCATCACATCGAGCAGGTCTACACAGCCGGTGCCGCTCAGATGGGTGTGGGCGAAGCCGTAGATGGTGTTCAGGCTGTAGTCGTAGCCCGACGCGCCGTCGCCATTGGGGCATACAAACTCTTCGGGGCTCAGCTGGACCATGCCAAAGGGAGTGGTGGCGCCGGGGAAGTTGCCGCCCTTGAGGCTGTGGGCATCTACCTGGCCGGTGCCGATAAACGGGTTGACATAACGCGTCACGCCCTCGTCGGTCTGTGCCCATGAGGGCATGGCGGCCATGAGTGCCAACGCTAACATGCAGTGCTTGATGATTTTCATAATGGTAACTGTCTATATATATAATATGGTGCAAATATAAAAAAAAGTAAGGACAACGGCGAAGCCGGTGGCTGAAAAACTGCGGACGCGGACAAATATTGCAGCCAACAGCCTAAAAACCACAGCCCCGCCCTCGGCACTCGGCACGCCGAAGGGCGTGGGCGCAGGGCTGTGGCGCGGGCGGCGTGACGGCTGCTGCGGGGTAGCAACCGTGGCTGACGACGAAGCAAGGACAGACGGGGCGAGGGGCAAGGGACGGCCGGTGGCGCAGGGCTGCCGCCCAAACGGTGTGGGGCAAAGTCTGATGACCGTGGGGGATAAAAAAAACACGTTTGCAGATGGCTCGTGGCATCTGCAAACGTGATGATAATCGTATCTGTGGCGGGCTCGGGTACGCCCGAGCGAGCTTCGGCGAGGCTCAAGATGGTGGTGAACGGTCGGGGCGCGGTCTATCCCCGGATGACGCGGCGATAGACATCGAGCACCTGGGCTCCCACGTTGTTGCCCTCAAACCGGGCTACATATTCCATGCTGCGGGCTATGCGCTCGTCGCGCCCGGGAGCTCCCACGAGCACCTGGCTGATGGCATGGGCCATGGCTCGGTCGTCGTCGGGGTCTACGTAGAGGCAGTCGGGTCCTCCCGCCTCTTCCAGACAACTGCCCGTGCAGCCCACTACAGGCAGCCCGCTCTGGATGGCTTCGATGATGGGCACGCCGAAACCCTCGTAGCGCGAGGGGTAGACACACGCCTCTGCCATCTGGTAGAGCGAGGGCAGGTCGGCATTGGGCACACCGCTGAGCCAGCGCACCCGGTCGCCCAGTCCGTGGGCGGCGATGTAGTCCTTGACCTCCTGCGCATAGTCGGTCTGCCGGCCCACGATGACCAGCGCCACATCGTCTATGTGCTGCAGCGCCTTCACCGCCAGCAGTATGTTCTTGCGTCGCTCCACGGTGCCCACGTTGATGATGTAACGGCTGGGCAGCACGTAGCGGGCGTGCACATCCTGGAGCTTGGCATCGCTCTCGCGCAACTTGAAGTGGGTGCTGCAGCTCTGGTAGATAACCTCGATGCGGTCGGGGTCTACGTGTCCGTAGTGCATGATGTCGCGCTTGGTGCACTCGCTGATGGCTATGATGCGGTCTGCCTGGGCTATGGTGCGGTGGAATTTCCATGTGTATATCTTCACATCGGCCCGGTTGTAGTACTCGGGATGTCGCATGAAGATGAGGTCGTGGATGGTGACCACCGTGCGGATGCCGCTGCGGTGGATGCCCAGCGGCAGCTCGCCCGAGAGTCCGTGGTAGAGGTCTACGGCGTCGCGGCGCAGGTCGCCCACGATGCCCCACGAGCGCCAGAGCCACTTGGGAATGTGGCCGCGGGGGTAGACAAAGTCCATATTGGCGGTGGTGCGTACCTGGGTGCGCAGGTCGTCGCGTCCGGCGTCGGGTGCGTAGAGCAGCAGACGGGTGTCGGCATCGATGATGCCCGCGAGATCGTTGGCCAGATTGCGTCCGTAGCTGCCCAGCCCCGTGCCGTTGCGCACGATGCGTTTGGCGTCAAGTCCTATTTTCATGTTGTCGGTGTTAAAGCAGTGGGGGCAACTCGTAGAGGTGTATGCCGTTGCTGCCCTTGATGAGGATATAATGGTCGCGTATGTCGTTGTCGGCGAGGGCTTGCTTGACCTCATCCACATCGGCAAACTTGCGATACGCGGTGTCGGTATGGGCAAACTCTTCGCCCACGAGCCATACATCCTTGAGTCCGAGAGAGGCTATGTGGTCTGCTATGCGCTGGTGCTCCTCGTGTGAGGCGGCTCCCAGTTCGCGCATGTCGCCGAGGATGGCCATCTTGTGGTCTACCTGCATGAAGGCGAAATTGTCTACCGCCGCCTTCATGCTGGTGGGGTTGGCGTTGTAGGCATCCACGATGAGCGAGTTGCGCTGGGTCACGGTGAGCTGGGAGCGGTTGTTGCTCGGGATGTAGTGCTCGAGAGCATGGCATATCTGCTCGGGGCTCACGCCGAAGCGGAGTCCGATGGTGATGGCTGCCAGCATGTTGGTGATATTGTATGTGCCTATGAGGTGGGTCTGCACGCGGTAGGTGGCGCCGTGGGTCCACTCGAAGCAGAGGAACGGGGCGCTGCTAACCACCCTTCCCATCACGTCGGCAGGGCTTGCGGCGTCGGCAGAGTAGGTCATGGTGTCGTCGAGATGGCGCTCGGCGGCCATGGCGGTGAGGTAGGGGTTGGCGGCGTCGATGAAGGTCTGGCAGTGGTGGGCGGCGAGGTAGTCGTAGAGTTCGCCCTTGGTGGCCATCACGCCCTCGAACGAGCCGAAGCCCTGCAGGTGGGCTCGCCCCACGTTGGTAATCATGCCGCAGGTGGGCTCGACATACTCGACCAGCGCGCGGATGTCGCCGGGATGGGATGCGCCCATCTCCACTACGGCTATCTCGTGGGTGTCGTTGAGTCGCAGCAGCGTCTTGGGCACTCCCACATCGTTGTTGAAGTTGCCCTCGGTGTGCATCACGCAGTAGCGCTCGGCGAGCACAGCCGATACGAGCTCCTTGGTAGTGGTCTTGCCGTTGGTGCCCGTTATGCCTATCACGGGGATGTCGAACTGGCGGCGGTGCTCGCGTGCCAGCTCCTTGAAGGTGGTCAGACAGTCGTCGACCAGGATGTGTCGGCCGTCGTCCTTATAGTATTCCTTGTTGTCTATCACCACATAGGCACAGCCCTTGTCGAGAGCGGCGTCGGCGAAAAGGTTGCCGTCGAACGAGGCGCCCTTGAGCGCGATGAAGATGCTTCCCTCCGGACAGTTGCGGCTGTCGGTGGTTACGGTGGGGTGTTGTTGGTACAATTGGTATAATTGTCTGCTATCCATAGCTTATGTCATTTACATCGCAAAAGTACAAAAAATATTTTACCTTGAACCACAACGGACCGAAAAATGTGCGCACGGTGCAGACGATAGCCTCTATTGGCGTGGAGATGATGCCCGCCGGCACGGATGTGGGCTATGGATGGGTATATATAAATAAGGTGGGGCAGGGGTGCTGGTGTTGCGTTTAAGCCGAAGGCGTTATATCAATTGGTTGCGAAAATGGACGGCTATACTTGCTGCTAGTAACGCCTACGGCTAACGTAACACAATATTTGAATCATAAAAAATGGTTGACAGCTCGTCATCAACAATCTTCACCCAATTAATTTGAGTCGTCTTTTGTACTTGCTGTTTTGGTTGTTTGGACCATTTTACATACCTATGAACGAAACATTGTGTGTAATAATAAATATTCTTAGATGTTTCATAATAGTAATGTATTAAAACGGCATGAATGAAACAGCAGGTAATCATTAAAAAATGACCACCTGCTGAATTAATTCTCCATCTACTTACTGCATATTCTGAACCGCAGTAGTCATTTTTGATGTTATTTTCATATATCTTGCCCACTGAGATGCAGACATTTCACCCTGAGCACCAGATATCCTGTTACTGTATTCCTGAACTTTTTCCATGAGAGAAGGGTATTCTGCCATTGCGCTTGCATCACCTTTAGCAGCCTTCTTCATAAATGAAATGTATTTGGTTACGAATGAATCATAAGAATCAAGAAGTGCATCCCAGTCCTCAGAACCAGACTCAGAAGATAAGTTTGAGCCATGATAGTCGTCATCATCTGAAATGGATGATTCGATGCCTTCAGATGTTTCTCCATCAGAACCTTCGTTTTCTTCATATGCTGTAGTTATTCTGAAACATACAGCATCTTTCGCTTCACTATTAACAGTAAAGCGTATAGTTCCTTTCTCACCAGGTTTTAGTTTACATAAAGCAACGGCTTCTTCACTGTCGTAAGATTCAGATATTCCACTACCATTCGCAGAAACTTTGTCTACTATATTCCCGTCTGCATCAAGGAATTCAATACCAAATCCCACTTGTACATTTGCAGATGCATCAGATGTACTGAAAGGCAATAGTTCTCGACCGTTCAATTCAAATGGAAGTTCTTGATCTGTACGTTCCAATTCAACAGTAACAATCCCATTAGCCCAAGCTCCTGTTGTTTTATATTCTTTGTCGACAACAGTGAAACAACCTTCCATATCACCAGATACAGTTGTTTCTATAGGTTTTACAATAATTTGTTCAGAATCATTAGACCCTTTCTTGCCGCCACATGAGGCGACACAGATTGCTAATACAGCAAAAACAACTAATTTCATTACTTTCATAATTTTCAACGTTTATAATCTACTAACTTTCTTTATTTATCAGAAATAACAGCAATAATAAAACATACAATACAGAAGATTATCATAATCAAAAAAGTCCTTACTATAGGATTGCATTTCAGATAACCAATTATACCTTTCGTTTTTTGAAGTTCTTCATCATACATTGAAAAGTATGGTCCAAAATCTTTGTCTTTTGAGAAACTTATTTTTGCTTTATTAATACAGTTTGTGTAGAGAAGCCAATAAGCATAGCTTAAATCTTCTTCTCCTGGCATATTTTGTCCATTTCGAGGACCTGTCGATTTTGCTCTAGCTTGAAGCATCGTTAAAAACTCCAATAAGTCTGCTCGAGTATTGGGTACTGGAAATGTAGAAATTATATCCATTTTGTGTTTAAATGTATTATCCATTTCAAGTCCTCTTATAGCTAATCCTGCAACTGAACGATTGTCAGAGCGCTCTTCTTGGCGCCTGTTAAATTCATCCAATTTTTCTTGTAGTCTTTCTACAGAGTTATTCGCGGCAACGTTGGAGAAAGTATATCCACATTCAGGACACACTGCCGAACCTCCTATTATTTGGGCTCCACAACTTGGACATTTAACAACATTACCTAATTTTTGATTAGTAAGATTATGAGGAGGAGCTGGCCTTAGCCAATCTTCTTGCCTCTTCATTTTTGCTAATCTTCCATCTAAGACTATATCTAACTCGTCAGGATCAACTCCTTCTGCTTGGCCTCGTTTGTGTAATACTATTCTTTCTTTTTCTGTTAATGCGCCATCAGCAAGAGCTGCATCAATAATTTCTTCTAATTCTTTTGAAAACATAATTTTAAGTACTTTTAAAGTTTTGTTATTCCTTGTATCTTATAGTAAATTGCAAGATATATGAGTAATAAGATACCATTACTAATAATATAAAATGGCATCTTTACGCCAAATATAGCAAAGCAGAAATGGCTAATTAAGAATATGACAAAAAACAAAGAAGACAAAATACGTATATTTGTTCCCTGTCTTGTCGATTCATACTGCAACCCCATTATTGGTATCAGTGTTGTTACAAAACAAACACCGCTACCGACTCCACATATAGTATCGTTCTCGTTGCCTTCTGCAATATTAAAGGCGAGATAACCAAACAGGCATGCAAGTACGATGCTAATAGATGAAAGAAAAATATTTATTTTCATACCCTCAATAGTTTGACGGAATCGGAGGTGGCGTTAATGCAACCAATTTCAAGATTGAAGGCACCTTTTCAATAGGTTGCCAACCAAGCATGCCTGGCATCCATGCAAGGGAATCTTTTGTTATTTTCTTTTGGAAAATTAATTGAGAGAGAGCACAGCTATCTAAAGGACCGACAGGAGTGCTATTGATTACAACATAAAATATTTGCTGGAGGGGCTGCGAAATATTCTTACTAGAGCCTGGTACATGCATTGTCTGCATGTACTGGTTCATAGCCTGTGCCATCTGATTTGCAATAGCTATGCTCACCCCAAACTCTACGAGTCGGTCAATTGAGAAGAAATTGTTATTGTCCATTTTTTCAAATAATTATATATTCCTCTAACCTTGAGTCATGAGATAGATAAGCCAACCTGCTTGCAATATTGCTAACCATCCAAACCACCTTGTATATGTTCCTTTCTTACGAAGATAAGGAACGCTAAAAGTAATTATGGCAAACACAATTTCTGTAACAGCTCCTACCACATAACTGTGGTGGAAAAACGCTAACACATCAACACCAATGGATATTACCAACCAAATAAGTGTAACAATGAAACGAATAAACCAGTTTTCTTTTTTTTCTTCACTCATAATATTGTATTTTAATGTTAGAATCTTATTTTATGGCATTGGTGGAGGTGTTGCGCCTGGAATAGGAGGCGCAAATAGACTTGCCAACTCTGGTACTGTATTAGCGGCAGCCCAAGATGACATGCCTTGCTTCCACACTAATGATTGCGCTGTGAGTTGACCAATTTGGCACATCTGCTGTAACTGCTGCATGTTGAACGGACCAGCCTGTTGACCATTAACAGCAACATAGAATGAAGTACTTGGCATAGGTGGTGGAGTATTCATTCCATTTTGAACCTGTTGCCCCATTTGATTCATCATTCCAGCCATTTGGCCACCCATGGCTCCGCCCATCATCATTCCTGTCATCATTCCGGCAGGATTCATACCTGCTCCACCGCCAATATTTCCCATCTGCCCCATACTCTCTGCAGCAGTATGCAGCACACTTGTCTGTTGGTCGAGAGAATGTGCACCCATGAAATTTGACTCTGTCTGAAGTTTTTGAGCCCTTTGAGCCTCTTCTCGTTGTATACGCATTGTTTCAGCTAAATTCTCAGCATTCATTGCCTGCATATCCTGCATGTTTTTGATGTTTACATCAGTTTGAGCCAGCAACGTCTTAGCAGTAAGACCTCCGGTGAGCCCTTTGACTTCTTGATAAGCATCAGAATCCTTGTCTATTTCAACTCCACTGATATCAATATGCTTCATTTTTACACCAAATTCATCAAGCCGATCTTTCAATTTGGATTCAACCAGTTCGCTAATATCATCGATTTTTCGTTCCATCTGAACAACAGGCATTCCCAAATCGGAAGGAACATTTGAAACAATACCCTTTATTTTACGGCTAATAGTATCTTTGATCTGCCTTTTAAATGCTTCCAGATCAAAATCAACAAGTCGATTTAATTTGATAAAGTTCTTATAATCTTCGAGAGCGAAGGTTAAAGCTCCTCGGACAGCGACAGGAACAGGATAGTCAGGTAAGCGAGGATCCACAACATCAAAATACGGTATAGTAAATTTGATTTGATTATTACTCTGGAGGTTAATAAAATATACTTCCGCTTGAAATGGTGATTCGCCGCCAAAAGCCAAACCAACGATGCTAGAAAGAATAGGAAAATTAGCTGTCTTTATAGTATCATCATAAGGACCAACAATAAAGTCTTGCAATAATCCATTTTGTTGCTTATAAACAAATACAGCAACTTCTCCGTCTTTTACACGGAGACTACTTCCGTAACGTATTGAATTCTCACGACTTGTAGCATTGGCATCTTGTCCAAGAGGACGCCATTTCCAAACCAAGTATTCTGCTTCATCGCAACGAATGACATTCATCAACCCGCCGCCTTTTCCTTTTGAAGTGCTTAAACCAAATAAACCCATATTCAATTAGTTGCCTGTAGACACCCCATAAGGCTGTTAATATTAAATTTAGGTTAACTACAAAACAAAAAGCGCAGGCATCCATCTCTACCGTCCGTGTTTGAGGTCCTCGGAGACCCTTGGTGATGAACGAGTAGAGTGTCTGCCTACGCCAGAATATACACGTACCTCCGGAAAAGTGTGCATGAGGATATTGGATATCCTCGCTACACACTCCGGGATACAATTATAGCATACCCGTAACAGCCACTTCCGACATTGTCCTTGATCACCAATTGAAATTTCCGAGGTTTCAAACGACCAATTGACAAGCATCAATGACGCTTTAGTTTATGTAGTGTCTAACCCATATTTCCGACCTCTGTCAGACGCCTTATCACCTTTCGGTTTGTTGCTTTTCTTCTCCGTAAACGCATAAGAGAATATCCAGCACTAGTCTAAGATGGACTGCACAGCGTGGGTTTTGACGATCCAAAAATAGTATAAAATAATGTATTCTCCAAATAAATCTCTAAAAAATACTATATTTATGGCTATTTCCTATAAAAAAAGGTAAAAAAACGACTAATCAACTGTGGTTTGTTTGCAAAAACATGTGCCCAAGTTGTCGAAACGAGCAACGCCGAAAGCCCCACGCCTGTGTACGTATATAGGAAGCACTCTTGACAATGGACGATAGAATCGTTCAAAGCCAATGAGGGCTGTATACAATACACCTCATGAGGCGTTCCCGTTGCTTTGTTCTTGACAACTTTGCTCGAACTGCCAGATTCTTACTGCGTCAAAACCAAAGCGTACAGTTACGCCTTTATGTATATATGTCTGCCCAACCTCTGCCCATCGGGGCTTTCGGTATGGACATAGACGCTACAAAATTAACTCTTTTATTTTGAAAGCCCCTTCGTTTGGCCGACAAAGTATAACCTCAAAGCTTGATTTAACATTATTAAACTCAGATATGTCAAAGAAGCACACTTTTGCGTGTTTTTTCTGGCTCACCCGACATTTCGAGTGACACGACAGTCGTGCAGTGCATATAGTCATAGTTTGAAATATCTGTCGTTTCTAAATCCATATGCATTGCGCTTCATTACTTTTATCTTGTTGTTTATCCCTTTTTCCTTGATTGTTGAGATATGACTATCACCCATCACCACAGTCATCAAGAACTATGCATCTCATACCAAGGTGGAGTCTATGGTTCGAGCTAAAAGAGTATCAAAATGCTCCATGCTCGGAAAAAATGACGTTCTTGCGTAAATTTTACCAGAAATATTTGGTAGCTTGAAATAAAGGTCGTATTTTTACGTAAAATTTACACAAGATATAATGAAAGAAGGTAAAAGAATAGTAGTTATGGGTGGAATTTTTAATGAAATAAGCAAATGAACAGCAAGGAATATACATACAGATGGAATCCTCAGAAGGATTTTCTTGAAAAAGAATGACTAAAAAAGCAAAAAATAGCAGATTTGGGCTTTTGTTTTGAGT
>OHSO01001229.1_pt1 | contig 11684 bp, 8 predicted proteins | sample 1578651 | NCBI WGS metagenome assembly OHSO01 (sample SAMEA3879524, study PRJEB24766) | human gut metagenome | biome: human-associated habitat; feature: feces | place: USA | collected 1985/1987 | reverse complement strand
GTATAAATTTTCTGTAGAATCAAAGAAACTTCCCCCTGGGTTTATCGGGTGAGCCATTGTAACTGTTATTATTATTCTAACAAAGTAGGACGAGGGGCTCATAAACAACATTGTCATCTTGTCATCTTGTCATCTTGTCATTAAGAAAAGTTTTACGAGCAATTATCAAAGTAGGACGGTGGTCTCCGTGCCCCGTCCTCCAACACCCAGCCCACAAACTCCAGCACCCAGCAAGTATGGGGTTTAGAAAATATTTTGGGTGCTGGAGAACAGGGCACGGAGGCCCTCGTCCTACTATGGTTTGCCTCGCCGCTCTTGCATTATGAATTATGAATTAGTAGGACGGTGGTCTCCGCGCCCCGTCCTCCAGCAAGCAGTCTACAACCTCCAGCACCCTGCAAATATAGGGTTTAGAAAATATTTTGGTTGCTGGAGAACAGGGCATGGATAATTGCCCATGTGATATTTTTTTTCTATCTTTGCATGCATTTTAAAAAGCATCACACAAAAAGCAACAAAATGAAACATTACAATAAATTGCGCTTACGCCTGCTCACAGCCATCATCATTATCATCATAGCCATCATATCGCTCGTGCGTTGCTGCTCGTGCAGCAGCACCCCCACACAAAACGATAGCACCCAGGTGGCACCCTTTCATTTGAACGACTCGCTTACCAACGCCATCACCATGACACCCGAACTGCACGACCTCGACTCGATTATGCAGCGATACATGAAACGTTGGGAGATAAACGGAGCACAGCTGGCCGTGTCGCGCAACGACTCGCTGCTGTATGCGCGCGGCTATGGATGGGCCGACATGGAACGCGAGATAGAAATGCAACCCTCGCACATCATGCGCATAGCATCGGTGTCGAAACTGATAACAGCGGTGGGCATCATGAAGCTGCAAGAAGAGGGGCGACTGCACCTCTCTGACCGCGTGTTCGGGCCACAAGGCATATTGAACGATACCACCTATACAAAGGTTATTAAAGATAAACGCTACTTTGATATTACTGTTGAGCAACTGCTGCGCCACTCGGCAGGCTTCACCAATTATGCTGGCGACCCCATGTTCTCAACACGTTATATTATGATGCAGAACCACCTCACCACCCCACCCGATAACCACACGTTGCTCGGCATCTTGCTAAAACGCCACCTAGGCTTCACGCCTGGCACAGCACGCTGCTACTCGAACCTGGGCTTCACGCTGCTTTCAATGATTATCGAAAAGCGCACAGGCTTGACCTACGATGCCTACATGCAAAAACACGTGCTGCAGCCTGCTGGCTGTTTCGACTTTCATATTGCGGGCAACTATTATAAAGACCGCCGACCTAACGAGGTGAAATATTATATGCACCAGGGGTCGGTGCCCGTGTACGAATATAACAACAGCGGACGCATGGTGCAAAAATGTTATGGCGAAAACGACATTCCGCGCCTTAAGGGGGCTGGAGCATGGTGTGCTTCGGCTGCTGAACTGAGCCGACTGGTAGCAGCCATTGACAACTACCCTGGCAAGCCCGACATTCTGAGCGCTAAAAGCATAAAGGCCATGACACAGCCTATGCCCGATCATGCCTACTCGCTGGGGTGGAACTATACGCCCACCACTGGGCCATGGGTGCGCACAGGATCGCTGGGAGGCACCAGCGCCCTGGTGCTGAAATATGCCGATGGCGAGTGCTGGATATTTATCACCAACACCAGCACATGGAAGGGGCACGACTTTTCAAACGATACCATGCGCCTGTTTGAACAGCTGCGCAAAAAGTATGGCAACAAATTTCCTCGCCGCGACCTTTTCACGAGTGTTAAGGGAAAAGTGAAAAGGGAAAAGTGAAAAATCCTATAGCTTTGCGGGTCGCACAGTCGCCCTCGGCTTAGAAAGGCTTAGAAAAGGCCTATACAGGCTTCCACAGGCCAACCCCAGGCTAAAAACCATTAAAGGCCCTCACCAAAGGGCAATAATCGGCAACATTTCACGTTATTAATCGTATGAAACGATTATTCTTTATCTTCTACATAACTCTGTTGGCTTGTATCAGCATACAAGCCCAAACCTTTACGCTGCAAGGCAAGGTGATGGACGAGCAGTCGAACCCCATGGAGTTTGCCACTGTGGCCTGTGTGCAACAAGGCAAAATAGCCATGACCTCGCTGAAAGGCGAATTCACGTTGCAGCTGCAATCGGCCGACTCGGTGGTAGTGCGTTTCTCAATGGTGGGCTATAAAACAAAAACCCGCGTGCTGCGCCGCCCCCGAGGCAAGCAAACATTGCAGGTGGTGCTACACAGCGACAACACCCTGTCAGAGGTTACCATCACCGAGATGCGTAGGCAAACAGGACAAACACAAGAGATAAAGAAAGAGCAAACCAAAAGCATGCCTTCAACCACGGGCAACGCCGTTGAAGAGCTGATACAGAGCCAGGCAGGTGTTTCTACACACAGCGAACTGTCGTCGCAATATAACGTTCGCGGCGGCTCGTTTGATGAAAACAGTGTTTACATAAACAATGTAGAAGTGTATCGACCCTTCTTGGTGCGAAGTGGCCAGCAAGAAGGCCTCTCGGTTATCAATGCCGACATGGTAGACAAGATAGGCTTTTCAACAGGTGGCTACGAAGCCAAATATGGCGACAAGATGTCGTCGGCCCTCGACATTACCTATCGTAGGCCTAAACGCTTCGAGGCATCGGCATCAATGTCGTTGCTGGGGGCCAGCGCCTTTGTGGGCGTAAGCAACAAACACTTCTCGTGGAGCAACGGTTTGCGCTATAAAACTAACCAATATATGTTGGGGTCGCTGCAAACCACAGGCGAGTATCGCCCTCGCTTTGTCGATTATCAAACCTACCTTACCTATGAACCCAACAAGCGCTGGAGCCTTTCCTTCATGGGCAACATATCTGATAACCACTACACCTTTGTGCCCTCTGACCGCGAAACCAGCTTCGGAACAATGGAGAACGTAAAATCGTTTAAAGTTTACTTTGATGGCCAAGAGAAAGATGTGTTTCGCACCTTCTTTGGCTCGGTAAACATCACACGCCATTTTTCTGAAAACACATCGCTCTCGCTCATAGGGTCGGCCTTTCACACAAAAGAGCAAGAAACCTACGACCTGCAAGGACAATACTGGCTGACGCAAACCGAAACCAGCGAAAACCTGGGCGTGGGCACCTATTTTCAGCACGCCCGAAACCGCCTGAAAGCCAATGTGGCCAGCGCCAAGCTGCTGTTTAAAAGCAAGAACGCACACCACACCTTTGAGGGAGCCCTGACCTTTAAGAGCGAACGAATAAAGGAAAACTCTATCGAATATGAGATGCGCGACTCGAGCGGATACAGCATACCACACACCGGTAAAGACCTGTATATGATTTACTCGATGCAAGCCCACAACACCCTAAACGCCACACGCACCGAGGCCTATCTGCAAGACACCTACCGCTTTACCAGCGCACACGAGCACACCTTCTTCACCCTAAACTATGGTGTGCGCATGAGCCACTGGAGCTTTAACAAAGAAACCATCGTCAGCCCGCGCCTATCGCTGGGCATCGTGCCCCCCTTCTGCCGAGATATGACGTTGCGCCTGGCCACAGGTCTTTACTATCAGGCTCCGTTCTATAAAGAGATACGCGACACCACCACCCTGAACCACGTAACCTACGCTAACCTGAACCAAAAAGCAAAAAGCCAGCGCTCGCTGCACTTCATTGCGGGCCTCGACTATCGCTTCAACGTAAAAGAGCGCCCCTATAAGTTTACGGCCGAAGCCTACTATAAGGCGCTAAGCAACTTTGTGCCTTATAGCGTAAACAATGTAAAGGTGGTGTATTATGGCGACAACACTTGCAGCGGACACGCAGCGGGCATCGACCTCAAGCTCTTTGGCGAGTTTGTACCAGGCACCGACTCGTGGATAAGTCTCTCGCTCATGGACACCAAGATGAAGCTCAACGGCAAAAGCATACCGCTGCCCACCGACCAGCGGTACGCCATCAACTTCTTCTTCACCGACTACTTTCCCAATACCGACCGCTGGAAAATGTCGCTCAAGCTGGCCTTTGCCGATGGCCTGCCCTTCTCGGCACCCCACCAAGAAATGGAGAACAACTCGTTCCGAGCCCCCGCCTACAAGCGTGCCGACATTGGCCTCAGCTATCGAGTGTTAAACAACGAGAAACTGACCAGCAAAAAGTTCTGTAAAAACATTTGGCTGGGCATCGACTGCCTCAACCTCTTCGGCATCAACAACGTAAATTCATACTATTGGGTAACCGACGTCACCAATCATCAATATGCCGTGCCCAACTATCTCACGGGCCGAATGATGAACCTGCGTCTGCAATTCGATTTCTAACACACACACCCTATGAAACACATCATAGCCTCGCTCTGTACCGCCACCTGCCTCGCCATCACAACACATGGCACGGCAGTGGCACAAAACCACAGCTTGCTGCAACCCAACATCGCATCGCTACAGGTGGTGGCTGGCGACAATTGGCTGTCAATGCCCGTCATCACACTAACGGGTGACGAGGCCATACACATCAGCTTCGACGACCTCACACACGAGTATCACCGCTATGTGTACAGCATTGAACATTGCGAGGCCGACTGGACTCCCTCAGAAAATCTGCTGCCCAGCGAATATTGCGAAGGCTTTACCGAGGGCAACACCATCGACGACGTAGAAGAAAGTATCAACACCAAACAGCTATACACCCACTACCATTTTCAGTTGCCTAACCGCCACTGCCGACCTTTCCTCAGCGGAAACTATCGCGTAACGGTGACCGACGATAACACGGGCGACAGCATCCTAACCGCCTGCTTCATGCTAAGCGAACAAACCATGAACCTGGGCATAGAGGCCTACACCAACACCGATAAAGACATAAACCGCCAGCACCAACAGGTGGCCATGCAGCTATCATACAACGGTAACAAGGTAACCGACCATAGCCGCGAGATAAAAACTGTGGTGCTGAAAAACGGATATTGGTATGATGCTGCATGGAACGCCACGCCACAATTTATCATGCCCGATGGGCTGAAATGGAGCCATAACACACACCTCATCTTCAACGCTGGTAACGAATACCGAAAGTTTGAAACACTCGACCCCACACACCCCACCATGGGCATTGAAGCCGTGGGATGGGATGGCACACACTTCTCGGCCAGCGTGTGGCCCGACGAGCCACGACCCAACTATGTTTATGACGAAGACGCTAACGGCAGCTTCTACATAAGAAACAGCGATAACATAGAAAACGATGTGGCATCCGACTATATCCTTACACGCTTCACCCTGCTCTGTACGCCACAGCCTGGCGATGTGTTTCTGCACGGACAATGGACCAACGGCAGCCTCGCGCCCACCTATCGCATGACCTACCACCCCGAACTGAAAGCCTACACGGCCGATGTGCTACTAAAACAAGGCTACTACTCGTACACCTACCTTCTGCACACCCCCGACGCGCTGCGCACCCTGCTCGCCGATGGCAACTTCTTTCAAACCGAGAACACTTATTATGCCTTCGTTTACTATCGGCCCATAGGTAGCCGTACCGACCGACTGGTGGCTTACCAACGTGTGCAGCTAAAATAAAAAAAAGAAGAACAGAAAAGGAAAAATAGAACATCACGAGAAGCCTATTTCCTACAAACGCTGAAAATAATGCGCCTAACATTTGGCATAACAAAAAAAATACACTATCTTTGCAACCGCAATTCGGCAAGCAGCAGCGAGCCCACACATTGCAAAGGCCGATATGGCTCAGTTGGTAGAGCAACGCATTCGTAATGCGTGGGTCCCCGGTTCGAGTCCGGGTATCGGCTCATTAACCACGCGATAATAGCTCAGTTGGTAGAGCACTAGCTTCCCAAGCTGGGGGTCGCGGGTTCGAGCCCCGTTTATCGCTCAGCAGTCCACCATAGGGTGTTGCTGATTATTGGGTAAGAAGAAAAATTATAAGTCCACCACACAAGGTGGGCTTTTTTTGTATACCTACGTTTTTCACGCTTCGTCCTCCAGCGCCCAAAAAGAGTATCTAAAAAGTAGGACGGTGGCCTCCGCGCCCCGTCTGGCCAACGAAATAGTCAAACGCGGTCAAGACACTCAGCCCTACACCCAGCTGCTAAAAGAAGTAGAAAAAACGATGCACCACCACACAAAGACGCGTACGTTTCTATATAGTAAGGTGAAAGCATGGAGAGAAGAAGAAAATGAAAAAATAATTGCGAAAAAGTTTGCATATTGAAAGAAAATATGTAATTTTGCCGATGAAAGATTAAAATAAAGAAGAAATATGAACAATATGACAAATAACATGTGGTGGTGGCGCCTGCTCAAGATAAAAAAGTCGTGAGTAAGCTTACCCTGTGTGCGTCACATTATCAAAGAAAGAGATACACTTGAGGCCTGCCGTTCTTACGACAGGCCTCATTTTTTATTTTCTCTCTCTCCATCTCTTCTCCTCTTTAACAACAACAGAACAAAATAACATAAACATAAACACAAACATAAAAAACAGCACTGATATGAGCACAATGAAAGACATATTAAACCGAATGCTCAACCACGAAGAGCTTTCTCGTGAAGAAACAAAAAACATCTTGTTAGGCATCACACGCAGTCAGTTTCCTAACGAACAAATAACAGCACTGCTTACAGCGCTGCAAATGCGCGGCATCACCGTCGACGAACTGCTGGGCTTTCGAGATGGCATACTGGAGAGCGGCGTGCCAGCCTTGCTCAACAGCGACCGATACATCGACGTGGTGGGCACTGGTGGCGACCGTAAAAACACCTTCAACATATCAACCACCTCGTGCTTTGTCATTGCTGGTGCGGGCTATAAAGTGGCCAAACATGGCAATTATGCTTCAACCTCGAAGAGCGGCGCCTCAAACGTTATCGAGCACCACGGCATAAAATTTACCAGCGATATTGACAAGCTAAACCGCTCGCTTAACGAGTGTGGCATTGTGTATCTGCACGCTCAGCTGTTTGCCCGTGCCATGAAGTTTGTGGGCCCCATACGCAAAGCACTACAGTTTCCTACCTGTTTCAACCTGTTAGGCCCCATCGTCAACCCCTCGCAACCTAAATGCCAACTGCTGGGTGTGGCCACACTCGACCAAATGCGGCTGTATAATAACGTGTACCAAAAGATAGGCATCGACTATGGCATTGTGAACAGCATTGATGGTTACGACGAAATATCGCTTACGGGCGACTTTAAGGTTACAACCAATACCTATGAACGCATCTTCAAACCCTCTGACCTGGGCCTACGCACAGCCCAACCTGAAGAGCTGGTGGCAGGCGCTACTGAAGACGAGGCAGCACAAATATTTGATAACGTGCTGCAAAACAAGGCGCTGCCCGCACAAAAAGACATTGTGCTGGCCAACGCAGCCTTCGGCATACAGGTATACGAGCAAGGCAAAAAAACAATAGAAGAGTGTATCGACATTGCACGCCAGTCGATAGAAAGCGGCAAGGCATGGAAAACATTCTTAAAGTTTGCCGAACTCAATTCATAAAATCATCATCACACACCAAAAACCACACAACGTGTTATGGCAGATATACTTGAAGAAATAGTGGCACACAAACGCATTGAGGTAGCGCTGTTTAAAGAGGCGCTGCCTGAGCGCGATATTCACCAGCTGGTAGAACGCCACATTGAACAGCACCCCCATGTGCCCTCAATGCGCCAGGCACTAATGAAAGCCCCCGTAGGCATCATTGCCGAGTTTAAACGCAAGTCGCCATCAAAGGGCTGGATAAACCAGACAGCACAAGCCACCGATATACCACTGGCCTATCAGCAAAACGGCGCCGCAGCCCTCAGCATCCTCACTGATGAAATGTATTTTGGAGGCAACGACAAGTTTGTACGCCAGGCAAGAGAGGCTGGCGTAAAGATACCCGTACTATACAAAAACTTTGTGATAGACGAGTATCAGCTATTTCAGGCACGGCTGTGTGGAGCGTCGGCCGTATTGCTTATTGCCGCCGACCTAAAAAGGGCACAGTGTAAAACGCTACTACACATAGCCCACGAGCTACAACTGGAGGTGCTACTTGAGATGCACAGCGAGCACGAAACCCAATATGCCGAACTGGAACCCGATATGTGCGGCATCAATAACCGCAACCTGGGCACCTTTGTTACCGATGTGCAAAACTCGTTTCGGCTGGCAAGCAGGCTGCCAACAAACAGTTGCAAGGTGAGCGAAAGCGGCATCTCACAGCCCGAAACAGTAAAGGCTTTGCAGCTGGCAGGCTTCAATGGCTTTCTCATGGGCGAACGGTTTATGGCCACCCCTCAGCCAGGCCAATCCCTAAAGCTGTTTATCGATGCCGTGAAAGGCTGCTGACAAAAAAAATTGTTCGAAAAACTTTATCATTATTCAATACATAACCGATAAAAAGAAAACATGAAAATAAAAGTATGCGGCATGCGCGATGCCGAAAACATAAAAGCCGTGTCGGCACTGGGCATTGATATGATAGGCTTCATCTTCTACCCCAAGAGCACACGCTATGTTAGCATGATAAATTCAGAGGCGGGCACCATGCCCGACTATTCAGAAGAACGCCTCAAAGCCCTGAGCACAAATGCAGCAACCACCCCCGTTGCCACACAAGCCCATGCCTCGCCACAAACTAGCCACAAGCCGCTAAGGGTGGGCGTGTTTGTTGACGACATGCCACAAAACATTGTGTCGCGAGTGGTCAACTACCAGCTCGACTATGTGCAGCTGCACGGACACGAAAGCGTGGTGATGATTGAAAACCTTAAGAAAACCTTGGTGCCCGACATTGCTCCAAACATAAAGATAATAAAGGCATTTGGCATTGCTTCAGAACACGACTTTGAACAATGCAAACCCTATGAAGGCGTGGCCCACCTGTTCTTGTTCGACACACAATGCCCCACTGCAGGAGGCAGCGGACAACACTTCAACTGGCAACTGCTGCAAGCCTACAAAGGCCACACACCCTTCTTGCTCAGCGGCGGCATAGGCCCCGACGATGCCGATGCTCTACGGCAGATACAGCATGAACGCATGGTGGGCATCGACCTCAACTCGCGCTTCGAAACATCGCCCGCCATGAAAGATGTTGAGAAACTGCACACATTTATCGAAAAAATAAGAAAAGTTTCGCAAGTTTAATACTTGCTTAAGCAAGAACTCGTCAACTAAAAAAAACAACATGAACAAGATAAACAAACTATTTTCTGAACGTGGCGACCGCAAACTGCTCTCGCTATACTTTTGTGCCGGATGCCCCACCCTTGAGGGCACGGCCAGCGTGATAAAGGCCATGCAAACACACGGCATTGATATGATAGAGGTGGGCATACCTTTTAGCGACCCCCTGGCCGATGGCCCCGTAATACAAAGTGCGGGCACCGTGGCACTGAAAAACGGTATGACACTAAGCCACCTGTTCAACCAGCTGCAAAGCATTAAAAACGAGGTACATATACCGCTGGTGCTGATGGGATACTTAAACGTTATCATGCACTTCGGCATCGAAGCCTTCTGCCAACGCTGTGTCGAGGTGGGCGTATCGGGAGCCATCATCCCCGACCTACCCTTCGCCGACTATCTTGAAGTGGTAAAGCCTGTGGCCGACCGCTACGACCTGCGCATCATCATGATGATCACACCCGAGACCAGCGAAGAGCGCATACGCTTCATCGACGAGCACACCGATGGCTTCATCTACATGGTAAGTAGCGCCAGCATAACAGGCGCACAAAGCAGTTTTGGCGATGCCAAGCTCGAATACTTCAGCCGCATCAACGCCATGAACCTACGCAACCCACGCATGATAGGTTTCGGCATCAGCAACAAACAAACTCTGCAAAGCGCACAGGCAAACGCAGCGGGCGCCATCATAGGCAGCAAGTTTGTTACACTGCTAAACGAAACGGGCAACCCTGACCAAGCGCTAACAAAACTTGAGCAAGCACTAAGCCAGTAGCACCCCGCACTCCCCACAGCCCCATAACTGAGCTGAACACATAAAAAGAAACATGAACACAAACATACATCACAAGAAATAATAATATGGCTACAAAGAAATATGCCGTTGACGAGAATGGCTTTTTTGGAAAATTCGGGGGCGCCTACGTGCCTGAAATATTATATAAATGTGTAACCGACCTGCAAGACGCCTACCTACCCATCATTGAGAGCAAAGCCTTTCAAGACGAATATTATGCCCTGCTGAAAGACTATGTGGGCCGACCTTCACCCCTATACTATGCTAAGCGCATGAGCGAAAAATATGGGTGCCAGCTATACCTGAAGCGTGAAGACCTGAACCACACGGGCGCGCACAAAATAAACAACACCATAGGCCAGATACTAATGGCTAAACGCATGGGAAAAACACGCATCATAGCCGAAACAGGAGCAGGACAGCACGGCGTGGCCACAGCTACCGTATGCGCACTGATGAATATGCAATGCGAGATATTTATGGGAAAAACCGATGTTGAACGCCAGCACACCAACGTTGAACGTATGAAAATGCTGGGCGCAACAGTGCACCCCGTAACAACAGGAAACATGACACTGAGCGATGCTTGCTCAGAAGCCATACGCGACTGGTGTTGTCATCCGGCAGATACATACTACATTATCGGTTCCACCGTAGGTCCACACCCTTATCCCGACATGGTGGCACGCTTACAATCGGTCATCAGCGAAGAGATAAGAAAGCAGCTCATGGAAAAAGAAGGACGCGACTGTCCGGATTACCTCGTAGCCTGTGTAGGCGGCGGCAGTAATGCAGCCGGAACCATTTACCACTACATCGATGATGAACGCGTACAGATCGTGCTCGCTGAAGCCGGCGGCAAAGGAGTAGAAACCGGCATGACAGCCGCTACCATTGCCCTTGGAAAACTGGGTATCATTCATGGTGCACGCACCTACGTCATTCAAAATGAGGACGGGCAGATCGAAGAACCCTACTCTATCTCCGCCGGCCTAGATTATCCGGGCATCGGTCCCATGCACGCCAACCTTGCTGCGCAAAAACGTGCCATCGTACTCTCCATAAATGATGACGAAGCCATCCGCGCCGCCTATGAACTGACAAAACTCGAAGGCATCATCCCCGCACTGGAAAGTGCCCATGCATTGGGTGCGCTGGAGAAACTGAACTTTAAAACCGACGATGTGGTTGTGCTGACAGTTTCGGGACGGGGAGACAAGGATGTGGAAACATATTTGAATTACAAATTATAAGTTGGAATAATGAAACAGTATAATTATCAGACAGTGAGCCGTACGATGCTTGGCGACCTGCACACTCCCGTAAGCACCTACCTGAAGGTGCGTGACATCTTTCCCAAAAGTGCACTCATGGAGAGTTCCGACTATCATGGCAGTGAGAACAACCGCTCGTTCATCGCTCTGTGTCCGCTGGCTAGTGTCAGCATAGACCACGGCACGGCTATCTTCCGTCTGCCGGACGACAGCCGCGAAGAGCATCCCATAACCGAAGAATACCGGGTGGAAAACGCACTGAACGATTTCCTCTGCCGCTTCCGCGTGGAGGGCGAATACAGCAATTACTGCGGACTCTACGGATACACCTCCTTCAATGCTGTCCGCT
>OHSO01001228.1_pt1 | contig 11684 bp, 9 predicted proteins | sample 1578651 | NCBI WGS metagenome assembly OHSO01 (sample SAMEA3879524, study PRJEB24766) | human gut metagenome | biome: human-associated habitat; feature: feces | place: USA | collected 1985/1987 | reverse complement strand
TGTTGGCAACATCAGTCATCAAGGGCGGACAAAGTCCGCCCTTAGAGAGCAAAGAATGTTAAGGGCTTTGCCCTTAAAACCCATGAGGGACTCCGTCCCTCAACCCTGCGAGCAGCTTTCACCAGCAAAGCTGGTGTAGAAAAGGCTCGAGCGAAACTTTTGAGTGTCTAAGAGAAGTTGATTAGTTAATCGGCAGTTCATTGCTGATTTGGTCAGAAAGCACTAATTAGCGGATTCGGCTGCCTGCTGGGATTGAATCGTCAAGGAACAATACCTTTACATCATCTTCTCCACAATCAGCGGCAAGAATCATACCGTTACTTTCAACACCGCAAAGTTTTGCAGGCTTGAGGTTTGCAACAAGAACGATTGTCTTTCCGACTAATTCATCAGGCTTATAATATTGTGAGATTCCGCTTGCAACAGTTCTTTCTCCTTCGCCGTCATCAAGTGTAAGTTTTAAAAGCTTTTTGGACTTCTTGACAGGCTCACAAGTAAGAATCTTTGCGGCTCTGAGTTCTACCTTTGCGAAATCATCTATGCCAATCTGAGCAAGACCTTCAATCTTAGGTTTTGCTGTTTCTTTAGGCTGATTTTTAGCGATAAGTGCGTTAAGCTCCTCAATTTCCTTATCGACATCAATTCTTGGGAAAAGAACCTCACCCTTCTTAACTGTAACATCTAAAGGAAGCACGCCGAATTTAGCGGCATTTTCGTAGCTTACATCTTCTTTAGAAGCACCAATCTGTTCCCAGATGCTTGGCATAGTTGTAGGCATAAATGCAGAAAGAAGTGTTGAGATAATACGAATTGTATCAAGGAGATTATAAAGTACAGTAGCAAGACGAGTTTTGTTGCTTTCGTCCTTTGCAAGAACCCAAGGTGTGGTTTCATCAATGTACTTATTTGCACGAGAAACAACCTTGAAGATTTCTGCAAGAGCATTATTAAGCTGTGTTTTTTCTACATAATCATCAACAGCAGGACGGAGAGCCTTTGCAGTTTCGATAAGGCTTTCGTCAAATTCACCGCTTTCACGCTCTGTTGGGAGAGTACCGCCGAAATATTTCTCTACCATTGCAACAGTTCTTGAAACAAGGTTGCCAAGACCGTTTGCGAGGTCGGAGTTAATGCGTTTAATCATAATTTCGTTAGAGAATGAGCTGTCTGAACCGAGAGCCATTTCTCTGAGGATATGATAACGGATAGCGTCAGCACCGTATCTTTCGCCGAGAACGAGAGGGTCAACAACATTTCCGAGAGATTTACTCATCTTTTCACCGTTGAAAGTAATCCAACCGTGAACAGCAAGGTGCTTAGGAAGTGGTTCTTCAAGAGCCATAAGCATTGCAGGCCAGATTATAGCGTGAAAACGCATAATATCCTTAGCAACCATATGAACATCAGCAGGCCAATACTTTTTGTAATCGTCATATTGGTCATTCTCATAGCCGAGGGCAGTTATATAGTTTGAAAGTGCGTCAATCCAAACATAGATAACATGGTTTGTATCGAAGGTTACAGGGATACCCCACTTAAAGCTTGTTCTTGATACGCACAAATCCTCAAGACCTGGCTTGATAAAGTTATTGACAAGCTCTACTGCACGAGTTTTTGGACGGAGATAGTCTGTTTCTGTGAGGAGCTTTTCAATTCTGTCAGCGAAAGGAGCCATCTTAAAGAAATATGCCTCCTCCTTAGCTTCTACAACATCACGACCACAATCAGGGCATTTGCCGTCTTTGAGCTGAGATTCAGTCCAGAAGCTTTCGCAAGGAGTACAGTATTTGCCCTTATATTCGCCCTTATAGATATAGCCTTTATCATAAAGCTTTTTGAAAATTGTCTGAACGCTTTTTATATGATAATCGTCAGTTGTACGGATATATCTATCGTAGCTTATGTTCATATACTTCCAAAGATTTTTGAAAACAGCAACGATTTCATCAACATATTCCTTTGGAGATACGCCCTTTTCAGCGGCTTTTTGTTCGATTTTAAGACCATGTTCATCTGTGCCTGTCAAGAACATTACATCGTAGCCCTGCATACGCTTATATCTTGCGATAGAATCGCAGGCAACCGTAGTATAGCAATGTCCGATATGCGGATTGCCTGACGGATAATAAATTGGTGTTGTTATATAGAATGTTTTCTTATCCATAATATCCTCCTACTTCCTACATTAAGTTATATACATACATATATTATACCATTTTTCCGTATATTTCAAGCATTATAAAAGGGAACGAAAAAAATCGTTCCCGATAAATAAAGCTTGTTAAGTGAATAAGCTTTAGTTTTAAAAAAAGAGATTTGTTTAATTTGCTGTTTCAAGAAGATTGCTTACTTTTTCTAAAACCCTAATATCATTTTCGTGCTTGCAAAGCTTTTGTGCTTGGTCCATAGTTGCCCAGCGATAATAATCAATCTCTCGGCGTTGAATACTTACTTTGTCACTATTTGTTTCGGCGAGAAAGAAAACAACCTTTTTGCTTGTCCTGCCAAAGGGGTGATATATTCCAGTTTCTCTGAAATCTGCTTTGAAATGCACATCGAGTCCAGTTTCTTCTTTAATTTCTCGTGCGGCGGTCTGTTTTTCGCTTTCGCCATTTTCTATGTGTCCTTTTGGAAAGCTCCAGCAACGGCCGTTGCGATTTTTTACTAAAAGATATTTTATGGAATCATTCGAGCGGTAAAAAACTACTGCGCCGCAGGATTTTTCATACAAGCAAATCATATGTGAAATTTCGGTGTGAGCCATAGCGACACGCTTACGGATTTCGGGTTCGTAAAATATTTCACCGAGTGGTGAGGCAACAAGCTTTTTGGTAGAAGAATTTTCATTAAATTCCTCAGCAATAACAATGCACTGCTCACTTGTTTTCAGCTTGTGGTTTGTCAGTATGTAAACTTTATAATTCATACCTCTTTCACGATAATAACCGAAATAAATCGAGCCTTCGGATATTGTGCCGAATATTTCAATATCAAGTTTTCTGCCTAACATATGCACATCTCCTTTCGGCTTTGAATTCGGCTTTTATGCCATAGCGGAAAGGGCTTTGATTTGCTCTTTCTCGTTAGCTGTGTTTATACCATTTATGAAAAGGACATCAGTTATACTGTGATTATAGCAATAGCCTGTTAAAGAACCTTCAAATAGTCTTGCGTCAATTATATGAACTTCATCATAGTTTTCCATAAAATATGGAGCAAGCTCAGAGCCATAGCTATCCTTTACAATGCAAAGGCGTTTGCCAGTGCTTTTACCCGTATTAGCTTTAAAAAGTGAAACATCTCCATAGCAGAATATATCTCGTGCATTTTCTGCTGAAACAGCATTATTTATGAAAGAAACGGTTTCTTCTCCACTGTTTTCAGTTCTCCAGATACCGCATTGATAATCATTGCCAAAGTTATAATATGTGATGGTGTCGGGATTTTTCAAAAGGTCAGTGTTGCCTTTTTTATTTTTATCAGTTTTTGTGGAAGAAATAAGTCCACCCAAAAAGCCCTCTATTTGTTTTTTTTCTACCGATGAGAAATCAGTGGCAGTAAGTCCTACATTTTTGCAAAACTCTTTATAGGCATAATAAGCACCGAGAGAAGTCCAGTTTTCATCGGTATTATAGTAGATATATTTGCTTTTTTTATCTTTGAGAGCGTTTTCTACATCTATAAAGCTGATTTTTTCAGAAAGATTATCATTGATGACCTGAAGATTAGCTTTTTCATTAGCGTTGTTTTCTTTCTGAAGCTTATCAAGAGAGATTGAGCTGTGTGTAGGAACTATAATTGAATAAATATTTATGCTTGAATCGAGTGTTGAAGCGATAGAATTTAGGCTATTTGCGTATTTTAAGGCGTTTTCATCAGTACCTATAAAGCTTTCGTATCCTACATTTTTGTATATAAATACATTTCCGTCAAGATAGCCCTTGTCTTCTTGCTTGCTTGTTTCTGATTTCGAGCTTTCAGCTTTGGAGGCCTCTTGCTTGGAAGCCTCTTGTTTTGAGGGTTCAGACTTTGAACTCTCCGCTTTGCTTTCTGGTTTAGAACTTTCAGTCTTACTTAGAGTAGAAGATTCCGAAGAGGATTCTGCACTAATAAAATTTTTCTTTGAAATATCTACTAATTTCGGAATATATACTGAACAGCAAAATATCACAAATGAAGTTGCAGCTACAACGGCAAAGGATAAAGCAACAGCCTTGCCTAAGCCTGTGCCCTGAGAGCCTGTTGAAGCAGAATATCTTCGATAATGATTATATCCACGATAGGAGGAGGTTCTTTTTATTTTATTGCGTCTGTTAATGCGATTTTTGCTCATTTTTTCTCCCTTCATACCTATCTTGATATAAGCAAAGTATCTTTTTAAAAAATATTGTCGATTTTTGATAACTCCCTACCATATATTATATAATGAACAGTAATGGAAAACAAGTAATTTTGAATATAAAGTCCGTAGAAATTTACGCAAAAATCTGCACAATATTTCGACAGATTTTTAAAATACGCTAATAGACATTTATTTCTATATATGATATATTTGTTTTGTCATAAATATAGAGGGGAATTTAATGATGATATTTACGAAAATGGTGGGTTTTGCTAAGAAAAATGTTGTCCTTATGGTGGCAGTTGTTGCGGCGGTGATTACCTCTTTTATTATACCTCCTGATGAACAATATATTTCGTATTTCGATTTTAAGACCTTGAGCTGTTTGTTTTGTGTTCTTGCTGTTGTATGTGCTTTGAAAAATATAAATTTCTTTTATATACTCGCACAAAAAATAGTCAAATCTTGTAGGAATATTCGTGCGTCAATACTTACGCTTGTTTATATAACCTTTATAGGCTCTATGCTTATTGCGAATGATATGGCATTGCTTACATTTTTACCTCTTGGATATTTCGTGCTTGAAAGCACAGGCAAACAAAGATATATGGCATTTACATTTATTATGCAGAATATTGCCGCAAATCTCGGAGGAATGCTTACTCCCTTTGGCAATCCACAAAACCTATATCTATATACAAAGTATAATATAAATGATTATGAGTTTGTAGGAATAATGTTTGTGCCGTTTGCGGTTTCGGTAATACTTATAACTATTTGTTGCTTATTTGTAAAAAAAGAACCGCTTGAGATTTCTGAAAAAATCGAAAGCCTTAACAAAAAACGCACTATCCTATATGCTATTCTCTTTGTGCTGGCAATAGCAATAGTGTTCAGGGGAATACCCTATTATGTAGGTTTGATAATAATACCTATTGTTTTACTTTTTGCCGACCGAAAAGCACTTAAAATGGTTGATTACCCACTATTGCTGACCTTTTTTGCATTTTTTATCTTTGCGGGAAATATGGCAAGAATAGACGCCGTGAGAAATCTTTTTTCTTGGTTGCTCGAACAGAATACCTTGCTTTTTAGTGCAATTTCTTGTCAGGTTATAAGCAATGTTCCGTCTGCAATATTGCTTTCGCAGTTTACGGACAATTATAGGGAATTGCTTGTCGGTGTAAATATTGGTGGAACAGGAACTTTGATAGCTTCACTCGCAAGTCTGATTACATTCAGAGAATATACAAGGCATAATCCAACTAAAGTTAAGTCCTATATAGGAATGTTTTCGGCATTTAACTTTGGCTTTTTGATAATTTTGCTTATTGTTTCATCATTACTATTTCATTGAGTGGTAAGACAATTAAAGGCTTTGCTCAGCTTTTTAAGGGCAAAGCACTTAGCGTTTTTGGGGTTGATAGAATGGCTTCTGAACAGAAGAAAAGGTTAATTTATCTTAGAGAATATTTACTTAAGTATACAGATGAAGAACACGCTCTTTCACGAATAGAGATAGAGCGGGCTCTGGCAGAAAAGGGCTTTGAATTTGGCAGAAAAACTTTCTATGATGATATTAATGCTCTTAAAGAGAGCGGAATGGATATTTTGAGTACAAAATCTGATACAGTTAAATATTATGTCGGAAATAGAGAATTTCAGCTTTCTGAGCTTAAACTATTGATAGACGCTGTTGGCTGTTCGAGATTTTTTACATTAAAAAAAACAGAGGAGCTTATATCTAAGCTTGAATGCCTGACAAGCGTTTATCAGGCGGAATTGCTTAAAAGACAGGTTTTTGTTAAAAACCGAGTTAAAAGTATGAATGAGACTATCTACTATGCGATAGATACAATTCATAATGCAATAAATCTTGATAAGGCAGTGTGCTTTAAATATTTTAAATGGATAATTGATGAAAATAATAAGCCAGCTATGGCCTTTAAGCATCAAGGAAGTCTTTACGAAGTTTCGCCTTGGGGAGTAAGCTGGAGTGATGGCAACTATTATCTTATAGGCTTTGACCATAAGGACAAGATTATTAAGCATTTCAGAGTTGACAGAATGAGAAATACTGCGGTTTCGGATAACTTTCGGATTAAGAACGAGAATTTCAGGAAATTTGATATAGAAAGCTATTCCTCAAAAATCTTTGGAATGTTTGGTGGCGAGGAATGTTATGTTAAGATGAAAATTCCAAGCAGATTAGTTGATGTTTTTGTTGACCAGTTTGGAAGTAGTCTTGATATATGTGGAAATTATGACGATAGCTATGTTGTCGGGGCAAATGTCGCTATTAGCAGGCAGTTCTTTGCGTGGCTTTTGGGACTTTCAGAGCCTGTGGCGATAGTTTATCCGCCAGAGGTGAATGAAGAAATGAAAAGCTTTGTTGAAAGTATTAAGTGTCAATAAATTGTAATGTTACAATTATGTTTATTGACATAAAAGAGATGTGGAAGTATAATAAATTTGCGTAAGAATGTGCTGTTTTACTGACAGATTTTGATAGTTGGGAAAATGGGAGGAAATTATAAATGAAACGAATTTTAGCAGTATTGCTTTCAGCTATGGTTTTGTCATCTATTGCAATGCTTTCTGGTTGTAAGAATAATGGAAACGGTTCTGCGGTGGAGTCTGTAACAGAATCAAAGTCTACAAATAATGCAGTGGTAAGCAAGGAAAAGCTTGCAGCACTTTCCACCGAGCTTGAAACATATAAATCACAACCAAATTTTAATGCTACAAAATCAATAGATGCAAAGAAAATTTCTAAAAATAAGAAAATAGCCGTTATTGCAGATTCAAGCAGTAATACTTATTCATCTTATATTTCACAGGAATTAAAGTCTGTTGCAGAAAAGGTTGGGTTTAAGGAAATTCTCGCTTATGATACCGATGGCACAGCAAATTCCCATACTTCAGCACTTGAAAATGCGGTTTCTGACCAGTGTGCAGCCGTAGTTCTTATAGGAAATATAAATAAAGATGAAATTTCTCTTGCTATTGAAAATGCTCAGGCACACGGTATAAAGGTTATAAGCATTGATAATACACAGGTTGGTACAAATGACCATTTTGTGGATTCAAGTGCTAAAACTGATTATGTCGCTGAGGCCAAGGCTTTGGCAGATTATGCTATTGTTGAAAAAGAAGGCAGGGTTAATGCACTTCTTGTAACCCCATCAGATGTAAGGTATGCTGATGAGATGAAAAAGGCTGTTACAGACGAATTGACAAAGTATTCAGACGGTTATTGCACTGAGCTTGCTATGGAGATTTCAAACACAGCAGTAAATATTTCCGATGCTGTAAAAAAAGCCTTAGAGAGAGATACAAATATCAACTGCGTTATAGTTCTTCATGACAATATGCTCAAAGATAGTGTTGATGCTCTTGAAATGACGCAGGCAATGTCAAGGGTAACATTTCTTGCAAGGGGTGGAGGCACAGAGCTTTTCACGCAGGTTCAGAATGGTAATATTGCAACAGCAGTAAGTGAAAGCTACGAATGGACAGCTTATACAGCGGTTGATTATATTCTTAGAGTTCTTAATGGCGAAGATAACCCAGAGATTTCTGATATTCCATTTATGATGATTTCATATGATAATGTTAAGAAGATTGAGGAGAGCGAAGGCACTTTAGAGTCTTCAAGTGATGAAGAAAAAACTGATGATACACCACTTATAGAAAAGATATTTACAAAAACATTTAAAAATCAGTATCTTAATCTTTGGGGCTTAGGCGAAAATTCTGAGGATTCACAGACCGAGTAAAATTAAATGACTTGAGTTTGATAATGACTTAAAAACCTTGTTAAGCAAATTCATATCTTATACAGCGCAGGTGTTCTGTCAGGGAACCCCCTGCGAGGGTTCCCTACGAAAAACATTCCATTTGGAATGTTTTTCTACCCTCCTGCGCTTTGAGAAGTATAAAGAGTTTCGCCGTCTGCGGACGGCGACAAGGGCGTTGCCCTTGACCTACGAGCCTTTAAAAAGGCTCGAGCGAAACTTTTAAGGTCTTGGGGAAAGTGAGATTGCTAAGACAAAAAACAGCCCAAGGATAATTTCCTTGAGCTGTTTTATTATGCTTATTTAAATCAATTACTTGATTACTCTTACCTTGATAACGCCATCAATAGCTTCAATAGCAGCTAAATCAAAATCGCCTGTTACATCAAGTATTGTGTATGCGTATTCTTTTCTTGACTTGCTCTGCATATTCTCAATGTTAGCACCAGCAAGAGCAGTTGTTACTGCACTAATCATATTTGGAACATTCTTGTGAATAACACAAATTCTTGTACCTGTGCCACGAACCATAGAAACCGCTGGAAGTGTTACAGAATTCTTGATATTACCATTCTCGAGGTAGTCCTTAATCTCATCAGCAGCCATCTTTGCACAATTATCCTCTGATTCAGGTGTAGACGCACCGAGGTGAGGCGTTACGATTACATTCTCAACATCGAGAAGCTCTGGTGCTGCAAAGTCTGTTATATACTTTGCAATTTTGCCATCAGCAACTGCTGAAAGAACTGCATCGTTATCAGCTAAATCTCCACGAGCAAAGTTGAGAATACGAACACCGTCTTTCATCTTTGCAATATTTTCCTTGCCAATTACGCCCTTTGTTTCTGGTGTGAGCGGAACATGAAGTGTGATATAATCGCTATTCTCGAAAATATCATTAAGAGAAACAACATGCTTAACCTTTGGTGAAAGTCCCCATGCTGCATCAACAGAAATGAATGGGTCATAGCCAAGAACATTCATTCCAAGTGAAACTGCTGCATTAGCAACAAGAATACCAATAGCACCTAGACCGATTACGCCAAGTGTCTTACCCTTTATTTCAGGACCGACAAACTGGCTCTTGCCTTTTTCTACGAGCTTTGCTGCATCTGCATTATCCTTGAGAGTCTTTGCCCACTCGATACCCTCAACAATCTTTCTTGAGCTGAGGAACAATGCTGAAAGAACAAGCTCCTTAACAGCATTTGCATTAGCACCAGGTGTATTGAAAACTACGATACCATGCTCTGTGCATTTATCAAGAGGAATATTGTTGACACCTGCACCTGCTCTTGCGATTGCAAGAAGGCTAAGGAAGTTCCATATCGTGCATAGATGCTGAACGAACGAGAACTGCATCAGGATTTTCAACAGAATCTGCAACATTGTAATTATCGCCAAGACGGGAAAGTCCTGCCTTAGAGATTTTATTAAGTGTAAGAATATTATACATTAAAATCACCCTCTAATGTTATTTGTAATTAGGAGTTCTTAGCCTCGAACTCTGCCATAAACTTAACAAGAGCTTCTACACCCTCATATGGCATTGCATTATAGATAGAAGCACGCATACCGCCAACTGTTCTATGTCCCTTGATGTTGACAAGACCTTGCTCTGTTGCTTCCTTAACGAACTTAGCATCAAGCTCATCACTGCCTGTAACGAATGGTACATTCATAAGTGAACGGTCTTCAGGAACAACTGTGCCTCTGAACATCTTAGAGTTATCGAGGAAGTTATAAAGCAATGCTGCTTTCTTCTCGTTGAGCTTCTGCATATTCTCAAGACCGCCGATTTCGTTCTTAATCCATTCAAGAACAAGCTTTGCAATGTAGATTGTATAGCAAGGTGGTGTATTGAACATAGAACCGTTATCTGCATGTGTCTTGTAGTCGAGCATTGTAGGAGTGATGTCACGAGCGTGACCAATAAGGTCCTCACGAATGATTACTACTGTAAGACCAGCAGGAGCCATGTTCTTCTGAGCACCTGCATAAACCATACCAAACTTAGAAATATCAAGTGGTGTGGAAAGAATGCAGGAAGAAATATCAACAACAAGTGGTACATTTCCTGTTTCAGGGATTTCGTGATAAACTGTACCATAGATTGTATTATTCATACAAATATAGAAATAGTCAGCATCCTTTGTGAATGTTGATGGGTCAAGCTTAGGAATATATGAGAAAGTCTTATCCTTAGAGGAAGCAACTACATTAGCTTCGCCATAGCGTGCAGCCTCTTTATAAGCCTTTGTTGCCCATTGACCTGTGAGAACATAGTCAGCCTTGCCTGAACCATTCATAAGGTTGAGAGGAATAGCAGCGAACTGTGTTGATGCACCGCCCTGGAGGAAGAGAACCTTATAGTTATCAGGAATGTTCATAACCTCACGAAGAAGGCTCTCAGCACCCTCGATAATTGTACCGTAAATCTTTGAACGGTGGCTCATCTCCATAACGGATTGACCGCTACCCTCATAGTCCAGCATTTCTGCTGCTGCCTTTTTAAGAACTGATTCGGGAAGCATAGAAGGGCCTGCCGAAAAATTGTATACTCTGCTCATTATATTTAGCCTCCAATAAATTTGCGGTTTTTCCGCATAATATTATGATAAGTAACATCTTTAATTATAGTGCTTATAAATCGCCTTGTCAATATAAAGACTCCTAAAAAATCCGCATAAATTGACAGTGTTTCTTGCATATTATACAGATTATGTTGCAAAAAGAATTATATTTGCATCAATCACACAGATTTTTTAATGTAAATTTGCCGTTCTCATAAATCATATAGCTATGATTACTTCCGTTTTTTGGAATGGAAACTGAGCCTGGATTTACATAATAAAATTCTCCAAAAGCTTCATTTGCAGGAATATGCGTGTGTCCATTCAAAAGAATATCTCCGCTTTTAAGCATTGGTGGATTTTGTGGGTTAAATTTATGTCCATGTGTAGCATAAATAGTTTTATTTCCGTCATAAATTATTGCATATTCTGCCATAATCGGAAAATCTAAAACCATTTGGTCAACCTCTGTATCACAGTTTCCACGAACACATATTATCTCGTTTTTAAGCGAATTAAGAATAGCTATAACGCCTCTTGGATTATAGACAAGCGGTAAATCGTTTCTTGGTCCATGATAAAGTAAATCGCCAAGAAGTAACAGTTTATCCGCACTCTCTTCACGATATTTTTCAGCCATAATTTTACAGTAATGTTCTGAGCCATGAATATCTGATGCTATAAATATCTTCATTTTAACACTCCTAACAAAAGCATTTATTACATAATACTCTCTACTTCTATTTTTTGTCAAGTTTAATGCGACGAGCGGCGAGCCACCGCTCCCAAGACGCGGAATCGCTCGACAAGTCGCTCGCAGCCGATTAGGGAAATCTGTTGCCTCGGTCGAAAAAATTACCAAGCGGGCGAACACAGTTCGCCCCTACGATTAGTTGACAGATTTTTCTAAGACAATTAAAAGTTTTGCTCAAGCTTTTTCAAAAGCTTGCAGGGTTGAGGGACGGAGTCCCT
>OHSO01001224.1_pt1 | contig 11709 bp, 11 predicted proteins | sample 1578651 | NCBI WGS metagenome assembly OHSO01 (sample SAMEA3879524, study PRJEB24766) | human gut metagenome | biome: human-associated habitat; feature: feces | place: USA | collected 1985/1987 | reverse complement strand
CTTGGCTAATTCTAATTCTTTTGCCATGTGTAAACACCCTTCTTAAAATACTAAACATATCACATTCTTTTACTAAAATCTTTCGAGTCAGTTTCCCACCCTTGACGTAAATGTCTTCACCGCTCCGTTTCCTACTGGGAACATCTTCGCAGATTCTGTTGGCATATGATAAAACTCATTTAGTTTTCAATATGCAAAAAAGTTGTAGAACATATGTTTGTTCTGTGTTATAATGTTTATAGACGTTCAAGATATCTGCTGATGTCTGTTGGCTATGTTTTGTTGTGATAATGATAGTAAATTTTAAGAATGAAACACATTGACAGCATGTTGACCGGAAGTTGACATAGACATGGAGAAAGTATGAAAAATCAATTGACATTTGCACATGTGACAGATAATGAAGGCAACAATACTTTGGATTATGGTTGCTGCCGACTTGCCACCGGAATAATTGCATTAACGGAAGGTAAGCCAGTAGATGCCGAAAAGAATCTGCTGGATGCAGAGAGTATTATCGGTGCTGCTATGGATATCAGTGATTCTGATTCAGCTTCATCTGATACTGCTGTTTCAGAATATGATAATTATGTTTCTAAAAACAACTATCTAAAATCTGTATACGGATATCTGAATAATCTGTATGCCAGATGGCACAAGCCTGAGAAAGCACTGGAATATAAAGAAAAATGGTTGAATGCCAGAAATCAACAAAATAAGAATATCACACACAGAAACGCATAAACTATTAATGCCACTAACTGAGAATACTATTTGACATTATAAAACATCAAGGGTATATTATCTTTAGTGGTTGTGCTACGTGGCTTGCGAGGCGCGTGGCCGGTGGAGTTCCATGCGTGGGCTCCACTTTTTTAATACTTATTTTAGTAGGAAGGAACTTCTATATGCTTAAGACATTTTTCACATATGAACAACAATTAAATAAACTTCAGCATGAAAAAGGTCTTATTATCATTCCTAATCCTGCATCAAACAAAAGAAATTATTCAAATATTAACCGACTGGTTAATTCTATGAAAAAAGCAATTGCAATATCGAGCAGATATACATATATTTCACATCACACCATTACTTACGGAAATGTACCTTTATGGGTGGCTATGAATGCATTTACATTCGGACAAGTATCTAAAATGTAACAATACATTACAGTAGAACAACTACTTAACAATATGGGATTTCCTGCTAACTGGGATAAGATTAGTAGATGCAGGAAAATATAATGTGGCAAGAACATCGTTCAAATGACTTGAACCATATTTTGTTAATAAAAGAGTAAGAAAGTAAACACAGCATTTTCACAATTGCCCCGTATACTGACACTGTAAACAAAAGAAATACTCATATTAATCTTTTTCATATTTTTAGCCGGTGCACTCCACATGTACCGGCTTCCTCTTTATAATAGTTGAAAGACTAAAAAGTGCCTATATAAGTAATGAAAAATCAGTTGATTTCGTAAAGTCCCTCGCTTATAATGATATTAAGGCAGAGAGCCTTTTGCGGAATCTTAGAAGTGTTATGCACAATACAAAAGGAGGGATGCCGACTTGAATACAGAAATAGCAAATGCTGTGAATGCAGCAGGAGATAAGGCACAGTATGATACTCATGTTAAAAGGTTACTGGCACAGAAGAGTATATTAGCACATATTCTGGTGAAAACAGTCGATGAATTTAAAGGAATGAAGCCGGAAGATGTTGTGAAATACATCGAAGGCGAACCGAGTATTAGCGTTGTTCCGGTTGAGCCGGGATTAGCAAATATGGAAAAAACAGATGCTGCAGGACAGCGTATCGTAGGTCTTAATACGGAAAATGCTGAAATTAATGAAGGATTAGTCAGATTTGATATTATTTTTTATGTCCGTATGAAAAATGGACTTTCGCAGATTATCGTGAATATTGAGGCTCAGAAGGATGAGCCGACGGAATATAAAATTTTAAATCGGGCAATCTTTTATGTGAGCAGGCTGATTTCGTCACAAAAGGAAAGAGATTTTGTAAATACTAACTACGATGACATTAAGCAGGTATTCAGCATATGGATATGTATGAACATGGATGATAACAGCCTAAGCCATATCCATTTGACAAAAGATGAGATGCTGAAACCATGTAACTGGAAAGGTAATCTCGACCTGTTAAACATTGTGCTAATAGGAATCACAAATGAGATTCCGGAACATGATGAAAAATATGAAATGCACCGGTTGATTGGAGCTTTGCTTTCAAGTGAATTGAAAGAACAGGAAAAATTGGATATTATAGAACATGAATATAATATTCCAACCAGTCAGGAATTTAGAGAGGATGTGAGAATTATGTGTAATCTGAGTACAGGAATTGAAGAAAGAGCTACTGAAAGAGCTACTGAAAAGACAAGCGAAAAGTTTATTCTGAATATGTATAAAAAGGGTTATACATTGGATCAGATCGCAGATGTAGCTGAAACAGGTGTTGATGAAGTTGAGGCAATTATTAAGAAGAAAGAGCCTGCAATGGCGTAACTATCATTATCAAAAATAAAACGTAATTTCTTGCATATCTCCATAGTATATGTTACGATTTTACTGTTGTTAAGACGAATCTAAAGGATGATGCTTGCACGCATCATCCTTTTTAAATACAGGAGAAGTAAATGGATATCAAAAGACAGGAAAGAGCGCCGATTTATGAGGCTCTTGAGGAGTTTAAGAAGAAGAGAGTGGTGCCGTTTGACGTGCCGGGACACAAGAGAGGCAGGGGAAATCCTGAGCTGGTGCATCTGCTCGGAGAAAAGTGTGTAGGGCTTGATGTCAATTCAATGAAGCCGCTTGACAATTTGTGCCATCCGGTTTCGGTAATCAGAGAGGCGGAGGAGCTTGCGGCGGATGCCTTTGGAGCGGCAAATGCTTTTCTTATGGTAGGAGGCACCACCTCTGCGGTGCAGGCCATGATTTTGTCCACCTGCAAGGCAGGAGACAAGATTATACTTCCGAGAAATGTTCATAAAAGCGCTCTTAATGCACTCGTGCTCTGCGGAGCGATACCGGTTTATGTCAATCCGCAGACGAATGCGAAGCTTGGTATTTCGCTTGGAATGGAGATTGACCAGGTGGCGAGGGCTATCGAGGAGAATCCGGATGCAAAGGCTGTGCTTGTAAACAATCCGACGTATTACGGAATCTGTTCTGACCTTAAGTCGATAGTTGCGCTGGCTCATTCGAAGGGAATCAAGGTGCTCACGGATGAGGCACATGGTACACATCTTTATTTTGGAAAGGGGCTTCCGATATCAGGAATGGCAGCCGGGGCAGACATGTCTGCGGTATCGATGCACAAATCGGGAGGAAGCCTGACACAGAGCTCGATTCTGCTCACCGGAAGGGATGTGAATGCTGATTATGTGAGGCAGATTATCAACCTCACCCAGACCACGAGCGCATCGTATCTGCTATTGTCAAGCCTTGATATATCAAGAAGAAATCTGGCACTCAGAGGCGAGGAATCCTTTGCCAAGGTGGCACAGATGTCGGAGTATGCAAGGCAGGAGATTAATTCCATAGGCGGCTATTATGCGTATGGGCGTGACCTTGTAAACGGCTCAAGCATATATGATTATGATGTGACAAAGCTGTCCATCTATACACTCGATATAGGGCTTGCCGGAATAGAGGTATATGATCTGCTGCGTGATGAGTATGATATCCAGATAGAGTTTGGAGATATCTGTAATATACTTGCGTATATATCAATTGGTGACAGAATACAGGATATAGAGAGGCTTGTAGGTGCGCTGGAGGATATCAAGCGCCTTTACAGCAAGGACAAGACCGGACTTTTGTCGGGAGAGTACATAAATCCAAAGGTGGCGGTATCGCCGCAGGAGGCGTTTTATTCGCAGAAGAAATCAGTGCGCATTATGGACGCGGTAGGCGCTGTAAGTGGTGAGTTTGTCATGTGTTATCCACCGGGAATCCCGATTCTTGCACCGGGAGAGCTTATCACAAAAGAGATTGCGCAATACATTGTCTACGCAAAGGAAAAGGGCTGTTCAATGCAGGGAACAGAGGATCCTGCGGTAGAATATCTTAAGGTATTAAAGCAGTAAACAGGAGGAAAAGCTATGCAAATGTGGTTTTCACAATATCATACTGTCAATGTCAAGCTGGATGTAAGGATACAGGAGCAGCTTTTTTCAGGGCAGAGTGATTATCAGAAAATAGATGTGTTTAAATCATATGAGTTTGGCAAAATGGTCGCGCTGGACGGCGAGATTGTTTTTTCGGACACAGATGAGTTTATATATGATGAGATGGTCACACATGTGCCGATGGCGGTCCACCCGAATGCAAAAAGGATACTTATAATAGGTGGCGGCGACGGCGGCGTGGCAAAGGAGCTTATCAAATATCCGTCTGTCGAGCATATTGATGTGGTTGAGACAGACAAGATGTTTGTCGATGTATGCAGGCGGTTTTTCCCCGAGGTAGCATGTGGACTTGAGGATGAAAGAATTTCCATGTTTTATGATGATGGTCTGCGATTCTTACGCAGAAAGCATGATGAATATGATCTGATAATCAACGATTCCACAGACCCGCTCGGACATACGGAGGGACTTTTCACAAAAGAGTTTTACGGAAGCTGTTATAAGGCACTGAAGGATGATGGAATCATGGTTTACCAGCACGGCAGCCCTTTTTATGATGAGGATGAGCTTGAGTGCCGGAAAATGCACAGAAAGGTGTATAAATCATTTCCTATAAGCAGGGTATATCAGGCACATATTCCAACCTGTCCGTCAGGCTACTGGCTGTTTGGGTTTGCATCGAAGAAATATCATCCGCTTTATGATCTGGATGCAAAAAGATGGGATGCACTGGGACTTAAAACCTGGTATTATACAACACATTTACACAGGGGAGCCTTCATGCTTCCGAAATATGTGGAGGATTTACTCGAGGAAGAGGAAACAAAGTAAAACAAATTAGAAAAACTATATCATAACCAAAGCGAATCAGGAGGGACAAAAATGAGCAGATTACTTATTATCGGATGTGGTGGAGTTGCGCAGGTGGCAATCAGAAAATGCTGCCAGAACAGCGAGGTATTTACCGAGATTATGATTGCAAGCAGAACCAAGTCAAAATGTGATGACTTAAAGGCAAAGCTCGAGGGAAAGACAAGCACAAAAATTGAGACTGCAAAGGTTGATGCCGACAATGTGGAAGAATTAAAAGAGCTGATTAATGCATACAAGCCGGATGCGGTTTTAAATGTTGCGCTTCCGTATCAGGATCTTACAATCATGGATGCATGTCTTGCGTGTGGAGTTGACTACATCGATACTGCCAACTATGAGTGTGAGGATACTGAGGATCCAAAGTGGAGAGCAATCTACGAAAAGCGCTGCAAGGAGCTTGGATTTACGGCATATTTTGATTATTCATGGCAGTGGGCATATCAGGAGAAATTTAAGGAGGCAGGGCTTACAGCTATTCTTGGAAGCGGATTTGACCCGGGTGTGACCTCTGTTTATTCTGCATATGCGCTTAAGCATTATTTTGATGAAATACATACTATAGACATTCTCGACTGCAATGGCGGTGACCACGGATACCCGTTTGCGACAAACTTTAACCCTGAGATAAATCTGCGTGAGGTTTCTGCGAACGGCTCATACTGGACAGACGGTCACTGGGTAGAGACAAAGCCTATGGAGTGGAGAGCGCAGTACAATTTTGATCAGGTCGGAGAAAAGGATATGTATCTGCTTCACCACGAGGAGATTGAGTCGCTCGCCAAAAACATTCCGGGAATAAAGAGAATCAGATTCTTCATGACCTTTGGACAGAGCTATCTCACACACATGAAGTGTCTTGAGGATGTAGGCATGCTAAGAACAGACCCGATCATGGTGGACGGAAAGGAAATAGTGCCAATACAGGTGCTTAAGGAGCTGCTTCCTGACCCTGCATCCCTGGGACCTCGTACAGTCGGAAAGACAAATATCGGATGTATTTTTACAGGTGTCAAGGACGGAAAGGAAAAGTCAATCTACATCTATAATGTATGCGACCATCAGGAGTGCTACAAGGAGGTTGAGTCGCAGGCGATTTCTTATACCACAGGTGTGCCGGCAATGATTGGAGCCATGATGGTGGTAAAGGGAATCTGGAAGAAGCCGGGAGTGTTCAATCTCGAGGAGATGGATCCGGATCCATACATGGAGGCTCTTAATAAGTTCGGACTGCCTTGGCAGGTAGTGGAGAATCCGGTTCCTGTGGATTGTTACAAGACTGAGGATGAGTCAGTACATATGGATTAGTCCGGAGGCCGGTATGAAGATAAATGAATTAAGAACTCCCTGTTATGTGATAGACGAGGGAAAATTAACTGAAAATCTTTTGATATTAAACGGTGTCATGCGAAGGACAGGTGCAAGGATTCTTCTGGCACAGAAGGCATTCAGCGCATTTTATGAATATCCTCTTATCGGCAGATATCTAAGCGGGACAACTGCAAGCGGGCTTTTTGAGGCCCGCCTTGCACATGAAGAAATGGGAAAGGAAAACCATGTATTCTGTCCCGCTTTTTTGCCGCAGGAGATGGATGAGCTGGTAGAAATATGTGACCATATTGTATTTAATTCCGTATCGCAGTATCTGCTTCACAGGGATAAAATAGAAAAGGCTGATAAAAAAATAAGTGTCGGGCTCAGAATAAACCCTGAGTGCTCCACACAGGAGGGGCATGAGATATATGACCCATGTGCGCCGGGCTCAAGGCTTGGGATAACGAGAGAGGCACTCGATAAGGCTATTAAAAACGGGCTTGATTTATCACGTATAGAGGGCTTTCATTTTCACACGCTCTGTGAACAGGATTCGGATGCGCTTGAAACGACTCTTGCAGCGGTAGAGGAGAAATTCGGAGATTTACTGTATGGACTTAAGTGGCTCAATATGGGAGGCGGACACCACATCACAAGGGCAGATTATGACATTGAGAGGCTTGAAAAATGCATTATGCATATGCGTGACAAATACGACCTGGAAATCTATCTGGAGCCGGGAGAGGCGGTTGCGCTTGATGCAGGATATCTGGAGACAACGGTGCTTGATATAGTTGAAAACAATGGCATAAAGATACTCATTCTGGATACCTCCGCAGCCTGCCATATGCCGGACGTGCTTGAGATGCCGTACCGTCCGCCGCTTATGGACAGTGGCGAGCCGGGTGAGAAGAAGTATACCTACAGATTGTCCTCATGTACCTGCCTGGCAGGTGATGTGATAGGGGATTATTCATTTGACAGAGAGATAAAAACCGGCGACAGGCTGTGCTTTTGCGATATGGCAATCTACTCGATGGTCAAAAATAATACCTTTAACGGCATGCCGCTTCCGGACATTGCCGTAATGGATGAAAATAACGATTGTAAGGTTATCAGGAGATTCGAATATGAAGATTTTAAATGCAGGCTGTCCTAGAGCAGACGGCTTTTATATGCCGGCAGAGTATGCTCCCCACAAGGGTACCATCATCATTTGGCCAAAGCGCCCGGGCTCATGGATTTACGGTGCAAGGCGGGCAAGAGAGGCTTTTGCAGAGGTGATATGTGCAATAGCAGAGTCTGAGCAGGTATATGTGCTCGCTGAGGCAGATGTGATAGACAATGCAAGGTCTGTTGTGGAAGCTGTCAGAAAGCAGAAAAATTATCAGGAAAATTTCCCGGTGAAATATATACAAATGGAGTCAGATGATGCCTGGGCCAGAGATGTGGGGCCAACCTTCGTGAAAAATGAGGATGGCGCTGTCAGAGGAATCGACTGGTGTTTTAATGCCTGGGGCGGCAAGGTGGACGGATTGTACGCAGACTGGACAAAGGATGACAGAGTAGCGGCTTTATTTTGCAACAAAGCCGGATACGACATGTATGATGCGCATCCGTTTGTCTTAGAGGGTGGAGCCATCCACACAGACGGAGAGAAAACTGTGATAGTGACGGAAAGCTGTCTGCTAAGCAAGGGCAGAAATCCGGAATTATCGAAGTCTGAAATAGAACAGAAATTAAAGGATTATCTCGGTGCCGAAAAAATTATCTGGATTCCTTATGGAATATACAATGATGAAACCAACGAGCATGTCGACAACGTATGTGCATTTACAAGCCCGGGGCATGTGGTGCTTGCGTGGACTGATGACATGGATGACCCACAGTATCAGATGTCCTCAGCGGACCTTGAAATATTGGAAAATGAAACTGATGCAAAGGGTAGAAAAATTGAGGTTCACAAAGTTTACATTCCAAAGAAGCCGGTGTGTATCACAGAATATGAGCTTTCCGGCTTCACCTTTGAGGAGGGTGAGGATGAGCGCGAGGCAGGAGAACGCTTAGCGGCAAGCTATGTGAATTTTTACATCACAAACGGCGGTGTGCTCATTCCTCAGTTTGGTGATGTTATGGATGAGCCTGCGCTTAAGGCAATCGGAAGCCTTTTTGAGGAAAGAAAAGTGTATCCGATATATGCGCGCGACATAATTGTCGGCGGGGGAAATATACACTGTATCACACAGCAGATACCGCAGTAATTTAATTCAGGATGAGAAAGGTGAATAGTATGAGAGAGGTTACAATTGCTGCAATCCAGATGAGCTGCAGCCGTGACGTAAAAGAAAATATTGAAAAAGCAGCAAAGCTTATAAGGGCTGCAGCAGGGGCCGGAGCGCAGATAATACTTCCTTCGGAGCTTTTTGAGAGACAGTATTTCTGTCAGGAGAGGCGGTACGATTATTATGACTATGCAAAGCCGCTTTCTGAAAATGATGCGGTGCAGAGCATGAAGGCACTTGCAAAGGAGCTTGGCGTAGTGATTCCCGTGAGCTTTTATGAGGCTGGAGAGGGCAGACAGCTCTTCAATTCAGTGGCGGTGATAGATGCCGATGGAGAGGTGCTTGGAATATACCGAAAGACACATATCCCGGACGATCATTATTATCAGGAGAAGTTTTACTTCACACCGGGAAATACAGGCTTTAAAGCTTTTAAGACAAGATATGCAACAATTGGAGTCGGTATATGCTGGGATCAGTGGTTCCCGGAAACGGCAAGAGGCATGGCTTTAAAGGGCGCGGAGATACTTTTTTACCCTACAGCCATAGGCAGCGAGCCGATACTGGAATGTGACAGTATGCCGCACTGGAGACGGTGCATGACCGGACATGCAGCCTGCAATCTGATGCCGGTAGTGGCGGCAAACAGGATAGGCACAGAGGAGGTTGTACCGTGTGCAGAAAACGGAAACCAGAGCTCTGCACTGACATTTTATGGTTCTTCGTTTATCACAGATGCGACCGGAGAGGTTGTTGAGCAGATGGACAGAGTATCGGAGGGCTTCATACTCCACAGTTTTGATTTGGATGAGCTGGAGAGTGAGAGAAAGAGCTGGGGGCTGTTCAGGGACAGGCGGCCGGAGATGTATGGGGAGAATTAGCTTAGATTACCCTAATGATTGCAAATTAATTTAAAGTTAATTTAAAACACAGGATACAGCAAAGGCGCTATATCCTGTGTTTTTTATAGTTCCCTATTAGTGTATTAGAACATCGGAAAAAATACATATTATTGTTTCAACAGCACTTTGATGTCTTCCTCCGGTGTGGTAATAGGTGCAATCCCATAGTTTTCTACCAGAAAGTTCAGAATGTTAGGAGAAAGGAACGCCGGTAGAGAAGGACCGAGACGGATATTTTTTATACCAAGATGTAACAGTGTTAAGAGGATGCAGACTGCTTTCTGTTCATACCAGGAGAGTACAAAGGAAAGCGGAAGCTCGTTTACTGAACATCCAAATGCATCCGCAAGTGATATTGCAACCTGTATCGCGCCATAAGCGTCATTACACTGTCCCATATCCATCAGTCGCGGAAGACCACCAATTTCTCCAAGATTTAGATCGTTGAAACGAAATTTTCCACATGCCAGAGTCAGGACGATACTGTCAGAAGGCGTCTGTTTTACAAATTCTGTATAGTAATTTCTGCCCGGTTTGGCACCATCACAGCCGGCAACCAGGAAGAAATGACGGATAGCTCCTGATTTTACGGCCTCTATTACCGTATCCGCATGGGACAGGATTGCTGAATGACCAAAACCGGTTGTTACCTGTGTGCCGCCATTTATGCCTGTGAAGGTCTGATTCTCCTTGTAACCACCGAGCTCAAGTGCTTTTTCAATAACAGGAGTGAAATCCTTCTGTTCATCGATATGAACAGTACCCGGGAAGGCAACCACTTCTGTTGTGAACACTCTGTCGATGTAGCTGCTTTTTGGAGGCATCAGACAATTTGTGGTGTAGAGAATAGGAGCAGGAATATGATCAAATTCTTTTTGCTGATTCTGCCATGCCGTTCCGAAATTGCCTGCAAGATGCGGATATTTTTTAAGTCCGGGATAGCCATGTGCCGGCAGCATCTCACTGTGAGTGTAGATGTTTATTCCCTTGCCCTCGGTCTGTGCAAGGAGCTGTGCAAGGTCTCTTAAGTCATGTCCCGATACTACAATAAAAGGACCTTTCTTTATGTCAGTATTGACCTTTGTAGGCACCGGTGTCCCATACGCTGCTGTATTGGCTGTATCAAGCATCTGCATGCATTTGAAATTAATCCTGCCAAACTCCATGATAAGCTCAAGCCATTCCTGCACTGTATGCTTTTTATTTATCTCTGTTAATCCTTTATAGAACCAGCCGCTCACCTCATCATCGCGGAACCCAAGATTCCTGCTGTGATGTGCGTATGCAGCCATCCCCTTCAATCCGAACAGCAGAGTGGAACGAAGCGATACAATGTCCGTATCCCCCTCCCACAATGATATAACAGGGATATTGCCGCCGCCAAGCGCTTCACGCATCTTTACCACACGTTCTGTGAATGCTTTTATCGCAGAATCACTGAAATTTACGTTAGTCAGGGTCGTAAAAAGCCCGTCCATAAGTAAATCATCTGTCTCATGTGACATCTTACCATTATCAAGCGCTGTCTGTGCGAGGCGTATAAGCTCCGCTACAAGCTCATCCTGAAGATTGGCTGTTGAGGGCTGCTTACCACACACCCCTGTTTTAATACAGCCCTGGTTGCCTGCTGTCTGCTGGCACTGAAAACAAAACATATCTGACATTTTATCGTCATCCTCCATTCCGCAGACACAGACGGTCTGCCATATATATAATAGAGGATTGACATTATACAGAATATTTATTCACATAAATTATAAATACTACATATGCATCCCCGGCGCATGTCTTCTATATATTTTTACGGCATATATCCGCAAGGCAGCATCTGTCGCAATATGGTGCAGTTCTTGCCGTACACACTTCCCTTCCGTGTATTACAAGCCTGTGGCAGAGGTCACTGCCTTCTTCGGGTGGAATTATCTTCCACAGTGCCATCTCCACCTTCTTAGGCTCCTTTATATTGTCAACAAGACCTATCCTGTTAGCAAGCCTTATACAGTGTGTATCCGTCACAATTGCAGGCTTACCGAACACATCTCCCATTATAAGATTAGCGCTCTTACGTCCCACACCCGGAAGCTTGAGCAGTTCATCAAAGTCATCCGGCACGGTATCATTATACTTTTCGTGCAGCATCTTCATACATGCGCTTATATCGCGTGCCTTGCTTCTGCCAAGT
>OHSO01001218.1_pt1 | contig 11730 bp, 8 predicted proteins | sample 1578651 | NCBI WGS metagenome assembly OHSO01 (sample SAMEA3879524, study PRJEB24766) | human gut metagenome | biome: human-associated habitat; feature: feces | place: USA | collected 1985/1987 | reverse complement strand
TATAATTATTAATAATTTAGTCTGTTGTTTCCTTCTCTCTTCATTTTGGGGTTTGGGGTCTTGGGTGTTTAAAGCATTGCGCGGCTTGGCCGCCATATACAAATTAAGTGCAAATATAAACAAAATATTAACAACTCAATGGTAAAAATAAAGAAAAAACAACAAATTGTATAAGAAAGGGCAATATTCATGATAATATGTATGAAAAGGAACTACTTTTCATCATAAATTAGGAGGTTTAAGGAGCAAAAGGGAATGAAGAAGGAAATTGGGAAAGAGGAAACGCATCAGAATCTAAAGGGCTTAAAATAGCCTTGATCAGCATAAGCCAGCATCTCTTTATCGCCACGACTGTCGCCAAAGGCCGACACGTCATACTGCTCGCGATGGGGCCACACGGCCTCTATGCGGCGCACCTTCTCAGGACCGTAGCAGTTGGGGGTGGCGAAACGACCCGTGAGGCATCCAGCGGCATCAACCTCAACCTTTGTGCCCAGCACAATAATGGGCGATGAAGGTTTATTGTCTTTAGTATTGTCTTGAACATTGCCTTGAGATTTATCTTGAGCATTGTCTGACTGCAGATACATCTCAGCGAAGGGCCGCACCCAGTTGTCGATGCTGGCGCTTACAATGGCCATGGCGTAGGCTTCGGGGCGCACAGTGTTGATAAAGCTACGGGCAGCGGGGCGCAACAAGTGCTCGCCTTGCTGGGCGAAGGCGGTGCAAAGGGCATCGAAACGAGCAAGCGTCATGCCACGAAAGAAGTGGGCAAACACCTTTTGCTTGGCCTTATAGTTGGGATACAGTTTCAGCTTCATCAGCACCAGCAAAGGGGCATACAGGACAAAGCCTAACAGCATACGCACAGGGCCACAGGCAAAGCGTATGAAGGCCAGCAGCGTGTCGGCATGGGTGAGGGTGCCGTCGAAGTCGAAAACAAATATCTTTTTCATTTAAACATTTACCTTTTTCGTTTAAACAATTATCTTTTTCATTTACAGATAAATCATGATGAGGAAGGTTACCAGCCATGCAGCAACGATCAGTTGCGAGAAGCGGTCGGTGAGCGCCACCTTTACGGGGTCGCCACTCTTCTTGTCAACCACCGCTATCTGTATGTAACGCAGCAGACCTAAGAGCACAAACACGCTGGTGAGGTAAAGATATTGCGACTTAAAGTGTTCTTCAACCTCGGGCGACACCGTGTACATAATATAGCACACCAGCGTAACACTGGCCGTGATGGTGATGGCCTGGTTGATGAATGTTAGGTTATAACGAATGGTGTTGTGGCGCGGTGCTTCGCCTGTTTCGTTCATGCGCAGCACATCGTCACGACGCTTGGCAAACGAGAGGAACAGGGTGAGCAAGAAGGTCATCAGCACTATCCATTGGCTCAGCGCCACCTCTTCGGCCACACCTCCTGCCACAATGCGCAGCACAAAACCGAAGGCCACGATGCACACATCGAGCACAGCATACTGTTTCAGCTTTGAGCAGTAGGCCAAATTCAGTACATAATAAATAGCTACCACAGCAGCCGTGCCCATACGCACTGGCGGTGGCAGCAACATAATCATGGTGGCCGACAGCACTGCCATGACGGCCATGAGCAGATAGGCATGCGACACCGACACCTCGCCCGAGGCAATGGGTCGGCGACACTTCACGGGGTGATGGCGGTCGGCATCGGCATCAACAATATCGTTGTAACAATATATTGACGAGGCAATGAAGCTGAAGGCCATAAACACCAGCAGTCCGCTCTCAATGGTGGTGAGGTCGAACAGCACGCCTCCGAAGAACATGGGCACCAGCACAAAAACATTCTTTATCCAGTGCTGTGGACGTATGAGTCGAAGATATTTTTTCATTGTTATTCCTTTCTTTTATGTTATTATCCTTTCTCTACCACCCGCGTAGCTTGCTTTTCAACAAACGCGGCGGCCTTATGCAGCAGCCACGCCAGCGGCATGGTGATGATGACGGTGAGAGCGAAGGTGGGCCAGTAGCCCAAATGCTCGCGCTCGATATAGCAGAGCACAAAATGGCTATGTATGAGGTATGCCTCAAGGCTGATCGACCCCACCAGTCGGCAGAAAGCATTAAAGGCCTTGGGTGTGTGGCGGAACATGCGGTTCAGCACCATGATGGCCGTGATGGAGAACGGTATGTATATCATGCGTTCAACAAACAGCGGAAAGAGGCCGTGGCGCTCTTGCTCCAGATACAGGCAGGTGCCGAAAGTGGTGAGGAAGATAACCAGCAGCAACCATACCGACGAGCCTGGCAGCGTGTGTTTTTCTTTCACATATTGGCCCATATTGATGCCGATAAAGAAGATGGGCACGCGGCTCCAGAATATCTCGATATGCCCCACAGCGGCATGAATGGGCAGCACCCATTGCACCATAACGCACCACAACACCATGAGCAGTGGCAGCCAACGATAGATGGGGTATCGGCGAATGAGCATCATGTAGAACGGTGCAAAGGTGTAGAGCATCATAATGGCTGGTATGTACCAGAAGGTGAGCTCGTCGTGCAGCCAGAAGTCCCAGTTGATGGCAATGTCGCCTATCAGGTCAACCACCGACGTGCTATGTCCGCCGTGGTGCAGATAGTCGGGTATGTAATATAGGCAGGCCATGAAGAGCCATGCGGGGTAGATGCGCAGATAGCGTCGGGTGAAGAAGTGCTTGAGCGACGGTGTCTTCGTCCACGAATACCACAGCCCCACTCCACTCAGGAAAAGGAACATATCTACGCCCACATTGCCACAGCGCCGCAGCCCGAAGAAAGGGTCGCTACGGTTGAGCGACACATGGAAGAGGATGATGAAGAGCATGGCGGCTCCCATCAGTTCGCCACGATAGCGGCTGATATTGGCCAGTTCTATATTAGGTATTTTCATGTTCCTTCTCTTTTAGCTTGGGGTTAGGTATCTTTTTCATTACCTCGCTGCACAGCCATGCCAAGGCCAGCGATGCAAGAATGTAGAGCAGCAAGCCCGTATAGATGTCGCCCCGTCGGCTGATGGGGATAAATATCTTACGGGTAACGGGATGTATGACGAAGAGGGCAGCCGACACACGACCTACCCACAGCAGCCAGTGGGCCACGCCCTGTTGAGCACCATCGGCCTTCATCATCTTTGCCAAGGCCACACTGAAGGTGCACACGAAGAAGGGCACCCAGAACCACAACTGATAACTGAAGCTGAAGGCGAAGATCGCTGCCCCCGACAGCACCAGCACAGCAGCCCATTGTGCCTTGCTCACCGTGGCAAAGCGTGCGCCATAGCGTGCGGCCAGCAATCCTAATGCAAAGGGCATGATGCCACCCATAAAGTTGTAGCGTATGCGGTTCAGCGTTTCGCCCTCAGGGTCGCACACGGCCTGCATAGCCCAGCATGCCAGCACCAGAGCCACCAAGGTTTTCCATCTGCCACGGTTCAGCACCACTATATATATAATGTATAGCTGCAACATAAGGCCGAAGAACCAGAAGGGTCCGGGCCAGATAATGTGGTCGGGGTCGGGCATCACGTTGTTGAACATGCCCAGCTGCGCAATAATGTTTACCAGCGTGTAGCGCCATTGTCCGGGTGTCATGGCATCGACAATGGTGAAGGCCACAAAGCCCACCATCATCATCTTAAACAGTTTAAGATAGTGATAGCGCACAAAGGGCACGATGGCGGGCGCGGGCTTGTTGCCTTTCTCATACTTCATCACCAGGCCATAGGCACTGAGAAAGAGGAAGACGGGCACGCCATAATGTCCGAAGAACGACAGCAGATGCACGGGCAGCGTCCAGTCGGGCGAGGCCAGCACCTCGAACAGCCTACGGCAGTTGGCCGCCGTATAGGTATATTCGTTTTCCTTCACGATGGGTCCCAGCCAGTGGCAGTAGTTGTGCAAGAAGATGCCTATGATGGCCAGCCCACGCAACACGGTACACTGTGCCGATGTGAGCAGCGGTGCTGCCCCTACAGCAGTATGGTTTAATGTGTTATTGTTCATTTCTTTTTCGTTACATAATAATCGGGCATGGGGCCCAGCTTATCATAGTCGGTAGTGCCTTTCAATATTCGTGGGCGCATCTCGTTATATTCGGGTGCTATGAGGTTATACTCGGGGTGATAGTCTTTGCTGTGTATGCCCGCCAGGTAAACCAGCAGATGCGGCAGCGCGTCGGTCATGAAACGCTTGTTGCGAGCCGCCTTTATCTGTCTGAATATCTGTCGGTGGCGGCGCACATACTTCTTCGAGCACCATATCCAGAAGGGAATATCAAACTCGGCATGCGCCAAGCGCGAGTCGATGGTGGCCGAGTGCATACGACAATAGAAGTGCAGGTCGCCCTCATAACACTCTTCGCCATGGTCGGGCACATAAATCACGATGGCCTCTTTTTGTTCGAAGCGACGTATTATTTCGTCTACCACCGAGTCGTTATACAGCACCGCATTGTCATAGTCGGACAGCACCGTGCGCTCATGATCGCTCAGGTGGGGTTTCAGTTCGCGATACTCGTCGCCCGTAAAGCGGCGGTTCTTGCGCGGTGTGCGCTGACGATAGTTTACGTGCTGCCCCACGAGGTGGAAGATGGTGAGGTTGTGGTCGCCATCCTCGGCCTTCAGGCGTTCATAGTCAGCCAACAGTTCTTCGTCGTAGGTGTGCAGCTTGTCGTTGCGCGTATCAAACTGTGCCTTGCTCAGCGTGGGGTTGTTTAAGAAGAAGCCTCCGCTGAAGTCGTACACCGCCTCCTTGGCCTTGGGTAAGAACTGGTTGGTGATGAACGTTACGTGGTAGCCAGCCTTTCGAAACAGTTCGGGGAAGAGCGGATAGTCGCACCACTCGCCCTCCTGCCCTACCACGTGCATAGAGAACAGGTTTTTGAACACAAAGCTGGTAAGGTTCCATGGCGACACCACATCAGTAAACTTCACCAGTCGGCCTGTTCGTTCGCGCTTCACCTGTCGGGGTGTGTTTTTCTTTACATAGCCATATTGTTGCGAGTGGTGGCGGTTATAGCTTTCGCCAATGATGAGCACAATCTCGGGCGAGGTAAACTTGCAACTGTCTACCTGCACATGGTTGGCAGCACGTATCAACTTCTGCACCTGGTTGGCGGTGAGCTGGTTGGCATAGATGCTGAAGGCCAATCGCCAGATGGGCAGATACAGTTCGGCATGTCGGGGCTCGGTCAGGGTGTGTTCTACCTCGCCAATGGTTTTGCCCGTCATCAACTTCCATGTGGCGGCCTTGTTATGGGCACTGGTGCCTATGGCAATGGCCAGCACCAGTGCGGTGATGGCAGCCAGCACAGGCATGATGTATTGCTTGCGATGCATTTCGGCCCACGCCTTCAGTTTCTGCCACAAGGTTTTTACGCTACGCGGCACAAAATGGGGAAAACGTAGCTCAAGGGTGAGCAAGATGTGCATGATGGGCACCAGTAGCACCCAGCCTACATTGCTAAACAGCACGTCGGGCGACACACAGGCGCGTATAAACTCGCTGGCCTCGCGCGAGTCGGTCTCGCCCACCAGCAACAGCATGGTGGGGGTAAGGGTAGAGTCGAACTTTACAAAGCAATATACGTCGGCCAGCGCTGTGGCATACAGCACTATATACAGCAGTGAGCGCAGCCAGGGACGTAGCACACGAGGCACGATGGTGAGCACCAAGGCCAAGACGTAAACGTCGAGAAAAAGCTCGAGATACAGGTTACCATACAGTGCTGCATTGCGTGTGTGGGGTATGGTTACCCACGAGCACACACATCCCAACACATACATAAATGTGAAGAAGGTGGCGTTGAGGCGTATCGGCTTCAGCACCCACCCAGCTATTTGGCGTAATGTGTTCATGTCAAATATATTGATCTTTTACAAGTTCAGAAGTTAACGGAATTAAGAAGTAACCACTCCCTTCGGTCGTTCAGGAAGTGAACAGACAATAGCTTTGCCACTCAAGCGACATGACATACGTCCGTTAACTTCCGATAACTTCCTCTTAACTCCCGATAACTTCCTAACATGCTATATTTATATAATGTATGAAAAATGTCTATGCACTCCTAATACAACAACATAAGTCCGGCAAAGCCGGCCCATAATATCATGCGTATGGGGTTTATCTTTAGCACGCGGGTGCCGAAGTAGGTGGCTATGAAGAGCGCAATGCTAATCCAGAAATGCCATGGACTGATGTCGGGCGACGAGAAGTTTTCCTTCGTCATCAGCAGCAAGGCCGCCGCTGCCAGCAATCCTACCACGGCAGGGCGCAAGCCCATAAACACGCTTTGCACCGTGGGCGTTTGCATATACTTCATAAACATACGGCTGATCAGTATCATCAGTATGAGCGAGGGCAGCACCAGTGCTACGGTAGCCACCACGCTGCCCAGCACGGCCATGCCACCACCGAAGCCCGCATTGTGGGCAGCAGTATAGCCACAATAGGTGGCCGAATTGATGCCGATAGGTCCTGGTGTCATCTGACTGATAGCCACAATGTTAGTAAATTCGGCCGACGTGAGCCAGTGGTGATGCACCACCGTCTCGGTTTGTATGAGCGACAGCATGCCATAGCCGCCACCAAAGCCGAACAGCCCTATCTGAAAGAAGGTAAGAAAAAGATACAGATATATCATTCAGATGTTTTTATTAGTTTGCCATACAAGAAGCCGCCCACGGCCGCCGCAATGATAATGAACACGGGGTTTACGTGCAGCAGATAGATAAACAGAGCGCTGGCAATGGGTATCCAGCAGTTGGTGAGCGAGATGTGTGCGCTCTTAGCCAGCGAGAAGGTGGGGGCAGCGATAAGTGCCACCACGGCCGGACGTATGCCGCGGAAGATGCTCTCTACCACGGGGTTGTCTTGAAACTGCCTAAAGAAGATGGCAATGGCCAAGATGATGAAGAACGAGGGTAGCGCTGTGGCCAGTGTGGTGCACAGGGCGCCACGGGTGCCGCGCATCTTATAGCCTATAAAGGTGCTCATGTTTACCGCCATCACACCTGGGCAACTTTGTGCCACGGCCACGATGTCGATAAACTGTTCGCGGTCTATCCACCTATATTTGTCCACCACTTCGGCCTCGATGATAGGTATCATGGCGTAGCCTCCACCCAGCGTGAACATACCTATCTTAAAGAAGGTTTTGAAAGATGTAATATAAAAATTGTTCATTCTATAACTACTTGAACTTTCGCAAGTTCAGAAGATAACAAACAATAGCTTTTCAACAAAAGCGATATAGCATACGTCTATTAACTTCACTCGCGAAGCGAGTTAACTTTCTTTGTTACTCCCAATAGCTTCTATACATGCAAAACATAAGTCATGCCCCAAGGGCTAAAAAGGGAGCCGGAACACTGCCTTTGCAGGTCTCCGACTCCCTTCAGCTTATCAGTTGTTGCCTGGTATCAGGAAACCATTCACATTATTTGCCCAGCTTGGCCTCAACCCACTTGCGGGCGTTTACAAAGGCCTCAATCCAGGGTGTTACCTCGTCGGCACGACGGTCGGCGGGATACCATGCGTTCTGCCAGGGGAAGATGGCACGCTCCAGGTGCGGCATCATGGCCAGGTGGCGTCCGTCGTTCGAGCAGATGCCAGCCACATTATAGTCAGAGCCGTTGGGGTTGCCCGGATACTGTGCATAGTTATATTTAGCCACCACGTTATACTGGCTTTCAGCCTCGGGCAGAGAGAACTTGCCCTCGCCGTGAGCCACCCAGATGCCCAGCTTGCTGCCACTAAGCGATGAGAACATTACGCTGTTGTTCTCAGGAATTTGCAGCGAGAGGAAGGTGCTCTCAAACTTATGCGAGTTGTTATGCAACATCTTGGCGCGCTGTGCGTGCTCGGGGTTGATGAGGTTCAGCTCTACCATGAGCTGGCAGCCGTTGCAGATACCCAACGACAGAGTGTCTTCACGCGCATAGAAGCGGTCGAGGGCCTCCTTGGCTTTCGGGTTGAAGAGGAAGGCGCCTGCCCATCCCTTTGCCGATCCCAGCACGTCAGAGTTAGAGAAGCCACCGCAGAACACAATCATGTTCACGTCTTCCAGCGTCTCGCGTCCGGTGATAAGGTCGGTCATCATCACGTCTTTCACGTCGAAGCCAGCCAGATACAGCGAGTAGGCCATCTCGCGCTCGCCGTTGGTACCCTTCTCACGAATGATGGCAGCCTTGATGCCCGAGGGTGTGCGGCGGTCGGCGCTGATGCCGTAGCTCTTCAGTGTGCCACTGAAGTTGTCGTTAAACTTCATCTCTAGGGGCTGGTTCTTATAGTTGTTCACGCGCTCGTCGGCACAGCCGTTGAAGCTTTGCTTGCGGTCGAGCAGCCATGATGTCTTATACCATTCGTCGCGCAGAGCGTCAATGTCGAAGGTGTGCTCATAGTTGTCCTTCTTCACCACGATGGTGCGCTCGGTGGGTGTGGGATAGCCTATCTTGGCATAGTCGATGCCGGCCTCCTCCATATACTTCTTAAACTCGTCTTTGTGCTTGTCGCTCACCTGTATCACCACGCCAGGATTCTCGGCCATCAGCACCTTCACCATGTCGTCGCCCACAATGTCGTGCAGGTTAATGTGCATACCGCCTTCAGTGTTGGCAAAGCACATCTCAAGCAAGGTGGTGATTAAACCGCCCGCCGAGATATCGTGGCCAGCCATTACCCATCCCTTCTTGATGAGGTCTTGCACAGCGTTGAAGCAGTCGGCAAAGTATTCGGCATCTTTCACCGTAGGCACGTCGCTGCCCACCTTGCCCAGGCTCTGTGCGAAAGCCGAACCGCCAAGGGCTTGCTCGTCGAACGAGAAGTCGATATGATAGAGCGATGAGTTTTTGTCGTTCACCAGCACGGGCGATACCACCTTCTTCACGTCGCTCACCTCGCCACCAGCGCTCACGATAACGGTTCCCGGAGAGATAATCTTCTCGCCGTTAGGATACTGCTGTGAGAGCGAGAGCGAGTCTTTACCCGTAGGCACGTTGATATTGAGGTCGCAGCAGAAGTCGCTCAGCGCCTTTACAGCCGAGTAGAGGCGAGCGTCTTCGCCCTTCTGCGAGCGGCACGGCCACATCCAGTTGGCAGAGAGCGAGAGGCTCTTCATACCGTCGGCCAGCGGAGCCCATACAATATTGGTCAGCGCCTCGGCCACCGACAGCACACTGCCAGCCTCGGGCGATGCCAATCCTGCCTGCGGAGCATGACCCAGCGCCGTAGCAATACCTTTCTCGCCACGGTAGTCGAGGGCCACCACGCCACAGTCGCTCAGCGGCAACTGTATCTGTCCCTGGCACTGCTGGCGTGCAATCTTGCCCGTTACCGAGCGGTCTACCTTGTTTGTGAGCCAGTCTTTGCAGGCCACAGCCTCCAGCTGCAGCACACGGCTTACATACTGGTCGATATCTTTTTCAGTATAGGTTACATTTTCATAGGTGCGCTCTACGGTCTCGTCGCGCATCACGGTCTTGGGCGAGTGGCCAAACATCTGTGCCACGTCAAGGTCGAAGGGCTTCACGCCGTCGGCCTGCACAAATGAGAAGTGAGCATCGCCAGTGGTTTCGCCCACCACATACAGCGGTGCACGCTCGCGCTCGGCAATGCGACGCACGTGGTCGATGTGCTTCTCGTCGATGAGCAAGCCCATACGCTCTTGGCTCTCGTTGGCAATAATTTCTTTGGCCGAGAGGGTCTTGTCGCCAATGGGCAGCTTGCTCATATCAATCTCGCCACCACACTCTTCAACCAGCTCTGACAAGCAGTTGAGGTGTCCGGCCGAACCGTGGTCGTGAATACTTACTACGGGGTTAACGTCTTCCTCGCACAGGGCACGCACCAGATTGTAGGCACGCTTCTGCATCTCGGGGTTGGCGCGCTGCACGGCGTTCAGCTCGATGCCGTTTGAATAGCGACCCGTGTCAACCGACGATACCGAACCGCCACCCAAGCCAATGCGGTAGTTGTCGCCACCTACCACCACTACCTTGTTGCCCTTCTGGGGAGCCTTCTTCAAGCAGTCGCGCTTGGTGCCGTAGCCCACGCCACCAGCCAGCATGATCACCTTGTCGTAGGCATACTTCTCTTGACCCTCTTGGTGCTCGAAGGTGAGCACTGAACCGCAGATGAGGGGCTGACCAAACTTGTTACCAAAGTCGCTGGCACCGTTTGAGGCCTTAATCAAAATCTGTTCGGGGGTTTGATACAGCCATTTACGCACGGGCAGCACCTCTTCCCAGTCGCGCTTCACATCGTTTGTGATGGTTACGTTTTTATCGTCAAGACGAGGATAGGCAGTCATATACACAGCCGTGCCAGCAATAGGCCATGAGCCTACACCACCACCCATACGGTCGCGAATTTCGCCACCCGTACCTGTTGCAGCACCGTTGAAGGGCTCGACGGTGGTGGGGAAGTTGTGGGTCTCGGCCTTCAGAGAGATGACACTCTCAATGTCTTTCACCTGGAAATAGTCGCTGGTCGACTGGTCTTTCGGAGCAAACTGCTCAACAACAGGGCCTTGTGCAAAGGCTACATTGTCTTTATAGGCCGACAATATTTTGTTGGGGTTCTCCTTGGTTGTCTTCTTAATCATCTGGAACAGAGAGCTTTCCATCTCTACACCATCAATGACAAAGGTGCCACCAAAAATCTTGTGGCGGCAGTGCTCTGAGTTGATCTGAGCGAAACCGAAGATCTCGCTGTCAGTCAACGGGCGACCCACCTGCTCCTGCACTTTATGCAGATATTCAATCTCTTCAGGCGACAGAGCCAAGCCTTCTTGCTCGTTATAAGCCTCAAGGTCTTCAACATGCTTGATGGGCTCGGGCTGGTGGTTAACAGTAAAGATGTCTTGGTCCAAACCCTCATACATGCGCTGGAGCATGGGGTCGTGGTCGGCATCCTTCGAGCTGGCGGGGAAGTATTCCTCTATACGCGAAATGCCGTGGAGACTCATGTTTTGGGTAATCTCTACGGCATTTGTGCTCCAAGGGGTAATCATTTCACGGCGTGGTCCTACAAAGAAGCCATCGATGCTATCAGCCTCGATGCGCTTTGCGTCGCCGTAAAGCCAACACAGTTCATTGATTTCGTCCTGAGTGAGCTGATGATCAACAGCTGTTGCTATCACGCTCTGTTGCGGAGTCCTGAAGAAAAGAATCATATCTCTTTGTTATTTATATAATGTGTTTTTTATATATGCTTCTGCAAAGGTACTGTAAATCGAACACAATACAAAAAAAACACCGTTTTTTTTTATTGTTGAGATGCAACGTAGCTTATCTAAAGGTACTGTAAAAATCCGATTAAGCGAAGAGAATGAAAAATATTTTTCATTCTTGAGCGTGAGGATTTTATTAAAATCGAACACAATATAAAAAAAACACCGTTTTTTTATTGTTGAGATGCAACGTAGCTTATCTAAAGGTACTTCTGGGATATAGATAACCAATATCATAGTAGGACGGTGGTCTCCGTGCCCCGTCCTCCAGCACCCATCATTGTTATCATCATTATTCTTTATTAGGAGGTCATAACGCTTCTCATGGAGAACATATATTGGGTGTTGAAGGACGTGGCACGGAGGCCACCGTCCTACTATAGTTTGCAAGGCTTATCACAAGTAGGACAGGGGCCTCCGCGCCGAGGGCACTGAAAAAGTCCTTAGCAACATCTTTTAATATTTACCATCTGTACA
>OHSO01001211.1_pt1 | contig 11785 bp, 6 predicted proteins | sample 1578651 | NCBI WGS metagenome assembly OHSO01 (sample SAMEA3879524, study PRJEB24766) | human gut metagenome | biome: human-associated habitat; feature: feces | place: USA | collected 1985/1987 | reverse complement strand
CTAATAATCGGAACATCACATCCTGCTTTCTTTTCAATTATACAACAATAGTATAACACAAATAGAACAAATGTTCAATTAAAAAAGAATTAGTTACTACAAAGAGTAATTAGACACTATACCGTTTGTGTGTTATAATAGCACAGGACATTAATCAGGAACGTATAAATATAGTGATAAGTTTTAAGAATTGTTGATAAAAGTTAGTGTAATAAGATAAATTCTTTTACGATTATTGAATTTACAGACCTTAAAGATAATTTTAAATCTTTATTAATAATTAATGTTGTAATGAAGGAAGAAGATTTCCAGTACAGCAGATAACCAAATAAATGTGTATGTTGAAGGAGGAATTTCTATGAAAAATTTCAAAAGAATCATTATTGCATTAATTGTAGCCTGTGTGATTACAGCAAGTATCCCAGTAAGTGGAAGCGTTGTAGATGCTGCAACTATTAAGGTGAAATCTGGTGCGGATGTAACAAAGGTAGAGAGAAGTGGTAAAAAATATGTTGCGTATCGGGGGAAGCAGGCAGTTAAACCTGAAAAGGGTTGGTACAAGAAAGGAAGTACCCAGTATTACTTTGATGGCAAAGAGAACTATGCTACTTATGTGTGGTACAAGAACTCTGGTAAGTGGTATCTTAAGAAATGGAATAAATCCAAGAAAGTTTATAAGAAGTATACTGGTACCAAACGATTAAGCAATGACAAGTCTTACTACTTTAATAAGGGCAAGAAAGCTTCCGGAGTAGCAAAAGTGAGTGGAAAATACTATTATTACAAAGGTGGTAAGCAAACTGTTTATTCAAAAAGCTGTGATAAATGGAAAACTGGTAAAACACAGTATTACTTCGGAAAGGGTAATAAATCTGCAACATATGTGTACTATTCAGATAAAAAGACACTTAAAAAATGGAATAAGACCAAGAAGTCTTACCAAAAGTATACTGGAGTATTTACTTTAAGTGATGGTAAAACTTACCGATTTAGTATCGGTAAGAGAGGAACGATTAAGTCATCAATTACTGCTGGGACTGATAAAACAACGGCTGTTTACAAAAATGCAAAGGGTAACCCTGAAAATGTAACTGGTTGGAAACAGGTCAAGGATGTGCGGTACTATTTTAATAAAGCTGCAACAGCATCTTTTAAGATTGAAAAAGATGTGTGCTATGTTTTCGTAGCTGGAATTGACGAGCAGTCTACAGATAATCTGGATATAAATGGTACTTGGAAGAAGTATAGTGGTGTTTTTGATAATGAGTACTATGTTAAGGGAAAGGTTAAACCTGCTGAAAAGGACACTATTACTACTGACCAGTCTGGCTTGCGTGTAAAGTGGGATGGTAAGAAGTGGAAGAAATTTACTGGAACTTACAAAAAACTATACTATGTAAATGGCGATTATGCCAGTGGCATTGTTGATGGCAAATACTACAGAAATGGCAAGCTTGCTACCGGTATCTGCGAGAATAAATATTACAAGGATGGCGTTTTAGGCACTGGAAGCTACAATGGCAAGCGATACTTCGAGGGCAGTTTACTTACTGGTGATTACAAGAACAATTTCTACAAGAATGGTGAACTTTATACTGGTATGCGTAAATCAAATGGTAAATACTATGTAAATGGTGAACTTGCTACTGGAAGCTACAAGAATAAATACTACAAGGATGGCGAACTTTACACTGGTATTTACAAGAGTAAATACTACAAGGATGGCGTCTTAGGCACTGGCACTTGTAATGGCAAGTTCTACAAAGATGGTGAACTTTACACCGGTATGCGTAAGTCTAATGGCAAGTACTATGTAGATGGCGTGCTTGCAAATGGTACTTATGACGGCGTGAAATATGTAGATGGTGTAGCCCAGAGTGACTCAGAGGATCCAAGTGAACCTGAAGAAAAGCTTACTGAAGGAGAATTCAGAACTTCTGGCGGTAAATTGCAGAAGTGCCAGTATGAGCTAGCCAATGGCAGTGTTGGAGAATTTCCTAAACTTTGGAACTTTGATGACGGTGATATGATTTACAGTGATGAATCAACATTCAAACTTTCAGAGCATCCTAATATGAAAAAGGAGAATGGCAAATACTACACATTAGCGTGGAGAGATTACACTGGTGAGTATGAGAGCAAGTTCTATGAAGCTGGTAAGCATGTAGACTATAAGTTGTATGGTGCAGATGGTAAGTTATACACTGGTTGGTGCAGACTTTACAATCCAAGCAATTGGGAATACGCAAAGTGGATTCATGCAATCAACGAGAAGCAGTATTCTAATCTGTTATATGTAGAGAGTGGTGTTGTAAAACAGTACTATGTATATGAGAAAAATGAAAAAATTCATAGGTACTGTAATGAGTGCGGAGCGGATATTACATTAGAAAATGTAGATTTGTCTCTTTCAAGGCATGCAGAAGAGTGTCACAAAGGCACTATTATGCCAGAACTTTATTGGGATGGCGCCACAGATAATACAGCTCTGCCGGACAAGTACACTAATAATGGCAAGACATACTGGGTAACTGCTTCATATTTTAATTACTATCGTTGGGATACTTCTATTCAGCAGTATGTGAAGCATTTTGTAGATAATGCAGAGCAAAATGGTAGAGTCTGTGTTGATGCAGGTGCTTCTGATCTGTACTTGAGCAAAGAGGCTTCAAAAAAGACTTATTACGTTGTCTACTCTGCTTCTGACTGGAAAGTTGGACAGAGTTCAGTAATTGTTGTTGAGAATGATATTGTTCTTAAATAAACTTAGATTATTCCTGCAAACTGAAAATCTTTTTGGAGATTTAGAGTCTTCGAGATTTTCAGTTTGTGCGAAAATCTAAGTTTATTTTAATTTTGGTGAGGTAACTGTAAAAGGTTACCTCATTATTTTATGTTTAATTTGTCTTTTTAATCATTTACAAGGAAAGGAAAATGCATTATGGCTATCTAAAGGAGGTAGCTATAATGCTAGGTGTTGTTAAGTTAAGCTAAAAATTACATTCTTCTCTTTTTTGAAAAAGAAAGGGAGGTGTTTTTAGGGAAGGAAACGTATGAGTAAAAGAATGATAAAAGCTTTGAGAAATAAATATGTTTATGTAGATATAGACGGCACTTTAGCTGAATACCGCTTTAATAATCATGTAAGTGCAAAAGATGGGACTACTAACGGGCAAACTAGAGAAGAGATAGAGAATCATATTTTTTTGCATAGTAGACCATTAAAATCTATAATTAAAACACTTAAAAGAGCAAAACATGATGGGATTTGGATATGTGGTGCTATCATATCAACTGTGGAATTACAAGACAAAATTGTATGGCTTAAAGAAAACTGCAAGGACATTGAGTTCAACGGTAAGTTTTGGTTTGTGCCAGAAGAATATTGGGATTCGTTTCTTAATTATTTTGATCACTATAATAGTTTAATTTACAAGGTATCTAAGGATGATACTTGTATTGAAACTGAATATGGCGCAATTATGAAAGGTTCTAAAACTCGCATATGGGACTGGATTGTAAGTCATAATTTTACTGAGCTAGAAAAAACTGTATTTATTGATGATGTGTTACCTTATTTAAAATACGCAGAAGAAAAAGGTGTTACGGCCTATCATATAAGTAGTTTTGTTGAATAATTACTTACAAAAGAAGAAGAATTTCTGTTCCCAGATTCAGCTTTTCACTATTGGGTGAATTTGGACTTTAAAAGCGTGTGCGGTCAGCGCACAATAAAAAATGTCTACCAAAGCTTTTATAGCTCAATAGACATTTTCTTTTGATTTTGTAATCTCTTACTCAATGCCTGCTCAGATACTAGTAGTTGTCTCTTTAATTATTTACAAAGAAAGGAAAATGCATTATGACTATCTAAAGAAGGTAGTTATAACGCTAAGTGTTATTATGGATTCAATCAGAAAGAACAGTTTAGATGCTCAGTATTTATGTAATTTTGTTAATTATTCTATTTATTTGAAATCGCTTCTAAGTAGCTACAAGTTAGCTAAATCTCATGATATTTCAGACGATGTTGATATTTTCATGACGAATTTTATAAGCGATATGCGAAACCTGTATAGCTTTTTAACAGATTCTGAGGAAAATTATGAATTAACAGAAGAGGATTTTCTTTTAGATGGTAAGACGAAAGCAGCCTTTTTAGCAGCTTTAAAGACCTTTTTCCAGGATAAGATTCAGACTGTGGAAGAAAGGGAATATTGTAAATTTAAAAGCCTTCTATTCAGTCTGCTTGAGTCATTACAGGCATTGCAAAAAGTGTTAAAAAAGTTTTATTGTAATATTATTACAATAAATAAAGCAGTGGATGATAATTTGATAGGCCCTGTGTTGATAAAAACTGTGTTAAGTCTGAAGAAATCTTACTTAGAAGAAATGTGCAAACCTTATACAATTTCCACGAGAGTTGTAAACACTCTTGATGGTACAACAGATTGGTATCAGAATAATATGCGCGAGATCGCATTAATATATGATCTTGATTACGAGCATTTAATTTATATGAGTGCCTCGGATTTATGTACAGATAATGGAAGTACCTGTGCAACTTATGTAACAGGAAAAGGTCTATGCTTTTCAGATTCTTTTGTTGAGAGTCATTTACTATTTGGTATTCCAATACCAACAGATATGGAGATTGTTATGAATCTGTGTGGTGCATACCCTGCAATTACACTGGATGTTCTAAAAAGGGAGAATGAAGTTCTGCTATCACAGAAAGCTAGACAGATTGGTATTGTAGTGTCTGAACGTTATTACAGTACTATGGATCTAAGTGATAGATGTGGTGTTAAGGCTTACAGCGAGTATGCAGAGTTACCGGTGTATGTTGCCAGAAATGGTCGTTATGAAAAGATAACACTTTAGTAAATTAGGCAGAGCAATTGTAAAAGGTTGCTCTGTTTTTAGGTAGAAAAATAGAGCCAATCAAGGTTCTATTTTTGAGTTGAGGCTTCTCTGCCTTTCATAAAATTTCTTGTTTTACCCATAAATGATAAACCACTTGTGTCTAATTAATCTCTGCACTTTATGCCATTATACTCTGTGATGGAAAGTGTATATAAAATGGCAAAAGTTTCTCATATTAACTTGTACTAAATCTTGACATAGGACCAAAAAGGGCACTTGAAAAAACAAATGCCCTAGTATATAATCTACTTAGAAAGGTAATCGGATGTAATATCCGATTTGCCCTCAGTAATATGGTATTTATTAAGAAATAGCATTCACTTTGGTCGGAGGATGCTATTTCTTTTTATTATTATGATTGTCTATGTAAGACAGAGCCGCAAAAATTACTAGCACTAAAGTTAAAACTTCAAGCGTGTTCATAGGGCATCACCCTCCTTTGTAAACTAGAGGGCATCGAATAATCGGAACATCACATCCTGCTTTCTTTTCAATTATACAACAATAGCATAACATAAACAGAACAAATGTTTAATTAAAAAGAAAAAGTTACTATATAGAGTAATTAGACACTGTACCTTTGGTGTGATATAATGATGAAGGTCATTGCTGATAAAGGATGATTTATACCTGATTTGAAAGGAAATAGACAAATGATAGCGATTATTGATTACGATGCAGGTAACATCAAAAGCGTCGAAAAAGCCGTACAATTTCTTGGCGAAGAAGCCATAATTACGAGAGACAGGGATGTCATTATGGACAGCTCTGGAGTTATTCTTCCGGGTGTTGGAAGTTTTGGCGATGCAATGGGAAAAATCAATGAATATGGATTGAAAAATGTTATTTATGATGTCGTTGATTCGGGAAAACCATTTCTGGGTATCTGTCTTGGACTTCAGTTATTATTTAAGACAAGTGAGGAGACACCGGGAGTAACAGGATTGGGAATCGTAGATGGACAGATCCTTCGGATTCCGGATGCACCGGGACTTAAGATTCCACAGATCGGATGGAACTCACTTGATATCAATCCGAAAGCAAGGTTATTTAAAGGACTTCCGGAACATCCATATGTATATTTCGTTCATTCGTATTATCTGAAGGCAGATCATGAGGAAGATGTAGCTGCATCCACATTTTACTCAACGAATATCCATGCTTCGATCGAACATGGTAATGTATTTGCCTGCCAGTTCCATCCGGAGAAAAGTTCAACCGTTGGACTTCAGATCCTGAAGAATTTTATAGAATTGGAGGCGTAATCATGCATACAAAGAGAATTATTCCATGTCTGGATGTGAAAAACGGACGAGTTGTAAAGGGTATTAATTTTGTAAATCTGGTAGATGCCGGAGATCCGGTTCAGGTTGCTTCAGCTTATGATAAAGCCGGTGCGGATGAGCTTGTATTCTTAGATATCACTGCATCCTCCGATCAGAGAAATATCGTAGTAGATATGGTCAGACGTGTGGCTGAGACGATCTTTATTCCATTTACGGTTGGCGGTGGTATCCGTACCGTTGATGATTTCAAAGCCATTCTCCGCGAAGGTGCAGATAAGGTATCGGTTAATTCAGCAGCAATCGACAATCCGAATCTGATCGCAGAAGCAGCCGATAAGTTCGGAAGTCAATGCGTAGTTCTTGCCATTGATGCAAAGAAACGACCGGATGGCGGTTGGAATATCTTCAAGCATGGCGGAAGGATCGACTGCGGTATCGATGCAGTGGAATGGGCAATGAAAGCAGTTGAACTCGGTGCAGGGGAAATTCTTCTTACCAGTATGGACTGTGATGGTACGAAAGCCGGATACGATATCGACCTTACCAGAACGATTGCAGAGAATGTAAATGTACCGGTTATTGCTTCCGGTGGAGCAGGAACCAAAGAACACTTCTACGACGCACTAACAGAAGGAAAAGCAGAAGCTGCACTCGCGGCATCATTATTCCATTACAAAGAGCTTGAGATCTCAGATCTGAAGAAGTATTTAAGTGAACGTGGCATCCCTATGCGGATGATATAAGATATTATCTTACTATAAGAACAAAATACATGCAAAAAAAGGGTAAATAAAAACAGCTACAAAATATCTCTATGAAGCAGACCTTTTTTCACGTCGGTCCTTAATGAACCGCAAGAGCGGTGAATTTAGTACCGTTACGTGAAAAACAGAACGCAAGTGATCTGCGGAATAGAAGATATATGTAGCTGTTTTTATTATGAAATACTTGCCTTGTGTAGAGAATGATAATGCTTCGATAAATATAAAAACTGCATATAGGCATTCGTATATAAAAGAAAAAACAGACACATATATTTCTATGAAGCAGACCTTTTTTCACGTCGGTTCTTAATGAACCGCGATAAGCGGTGAATTTAGTACCGCTACGTGAAAAACAGAACGAAAGTGATCTGCGGAATAGAAGTTATATGTGTCTGTTTTTGTAATTGTTAAGTATATTTGTCTATATGCAGTTTGCCGCAATGTCCAAACAGGCGGGCTATTTCAGCTTCTTGTTGGCCGCTGCCAGCATCAGCTTAATACGGTTGATCTGGTTAACCTCGGATGCCCCAGGATCGTAGTCGACTGCCACAATGTTAGCATCCGGATAAGCCTCACGAAGATGCTTGATAACACCCTTGCCGACAATGTGGTTTGGCAGACAGGCAAATGGCTGTGCACAGACAATATTTGCGGCACCGCTGTTGATCAGCTCGATCATTTCACCTGTTAAGAACCAGCCTTCACCGGTTTGGTTACCGATGGATACAAAAGGTCTGGCATATTCTGCAAGATGCGTGATCGGTGTAGGTGGATCAAAACGTTTGCTTGCCTTTAAAGCATCAGTTGCAGGCTTTCTCATATGCTCAAGGAGCGAGATGGCTGCATTTCCGATGATTGCGCCTTTGTGTGTCTTGCCCAGATATTCATATTTGTAATTACTGTTGTAGAAGCAGTACATGAAGAAATCAAGTAGATCCGGCATAACAGCTTCAGCACCTTCCGATTCCAGCAGATCAACCAGATGGTTGTTTGCAGATGGAAGGAACTTTACAAGGATCTCTCCAACGATACCGACTCTTGGCTTCTTGATGTCAAGAAGCGGGAGAGTATCGAAGTCATGTACGATTCCATTGATATTCTTTTTAAATCTTGCTGTGCTTCCTGTTTCTTCCAGTGTCTTCTTACAGATCTTTTCCCATTTCTCATGGATCGCATTTGCAGATCCCGGTTCTTTCTCGTATGGTCTTGTATGGTAAAGACAACGCATGAAGACATCACCATAGACAAGTGCCTGAATTGCCCGCTTTGCAAGCTTTAAGGTGATAGGGAAACCGGAGTTCTTCTCAAATCCCTGAGCCGATAATGCAATTACAGGGATCTGGCCGTAACCTGCTTTTGCAAGCGCACGTCTGATAAATCCGACATAGTTGGTTGCACGGCAGCCACCACCGGTCTGGCTCATGATAACTGCAAGTTTATTTACATCATATTTACCGGATGTGATGGCACTCATCAACTGACCAACGACGATCAGAGATGGATAACAGGCATCGTTATTTACATATTTTAATCCGACATCGATCGTTTCCTTGGTTGCATCCGGCAGGATCTCGATATTAAGTCCCATAACTTTGAATGCAGATTCCAGCAGATTGAAATGGATCGGTGACATCTGTGGAGCAAGAACGGTGTAGTCCTTCATCATATCCTTGGTAAATTCGATTCGGTTGATCGCACTGCTTGACGGGCAGGTCTTGTAGTTCTGTTCCTTTCTGGAATTAACTGCACTGATCAGTGAACGGATACGGATTCTGGCAGCACCAAGGTTACTTACTTCATCAATCTTCAAAACGGTATAGATCTTTCCTGATTTTGTCAGGATATCATTTACACAGTCGGTTGTTACGGCATCCAGACCACAGCCGAAGGAGTTCAACTGGATCAGTTCCAGATTGTCACAGGTCTTAACATAGTTTGCTGCCTTATATAATCTGGAGTGGTACATCCACTGGTCAGATACGATAAGCGGACGATCTACCTGTCCCAGATGAGCAACGGAATCCTCTGTCAGAACAGCGATCTTATATGAGTTGATCAGTTCCGGAAGACCGTGGTTGATCTCAGGGTCGATATGGTATGGACGACCGGCAAGGACGATTCCAAGGATGTCGTGTTCATCGATATATCGAAGAGTTTCTTCGCCTTTTTCACGGATATCGGTCTTTACTTTTTCTGCTTCTTCATATGCAGCACGGACAGCAGATGCGATCTCATCGGTTGTAACATCGTAGTATTTTTTCATTTCACGATACATACGATCGACAAGAGCCTGTTCATTATCCAGTGCGACGAACGGACGGATAAAGGTGATCTTGTCATCCTTTAATTCTTCCATGTTGTTTTTGATATTTTCGGCATAGGATGTAACAATCGGGCAGTTGTAGTGGTTATTTGCTTCCGGTGTTTCGTTCATTTCATATGGAACACAAGGATAGAAAATGGATGTGATACCATTCTTTAACAGCCACATAACATGTCCGTGTGAGATCTTAGCCGGATAACATTCGGATTCACTTGGAATCGATTCAATACCAAGACTGTAGATATCTCTGGATGACTTTGGAGAAAGTACTACCGAGAATCCGAGCTTTGTCAGGAAAGTGAACCAGAATGGATAATTTTCATACATATTCAGAACACGAGGGATACCGATCACACCACGTTTTGCCATATCAGGTGTAAGCGGGGTATAGTCGAAGATCCTGTTTAATTTATATTCGAACAGATTCGGGATGTTATCAGCATTCTTCTTAAGACCGACACCCTTTTCACAACGATTTCCGGTAATGAAGTTCTTACCGTTTGAGAAACGGTTGATCGTCAGCAGACAGTTGTTGGTACAGCCCTTACATCTGGTCATATTTGTGGTATAAGTCAGCTTGCTGATCTCATCGATCGACAGCATAGAAGTCTTAAAGCCCTCTTTATATTTATTCATGGCAATAAGGGCAGCACCGAAAGCACCCATGATACCGGAGATATCCGGTCGGATAGCGGTTCTGCCGGAGATCACCTCGAAGCTCTTTAAGACAGCATCGTTGTAGAAGGTACCACCCTGTACGACGATGTTCTTACCGAGATCCTTTGGATCCGTCAGTTTGATAACCTTTAAAAGTGCATTCTTAATAACGGAATATGCCAGACCGGCTGAGATATCAGCTACAGACGCACCTTCCTTCTGTGCCTGTTTTACTTTTGAATTCATGAATACCGTACATCTGGAACCAAGGTCGATAGGAGTCTTGGCAGTTGTAGCGATCTTTGCAAAATCCGCAATATCATAATTTAAGGATTTGGCAAATGTTTCAATGAAAGAACCACAGCCGGAGGAACATGCTTCATTTAACATGACATTATCTACGACTTTGTTCTTGATCTTGATACATTTCATATCCTGACCGCCGATATCGAGGATACAGTCAACTTCAGGATCAAAGAATGCTGCTGCCGTATAGTGGGCAATCGTTTCTACTTCGCCAAAATCAAGAGAAAGTGCCTGCTTGATCAGGGCTTCGCCGTAACCGGTAGAGCATGAACCGGCGATGACAGCACCCTCCGGCAGCTTGGAATAGATATCCTTGATCGCTTTGATCGTCGTATTTAACGGACTTCCGTTGTTGCTGCTATAGAAGTCGTATAATAATTCACCATTTGAACCGACAAGAGCTACCTTGGTGGTTGTAGAACCGGCATCAACACCGATGAAGCAGTTTCCTTTATATGTAGCAAGGTCACCGCGTTTTACTTTATATTTATTGTGCTCCTCCTTGAATGCTTCATAGGCTGCTTCGTCTTCGAATAATGGAGGGAGACGGAGTACATTTTCAGCCATATGTAACTCGCCGTCTAAGGAATGGCTGAGTTCGCCGAGCGTTCTGGATACCTCCGGCTTGGAATTCAGGGCAGCACCTGTTGCAGCAAAAAGATGAGAATGACCCGGATCGATGATCGCATCCCCGGTCAGATTCAGAGTACGGATAAATGCATTTTTCAGTTCCGGGAGGAAATGAAGCGGGCCGCCTAAGAACGCAACATTTCCTTTGATCGGCTTACCACATGCAAGACCGGAAATTGTCTGGTTGACAACAGCCTGAAAGATAGACGCAGCCAGATTCGGCTTGGTTGCACCTTCATTGATCAGAGGCTGGATATCTGTCTTGGCAAATACACCACAGCGGGCAGCGATCGGATAGATCGTATCATAGTCCTTTGCATATTCGTTCAGACCACTGGCATCTGTCTGAAGAAGAGTAGCCATCTGGTCGATGAAGGAACCTGTACCACCGGCACAGACACCATTCATACGCTGTTCGATTCCATTTGTAAAATATATGATCTTAGCATCTTCGCCACCAAGCTCGATCGCAACATCCGTCTGTGGAGCATAGTCCTGTAATGCTTCGGAAACACAGACTACCTCCTGCGTAAAAGGTACACCGATAACCTCTGCCAGCGCAAGACCGCCGGAGCCGGTGATCGCCGGAGTAACTTCTACATCACCAAGCCTGGCTTTTGCATCATTTATAAGAGACTGTAATGTCTCCTTTATGTTTGCGTAGTGTCTTCTGTAATCAGAAAATAAAATCTTGTGTGAATCATCAAGAACAACAACTTTAACGGTTGTTGAGCCAATGTCAATTCCTAATTTGTACATAAAAACCATCCTAATCTTTTTGCAAAATTTTCTCTTTATTGAACCGAATCTATTATAGTGGAACGTTTTACAAAAAACAATGATTTTTTCCCTTTTCTGACGAACTTAATATTTATTTTAGGATTGATTTTCCT
>OHSO01001209.1_pt1 | contig 11809 bp, 10 predicted proteins | sample 1578651 | NCBI WGS metagenome assembly OHSO01 (sample SAMEA3879524, study PRJEB24766) | human gut metagenome | biome: human-associated habitat; feature: feces | place: USA | collected 1985/1987 | reverse complement strand
GATCAAATACCATCTTCATGTGTGTCTTACAAAATCCCATTCGATCTGTCTCCATGCGGATATCATCCTCCATGTAGCTCGGACCCATGGTAAATTCGACTGCATTATTTTCAAGAATTGTCTTCATCGCGCATATAGGACACTCACTGTCCATTGCAAATGCATCGTTAATCGGAATCGTATACAGTTTTTCTTTCATGCTGTCTGCTCCTTATTTTGGCAGCTTAAAGCTTGACTTTAATGAAACAATGCGGTTAAATACCAATTTTTCATCTGTTGTATCTTTATAATCCACGCAGAAATATCCCTGTCTTACGAACTGGAAACTGTCATATGCTTTTGCATCTTTTAAATTTTCCTCAACAACACAGTTTTTTAAAACAGTGAGGGAATTTGGATTCAGATTCAGACTTCCGTCCTCATTATACACTCCTTTTTCCTCATCTACAATGTTTTCATAGAGACGAATTTCAGCCGGAACTGCCTGTGCTGCAGATACCCACTGGATGGTTCCTTTTACTTTTCGTCCGTCCGGGCTGTTTCCACCTTTAGATGCCGGATCATAAGTACAGTGGATCTCCGTCACCACGCCATTTTCATCTTTTACGAAACTGTTGCAGGTCACAAAGTATGCGTTCATCAGACGTACTTCGTTGCCCGGAAACATACGGAAATATTTCTTTGGCGGCTCTTCCATAAAGTCTTCACGGTCAATATAAAGTTCGCGTGAAAATGGAACTTTACGCACACCAAGTTCCTCATTTTCAAGATTATTGACTACCTCAAGATACTCTGTCTCTCCCTCCGGATAGTTGTCGATCACAACTTTGACCGGATCTAAGATCGCCATCATACGGGGACGTTTCATCTTTAAATCTTCACGGATACAGTACTCTAACATGGCATAATCCACAGAGCTGTTTGCCTTGGAAACGCCGACCATCTCAACGAACATCTTGATGGACTCCGGTGTAAAGCCTCTGCGGCGGAGTGCTGCGATGGATACGAGACGCGGGTCATCCCAGCCGTCCACGATGCCCATCTCCACCAGCTCACGCAGGTAGCGCTTGCTCATGACCGTGTTGGTCATGTTCAGGCGGGCAAACTCGCGCTGCTTGGGGAACTCGGCACCAAAGATGTTCTCGATGACCCAGTTGTACAGCGGGCGATGGTTTTCGAACTCCAGACTGCACATGCTGTGGGTGATGCCCTCGATGGCGTCCTGAATGGGATGGGCGAAGTCGTACATGGGGTAGATGCACCACTTGTTGCCCTGACGGTGATGCTCGGCGTATTTGATGCGGTAGATGGCCGGGTCACGCATATTCATGTTGGGGCTTGCCAGATCGATCTTGGCACGCAGGGTCTTTTCGCCCTCCTTGAACTCACCGGCACGCATCCGGCGGAACAGGTCGAGGTTTTCTTCCGGGCTGCGGTCGCGCCACGGAGAGGGGCGGGAGGGCTTGCCCGCGTCATTGCCGCGGTACTCGCGCATCTCATCGCGGGTCAGATCATCGACGTAAGCCTTGCCCTCAAGGATGAGCTTCTCGGCGTACTCGTAGCACTTGTCGAAGTAGTCGCTGCCGTAGAAGATGCCGCCGTTGGGGTCGGCACCCAGCCAGTGCAGATCCTCGATGATACTGTTGACGTACTCCTCGCCTTCGCGGGCGGGGTTGGTGTCATCCAGACGCAGGTTGAATTTGCCGCCGTACTGGTTGGCAATGGACCAGTTGATATAAATGGCCTTGGCGCTGCCGATGTGCAGATAGCCGTTGGGCTCCGGCGGGAAGCGGGTGTGGATCTGCTGCACCTTGCCCTCGGCAAGGTCGGCGTCGATGATATCTGTCAGAAAGTTTTTATCAGCCATATAGGTTCCCCCTGTCAGGGCACAGCGTGCCCCCTTTTACTCATAATACTATATAATACACTATTTTGCGTTTTTCTTCAAGTACGGAGTTGCGCGGAACACGGGGGCAATCCTCTGAATAAAGGCTTCCCCCGGTCGGGGGAAGCCTTTAGCGGAAAATGGATGAAAAAAGGATACGAAGCAGTCTTAGTTAAAGGAGCGGAAGCCCTTGCCGATGATCTCGCTGGAGTTGACGATGGTGATAAAGCTGTGGGGGTCGTTCTCCCGCAGAAAGTTACGCAGCTGCAAAGCCTGACGGCGGGTGAGCACGGTCACCAGCACGCTGAGCTCGTGGTGGGTGTAGGCACCGTAGGCCTTTTCCACAGTGGCAGAGCGGTTCATGTCGTGGATGATGAAGTCCAGAATGGGCTGCGGGTTCGCAGTCATAATGGTGCACACCTTGCGCAGGCGGATGTTTTCAATGGCACCGTCCACCACGAAGGACTTGCCGATGAGGCCAAGGATACAGTACAGGCCGGTGCCCATGCCGAACCGCACGGCGGCCGCCAGCACGATGAGGATATCGCTGACCATCAGCGCCTTGCCGATCTCCATGGAGGTGTACTTGGCAAGGATCAGCGCCACGATGTCGGTGCCGCCGGTGGAAGCGCCGATATCAAACACGATGGCAGCGCCCAGCGCGGGCAGGAACACCGCGAACACCAGATCCAGCATGGCATCGCCGCTCAGGGAGACGCCGGAGGGGTACAGCCACTCGCAGCCGGACACGAAAAAGGAGAGCGCAAAGGAGGAGTAGATCGTCCAGCCCATGCACTTGACGCCCAAAAAGATAAAGCCCAGCACCACCAGCACGATGTTGATGATCCACATAAAGCCGCCCACGTTGATCCGGGGGAACAGGTCTGCCAGCAGAATAGATAGACCCGAGGTGCCGCCGAAAGCAAAGTGGTTGGGATTTTTAAAAAATACGATGCCCACTGCCGTAAGCACAAGACCGAGGTTCAACAGGGCAAAGAAATTTAGATCCTTCAGCAGATTCTCGCGGCTGAAGGCTTCTTTTAAACCGTTCATGGGTTTCCTCCATCAAAAAATACAGTAATATGGCCTGAATGCCATGCAAAAATATACTCTCCTTATACGGGGAAGTCAAGGGATAACGGAGAAGTTGTAGAAAAAGACGGACAACAACCGATGAAAGGTGAAAAAACAGGCATATCCGGTGCATTTTGGACGTAAAAGGGCAAAACAAAGCGCCGCCCGCAGACGGCATTGTCTGCGGGCGGCGCGGAGATTCAGTTCAGGAAAAGGGGAAAGCGCTTACAGGTTGAAGTAACGCTTTGCATTGTCGAAGCAGATGCCCTTGACGATCTTCTCCAGAGCCTTCTCGTCGTTGGGATACTCGCCATCCTCGACCCACTGGCCGATGATGTTGCACAGGATGCGGCGGAAGTAATCGTGACGGGTGTAGCTCAGGAAGCTGCGGCTGTCGGTCAGCATACCAACAAAGTTGCCCAGCAGGCCAAGGCTTGCCAGACGGATCATCTGATCCTCCATGCCGATCTTGTGGTCGTTGAACCACCATGCAGAACCGTGCTGGATCTTGCCCGGCACCTCGTTGTTCTGGAAGCAGCCCAGAATGGTGCCGATCTGTGCATCGTCGGCGGGGTTCAGGCTGTAAATGATGGTCTTGGGGCACTCGTCGGTGTCGTTCAGGGCGCTGAGCAGCTGTGCGATCTCGCCGCCGCAGGTGGCGGTGTTGATCATGTCAAAGCCGGTGTCGGGGCCCAGCAGGCTGTTCATCTTGCGGTTCACGCCGCGCAGGCAGTTGTAGTGGATCTGCATGGCAATGCCCAGACGATGGTACTGCTTGCCCAGATGGATCAGGATGTAGGTCTGGTACTTCTCAGCCTCTTCCACGGTGCAGCTCTCGCCCTTCATCACCTTCTGGTAGATGGCGTTCACCTCGTCCTTGGTGGCCTCACGGTAGGGAACATAATCCAGACCATGGTCGGAAGCGCGGCAGCCCATCTCGGCAAAGAACTCGATGCGCTTGGTCAGGGCATCGGTCACGCAGTCGATGCAGGCCAGCTTTTCCTTGCCCACAACGGCAGCCAGCTTAGCCATGTACTCAGCAAAGCCGGGCTTGTTGATGTTGATGGCCTTGTCAGGACGGAAGGAGGGAGCCACGGTGAACTTGATGGTGGGATCCTCCTTGATCTTCTTGTGCCAGTACAGGTCGTCGATGGGGTCATCGGTGGTGCCGATGAAAGCCACGTTGCTCTGCTCGATCAGGCCGCGGACGGTCAGCTTGGGATCGTGCTGCAGCTTGTCGTTGCACAGGTTCCACACTTCCTCAGCGGTGTCGCCGTTCAGCACGCCGTCGTAGCCAAAGAAAACGTGCAGCTCCAGATTGGTCCAGTGGTACATGGGGTTGCCAATGGCCATGGGCAGAGCCTCGGCAAACTTCTGGAAGCGCTCGCGGTCGGGCTTATCACCGGTGATGTACTCCTCGGGCACGCCGTTGGAACGCATCACGCGCCACTTATAATGATCGCCGAAGTAGCTGCCGTCCGGGTTACGGCCGCCCAGCCACACCTGAGTAATGTTCTCGAAGCGGCGGTTCTCGTAGATCTCGCGGGGAGGAATATGGCAGTGATAGTCGCAGATGGGCATAGCAGCTGCATAGTCGTGATACAGATGCTGTGCGGTAGCAGACTGGAGCATGAAGTCCTTATCCATAAATGCTTTCATGGGATTTTAACTCCTTTTCTCTGATGAATTTGTTAAAATTTAGACAAAAACGGGCATGAAATTGCACCTGCTTGGAACGGGCAGGCTGCCTTATCCTTAGTATACCGGAAAACGCCGATGTATACAACTGAAAAACTGCCAAAATTTCACCCTTGGAATTGTACAAACCGCTGGAAATGCGCTGAATGGCCATTTTTGGACTAAAAACATTGCACAAAACACTTGACTTCTTTGTATACAACAGCATAAAATAGGAGCAGAAGATGGCAGGGAAAACGAGAGCCTGCCATGCAAAGCAAGTTTATAAAGGAGATCAATAAGATGGAAACTTTGAACTACAAGGTTCTGGAAGGCACTGGCTACAACGGCTACATCCTGAAGGATGCTCCCGTTAAGGTGATGCAGTTCGGCGAGGGCAACTTCCTGCGTGCTTTCGTGGACTATTTCTACGATATTGCAAACGAGAAGGCCGGCTACAACGGCAAGGTCAAGCTGGTGCAGCCCATCGGCAACTTCCCCCAGATGGCAGACTGGATCAACGAGCAGGAGGGCCTGTACACCCTGTACCTGCGCGGCAGCGAGAAGGGCCAGAAGGTGGACGCAAAGCGGGTGATCTCCTGCGTGTCTGACTGCGTGTGCCCCTACATTGATAACAAGTGGGACGAGGTTCTGGCTCTGGCTCGCTCTGAGGATCTGGAAACTGTTGTATCCAACACCACTGAGGCCGGCATTGCCTACACCAAGGGCGACAGCCAGTTTGATCAGGTTCCCCCCAACAGCTTCCCCGCAAAGCTGACCCGCGTGCTGTTCGAGCGTTACAAGGCTTTCAACGGCGCTGCCGATAAGGGTCTGGTCATCCTGAGCTGCGAGCTGATCGACAACAACGGCAAGGAGCTGCAGAAGTGCTGCAACAACTACGCGAAGGACTGGAACCTCGACGCTGCCTTCATCGACTGGATGAACAACGCCAACACCTTCTGCTCCACTCTGGTGGACCGCATCGTCCCGGGCCGCATCCGTGACCCGCAGGAGCTGGCTGCTCTGGAAGAGGCCAACGGCTACACCGATAAGGCGCTGGACGTCGGCGAAGTCTTCGGCGTCTGGGTCATCGAGGGCCCCGATGGTCTGGAGGACAAGCTGCCGTTCAAGAAGGCCGGCGTCAACGTCATGGTCGTGCCCGACGTTACCCCCTACAAGAAGCGCAAGGTCCGCATCCTGAACGGTGCACACACCGGCTTTGTGCTGGGCGCTTATCTGGCAGGCTTTGACATCGTCCGTGACTGCATGCACAACGACACCGTCCGCGGCTTCATGAACAAGATGCTGCACGAGGAGATCATCCCCACCCTGCCTCTGGACAAGAAGGATCTGGAAGAGTTCGCTTCCGCCGTTGAGGATCGCTTCAACAACCCCTTCGTCAACCACGAGCTGATGAGCATCTCCCTGAACTCCACCTCCAAGTGGAAGGCCCGCAACATGCCTTCCTTCCTGGCTTACATCGAGGAGCAGAAGCAGCTGCCCAAGTGCCTGACCATGTCTCTGGCAGCCTACATCGCCTTCTACTCCAACGATATTCAGGAGCGCACCGCTGACGGCCTGATCTGCAAGCGCCCCGCAGGCAACACCTACAAGATCCAGGACGACGCATGGGCTCTGGACTTCTACTACGCACACAAGGACGACACCGCTGCGCAGCTGGTGCATGCTGTGCTGACCAACACCCAGATGTGGGATCAGGATCTGACCAAGATCGAGGGTCTGGAGGCCGCTGTGCTGGCAGATCTGGAAATGATCCGCACCCAGGGTGCCGAGGCTGCTTACAAGAGCTGCCTGTAAGCTGAAAAATCAACCTACCCGCACAACAAAGGGCTGCTGCTTTGGGCAGCAGCCCTTTGTGCGATACGATAAGGAGAACAACTATGCCGCAGGCAATTCATATCAGCCCCATCGACAATGTGGTCGTTGCCCTGCACCCCATTGCCAAGGGCACGCTGGTGGAGGTGGACGGCCTTGCCGTCACCGCACTGGAGGATATCCCGCAGGGTCACAAGATGGCAGTCAAGCCCATTAAGAACGGAGAGAACGTCATCAAGTACGGCTTCCCCATCGGTCATGCCACCGCAGACGCCGCCCCCGGCACCTGGATGCACACCCATAATGTGCACACCAACCTGTCCGGCGAGGTGGAGTACAGCTACAACCCCGCCCCGGATCTGGCTCCGCTGCCTAAGGTCGAGCCGGAGACCTTTATGGGCTTCCGCCGTAAGGACGGCCGCGCCGCCATCCGCAACGAGATCTGGATCATCCCCACCGTGGGCTGCGTGAACGATATCGCCAAGAAGATGGTTGCCGACAATCAGGATCTGGTCACCGGCTCCATCGAGGGTCTGTACACCTTCACCCATCCCTTCGGCTGCAGCCAGACCGGTCACGACCACGCACAGACCCGCAAGCTGCTGGCTGCGCTGGTGCGCCACCCCAATGCTGCCGCCGTTCTGGTGCTGCATCTGGGCTGCGAGAACCTGCAGCACGATCAGTTCGTGGAGGAGCTGGGCGAGTACGACCACGACCGCGTCAAGTTCCTGACCTGTCAGGACGTGGAGGACGAGTTTGCCGCCGCCCGCGATATCCTGAAGGAGCTGGCTGCCTACGCCGGGCAGTTTGAGCGCCAGCCCATCCCCGTGTCTGAGCTGGTGGTGGGCATGAAGTGCGGCGGCTCGGACGGCCTGTCCGGCATCACCGCCAACCCCACCATCGGCCGCTTCTCCGATATGATGGGCCAGCGCGGCGGTTCTACCGTGCTGACCGAGGTGCCCGAGATGTTCGGTGCAGAGGGCTTCCTGATGGACCGCTGCATCAACAAGGAAGTGTTCGTCAAGGCCGAGCACATGATCAACGGCTTCAAAGAGTACTTCATCAGCCACAATGAGGTCGTCTACGACAACCCCTCTCCGGGCAACAAGCAGGGCGGCATCACCACGCTGGAGGATAAGAGCTGCGGCTGCGTGCAGAAGGGCGGCACCGCCCCCATCATGGACGTCATCGGCTACGGCGACCCCGTCGTCACCAAGGGCCTGAATATGCTCTACGGCCCCGGCAACGATCTGGTCTCCGCCACCGCCATGACGGCAGCAGGCGCACACCTGATCCTGTTCTCCACCGGCCGCGGCACCCCGTTCTCCGCTCCGGCTCCCACCCTGAAGATCTCCACCAACACTCCGCTGGCAGAGAAGAAGGGCGGCTGGATCGATTTCAACACCGGTGTCATCGCAGACGGTGAAAAGACCATCGACGAGGCTGCAAAGGATCTGCTGGATCTGGTCATCCGCGTGGCCAGCGGCGAGCAGACCAAGGCGGAAAAGCACGGCTTCCGCGAGATCTCCATCTTCAAGGACGGCGTGGTTCTGTAACTGAAAAAGGGCTGCTGTACGGCAAAAAGCGGTACGGCGGCCTTTTTGTGCATTGCGAGGAGTAATTTATGAGACTAGGAGCAAATGGAGCAATGTTTTTTGCACTGCTTGTTTATGCGGCGATCATCTGCATTGTTGTCCGCATCATCAAATACTTTATTCGCTATGGCATCGATTATTATTTTGAAAAACTGGCGGAATACCAGAAAAACCAGAAACATACGGAGGACTGAAATTTATGAACCAGATCACCACCCAGTACGTCACCGAGAACGGTGCATGCTATGAGCAGTACGTCATCACCGACCCCGAGGCAAAGACCGCCCTCACCATCACCCCCGAGCGCGGCGGTATGATCACCAGCTTTACGCTGGACGGCGAGGAGTTCGTCTGGACCCGCCGCCCCAATTTCTCCGAGTGCAACCGTCCCCGCTTTGGCGTGCCGGTGCTGTTCCCCAGCTGCGGCAACCCGGATAACGGCGTGCACATCTTTGACGGCAAGGCTTACCCCATGGAGACCCACGGCTTTGCCGACCTGTGCGCATGGGAAGTGGACAGCGTTGGCCCGGACGGCGTGACGCTGGCACTGGAGTCCACTCCGCTGACCAAGTTCCTGTACCCGTTCGATTTCACCCTGCTGCTCAACTATAATCTGGAGGGCAACAAGGCACTGGTCAGTCTGACCGTCATCAACGAGGGCAACACGGATATGCCCTTCAGCTTTGGCTACCATCCCTACTTTACCGCCTCCAAGCTGGAGAACGTGGAGTTCGACATCAAGTGCGCCACCTGCTCCGATAACGCCAAGGGCGAGCAGCCCGCCGCCCCGGAAAAGATCACCCTCACCCGCAAGGAGGGCGCAGACAATTCTGTCCGTCTGCTGACCGGCGTGCAGTTCCCCATGACCCTGACCGACAAGGGCAACGGCCACAAGGTGACCGTGGACGCTGACGAGACCTTTGAAAACGGCGTGCTGTGGCAGCAGGATGCCGAGAGCTTTGTCTGCATGGAGCCTTGGAACGGCTGGGCAAACAGCGTGAACGAGGAAGGCAAGCACGAGGTTCTGGAGCCGGACGAGGCCATGACCAGCGAGTGGAGCATCACCATCGAGAAGGTCTGAGCACCCTCCGGAACTTTACCGTAGAATAAAACGCCGCACAGCGATTTTGATACGCTGTGCGGCGTCTTTTTGTGTCTGGTCAGATGTGGTCTACCGGGTGGACGGTCCCCTCGGTGAAATACTCAGGGTGGCGCTGGCGGGCCTGCTCCACCGAGAGCTTGTAGCGGTTCAGATGGTCGCTGAGGGCACGGCTGAGGTCTTCCTCCGAGCCGCGCAGGACGGCCTCGAGGATGCGGGTGTGGGCTGCGCAGACGGACTTGTTCTCCTCCGTCTGGAGGCTGAATTTCCGCAGACGCTCGATGTGCTGGAAGGTGGAGAGCATATGGTCGAAGTGCTCCTCCATGCCGCAGAGCTCAAAAGCCCGGCGGTGGAAGGCATTGTCGAGGTCGAGCATCCGGGTCTCCCGGTTTTCGGCGTCGGGGTCGCGCTCCAGCTGGCGGTAGCTCTCGAGGTTGAGCCGGTAGGCGGCTTCCTGCTCGGCAGTCAGACGGCCCCGGATGCGGTTCAGGATCTCCTTTTCCAGCGTGAAGCGGGCGAACTGCTCCATCTCCATCAGCTTGAGGTCGATGGGGGCCACATGGGTGCCGCTCTGGGGCTTGATGACCACCATGTGGGCGATGTTGAGCATGATGAGCGCCTCCCGCATGGGGGTGCGGCTGATGCCCAGCTCCTGCGCCAGCTCCCGGTCGTTCAGTTCGTCGCCGGGCTTTAAGTCCATCGTGATGATCCGGCTGCGGATGGTCTCGTAGGCGATCTCCCGCGCACTTCGTGATGCCATGGCCGTGTCATGCTCCTTTCGAAGCGGGCAGTGCCCGCAGATGTGATATATCAGCTACCACCATTGTACCCGCGGGCCGCTGTGCCGTCAAGAGCGGACACAGCAAAAACGGCATATTTTATCCGAAAACTCACGCCTTCCGGGGGCGAAGATAGAGCACCGGCACCCAGACCAGCGCCACGGCCAGCCCGCAGAAGACGTCGATGATGGAGTGCTGCTTGGTAAAGACGGTAGAGGCGCAGATGAGGGCAGCCCAGCCGAAGGCCAGGATCTTGAGCCACTTCTTTTTCCGGGCCAGCGTGCTGCCCGAGAAGGCGATGGCCATGCAGGCCGAGCTTTGGCAGTGGATGGAGGGGCAGACGTTTACCGAGGCGTCGGCCTTCCAGATGAGCTGCATCAGGGTCATGGCGATATTGCTGCGGCCCACCTCCTCCGCCATGGGGCGGATATCGAGGCCGTTGGGCAGCACCATATAGACGATGAGGCAGAAGGTCATGCCCGAGAACATCATGAGACAGAGCTTGTCGTAGCTGGCGGTGTCGAACCACCACAGCAGCGCCGTGACCCCGGCCAGCAGGAAAAACCAGCTGCCGTAGGGGAAGATGAACCACTCGTTGAAGGGGATGAAGTCGTCCAGCGGGCTGCGGATGATGTATTTCGGGTCGGTGACGGTGAAGTCCAGCCAGAAGAACCAGATGAGGTAGAGCACCCAGTAGAGCTGGTACCACAGATGGGGCCGTGCACGAAGAAGGGAAGTTTTCATGTAAATTCTCCTATAAATCTGTCATACGATGATACATTTTACCACACTTGGCCGACTTGCGCAAATCCATTTGCTGTTATAAAATAAAGACAGCCTGTCCCGCTGGGGCAGAAAACGTGTACTTACAAGCGCAAAGGAGCTTTCATGTCTACTTCATCTCACCCCATCCTTCTTGCGGCCCTCGATCTGGACGGCACCCTGCTCAACAGCAACGGCGAAGTCTCGCCCTGCACGCAGAAGGTGCTGTCCGAGGCGTCCGACCGGGGCGTCGTGGTCATCCCGGCTACAGGCCGCCCGCTGGCCAGCCTGCCGCCGGTGGTGGCGAAACAGCCCTGGGTGCATTATGCCCTCACTTCCAACGGCGCGGCGGTCTGGGATCTCGGCGGCGACCCGCTGGGCTGTGTCTACAGCCGGTATGCCAACGCCGCAGAGCATGAGACGAGCCAGCCGGAGTGCATCGTCCGGCGGTGCTTCCCGGTGAAAAAGGCCCGGGAGGTCTACGAGGCCTTCCGCGGCCTGCCCGGCGGGCTGAACATCTTCAGCGATGGCCGTGCCCTCCGGGACACGGTGCAGCAGCGCTTCTTCGACGAGCGCTTTGCCCGTCTGGCGGCCGTGCGGGGGACGGAGGCCATCCAGCCCAACGACGGCCGCTTCACCATCCTGCGGGACCAGAGCGAGTGGATGAGCCGCCACGCCCATGCAGTGGAGAAGTTTTGTATGTTCTTCCACTCTGCCGAGGAGGCCCGGCAGTATCTGCCCCGCTTCACGGCCATCCGGGGCGTTGAGGTGGTGCAAGGCTCCCCCGACAACATCGAGGTCACGGCGGCGGGGGTGAACAAGGGCGAGAGCCTGCTGGCGCTGGCCGACCATCTTGGTATCCCCCGGGAAGCCACGCTGGCCGTGGGCGACAGCGAAAACGACCGCGCCATGCTGGAAAAGGCGGGCGTCGCCGCTGTGATGGCCAACGGGATGGAGCACATCCGCAGATTGGCCGACATCGTCAGCGAAAACGACAATGACCACGATGGCGTTGCAGAGCTGTTTGAGCGGCTCGGACTGTGACCGTTGGGCATTTTTGTGCAATGTATACAAGCTCTTATGCAAAACATTGTGCTTGTTG
>OHSO01001202.1_pt1 | contig 11830 bp, 5 predicted proteins | sample 1578651 | NCBI WGS metagenome assembly OHSO01 (sample SAMEA3879524, study PRJEB24766) | human gut metagenome | biome: human-associated habitat; feature: feces | place: USA | collected 1985/1987 | reverse complement strand
CCTTGGCGATGTAGGGCATCAGGTTGTTGGGGATGCCGTTGGGGTCCTCGCCGATCAGGCCGCTCTTGTGGGCGCCGATAGGGTTGAAGTAGCGCAGCAGCGCCACATTCAGGCTGGGGTCAGCCTTGCAGACGTCCTGCAGGATGCGCTCGGTGAAAGCCTTGGTGGTGCCGTAGGGGTTGGTGGTAGCACCCACAGGGAAGTCCTCGGTGATGGGCACACTGGCGGGGTCGCCGTAGACGGTAGCGGAGGAGCTGAACACGAAGTTATGGCAATCATGATGGCGCATCACGTCCAGAATGACCAGCGTGCAGTTGAGGTTATTATAGTAGTACTCGATAGGCTTGGACACGCTCTCGCCCACAGCCTTGTAGGCTGCAAACTGGATGACGGCGGTGATGTCCGGGCACTCGGAGAAGATCTTCTCCACGTCCTCGCGGCGGGTCATGTCTGCCTTATAGAAGCGGAAATCCTTTCCGGTGATCTGCTTGACCCGGTCCAGAACCACGGGGGAAGCGTTATAATAGTTATCTGCCACCACGATATCGTAGCCAGCGTTCAACAGTTCGATGCAGGTGTGGCTGCCGATGTAGCCGGCACCGCCGGAAACCAAAATTGCCATAGCCGAGTACCTCTCTCACATAGTATTTCTTGCTTTTTCTCTTTGCGCCGGGCGCTGCCCGGTCTGCTTAAAGCATACCGCTTTTTGCCGCCGACTGCAAGGGGCGCTTTCTTTATTCAGATATATTTTTGTTGCATCTTTTCGCATTACACTTTTGATTGACAGAGATTTTTCGCACTTTTCACATGGAGAGAATGCGCCGTTTGTGCAAAACATAGAAATGGAGAGGGAAACTCCCTCAGTCGCAGCCTCCCACCACGCAAAAACGTCTGCCGAAGCAGACGTTTTTGCATGGTGTATCATTTTTAAAGCTTTCCGCACTGCTTGCCGGTGAAGAACCGCAGGGTGGTGGTGGCGCGGAACACCTTGCCTGCCCGCAGCACCGTGGAGGGGAACTCCGGGTGAGAGGGGCTGCAGGGGAAGTGCTGTGTCTCCAAGGCAAAGCCGCCGTACTTCCGCATGGGCTCGCCGCCCTTGCCCGGGGCGGGGCAGTCCTGCAAAAAGTTACCTGTGTACAGCTGGATGCCCGGCTGGGTGGTGTACAGCTTCATGCTGATGCCGGTCTTATCACTGGTAGCCCATGCGCAGATGCTCTGGCTGGAGCCGCGTGCGCGGTCGATGACGTAGCAGTGGTCGTAGCCGCCGCCCACCATGGTGGTCTGGGAGAAGCCGGTGTCGATCTCCTTGCCGATGGTCTTACCGGCAGTAAAATCCATGGGGGTGTTTGCCACGGGCAGGATGTTGCCGGTGGGGCAGGTGGCGTTGTTGCCTTCCAGATAGCGGGAAGCGTAGATGCGCAGCTTCTGGTTCAGCACGTCGCCGCCGCCGTCCAGATTGAAGTAGCTGTGGTTGGTCAGGTTTACGATCGTGTCGGCGTCCGAGGACACACGGTAGTCCATGCGGAAGGTATTGTCGTCGGTGAGGGTATAGCGCACCGCGATCTTCAGGGTGCCGGGAAAGCCGTCCTCGCCGTCAGGGCTTACAGCCTCCATCAGCAGGGTGTCGCCGAAGTACTTCACCTCATAGATTTTCCGGGAAAAACAGCCGTGCAGGTGGTTTTCGCCGTTGTTTTTTTCCAGCTGGTAGGTCTTGCCGCCCAAGGTAAAGACGGCGTTCTCGATGCGGTTGGCGTAGCGTCCCACAAAGGCACCGCAGCAGGTGCTGCCGGACGAGGTAAAGTCGTTTTCGTAATCTGCCATGGTGTCGTGACCCAGCACCACATCCACCGGGCCGTTTTTGGCCGGGACGATGATATTTTTGATCACGCAGCCGTAATCCAGCACACTGACGGACATACCGCCGGGGTTCGAGAGGATATACTCGGTAACATTAGCGCCCTCTTTGGTCACACCGAAGGGCTTGGAACGGATCTGTGCCATTGGGCCTCGCCTCCTAAAGCTTTTTTCGGAAATGCAAAAGGGGCAGACTGCCCCCTTTTGCATCTTGTCTGTATTTATGATTATATCACAGTTTTACAGTTTTGTGTTGGAATCCTTTTAGAATTACCATCCAATTTTTGCGGCGATTTTTTGTTGGAATCATCGAAAGTGCCTACAATAGCAAAAAGCGCCCCGCACTTCCGGTGGAAATGCGGGGCGCTTTGGTGATACGGGCTTGTTCGCCTTATGCTTCCGGCTGAGGCTGTGCCGCAGAGGACTGGGCGGCAATGAACTCGGCGGCATCGTCCGGGATGTCGTCCAGGTCCTTGTCGCTGCCGATGTCCACGTTGAGCGGCGGCTTCTTGAACAGGATATCGTACAGGATCGGCACGATATACAGGGTCATCAGGGTGGCGTAGCTCAGGCCGCAGATGATGACGATGGCCATACCGCTCATCAGCTGGCTTGCCATATCGTTGCTGAACACCATTTGCAGCATGGCCAGCACGGTGGTCAGGGTGGTCATCAGGATGGGACGCATACGGGTCTTTCCAGTAGCCACCAGTGCGGCGCGGCGCTCCATGCCGCCCATGCGCAGCTGGTTGGCGTAGTCCACGAACACGATGCCGTTGTTGACGACCGTACCCATCAGCACGATGAAGCCCATCATGGAGATCATGGTCAGCTGCTGGCCGGTGAGCAGCAGACCCAGCAGACCGCCGGTAAAGGCCAGCGGCACGGTGAACAGCACGATGAAGGGGGACAGCAGGCTCTGGAACTGTGCCACCATGACAAGGTAGACAAAGGGCAGGGCCAGTGCCATCCACTGGATCATCTCGTCGGTCATATAGTTGACGCTGTCGCTCTCGCCGCCCATGGAGAAGGAGCAGCCTTCCGGCATCTCGTCGGTAAGGGCAAAGGCATCCAGCGCCTTTTTCACGGCACGGGCCTGCACCGTGGTGTTGTAGCCCGGGGCAGTCTCGGCAGTGACGGTGACGAACTGGTTCCGGTTCTCGCTGGTGATGGAGTCCGGTGCGGTGCCGGTGGTCCAGCTGGCGATATCCGACAGCTTGCAGGTTCCGGTGGCGGTGGTGCCGTCTGCGGACATGACGGTGGTCTCAAAGGTCATGTCCATCATGTTTTCCTTGGTCAGCGGGTCCAGATTGTTGCTGATCTGCACATCCATGGTGGTGCCGTCCACGGTAACAGGGGTCTGTGCCGTGGTGGTGGTGGTCAGCTTTGCCGCGATCTGCTGGTACACCTGCGCAACGGTCAGGCCGTTGGCGCGCACCTTGTCGCGGTCCACCTGCAGGATGATGGTGGAATCGCCCGCGCCCAGACCGTTGGTGGCGTTCTGGAAGCCCTCGGTGTTGTTCACGATGTCTACCACCTTCTCGGACAGGGCGGTCAGGGTCTCGGCGTCAGTGCCGTAGATCTTGATGGTCAGGCCGGTGGACAGCTGACTGGTCAGGTCATCCGTCATGCCGTACTGCTGGACGGTGGCGGTGCAATCCGCCACCCCGGCCACAGCGTCCTCCATGGCCTTGCAGGCGGCGTCGATTTTGGAAGAAGAAAGCTCCTCGTTGAGCTTGACGTTGATCTTATACTTGCCGTAGCCGTTGGCGGCGTTCAGCAGGTCAGTGATGGTGGAGGGCAGGCCGAGGTTGGAGACATCCATGCCCGCCACAGTGTTGTCGGGGGTAATGCCTACTTCCTCCACGCCGTCCACAGCCATCACAGCCTGTACCACCTTACCGGCCACATCGTAGGACTCCTCCTTCGAGAGGGTATCGGTGGTGGAAAGGGTGATCATGGCCTCGTTGCTGGTGCTGGTGGGCAGCAGCACGATGCCCATGGAGACCACCCGCCAGCAGCAGAACACCAGCAGCAGCACTGCGGCTGCCAGCGGTACAAAGCGATTTTTCAGCGCCTTTTCCAGACTGCGGCCGTAGGCGTTCTGAATTTTATCGAACCATGCCAGCTTTTTGGGCTGGGCATTCTTCAGCACGGTAGCCGAGGCGGCGGGCACCACAGTCAGTGCCACGATGAGGGAAGCCATCAGGCAGTAGCCGATGCACAGGGACATGGGACCCATCAGGTTGCGGATGAGGCTGGCAGAGAACACTGCCGGCAGGAACACGCACACCGAGGTAAGGGTAGAGGCCACAACGGACATACCCACCTGACGTGCACCCTGCACCGCCGCACGGGCGGCGGGCACGCCGCGGCCGCGCAGACGGTAGATGTTCTCGATGACAACAACAGAGTTATCCACCAGCATACCGATGCCCAGCGACAGGCCGGCCAGCGTCATGACGTTCAGGTCCAGCCCGGTGAAGTACATCAGCACCACGGCAAACAGCACCGACAGGGGGATACTGACGCCGACCACCAGCGTGGGCTTGACGTCCTTCAGGAAGATGGCCAGCACGACGATGGCCAGTGCGGCACCCACCAGCATACTGGTGAGGATGCTCTTGATGAGGATGCTGATGTAGTTGCCCTGATTGGACAGCACTACAACGTGCAGACCCTCGTACTGGGCTTCCAGCTCCTTGAAAGCGTCCAGACAGTTGGCAGATACGTCACCTGCGCTGGAACTGTCGTCCTTGTAAATTTTCAGCACCGAGGCCTGCTCGCCGTTCAGGCGGGTGTAGCTGTCGGCGGCGTTGTCGATGATCTCCACGTCTGCCACATCGGAAAGGCGCACGTCGCCGTAGCCCTCCACATGGAGCAGCAGTGCACCGCGGATATCGTCCACGCTGTCGTATTCCTCGCCCACCTTCAGCAGCCACGACTCGCCGCTTTCGTCCTTGACGTAACCGGCGGGCATGGAGAAGTTCTGGGCGTAGATGAGGGTGGCAAGGGTCTTGATATCCAGCTGCTTGGTCACATCGGCGCTGGCAAGCGCCTTTTCCTTGGCGGCCTCGTACTGGGTCTTGGCCTCGCTGAGCTGCTTTTCGTACTCATTCAGCTGCTCGCGGGCTTCGGTAAACTGCATATAGGCGACCATCTGCTGCTGGGTAAAGTTGCCCAGCGCTTTGGAGAACTCGCTCATCATGCCGGGCACGTTGTCCATGGCCTTGATGGTATCTTCCAGCGTCTTATAGATGACGTTCAGGCTGTCCTGCAATTGCAGCTCGTCTGCCAGATCCGCAGCGCCCTCGCCCTGCGTACCGGTCTCGGTGTTGATGCGGTTTTGCAGGGTCTGCAAAGCAGAGGAGAGCTTATCGGTGATATCCCGCAGCTCGGACACGATCTCGATCAGGGAGTCGATATCCCGCATACCGGTGTTGTTGAACTTGTCCATGACCCGCTGCAAACCAGCCTGCACCTCGATGAGTGCCTGCTGCACCTCAGGCTCCTTGACCACGGCGATCAGGTTGTTGACGCTTTGCAGCAGCGCCTCCGCCTGCTTGCGCACTACTTCTACGGCTTCGCCGACCTCGGAGCTGAGGGTGCCCATGACCGTGTTGGACACGGTATTGCCGAAGTTTTTGAACTGCTTATCGTATTCTGCGCGGCCGGCCTTGATCTTGGCCTCGGCCTCCTCCAACTGTGTGTGCGCCACTTCCAGCTGAGTGTCGATAAGCTCCATCAGCTTTTCGTTGATGGCGTCCACCTTTTCCTGATTCAGCTGCACCTGCACCAGCTGCTCCACAAGGCCGCTGGAGGATACGCTGGACACGCCGCCCTTGCGCTGGACGTAGGGAGTCATGGTGTTCTTGATAAAATCAGAAAGGTCGTACACCGAACTGCCCTCGCGGCTGACAGCCACGGTCATAAAGGCGTTCATGTTCATGCTGTACTGTATCACAGAAGGGGTCAGCGCCGTCTCCGGCAGGTCGCTCTTGGCCTGATCCAGCTTGTTGGACACCTGCACCAGTGCGCTGTCCATATCCGTGTCATCCACGAACTGCATCAGCAGCAGGCTGTAGTTTTCAGCCGAGGTGGCGGTGATCTTTGAAACACCCGGCACCGTAAGCGCGTTTTGCAGCACGTCCGAGACCTCGGTCTCCACACGCTCCGGGCTGGCACCGGGATACACGGTGACCACCATCAGATACGGTGTGCTGACATTCGGCAGCAGGTTGGTTTTCATCTTGGTGATCGACACAAAGCCGAGCATCAGCACCATGATGACTGCAACCAGCACCGTAAATGGTTTTTTGACACTGAATTTTTCCATCTTATCCTACCGTTTCTCTGCCGCACCGCCCGGCGCAACAGTTCCTCCCTCTTTGGGGGCAATGGGTTCCTAACATTCCTATTATACACGCAAGGCGCGCGCTTTCAATAGAGGTGCGGCGAATCTTTTTGCGAAAGTTTTGTCAAAATCTGCGAAACGCACAACTTTGCCGCCCCAAAACCGGCATTCTGTCCGCTTTCCTCCCTTCTGCCGCCGGACAAAATTTCGACACCTTTTCCATACTGCATACGGTTGAGCGGGGCGGATCATTGCAGGGGAGGGAAAATTCAGGGGATATAAAGACTTTTCTTTTTGCATAGAAATGTGCTTTTGATTATGGTATACTAACAGCAGACTGAAAAAGCTGCCCCTTGCGGGGCTTATCCGATACAAAAACGAGGAACACTATGAAAAAAGTCATTTCGGTCCGTTTCAAGGAAAACGGCAAAAGCTATTATTTTGATCCCGGTGACGCTGTCATCCATGCCGGGGAGTATGTGATCGTGGAGACTGCCCGCGGCGTGGAGTGCGGCGAGGTGGTGCAGGGCGTGCTGGAGCTGGCGGATGCCGCCGTCCCCAAGGCGCTGAAACCCATCACCCGCATGGCCGACAGCGTGGATATCCGCCGGATGCGCCAGAACCGCGAGGACGAAAAGCGCGCCTACCACACCTGTCAGGAGTGCATCGCCCGCCACGGGCTGGAGATGAAGCTGGTGGAGGCCGAGTACACGCTGGACCGCTCCAAGATCATGTTCTATTTCACCGCCGACGGCAGGGTGGACTTCAGAGAGCTTGTAAAGGACCTTGCGTCCGTGTTTAGGACGAGAATAGAACTAAGGCAGATAGGTGTGAGAGACGAAGCAAAAATGCTCGGCGGCTTCGGCATCTGCGGCAGACCGTTTTGCTGCAAGACATTTCTCGGCGACTTTCAGCCTGTTTCTATAAAAATGGCAAAGGAGCAGGGTTTGTCGCTGAATCCCGTAAAAATAAGCGGCACCTGCGGCAGACTTATGTGCTGTCTTAAATACGAGCAGGACGCCTACGAGCATCTTTTAAGGCATACCCCCAAGGTCGGAGCCTTTGTGGAAACGCGAGAGGGCAGAGGAACCGTTATAGAGAACAACCTTATAACGGGAATCCTGAAGATAAGGCTCGACCGCCGTCCCGACGCCGCTCCGCTTGTGGTTGACCGCCACGAGGTGAAGCTTTTAAAGGACGCGAAAATTCAGGTGGACAAGGCCGAAATAGAAGCTCTCAAGGGCATAGAATAATTAAGTTACAGACAAGGAAAAGAGGATTTGAAATATGGCATTTATTGAGGTCAGAGACGTAACCAAGACCTACAAAATGGGCGAGGTTGAGATAAAAGCCGTCGATGAAATAGGCTTCGGCATAGACAAGGGCGAATTTGTTGTAATAGTAGGTCCGAGCGGAGCCGGAAAAACGACGATACTTAACATTCTCGGCGGAATGGACACCGCTACGTCCGGTACGATTTACGTTGACAATGTAGATATAACCAAATTCAACGAAAACGAGCTTACCAAATACCGCCGCGACGACGTCGGATTTGTATTTCAGTTCTATAACCTTGTCGGTAACCTCACGGCGATTGAAAACGTGGAGCTTGCGCTTCAAATATCAAAAAATCCGCTCAGCGCGAAGGATGTTTTGAAGGATGTCGGACTCGGCAACAGGCTTGATAATTTTCCGGCTCAGCTCTCCGGCGGCGAGCAGCAGAGAGTCTCAATAGCGCGAGCACTTGCAAAAAACCCCAAGCTGCTTTTATGTGACGAGCCTACGGGTGCGCTCGACTATATAACCGGTAAATCAATACTGAAGCTCTTGCAGGACACTTGCCGTGAAAAAGGAGTTACAGTTATTGTAATCACCCACAACTCAGCACTAGCTCCCATGGCAGACAAGGTAATTAAGGTCAAAAACGGCAGAGTTGACAAGCTTCTTCTCAACGAGCACCCGACTCCCGTCGAGTATATCGAGTGGTAAAATACCGAATATTATATTTGACAGAGAGAGGTACACGTTAAATGACAAAAGGAATGAGAAAAGATTTTCAGCGGGAAATAAAGCTGAATTTCAGCAGGTTCCTGTCTATAACTCTTATCGTTGTTTTGGGCGTAGCGTTCTTTTCGGGACTGCGCGCCGCAAAGCCGGCCATGCAGGCCTCGGCGGATAAGCAATACGACAGTGAAAACCTTATGGATATAAGAGTCGCGGGGACTCTCGGTATGACCGATAAGGATGTTGACGCGCTTAAAAAGGTTGACGGCGTGCAGGACGCGGAGGGCACATACGAGCAGGATTTCCTCTGCGATACCGGCAACTCCGAGGCCGTTACAAAGGTAATGTCACTAAACGACGGCATAAGCCTTGTAAGAGTCAGCGAGGGGCGTTTTCCCCAGGGCTATAACGAGTGTATAGCAGACCGCAGCTTTCTTGACGCTACGGGATATAAAATAGGCGACACGGTAAAGCTCACCACAGGCACCGATGAAAAGGTGAGCAAATATCTTGCCACCGATGAATTTACGATTGTCGGCGTCGGTACGACGTCAATGTATATGGACAGCGACAGAGGCTCCGCGGCGATAGGCACGGGCAGAATAAACGGATTTTTGATAGTCCCGAAGCAGGCCTTTACGATGTCCTGCTATACAAGCGTTCATATAACCGTTAAGGATGCCATGGCACTCGGATGCTATTCAAGCGATTACACCGAGCTTATTTCAAAGGTAAAAGACAGAATAAACGGCATAGCCGACAGACGCTGCGACATAAGATACAGCGAATATAAAAACGAAACGGCGACATATATAAACGATGCAAAGCTGAAGTTCGAAGAGGAAAAGGACACCGCAATGGGTCAGCTCGGCGACGCGTATCAGCAGCTTTTGGACGCTCAGGCGGCAATAGAAACCGGTAAGGCGGATCTTGCAAGCAAAAAGCTTGAAATACAGAATGCGCAGGACCTTATCAATTCAAACGCCAATACTCTCGTTGTAAGTCAAAGCCAGATAGACAGCGCAAAGGCCTCGCTTGTCGATGCGGAAAAAAAGTATAAGGAGCTTGAATCGCAGGTCTCGGATTCCGCGGCGGAGATTGAGAGAATGCAAAAGGAACTCGATGACGGCAAGGGCTCCATGTCCTCTGATGAGTATCTCCAAAAGAGCTATAATCTCATAGCCGCAAAGGCGACGCTTCAGTTCTACAAAACTCAGCTTGCCAATACGCGAAACACAATAGATAATGCCAAGCAGCAGGTAGCTGCCGCTCAAACCGCCGTAAATAACGGCGGAACGGCACTTCAGGACGCGCAGAAAAAGGTCAACGAGGCTCCGGCGGCTCTTGAAGAGGCCGAAAAACAAATTCAGGACGCTCAAATCGAGCTTGACCGCAAAAATGAGGAGTACGAGCAGGCAAAGCAGGACCTTGCCGACGAGCTTGAAGCGGCGCAGCAAAAGCTTGAGGACTCCGAGGATAAGATATTAAACGTGGAAAAGCCCACATGGTATGTGCTTGACCGCGAAACCATTCCGTCTTACACGGCATATAAGAGTGATACGGACGGTATGGGCTCAATAGGCTCGGTGTTCCCCGTGATATTCTTCCTTGTTGCCGCTTTGGTATCTCTCACAACCATGACGCGAATGGTCGAGGAGCAGAGAACGCAGATAGGCACATTAAAGGCTCTCGGCTACACGAAGGGCGCGATAGCGGCAAAATATGTGCTTTATGCTCTGCTTGCTACCGCAATCGGCAGCGTGCTCGGCGTGCTTCTCGGCGAGAGCACAATACCCCTGCTCACGGTTAACACGTATAAGCTTGTGTATATAGGGCTTCATAATACCGTGGTGAAGCCGGACGTATTTGACGCATTGCTCGCTTCGCTTCTTGCGATTATTTGTACGACCGGAGCGACGCTGGCTGCGTGCTATCGCGTGCTGAGCTCATCGCCGGCATTGCTGATGCGCCCCGAGGCACCGAAGGCGGGCAAACGCATACTTCTCGAAAAAGTCGGATTTATTTGGAAGCACCTCAACTTCGCACAGAAGGCGGCTTGCAGAAACCTGTTCAGATATAAAAAACGCCTGTTTATGACAATAGCCGGCGTTGCGGGCTGTATGGCTCTGCTGCTTGTCGGTTTCGGACTCAACGATTCGATAAAATCAATGACGGGCAACCAGTTTGAAAAGGTGTGGCATTTTGCCGGTACCGCAGGTATAAATTCCGAGGCTACACGAGCGGAAAAACGTCAGTCGCTTGCCGAGGTCAATACCATGAACGGTGTTACGGAGTATTTGCAGACATATCGCTCAATGCTCTATACCGACGCAAACGGTGAAGAAAAAACCGCGTATGTCATAGTTCCGCAGGATACCTCACGAATGGCGGATTACGTTAACCTTTCGTCGCGCGACGGCAAAAACACCTATGTTATGGATGATTCCGGTGTTATCATAACCGAAAAGCTCGCCAAGACTCTAGGTGTTTCCGTGGGTGACACCGTGACCTTCAAGACGAGCGAGACAGGCACCGCAACCGAACCCGTAAAGGTCGCAGGAATAGTCGAAAACTATATGTACCACTACATTTATATGACGCCGAATGTATATAAGCAGCTTTTTAACGAGACGGCTTCGCTCAATACCATCTTCATTAAAACGGACGGTACCGTGGACGACGAGACTCTGTCAAAGCAGCTTATGGATTTGAGCGCGATAAATTCGGTTACCATGAACAGCACCACCGAGAAACAGATAAGCTCAGTTATGAACAGCCTACTGTTTATAGTTGTAATACTGATAGTTGCTGCGGGGCTTTTGGCGTTTGTGGTTCTCTATAACCTCAATAACATCAACATCACCGAGCGCAGGCGTGAGCTTGCAACGCTCAAGGTTCTCGGTTTCTACAACAAGGAGCTTGCCTTTTACGTGTACCGCGAAAATATTGTACTGACGATTTTCGGTGTGATATTCGGTATAGTTCTGGGTATAATTCTTCACGCGTATGTTATGAGCACCATTGAGACGGACTATATTATGTTCGGTAAGGAAATGACGGCTCTCAGCTATCTCGCAAGTATTTTGCTTACTGTGCTGTTTACGGCGATAGTCAACTTTGTTATGTATTTCAGGCTTAAAAAGATAGATATGGTTGAATCGCTGAAGAGCGCAGAATAAACATTTTCAATTTATATGTTGACATATATATTGTGTGGTGATATAATAGCACCACAATATATAGGCGCCGTGTAACTGACGGAAAGCCCATTTGGGCAGGCAGGCTAAACTGCCGGGGAACGCGGCGTATAAAAAGCCGACCGTCTGGGCAGCATTTATCCCGAAGAGGATGAGTGTTGTCCTTTTTTTACACCGCCCGGTATCGGAAGAGTTGGAAGCAGTGTATCAAAAGGACTGGAAATGCAGAAAGACAACATACGATCAGGAGGAAATGAATGATGAAAACAGATATTGAGATCGCACAGGAATGTACTATGGAGCCTATCACAGAGGTAGCAGAAAGAGCAGGAATTCCAGAAGAATATCTGGAACAGTATGGAAAATATAAAGCAAAGATTGATTATAATTTTTTAAAGAAATCAGATAAAGAAGACGGGAA
>OHSO01001193.1_pt1 | contig 11904 bp, 10 predicted proteins | sample 1578651 | NCBI WGS metagenome assembly OHSO01 (sample SAMEA3879524, study PRJEB24766) | human gut metagenome | biome: human-associated habitat; feature: feces | place: USA | collected 1985/1987 | reverse complement strand
CTCAACTGTAGATTTTAGCATATTTATTCCGCTTAGTCAATAGCAGCGGCTGCAGTATTATTGTCGCAGGCATAACTTAAATGAAGCTGAAACAAAAACTTCGTCCAACAGCAAACCTGCCGGCTGACTCACGTCAGTCGGCAGGCCCGTAAACGCTTTATTCAGTTGTCGCAGGTTTAATTATGCTTCCTTATGTTCAGCGATAATTTTTTCTGCCATCTTAGGCGGAACATCTTCGTAATGGTCAAACTTCATTTCAAAGGTTCCCTGGCCTTGGGTAATTGCGCGGAGGTCTACGGCATATTCCGAAATCTCTGCATAGGGTACCTGAGCATTAACTACGCTCAAGCCGTCTTCTACGCTCTGCATACCGAGAATGCGACCGCGTTTAGAGTTCAAATCGCCGATAACATCGCCCATCATAGAATCGGCACAGGTTACGTTTAAGCTGTAAATAGGCTCAAGCAACACCGGCTTGCATTGTTCCATGGCCTTCTTGAAGGCGATATTGGAAGCAGTTTTAAATGCCATTTCAGAGGAATCGACTTCATGATAAGAACCGTCATATACGTTTGCATGAACGCCGACTACCGGGAATCCACCCAGAATACCAGCTTTCATAGCTTCCTCGATACCTTCGCCAACAGCCGGAATGTATTCCTTCGGAATAGCACCGCCGACAATGTTGTTAACGAACTCATAGCCCTTGTCCTTGTTAGGATAGATATTGATCTTAACGTGACCGTACTGACCCTTACCACCGGACTGACGAGCGTACTTGTGATCAACATCAGCAAGAGTCTTGACAGTTTCCTTGTAAGCAACCTGAGGTGCACCTACGTTAGCTTCAACCTTAAATTCTCTGAGAAGACGGTCAACGATGATATCAAGGTGAAGCTCACCCATACCGGCAATGATCGTCTGTCCTGTTTCTTCGTCTGTCCATGTCTTGAAGGTCGGGTCTTCTTCAGCAAGCTTTGAAAGACCGATACCCATCTTTTCCTGACCGGCCTTAGTCTTGGGCTCGATAGCGAGCTGGATAACAGGCTCAGGGAATTCCATAGATTCGAGGATTATAGGGTGCTTAGGATCGCAGAGCGTATCACCTGTTGTTGTATTCTTAAGACCAACGCAGGCAGCGATATCACCTGCATAACAGGTATCGATATCCTTTCTGTGGTTAGAATGCATCTGGAGGATACGTCCCATTCTTTCGCTGTTGTCCTTTGTTGCATTGAGGACAGTTGCGCCTGCATCTACCTTACCGGAGTAAACACGGAAGTAACAGAGCTTACCAACGAACGGGTCAGTAGCGATCTTGAATGCGAGAGCTGCGAACGGCTCATCGTCAGAGGAAGGTCTTTCCTCTTCCTCACCTGTTTCAGGGTTTACGCCCTTGATGTGAGGGATATCGAGCGGAGAAGGCATATAGTCAACGATAGCGTCAAGGAGCTTCTGTACGCCCTTATTTCTGTAAGAAGTACCGCAAACAACAGGAACCATTGTATTTGCGATAGTACCCTTACGGATACATTTCTTGATCTCATCAATGGTAATTTCCTCACCGCCGAGGTATTTTTCCATGATCTCATCGTCCTGCTCAGCAACAGCCTCGAGCATAGCTTCGTGGTATTTCTGAGCCTTTTCAACCATATCGGCAGGGATATCTTCAACTCTGATATCCTTTCCGAGGTCGTCATAGTAAACGTAAGCCTTCATTTCAACAAGGTCAACAAGTCCCTTGAAGTCGTCTTCAGCGCCGATAGGGAGCTGGATCGGAACAGCATTACACTTAAGACGGTCGTGCATCATATCTACAACGTGGTAGAAGTTTGCACCCATGATATCCATCTTGTTTACATATACCATTCTCGGTACCTGATATTTATTTGCCTGTCTCCAAACTGTTTCTGTCTGGGGCTCAACGCCGCCCTTTGCACAGAGAACCGTTACAGAACCGTCGAGTACACGAAGTGAACGTTCAACTTCAACTGTAAAGTCAACGTGGCCGGGGGTGTCGATAATATTGATTCTATGGCCTGCCCAGTGTGCAGTTGTAGCAGCGGAAGTAATTGTGATACCTCTCTCCTGCTCCTGTGCCATCCAGTCCATTGTTGCAGCACCGTCGTGAGTTTCACCGATCTTATGGTTTACACCTGTATAGAAAAGGATACGCTCGGTTGTGGTGGTTTTACCTGCGTCAATGTGGGCCATTATACCAATATTTCTTGTATCTTCAAGTGAACAATCTCTTGGCATAAATTAAACCTCCATAAATTGCAGCATTAAGCCGTCTTACCAACGGTAATGTGCAAATGCCTTGTTAGCTTCAGCCATCTTATGAGTATCTTCGCGCTTCTTGCAAGCACCGCCGGTACCGTTGAGAGCGTCCATGATCTCAGCTGCAAGTCTTTCCTTCATGGTTCTTTCGCTTCTTGCTCTGGAATAGGTCGTGAGCCATCTGAGTCCGAGAGTCTGACGTCTTTCGGGACGTACCTCCATAGGAACCTGATATGTTGCACCACCTACACGGCGAGCCTTTACTTCGAGGAGAGGCATGATGTTTTCGAGAGCTTCATTGAATGCTTCGAGAGCGTCCTTGCCTGTCTTCTCTGCTACGATGTCGAATGCACCGTAAACGATCTTCTGAGCAACACCCTTCTTACCGTCAAGCATAATGTTGTTGATAAGACGTGTTACGATCTCAGAATTGTAAACCGGATCACACAAAACTTCACGCTTTGCGATTTTACCTCTTCTTGGCACAGTTCTTCCCTCCTTCATAGAAATGATATCATAGGTACTCGTTTCAATCCACAATCTCTGCGATGACACGCACGTCCAATGCAGAGGTATTCATATATATTAAAATGAATACTCCACATTCAATATGTGGTTTCATTGAGTTATACTTCCAATGATATGCCAATGTTTTAAGATTTCGTATTTGCGCTATTACTTAGCTGCGCCTGCCTTAGGCTTCTTTGCGCCGTACTTGGAACGAGCCTGATTTCTCTTAGCTACGCCCTGAGCGTCAAGTGTGCCTCTGATGATGTGGTAACGTACACCAGGGAGATCCTTTACACGTCCGCCTCTGATAAGAACAACGGAGTGTTCCTGGAGGTTATGGCCGATACCAGGAATGTAAGCAGTAACTTCCGTACCGTTTGTGAGCTTTACTCTGGCGATCTTTCTCATAGCAGAGTTAGGCTTCTTAGGTGTAGCGGTTCTTACAGCTGTGCATACGCCTCTCTTCTGAGGTGCGCTCTGGTCGATCTGGATCTTCTTCTTGGAGTTGTAACCCTTCTGAAGAGCAGGAGCTGTGGATTTCTTTTCGGAAACCTCTCTTCCCTTACGAACCAACTGGTTAAATGTAGGCATAATCTATCTCCTTTCCCAAAAATTACTGTTTATATGCACGTCCGGGCGCAATAACCCATAAAGACAGCATCAAACAATTAAATATTATATACATAAAGCGCCGATTTGTCAAGCATTTTCGCCAAATTTTTCTCAAAAATTTTTGCAGCATCAACATTATATGCGCTTTTCGTCATATTTATACAAAATGCAGAATTTCTGCCCTTATTTTTATGTGAAATATGAAATTTATGCCATTAAAACGATAACAAGACACTGCAATGATAATTCGTAATGCTTAATGCATAGTTTTTAGTTTGGTAAATCAATGATTTTCTTGCTTGGAATATAATTGCAAAAAAGAGCAACCGTCAAGCTTCCGAACTTGACGATCGCCCCTAAATTACGCATTACGCATTATGAATTCCGCATTAATTCGTCACCGCACCTATACCGTAATATATCGTTGTACCGTTGGGATAATCGTTGAGATTTTCCGCCGAGTTGAAAACTCTTTCCGCAATGTCGGAATACTCGGGTGGTATGGGATAGCTGTTGCCGTTTATTCTGATACTGTACATAACTTCATCGGTGATGTATCTGAACTGCATAACTTCAACCAGCTTACGCAGGTCTTCCGAATAGTGTACAACGTATCTTATATTCGAATCGCTTGCCAAACCGCCATAGTATTCTTTGTTTGAAACGCCCTCCTTTGCACGGTACAAAAGGCTTGATTGAGAGGATTCCGAATTTCTTTCCACAGCTATCGTGCGTGTATATTCTCTGTTGCTTTCATCAAGCAATTCGTCCAAGTCATCGTCAAGCGCATCGAAGCAGTTGTGCGCAGCAAGAACTTTCATAGTTTCCGTCCAGCTTCCGTCAATGGGCAATCCCCATAATATATGCGTTACGCTGATCGAATATTTTCTGTCGGAGCAGGGTCTGAAGTACTCGTCCTCCGTTAAAGCTTCTCTGTCGGCTGCAAGTGCGTCACGAAGCTCATTATAGAAGCTTTCGTTCATTTTTATCTTCTTTGCGTACATTCCGTCATCTTTCCAAGAGCTGATAGGAGTGTACAGATAGAGATCAACAGAAATATCTTCGACAGCACCGTTCTTTTTATTTTGCTCCTGCGTTGTGCGAAGCCATTCATAGAGTTCGTCATAGGGTTCAAATCTGTTTTTCAGACTTTGTGCTGCCTGCTTTTTATATTCCTCCGAAGCATCAATAGTCATAAGGTATTTCTCTGCTTCAGCCGTTACAATGATGTAAGTACGCGTAACTCTTCTTCCGTTTTTCAGTACGCAGCAAACGGAATAATCAAGCAGATTATAGGGTTCGCCGTTTTCGTCGAGCCATTCCAGCCAACCGTCTGTACCGCCGTTCTTTAAAGCAGTTTTTCTAACGGAAGCCGAGATACGCTGTGCCGCAATTATGTTCTCAATGGAGTCCCTGTCCTCTATGACCGAAACCGAACCGTCCGAGCCGTCGCCGCCGTAATAATCAAAGGTATTGTAGATATTATCATAGTACGCTCCGCTGTAGCCGAGGTATATCTTTTCAACCTCATCGGCGGACGGAACATAATATTCCACTCCGAAAAATCTTGTGGAGAATACAAGCGCAAGGCAGGCTGTATAAGCCGCAAATGTTATCACATATCGTACTGCGCCTTTCCACAGATTTTTTAATCCTCTGTTGGAAATTATCTCGCACAGCATATATATAAGGAGTGTCACGAAAACGGCCGTAAAGAATTTTTTATCGAACTTTCCTTCGACGGAGATCAGATCCAAATTGACCGACACTATAATTGCAAAGCAAAGTCCGAGTATCATCATTAGGCTGTATATCCAACGGAACACGATAGGCTTTGTGATCTGCTCCGCTCTGCGCTTTTTATAGAAATGATATGCAAGCGCAAATGTTACTGCTATATTTGCAATAACTCCGATAGACCACTCCCAAAACGGTACGGCGTTGTAGCTGTACAAATTATTGCCTATCCCCATAATAAGCATTGCAACCGCCCCTGCAGGAGATGTCCAAGCAAATATCGGATAAAAGAATCTGTTCAGGTCGAGCATAAAATCAGCATTATATATAGTATCAAAGGTAAGTGCAAAAGCAAAAGGCGAAAAGAAATTTATAAGCACCGTATGAACAATACTGTCAAAAAACGTTCCGCAGCAGGTCATTATAAGAACCGTCAGCGTATAAAGCATTATCATTGCAAGTATTCCGCCGACAGCATATCGGCAGTAGATCGGGAAAGCATTTTCAAAGAAATCACAGGTATAGTAAGTATAGCTGTCATCAATAATGTCCGCAAGATACTTGAATTCTTTTCCGTCAAAGCCGAAGTGTCCGACCGCAAAGAGAATAAGCGTCGGTATCTGCGCTGCGATGAATGGGATTATGTATGAAGCCAGACCCGAAAGATAGTCGGAGAAAAATCTCTGTTTCATTGAAAGCGGTGCGGAGAGGTACATATCGACTTTGTTCTTATTATAAAGGCAACCGAAGTTCATAAATGCGATGAGGATCCCGAGTGCGCCTGCGAAGAATGTTGCTCCTGCGGCGATAAAGTAAGTGCTTTCACTCGGAGTTGAGTCGATATGGTTCGTGATATTGTATATTGCCGATATCAGTATCGAGGGAGCGGCTATAAGATGCAGAATGAAAATTATCACGGAAAATTTCATACAGCTCCGCACATTCCACAAGCCGTTATGGACGGACGGCTCGTATTCAGCCGATGTTTGTAATGTCGATGCCTTTACAGTCATAGCCATTTTCCTCCATTTCATAAATAAAAATCTCTTCAAGCGTGAGCGGTATCATATCAAAGACGAGCGGCGACTTTTTGCGCACGGCTTCTTCAACCGTTTCGGTTCTGCCCTTTGCTATCATATATGTAAGGCTGCCGTTCTGCTCAAAATGCAGTACTTCAAGCTCGGGGAAATCCTCTTTCGTGTATTTTTTATCGAAAGCCGCCTGGATTTTGTGAACTTCGCCCTTTAAGCTGTCAAGGTCACGGCAGAAAAGCACCTTTCCTCTGTGCATAAGCGCCGCACTGTCGCAAATTTCGTTTATTTCCTTTAAATTATGCGAAGAGATCACCGTTGTAAGTCCTCGGTCGAGCATTTCATCAACGAGCATACGCTTGACGATGTTCCGCATAGTCGGGTCAAGTCCGTCAAAGGCTTCATCGAGGAAAAGATAGTCCGTTCGGCAGGCAAGACCTGTGATAACTATAGCCTGACGTTTCATTCCCTTTGAAAATTTGTCCATAGTTTTCTTTTCGGGAAGCTTTATCGTATCATTCAGCTTATCGAAAAGCTCGTTCGAGAAATTCGGGTAAAATCCGCTGAAATAACGCCGCAGATCGGCGAGCGACATTCCGTTATACTGCACCGTTTCATCATTGATGAAGAACACTCTGCGCTTGACATCGGCATTGTCGAAAACGCTTTCTCCGTCTATCTCGACCGTTCCGCCGTCCGCTTCGTATATGCCCGACAGAAGCCGCAGGACGGTGGATTTTCCTGCGCCGTTCGAGCCTAACAGACCGAATGCCGCTCCGTTCCCTATTTCAAGGTCAACGCCGTCAAGTGCATCAAAGCTGTCAAATTTCTTAACTGCACCCTTTAATTTTATCATATATCTGTTCCTTTCGTGTTATTTTCAAGGTATTCTTCAAGGCAAATGCCTTGCACACCGCCCTGTTCATATATTTCCGCTGCCGCCTTTTTGCCGACATATCGGTAATGCCACGGCTCATAGTCGATGCCTGTTATCTCGGTCTTATTCGGCGGATAGCGGAGAATAAAGCCATATTTGTACGCATTTTTCGCAAGCCAGTTATAGACCGTTTCGTTATCCGACTTAGTTTTATCGGCGATGATGTCAACGGCAATGCCGAGCTCGTGTTCACTCGAACCCACGGGGGCAACTATCTTTTCCGCAAGCTTTTCCGCTTTTCTGCGGCTATAGCCCTCGTCAAGATAAGCATTTATCTGATCTGTCATCATCTGCTCCTGATCTTTTCTTGTGCGGAAACCCTCGTTCACTATCGGGTAAACGCCCTCGCTGCGCATTTCGTCAAACATCGCCTGCAGATCGGGATAAATTCGCGAATCAACGCTTTTTCCGCAGTCGAGTTCGACAAGTTCGCCGCTGTATTCGTCCGAGATAATGTGAGTTCTGTTCACAAGCACAAGCATCGGGTCAGATGTATCAACGGTTTCATTTGTGATGACATTCGCATCGATTTGCTGTCTGCGGTAAACGGCATTTCCCGAAAGCACCGCTGCGGCGAGGAACACCGTACATACAACGGCAGGAAAAGCGGAATTTTTATTTTTCTTGTTTTTGCGTTTCATTTTTGTCAAGTCCTTTTTCGTCATAATTTTTTATGCGTAAAATAAGTTCATCGGCGGTCAGTCCTGCTTTCAGCGCTTCGGCAACAGCCGCATCGAACGCAGAAAGCGTCCTCTCCTTGATGCTATCGGTTTTGACGGCGGCGATGAAGCTTCCCCTGCCCTGCAAGGAATATATCACCTTGTCACGTTCGAGCATCTGAAACGCTTTTGCGACCGTATTCGGATTCACGCCAAGCTCTTTCGCAAGCTCACGGACGCTTGGGAGCTTATCGTCCTGTTTAAGCTCGCCTTTTATAACAAGCTCGGTTATCCTTTTATAGAGCTGCTCATAAATAGGAGTTCGCTCCCTTAGGTCAATCGCAAACATTATATCACCTTCTATCTGTATTAACTGTACTACTTGCTGTAATACAGTTATAACACACTTTGAGGGAGTTGTCAAGAGGGAGAGGGAAATTTTTTTAATTCGGAATGCGGAATTCGGAATTCGGAATTGATTCTGCTCCGCAAATTTTAGGCAAAACCGTTATTTCTGTAGGGTAGGATTTTATATTCGACCGACAAATTCACCGAATTTTGGCGTAAGATAAATACAGAATTGTTGTCCCATATATGGGGTGCAACGGTCGGATTTTAAATCCGCCCCCACGATTTTCACCACAAACTAACGAAGTATAAATAATTCCGAATTCCTAATTCCGAATTTAATTTTAGGTGTTGACAATTGGAAGTTAAGGTGGTATAATTATATAGGTCATGTACTTTAAGGATTTAAAGCGCAGTCGGATTTAACGATGCACAGAACTAAAATCCTTGACTTTACAGTACATTGACTTATACTTATATTTATACTTTTTTTATAAAAAGGGGAATGTTTATGAAATCTATCAAGAAGATCGCAGCCTGCGCACTCGCTTGCGTTACCGCTGCAATGGCTTTCGCAGGCTGCGGAAACACAACAACCAACAACGGCGGTGCTGCTGCCGACAATACCGCTGCTGACGGAAACAAGGTTTACAATATCGGTATCTGCCAGCTCGTTGAACACGTTGCTCTTGACGCTGCTACTCAGGGCTTCAAGGACAAGCTCACCGAACTCCTCGGCGAAGGCAATGTTGTTTTCTATGAGCAGAACGCTCAGGGCGAAAGCACAAACTGCTCCACAATTTGTCAGGGCTTCGTTTCCAACGGCTATGACCTTATCCTTGCAAACGCTACACCTGCACTTCAGGCTGCCGCTGCCGCAACAAACTCTATCCCTGTTCTCGGAACTTCCGTTACCGACTACGGCACAGCGCTTGACATCTCTGACTGGACAGGCACAACAGGCACAAACATCTCAGGTACAGCTGACCTTGCTCCTATCGACGAGCAGGAAAAAATGCTCAAGGAACTCTTCCCCGACGTTAAGCAGGTAGGTATCCTCTACTGCTCTTCCGAGGCTAACTCCAAGTTCCAGGCTCAGAAGTTCAGCGAAGCTCTCACAGCTGACGGCATCGCTTACAAGGAATACTCCGCTGCTGACAGCAACGAGATCCAGTCCATCACAAACACAGCTATCGGCGAGTGTGACGTTCTCTACGTTCCTACCGACAACACAATGGCTTCCAACACAGAGATCATCAAGAACATCTGCGTTCCTGCAGGTATTCCTGTTATCGCAGGCGAAGAGGGCATCTGCAAGGGCTGCGGCGTTGCAACTCTCTCTATCAGCTACTATGACCTCGGCGTTGCAACAGGCGAAATGGCTTACGAAATTCTCACCGAAGGCAAGAACCCAGGCGAAATGGAAATCCGTTACGCTCCGAACGTTGTCAAGGAATACAACAAGGAGATCTGCGACACTCTCGGAATCACTATCCCTGAGGATTATGTTGCAATCCCTGCTGAATAAGCAGCTTAGTTAAGCAGCTTAGATTAAGCTTAATGCGGAAACGGAACACTCGCTCCGTTTCCAAATTAAGTTTAATTAAAAACTTAACGGCTTTTGCGAAACGATTTTGCAGAAGCTTTACAACAACTTTGAAAGGAATTTACTCTATGAACATTATGACGCTCGTAAACGCACTTCCGGGTTCGGTCGCACAGGGACTTATCTGGGGTATCCTTGCAATAGGCGTTTACATAACCTACAAGATCCTCGATTTCGCCGATCTTACCGTTGACGGAAGCCTCGGAACGGGCGGCGCAGTCGCAGTTGTTCTCATCGTGAACGGCTGTCCCGTACCGCTTGCGATCGTCTGCGCATTTCTCGCAGGCTGTCTTGCGGGACTTGTAACGGGACTGCTCAATACTCTGCTCGGTATCCCCGGTATCCTCGCAGGTATCCTTACACAGCTTGCGCTTTACTCTATCAACCTCGATATTATGGGTCAGGCGAACACAGCTATAAATGTTGACAAGTACCCTCTCTTTATGTCGCTCCGCTTTATCCCGATGACAATTCTCAAGGGCATTGTCGTTGTTGCACTCCTTATTGCGATCCTCTACTGGTTCTTCGGAACGGAGTACGGCTTTACTATCCGTGCAACGGGCTGTAATTCAAATATGGCTCGTGCGCAGGGCATCAACACGAAAAAATCCACAGTTATCGCACTTATCCTCTCTAACGGACTTGTCGGACTTGCAGGCGGACTTCTTGCACAGTATCAGGGCAACGCCGACGTTAATATGGGACGAGGCGCTATCGTTATCGGACTTGCGGCTGTTATCATCGGCGAAGTTTTCGGTGAGCTTATCCTCGGCAAGCACCTCAATTTCAGCGGCAGACTTGCTTTCACGGCAGTCGGCGCTATCATCTACTTCATCGTTATCCAGATCGTTCTTTGGCTCGGACTTTCCACACAGAATACAAAGCTTTTCTCTGCTATCGTCGTTGCGGTATTCCTCGCTGTTCCTTACATCAAGAGAGCGTCAAAGAATTCATTCCGCGCGGCTGCTAAAAATTCCGCAGGAAACGTAAATGAGAAAGGCGGTTCGGAAAATGCTTGAGATAAACTGCATAAAAAAGACATTCAACGCAGGAACTATAAACGAAAAGAAAGCGCTCAACGGCGTTACGCTCAAACTTGAAGAGGGCGACTTCTGCACAGTTATCGGCGGCAACGGCTCTGGCAAATCCACGACCCTTAATGCTGTTGCAGGCGTCTGGCCTGTCGACTCGGGTTCGATAAAGATCGGCGGAGTTGACGTAACGGGACTTTGCGAACATAAGAGAGCAAAGTACCTCGGACGGGTTTTTCAGGATCCTATGACGGGTACAACAGCAACAATGGAAATTCAGGAAAACCTCGCCCTCGCCGCAAGACGCGGACAGAGCCGCTCGCTCAGATGGGGCATCACAAAGCAGGAGCGTGAAGAATATCACGAGCTTCTCAAAATGCTCGACCTCGGACTCGAGGACAGAATGACCTCAAAGGTCGGACTCCTTTCGGGCGGTCAGCGTCAGGCTCTCACACTGCTTATGGCAACGCTCAAAAAGCCGCAGGTTCTTCTCCTTGATGAGCATACAGCCGCACTTGACCCGAAAACAGCCGCAAAGGTTCTTGAACTTTCGGACAAGATCATCTCCGAAAATAAACTCACCGCACTTATGGTAACACATAATATGCACGATGCCATCATTCACGGAAACAAGATCGTAATGATGAACAACGGCAGAATTATTTTTGAGGCAAGCGGCGAGGAAAAGAAGAAGCTCACCGTTGATGACCTCCTCAAAAAGTTTGAAGAGGACGGCGGCGCTTCGACTATCAACGACAGCATGATACTGGGTTAATTCGGAATTCGGAATGCGGAATTCGGAATTATCTGCATAGCTGACATTTGTTCAGTGATGCGAAGCCAAGCAGCTGGTCAAGCTGAGCACAGCTTGCGAGGGGTCAAGGGGGCGAGGAGCCACCCTTGTCGCTCTCCGCAGAGAGCGAAATTCCCTAAACTAACAGTCAATGCATTTCAGCAATAGCGAGATTATTATCAAATATAAAGGCGCAATTCACACGAAAAAGGTTAAACGAACTATGAGAAATAAAGTTTGTAAAACCTAAAAATGTGAATTGCGCCATACTATTTTCCTCAAAATCTATCCTTGAAGCAAAAATCCACGAACGAAGTGAGTGGATTTGAAGCTTCAACGCTCAATGAATGGTAAAACGCA
>OHSO01001189.1_pt1 | contig 11949 bp, 7 predicted proteins | sample 1578651 | NCBI WGS metagenome assembly OHSO01 (sample SAMEA3879524, study PRJEB24766) | human gut metagenome | biome: human-associated habitat; feature: feces | place: USA | collected 1985/1987 | reverse complement strand
TTTCGTTCACATCCGCGACGTTCTCGTCTCGGTCTACGACGGGCTGCGCGCACTGAGCGAGGACCCGGAAAGCACGAAGGGCACGCCGACCGGCTTCGGAGACCTCGACAAGGTGCTCATCGGTCTCGGCGACTCCGACCTCGTGCTCGTCGGCGCGCGCCCCGGTATGGGTAAAACATCGTTCTGTCTTAACATAGCCGCCAACGCGGCAAAAAAGACCGGCAAAGCCGTTGCGGTATTCTCGCTCGAGATGTCCTGCGAGCAGCTCGTACAGCGTATGCTGTCAAGCGAGGGGCTCATAGAATCGGGTGCAATGCGAAGCGGTCAGCTCTCCGGCGAGGACTGGACGCGCATCGCACACGCCGCCTCAGCCCTCTCCGAATGCAATATCTACATCGACGACACCCCCGGCATCACCGTTACCGGTATGCGGGCAAAGCTCCGCAGACTGAAGCAGAAAAACCTCGGTCTCGTCGTGGTCGACTACCTCCAGCTGATGAACGCCAACGGCATGCGCTTCAACAGCCGACAGGAGGAGGTCTCCACCATCTCGCGATCGCTCAAAGGCTTGGCCAAGGAACTGGATATTCCCATCATTGCACTCTCACAGCTCAACCGCACCGTAGAGCAACGCGACGGACTCGACGGCAAGCGTCCACAGCTCAGCGACCTTCGCGAGTCGGGTGCCATCGAGCAGGATGCCGATATGGTGCTCTTCGTACACCGACCGGAGTACTACCACATCTATCAGGACAGCAACGGGCAGGATCTCCGTGGACGCGCACAGATCATCATTGCCAAGCACCGTAAGGGTGCGACGGGTGATGTGCTGCTCGACTTCAAGGGTGAATATACTCGCTTCTCCAATCCCGACTCCTTCGACGCAGAACCTCAGGCTCCGAATGGCGAAGGCGAGATCATGGGCAGCAGGATGAACGGAGTAATAGATGATAGTTTTCCAGACGCTCTCCCATTGCCACAAACGAATGTCACACCCGATTTCTAAGTTGAAGTTGACTGGAAAGGATAAAAGGATAAAAGGAGAAGACAGAAATGGACCAAAAAAGATAAATGCGCATGAGATGACTCTCATACGCATTTATTTAACCAATTTGATTCCAAAATATCCATGTACAATCTTTGTTACCCAGGACTAATACGATCTTCTGTCCATTAACAGTTCCTGAAACCTTTCTACCTTATGTCTTTCTTCACCCATTAAATTGAATGACGCTGCAAAGTTAGTACTTTCAGCAACCAAGCGATTATAAAAATTACGGAACGAATAACCAATTTTACGGAAAATGAGCGAGAATGGTGTTTCAAACTCCAATTATTCGCATATTTATAAGAAATACTCTCATATCAGCATTATGAATCCTGTCAATCGCAATATTCTCCGTCTGGCCATTCCCTCTATCGTCAGCAATATCACAGTCCCGCTACTCGGACTGGTCGATCTGACGATCGTAGGCCACATGGGCGACGCACGCTACATCAGCGCAGTAGCCATCGGCACGATGATCTTCAACTCCATCTATTGGCTGACGCTGTTTCTACGCATGGGCACGAGTGGGATGACGGCGCAGGCCTTCGGCGCACAAGACAGAACGGAAGTGCTGCGCATCTTGCAACGGACGCTTTTCGTCGGACTATTCCTAGGCGTCTTGCTGCTGATGCTCTCACCCTTGCTTCGCCCTCTCCTCATCTATCTCATGAGCACGCCTCCCGATGCCGTGGCACTGGTCGAGACCTATTTTGACATTGTAATCTTTGGCGCACCCGCCATGCTCGCACTCTACGGACTGACAGGCTGGTTTGTCGGCATGCAGGACACACGCACGCCGATGTGGGTCGCTATCTTCCAAAACGTGGTCAATATCGTCGTCTCCCTGCTACTTGTCGTCGTTTGTGGATGGAAGATGGAAGGAGTGGCTACGGGCACGCTCGTGGCACAATGGGGTGGGACACTGGTGGCGTTAGCAGCCCTCGCACGCAGACTTCACCAGCCATTTCTCCATACGAGCTTAGTCGGTCTCCTGGCCGACTACCTTCCTCATCGCAAGGAAGTCTTCAGCCGTCCCGCCCTTCACCGCTTCTTCGTAGTCAACCGTGACATCTTCCTACGTACGCTCTGCATGGTGGCCGTCAATGCGTCGTTTACATCCTTCGGAGGAAGACAGGGGGCTCTGGTGTTGTCGGCCAATACACTGCTGCTCATGTTCTTCACCTTTTTCTCTTACATCATGGACGGTTTCGCCTTTGCTGGCGAGGCGCTATGCGGCAAACACTATGGAGCTGGCGAAATAGCACAACTTCGCTTCACTACACGACGACTGATGATTTTTGGTGCAGTCATGGTAGTGGCGTTCACCACTGTCTATGTGTTCTTTGGAAAAGAAATACTTCTACTGATGACGAGCGACACGTCCGTAGTGGAGGCTTCCACCCACTATCTCTTTTGGGCCTATCTGATACCCGTGGCAGGTGTGGCGGCTTTCATCTACGACGGCGTGTTCATCGGGACCACGAAAACGCGTGCAATGCTTGCCACCGCCTTCGTTGCCGCCCTCGTCTTCTTCGGTGTCAACATCGGGTTGATACTGCTGGCAGAGACCGAGGTGTGGCCCGCCTCGCTCGACCACAATCATATCCTATGGTTGGCCTACATTCTCTTCCTCACGGCAAGGGGTGTGGTCCAGTTGGTCCTCTACCGCCGCTTGTTCTGCCTGTCGGTATCGTAACGGAAAAGGTTCGCCAGCGGGCAACGTGACAGACATTGTTCGCTGGGTCCTTTTCATCCATCCGTCTCCAGGCCATGTGATTTGCAGCGCCAAGAGCTCGCCATTCGGCCGAAAAGCCTCGGTCTATGGCCTCAAAACCCGTCGCATCTGTTGCTTACTGATAAGAAAAGGCAAAAATTCTTCCGTTTGTGTCCGTTTTTTCGTATCTTTGCAGAAAAATAAGCTGCACACGGCAACCTGGGAACCAATTCTCATTGCCCTCGCTTGCATTGCTTTTGCATCAAATTAGCTAATTATGGGATTATTCGGACTGTTTAACAAGAAGAAAAAGGAGACGCTCGACAAGGGTTTGGAAAAGACCAAGCAAAGCGTTTTCTCTAAGTTGGCGCGCGCAGTAGCCGGCAAATCGAAGGTCGATGATGAAGTCCTCGACGACCTGGAGGAAGTGCTCATCACCTCGGATGTGGGCGTAGATACGACCTTGAAGGTTATCAAGCGAATCGAAGAGCGCGTGGCGCGTGACAAATATGTCTCCACCTCGGAACTCAATGGCATCCTGCGCGACGAGATAGCCCAGCTCCTCACCGAGACGGGAGCTTCCGACACGGATAGCTGGGATCTCCCCACGGACCACAAGCCCTATGTCATCCTCGTCGTGGGAGTCAATGGTGTGGGCAAGACAACCACCATCGGCAAACTGGCCTACCAGTTTAAGAAAGCCGGCAAGAAAGTATATCTCGGTGCTGCAGACACCTTCCGTGCCGCTGCCGTGGAGCAAATCTCCATCTGGGGCGAGCGTGTCGGCGTACCTGTCATCAAGCAGCAGATGGGCGCCGACCCTGCAAGCGTGGCCTTCGACACCCTGCAGAGCGCCAAGGCCAATGGTGCTGACGTGGTACTGATAGACACGGCAGGCCGACTCCACAACAAGGTGGGCCTGATGAACGAGTTGAAGAAGATCAAGGAGGTGATGAAGAAAGTTCTCCCCGAGGCTCCGGACGATGTGATGCTCGTCCTTGACGGCAGTACCGGACAGAACGCCTTTGAACAGGCAAAGCAGTTTGCCGCAGTCACACAGATCAGTTCGCTGGCCATCACGAAGCTCGACGGAACCGCCAAGGGTGGCGTGGTCATTGGCATCAGCGACCAGCTCCAGGTGCCCGTGCGCTATATCGGACTGGGCGAGGGTATGGAGGACTTGCAGCTTTTCAACAAGCGCGAGTTTGTCAACTCACTCTTTGACGGCAAGAACGGATAAACGCTCACCAAGGAATGAAGAAAAATCAGATAGATATCATCACGATGGGGTGCTCTAAAAACCTCGTCGACTCGGAGTTGCTCATGAAGCAGTTCGAGGCCAACGGCTACCACTGTGTCCACGATTCCAAGCGGCCACAGGGCGAGATAGCCGTCATCAACACCTGTGGCTTCATCGAGTCAGCCAAGGAGGAGAGCATCAATACCATCCTCGAATTTGTGGCGAGGAAGAAATATGGTCACTTGAACAAGCTCTTCGTAATGGGCTGCTTATCACAGAGATACAAAGATGAACTGGAGAAGGAAATTCCCGAGGTGGATAAGTTCTATGGTAAGTTCAACTACAAGCAACTCCTCACTGACCTTGGCAAGGCTGAGGTGGCAGCGTGCGACGGTGTGCGCCATCTCACCACACCACGCCACTATGCCTATCTAAAGATAGCCGAGGGCTGCGACCGCCATTGCGCCTATTGCGCTATTCCCATCATCACAGGTTCGCACAAGAGTCGGCCGATGGACGAAGTCCTGCAGGAGGTGAGGGAACTGGTGGCTCAAGGAGTAACGGAGATACAGGTCATCGCACAGGAACTGACCTACTACGGTGTGGATATTGACGGCAAACGCCACATCGCGGAGCTCATCTCGCGTATGGCCGATGTGACGGGTGTGCGTTGGATCCGTCTCCACTACGCCTATCCCAACGACTTCCCGATGGAGCTCCTCGACGTGATCAGGGAGCGCCCCAACGTCTGCAAATACCTCGACATTGCGCTGCAGCACATCAGCAATCCCGTTCTGAAAGCTATGCACCGTCATGTCACCAAGCAGGAAACCATCGACCTAATAACGGAAATCCGACGCCGCGTGCCAGGCATTGCCCTCCGTACCACGCTGATGGTGGGCTTCGCGGGCGAGACCGAGGCCGACTTCATCGAACTGATGGACTTCGTGCGCTGGGCTAAGTTTGAGCGGATGGGTGCCTTTGCCTATTCTGAAGAGGAGGGCACATTCGCAGCGAATCACTACGAGGACAACATTCCCGCCGAAACGAAGCAGCGCCGCCTCGACCAACTGATGGCCGTGCAACAGGAGGTGAGCGCGGAGATAGAAGCCGCCCAGGTGGGGCGTGTTTTGGAAGTGGTGATCGACCGCAAGGAGGGCGACTACTATGTGGGACGAACGGAGTACAGTTCGCCCGAGGTCGATCCAGAAGTGCTCATCCCGGTCAGCGACGGAATGTTGCGCGTGGGCACTTTCTACCAAGTGGAAATCACGGACTCCAGCGAGTTTGACCTCTACGGCAAACGAGTCAAAAAAAGCAAGCGAGCCACACAATAACGGAAAGATAGCAATCTCGTATGAACAACAAGGAATACATTGCAGCACTTGCGGGCAAGCTCGGCTACCCGCAGGAGCAGACCCAGAAGATGGCAAAGACACTCATAGAGGCTATGGGCCATCATTTTGAGAACGGCGAATCGGTCGTGGTCAACGGCTTTGGCACGTTTGAGGTGCGCAAGCGGTTGGAACGGGTCATCATCAATCCTGCTTCTGGACAGCGCATGCTGGTTCCTCCCAAGCTCGTACTGGGATTCAAACCGTCTTCCATCATCAAGGATCAATATAAGAAGGGAGGAGTAGAGTAGTTATGGCCAAATCCACATTGCAAGCCATCGCAGCCGTCATCGCTGATCGCTACGAGCTGAAAAGCAGCGATGCCACGGCCTTTGTTGCCGCGTTCTTTGACCAAATACGAGAGGGACTGGCACAGGACAAGCTGGTAAAAGTGCGCGGCCTTGGTACGTTCAAGCTTCAACCGGTCAAAGCGAGAGAGAGTGTCAATGTCAATACGGGGGAACGCCTCGTCATCAACGGTCACGACAAGATGGCATTCACGCCCGACAATGCGATGAAAGAGCTCGTCAACCGTCCTTTTGCAGATTTTGAGACCGTGATGATCAAGGATGGAGTCAATATCGATGCCATTCCCACACCTGCAGAATCAGCCACTGATGAGGATGGTGACGAATGTACCACCGAAACTACGCCTACCGAGACAGAGAGTGAGTCGTCAGCAGAAGACCACCAGCCCGCAACAGAGGAAAGACCTTCTGTCATCGATGAAGGACACACCAACAGAGATGAACCGCAACCAGTTGTAAAAGAAGTACTTCCCGCTGAAGAGGAACCGCTCCAAGCGGAAGAGGATCATCAACCTTCAGTAGATAAGAACTCTCTCGCTACAGAAGAAGATCAGCCTCATAATGAAGAGGTCAAGGGGCAGTCCGATGAGGAGCAGACGTCGTCTGATAAAGAACAGAACGAAGAAGAGAATGAGCAACCTACGGTCGAGAATGACCAGCAGGTCATAGAGACGCAGACCAAAGAAGAATCACCATCAGCGGCCACGGTGCCAATACCACCTCAAAGGCTTGTTTCTCGTCCCCGCAAACCCACACCCATGGAGCGCTTCTCGCAACTAATGGGAGATGATGAGGACGAAGAAGAACAGGTGCATAGCAACGATGACAAGGCCATTGTTGACGATTCTGACGAGAATCCAGAAAGCGGTTTAGAGAGCGAGATACAATCAACTGTTTCAGAAGAGGTTGGACAAGAATCGCCAAGTTTTACTTCTACACAAGAAGCCACCGAGGAAGAGTGCGATTCTCCTGAAAAAGCAAAGACAGAGCCTGAGAGAGAAACTCCTCTTTCAGACCGCGCTGACTCAGACAACGCAGAGGAATCACAAGCAGAAGAAACATGCTCAGAAGAGAATATAGAGGGAACTTTGGATGCAGAGGAAACCAATGATAATGATGAAGTGAGAACCAAAGGTGAAGTGAAATCAACAGAAGAGATTGTAACCATAAAAGCAACAGAAGAGGAGAATTCTACAGTTGCGGAAGATTCCAAGGTCGAGGAGAACTCTACTGATTCTGCTACAGAGGAAACTTCCCTTTGGGCAGATCCCGAGAACGAGGATGACAAGATGGAAACCCCGCAGGGCCATTTGGTCCGCAATGTTGTCCTTCCTATCGTAGCTCTGGTGTCTGTGATTGCCATTGCCACAGGAGCATATTACTACGGTAAGTCGCAGCAGGAGATTCCACAAAGACCTACCACTCCCGAGGTGGAAAAGCCACAATCTTCTGCCCCGCAACCAGCGAAGGCCAATGACTCCGCACAGGCCAAGGTCGAGAATTCAACCAAGGCTGAAAATAAGACAGAGGTTCAAACGGACCAAGCACAGAAAAAGGAAGTGGTTGCCGAGAGTAAGGAAACCAAACAGGTCACCCCCGAGGGTATCGACTTGGCAGCAGCCAACAATTACCGAAAGCTCCGCTATGGCGCTTACCGCATCATTGGTGTAGAGAAGAAGGTGGTGCTGCGCCCAGGAGAGACAATGGCCAAGGTTTGCCGACGCACCCTTGGCAAAGATATGATTGGCTATTTTGAGGCTATCAACGGCCAGAAACGCCGATCGCCTGGCGACACGATTTTGGTACCCAAGGTGGAGTTGCGCCCAGAATATCGCAAATAGTCGGCAGACGCCGCTCCAGCTTACCGCTCCAGCCCATACCAACCCAGATGGTAGAACACCCACCGCTGCCCTCTGACTTGGTATGGGTTGTTGTGTTTTGGAGCACTTTGGTTTTAACTAAAAAACAGAGTAAGAGAACAGAAGTTTTCTTCGCAAAAACAAAGGTCTAAGACCCATCGCAACCCCGCATTATCATCCCCCAGCATGAAAAACACAGGGTAAAAGTTAAATTAACGCTTTTATATTTTTGTATGTGAGAAAAATGTCGTACTTTTACACCTTGAAAACTAAGGCCAAATCGCTTAGAAGCGAAACAAAGGGCCTTCTGGGCCATTTCCTGCCGAAGACGGGGTGGTAGTGACCATCCTCTGAATGGGCACAGAAACACCCGTTGCAGTAGCATCGTGGCAGGGAATGACCGACACAATGATGAAATAACAAAAAAATAACAATACTCAATGGACGATTCACAGACGATTGATCAAGACAGGATCATGAAAATCAACATCGAGGAGGAGATGAAGAAGAGCTACATCGACTACAGTATGTCAGTCATCGTAGCCCGTGCCCTCCCCGATGTACGCGATGGATTCAAGCCCGTACACCGCCGTATCCTCTTCGGAATGCGCGGTATTGGCAATTTCAGCAACCAAGCGTACAAGAAATGTGCCCGTGTGGTAGGTGAAGTACTTGGTAAGTACCATCCCCACGGCGACAGCTCCGTCTATGGAGCGCTGGTCCGCATGGGACAAAGCTGGAACATGCGCTATACCTTGGTCGATGGACAGGGTAACTTTGGTAGTGTCGATGGCGACTCACCGGCAGCCATGCGTTACACCGAGTGCCGTCTCTCCAAGATGGGTGAGCACATCATGGACGACATCGACAAGGACACGGTAGATATGGTGAACAACTTTGACGACACGCTGAAGGAACCGGCCGTCATGCCGACGAAGATTCCCAACCTGCTCGTCAACGGCGGCAACGGTATTGCCGTTGGTATGGCGACCAATATCCCGACACACAATCTTGGAGAAGTGATCGACGGATGCTGCGCCTACATCGATGACCCTGAGATCAGCACCGACGGACTGATGCAATACATCCCCGCCCCCGATTTCCCCACAGGTGCCTACATCTACGGCTTGCAAGGTGTAAAAGATGCCTACGAGACGGGAAAGGGACGCATTCTCATGCGTGCCAAGGCCGAGATAGAGAGCGACGACAGCCACGACAAGATTGTGGTCACGGAGATTCCCTACGGTGTCAATAAGCAGCAGCTCATTGAGTATATCGCCGAACTGGTGAAGGAAGGCAAGATCGATGGCATCGCCAATGTCAACGACGAGACGGGCCGACAAGGCATGCGCATCGTCGTAGACGTGAAGCGCGACTCCAATGCCAACGTCATACTCAACAAGCTCTTCAAGATGACGGCCTTGCAGAGTTCATTTGCAGTCAATTGCATTGCGCTCGTCAAGGGACGTCCTTGTCTGCTTACTCTCAAGGACTGTGTGAAAAACTTCGTGGAGCACCGTCATGAGGTGACGATACGTCGCACACAGTTTGACTTGAAGAAAGCTCAGGAACGCGCCCATATCCTCGAAGGCCTCATCATTGCCTGCGACAACATCGACGAGGTGGTACACATCATTCGTGGCAGCAAGACGCCTGCCGACGCCCAAGCCAACCTCGAGAAGCGCTTCGACCTCGACGCCCTTCAGTCGAAGGCCATTGTGGACATGCGCCTCTCCCAGCTTACGGGCCTGCGCATGGACCAGTTGCACGCCGAGTATGACGAACTCATGCAGACCATCAAAGACCTGCAGGAGATCCTTGACAATCCCGAGCGTTGCAAGGAGGTGATGAAAGAAGAACTCCAGGAGGTGAAAGAGAAGTATGGCGATCCTCGTCGCACACAGATCATTGCCGACGAGCATGAGTTCAATGCAGAGGATTTCTATCCCAACGACCCCGTCGTCATTACCATCAGCCACCTTGGCTACATCAAGCGCACGCCGCTCTCCGACTTCCGCGAGCAGGCACGCGGTGGCGTAGGTTCCAAGGGTGCGAAGACAAGGGACAAGGACTTCACCGAATTTATCTATCCCGCCACGATGCACCAGACGATGCTCTTCTTCACCAAGAAGGGCCGCTGCTACTGGATGAAGTGTTATGAGATTCCTGAAGGCGACAAAAACTCCAAGGGACGTGCCATACAGAATATGCTCGCCCTCGATCCGGGCGACAGCGTCAATGCCTTCCTGCGTCTGCGCGGACTGAGTGAGGAGTTTGTCAAGAGCCACTATGTCGTCTTCGCCACCAAGCGAGGCATCGTAAAGAAGACCAGCCTGGAGGCATTCTCCCATCCGCGCAATGTCGGCGTGCGTGCCATCACGATCAACGAGGGCGACGAAGTGGTCGATGTACGTCTCACCAACGGTCGCAACCAGCTCATTCTGGCCAACCGCAACGGTCGTGCCGTCCGCTTCGACGAGACTGATGTTCGTGCGATGGGCCGCACGGCTACGGGTGTCTGTGGCATGAAACCCGATGACGACGGACAGGACGAAGTAGTTGGCATGATCGTCGTGAATGACCCGAAGACAGAGTCGGTGATGGTGGTTTCGCAGGAGGGCTACGGCAAGCGTTCCGAGGTAGAGGACTACCGCATGACCCGTCGTGGTGCCAAGGGAGTGAAGACCCTTAATATCACGGAGAAGACGGGCAAGCTCGTGGCTATCAAGAACGTCACGGACGAAAATGACCTCATGATCATCAACCAGAGCGGCATAGTAATCCGCATGGCCGTGGCCGAGGTCCGCGTCATGGGCCGTAATACGCAGGGCGTACGCCTTATCAACCTCACCAAGAAGAATGACGTCATTGCTTCCGTTTGCAAGGTGATGAGTTCGGATTTGGAGGCGAGGGTAGAGGAGGAAAGCCACTCTCAGTGGCAGAAGACCAGCGACGACCTCAAGAGCGACAACACACCGACCAACCTCGCTGCCATAGCCACGCCTTCTGATGAGGCTGACAGTCAAAGCGATGAGACTTCGGAGTCTGTTTCTGAAGAGAAAGAATAATCAATAATTAATAACTAACAATTTTATTTTAATAAGAACGACATGAAAAAAATGATGATTGCAGCGATGATGCTTCTCGCGTCATCGGCATCCTTCGCTGGCAACAGCGACGTGCTCAAGGCTATCTTGAAGGCCAAGACCTACACCGAGGCAGCCCAGCTGCTGAGCCAGGGTCTCAATCAGCTGGCCGACAACGCCGAGAAGGCATCCGCCTACAACCACCTGACTCAGCTCGCCCTGAAGACCGTGCAGGCTGACCAGGCAGCAGGCAAGGAGAGCGCAGAGGCCTATGAGGCAGTCGGCAATGCCTTCACCAATGCACAGGAGTGTGTGAAGTATGATGCTCTTCCCGATGCCAAGGGCAAGGTGAAGAACAAGTATGCCGGTCTTGCCGACCAGCTCTACATGATGCGCGGCTTACTCATCAACGGTGGTGTGTTCTTCCAGAATGCCAACGATGATGCCAACGCCTACAAGTATCTTGCCGAGTATGTGGAGACCGCAGAGTGGCCGATGTTCGCCAAGTTCGACATCAGCAAGGACGAGAACCTCAGCGACATCGCCTACTACGCCACCTACTATGCCTACCAGAACCAGGATTGGGCCAAGGCCGAGCGTTATGTGAAGTACGCCATCAAGAGCCCTGAGCGCAGCAAGGACGCACAGCAGCTTGAACTGGCTATCCTCGGCGCACAGCTCAAGACCCATGAGGACTCCGTGGGCTACGCCAACAAGTTGGAGCAGAAGCTCGCTGAGGATCCCGAGAACGTCAGCGTCTTCACCCTGCTCGTCACCACGCTGAGCAACATCGGCCAGCAGGCCAAGGCCGACCAGATTGTCGAGGCTGCTCTGAGCAAGAATCCTAACAACTATGGCGCATTGGTCATGAAGGGCCAGTTTGAGAGCCAGAAGAAGAACTATGAGGCTGCTGCCGACGCCCTCGTCAAGGCATTGCCCCTCGCTGCCGACGACGCTCAGCGCATCGCCATCAACGCTTCTATTGGCCAGTGCTACTTCTACCACGCCCAGGAGGCTGTCGCCCGTGTCAAGGGTGTGATCGCAGGTCCTACGAAGGAGCAGTTCGACAAGGTTTACAACAAGGCCATTGAGTATCTCCTCGTTGCCAAGAACCTCGATGTCAACCACGAGAGCAAGCGCCTCTGGGCTTACCCGCTCTATGGCTGCTACTACTTCGTCAAGGGTGAGAAGGCTCCCGAGACCGAGGCTGCTGCAGCTGACGCAGGCATCTCTGGCGAGTAATCGATGCTTCCTAACTATCAAAAACATTGTGCCCTCACTCCTTTCCACAAGGCAAAGG
>OHSO01001184.1_pt1 | contig 11965 bp, 10 predicted proteins | sample 1578651 | NCBI WGS metagenome assembly OHSO01 (sample SAMEA3879524, study PRJEB24766) | human gut metagenome | biome: human-associated habitat; feature: feces | place: USA | collected 1985/1987 | reverse complement strand
GTATTACTATATATAATACAAATAAGACAAAAATCACCTCTCTTTACAGAAAGGAGCCCGACATGGTTATTGAACTTAATTTTGCGAGCGACACACCCATATATGTGCAGTTAAGGAATCAGATTGTTAAAGGAATTGGCAAGGGAGAACTTAAGGCTGGTGAGAAACTTCCGACTGTCAGACAGCTTGCTTCTGACGCAGGCGTCAATACAATGACCGTTAATAAAACTTACCAGATTCTTAAGGCGGAAGGTTTTATTAAAACCGACAGAAGGCTTGGAGCATTTGTCGCCGAGAATATTAATATGGATATTGAATTCAGGGAAAAGCTTGAATCGGAACTTGAGCTGCTGTCAGCAGAAGCAAGCATTACAGGAATGGATAAGGAAGAATTCTTAAAAATGTGCGAAAACATTTATTCCAAGATGAATCCCTGCACAATGTAACACACCTGTATTCACACATGCATTAACACACACAGTCCCACTATACAAGGAGGTTTCCTTATGAAAATCGCAATGTTTATGCTATTCTTCGTATGCAACATGTTCACAGTCCTGATCATGAGATTTGCATATGAATCCAACTACCGATACAACAACGGAATGCTTATCGGAGTCCACATTCCAGGCGACCATGTTAACGATGACGATGTCACCCGACTTATGACACGCTTTAAGAAACGCATGAAATATTTCCAGAATATCAATGCAGTACTCTCAATAGCCATATGCTTTCTTAATTTTGTAAACATAATCATTTTCGTTATTATGTATACAATCTGGATTCTCGTGTTCGTTTTCGGAATTATGTATATCCAGCTTTCAGCGCATCGGAAAATGTATCTGTTAAAGATACAGAATGGCTGGTTTGTGGAATCCCAAAAACAGAAGGTCTTTATTGATACGCGTGCTTGTGCAAATGCAGATGCAACTCCAATCAGCTTCAGATACCACATCATCATAATTGCCGCAGAACTGCTGGCACTGATTCCATTCTATTCATGGACAGACAGAGCGTATTTTTCTATGATTATTGTATTTGCAATATGTACTGTCATAGTTTCTGTATTCGGGTTTGTGTTCCACATTTATATGAACAGACGACAGAATCAGGCATACAGCCTTAATTCGGACATTAACAACATTGTTAATCTGACTATGAAGAAATACATTGCTTCAGCAATGCTTGTAATGTCCCTTCTTAACTTTGTGGCATGGATAACATTTGTGTTAATGTGTATTATTCAGGATACTGTTGGAGACTTAAGTTTCTGGATGTACATTATTCTGCAGTTGTTAAGCGGCTGCACGCTCACTGTCATTCTTATTCTTGCACGCAACAGAAAGAACGAAATGCTTAAGGCTGACACACAGCCGGTATTTGTTGATGATGATGACTACTGGAAGACTGGATTTTACTACAATCCTAATGACCCGCACCTTTTCGTACCCGACAGGCTGTGCTCGACCAACTACTCGCTTAACTACGCCCGCACAGGTGCTAAGATATTCACCGGAAGCATAACGGCTGTTACTCTTGGATTACTAATATGGACAACTATTGTATTAATTCCATACATTCATGTTACTATCGACATCAGGACTACTGATAGCACTGTAAATGTATCTTCATGCGGTTACACAAGCAGAATTAACATTGACGACATTACCGAAATTACTCTAATGGATTCTCTGCCTGATGACCATTTTTTCAGATATAATGGCGGTGCCACAGAAAGTTATCTTGTCGGAAAATTTAAGGGCAATACTTATGGAAAATGCAGTCTCTACATTTTTAAAGATGTGTCTCCTGTGCTTATGATAAAAACTGCTGACCATACTGTATTCTTGAATTCCAAGAAAGATGGCGAGATTGTTAATCTGTATAATGCAATTAAGAAGGAATAATCTAATGTACTATTCTTTTTGCATTTGCATCATTTACTACATTTTTAAGGAGGCTTATTATGCTGACATCTTTATCACTTATCTTTCTGGTTGGGCTCGTCATGGGTGCAATCTGCCAGAAGCTGAAACTTCCGAGAATCATCGGAATGCTTCTTACTGGTATTGTTCTCGGACCATATGTCCTTGATTTTCTTGACCCGTCAATCCTTTCAATATCGGCTGACCTGCGAAAAATGGCTCTTATCATTATTCTTATCAAAGCCGGTCTGTCGCTTGACTTAAAAGACCTGAAAAAAGCCGGACGAAGTGCAATTCTCATGTCCTTCATTCCGGCTTCCTGCGAAATCATCGGTTATATTCTGCTTGCCCCTGTAATTCTTGGAATTAATCACGCCGAAGCTGCAGTAATGGGCGCGGTTCTCGCCGCTGTTTCTCCTGCGGTTGTCGTTCCCCGGATGGTAATGCTGATTGAGAAACGCTACGGAACTGACAAGGCAATTCCGCAGATGATATTGTCTGGTGCTTCATGCGACGACATATTTGTCATAGTGTTATTCACAACATTTTTAAATGTGGCACAGGGTGGCAAGGCAAATATTATGGATTTCGTAAATATTCCTGTGTCTATTATACTCGGCATAATTCTTGGCATAATAACCGGCTTGGGGCTGTATATGTTCTTTGAAACAGCATACGCCCGCAGACATACTGTAAGAAACAGCATGAAAGTTATTATTGTGCTTGGCTTCTCTTTCCTTCTTATTGCAATTGAAGGATGGCTCGAAGGAAAAGTGTCTGTTTCAGGACTTCTTGCTGTTGTCGCAATGGCATGTACACTTAAGTTTAAATGTGTTCCTGACGTATCAGCCCGTCTATCCGAGAAATTTGGCAAGCTGTGGCTCGCTGCTGAAGTAATATTGTTCGTGCTTGTCGGCGCGGCTGTCGATATCCGCTACACACTGAAAGCCGGACTTCCAGCCTTGCTCATGATTCTCGCTGCTCTTGTTTTCAGGGCAGCCGGAGTTCTTTTCTGCACCATAAAAACAAACCTTACATGGAAGGAACGCCTTTTCTGCGTCATTGCATATCTTCCTAAAGCAACTGTACAGGCCGCCATTGGCTCTGTACCTCTCGCCGCCGGACTGCCTTGCGGACAGATTGTGCTTTCTGTTGCTGTACTTGCAATTATAGTTACTGCTCCGCTTGGCGCAATTGGCATCGACTGTACTTATAAGAGGCTGCTGACGGAGGATTGATACAAAAAAGGCCACACTCAGCCAGCCCAAAGCTGGTTAAGTGTGACCTCACATCTCAATTAATCATATATCTTATCAAATATTCCACCATCAGAGAAAAACTTCTGAGTAGCCGCTTCCCAGCCGCCAAAATACCCGATATCCGCCATGTCAATGTTCTTGACAATCCATTTGCCGTCGGAAGGGATTTCCTTGATATTTCTTGAATCACTGGAAGCCTCGTATTCCTTCTGGATATCCTTATTTACAGGACGGTAGAAATTCTGTGCCTCAAGCCTCTGTGCGTCATCGGTGTACAGGAAAGAAAGATAGGCGTCTGCCAACCCTTCTGTTCCATTCATCTGTGTGACCTCGTCAACCTTCGCAACCGTTGGCTGGCACAATACAGATGCGGAAGGAACGACAATTTCATACTCGCCTGGATATTCCTGTAATGCAAAAAATGCTTCATTTTCCCATGCAATCAGAACATCCCCCTGTCCGTTCTCTGCAAATGTTGTAGAAGAGCCTCTTGCACCTGAATCAAGCACTGCCACATTCTTGTAAAGCTTGGTAACACTTGCCTGAACCTGTTCCTCAGTCTGTCCCTGCTTCTTAAAATAATACCATGCTGCAAGAAAATTCCATCTGGCTCCTCCGGAAGTCTTAGGATTAGGGGTAATAACCTTAACCCCGTCATTAAGAAGGTCGTCCCAGTCCTTAATATTCTTAGGATTACCTTTTCTTACAAGAAAGACAATCGTAGAAGTGTAAGGCGAGCTGTCATCATAATAATCATTGATATATCCGTCATCAATCAGCCCTTCGTCCCTTATAACATTAACATCTCCCTCAAGAGCAAGCGTGACAACATCAGCACCAAGACCGTTAGCGACCTCTAGCGCCTGCTTTCCAGAACCGCCATGAGACTGGATAACCTCAACCTTCTCGCCAGTCCTGCCATACCAGTAATCCTCAAAAAGCCTGTTATACTCCTTATAAAACTCTCTTGTGGCATCATAAGAAACATTAACAAGTTCCGTCTTCTTCTGCCCACACCCGGAAAGTCCGGTAAAAGTCAGGCTGAAAATCATACCTAAACATATTAACTTTTTAAAAAAATGTGTATTCATAATTATAGCCTAACTCCTACAAAATATATTCCAAAACCAAGCAAAGCAGCGAAGCAAGCTTTGCCAAACCCAAGGTAAAGCAGCGAAGCGCCCAGCCTACGCATTCTTCTTAATAAACTCAGCCACATCCACAGTAGTAGCGTCAATCTCAGACTCCCAGCCTGCAAGCACTTCTGCGCCATCAATCTTAATATCAGCTGCATTACTAAGTGCAAGAATAACAACAATACCTGCATTTACAAGGTGAGTCACAACATTTGTATAATCCTCGCCTTCTGCCGGAGCATACAGATATACATGCTTGCTGTCAAGAAGAAGCTCCTTCTCAACCTTCTTTAAGAAATCAACATTAATCTTGTCTGAAAGAACTGTCTCTACAACAATAGGCTTCTGGTTGTTAAGCTCTGCTCTGAAAGCTGCGTCAACTTCCTTAACATCATCAGCTGTCTCATTAACTTCACGGACAACGCCGCAGGCACTAGTCATATTAGTAACACGGTCTATGAGAATAAGCTCTCCCATAGTCTTGTGAAGATTGAATTCATCAACAACAATTACATCAGCAAGAGAAATCTTGCATACAGCAATTTCATTTTTCTTAAGAAGAGCTGCTGGCTTCTCCTCGCCTGTATTGACATCAATAGTATTGACAATCTCAGTAACAACGCCCGGAATAAGTCTTGTTCCAAGCTTTACAAAAAAGTTCTTGTTATTAGTAAGAACATCATCGTCCATCCAGAGGATAGTAGCAGTAATCTCAGTTGCAAGCTTTAAGTCAGCACCTGCTGCAAGAACAGAACCTCTTGAAACATCAACCTCACGGTCTAACTGGATAGTAACAGGCTGTCCGATAGATGCGCTCTGGGCTTCCTTATCACCAACATGGATGCTCTTAACATGAACATGCTCCTTAGTTGGAAGAGTGATAATCTCGTCACCAACAGATACACTTCCTGCCTCAATCTGACCCTGGAAGCCACGGAATTCATGATTTGGACGACATACTCTCTGAACAGGCATGTAGAAGCCCTTTTCTTCCTCAGTATCATCAACATCAACCTGCTCAAGATAAGGAAGAAGTGCCTGACCCTTATACCAAGGAATATTTTCAGACTTAGTTGTTACATTGTCACCCTCAGTTGCTGAAACAGGGATAACAACTACATCTGCTAAAGAAAGCTCCTTTGTAAGCTCTGCTATCTGCGCATTAATCTCGTTGAAACGCTCCTCACTGTAACCAACAAGGTCCATCTTATTAACTGCAAATACAAAATGCTTAATTCCCATGAGTGCGCAGATTCTTGCGTGTCTCTTAGTCTGGATAAGCACGCCCTGCTTTGCATCAACAAGGATTACTGCAAGGTCTGCAAATGAAGCACCAACCGCCATGTTTCTTGTGTACTCCTCATGTCCCGGAGTATCAGCAACGATAAAGCTTCTGTTGTCAGTTGTAAAATATCTGTAAGCAACATCAATAGTAATTCCCTGCTCTCTCTCAGCCATAAGACCATCAAGAAGAAGTGAATAATCCATCTTACCTTCACGGCTTCCGACCTTGGAATCAAGCTCTAACGCCTTCTCCTGATCTGCATACAATAACTTTGAATCATATAAAATGTGTCCGATAAGTGTAGATTTTCCATCATCAACACTACCGCATGTAATAAATTTAAGTAAACCTTTCATTCTAGAAGTACCCCTCTTTCTTTCTTCTTTCCATGCTTCCTGCTTCCTCATGGTCGATTACACGGCTTGTTCTTTCTGACTCAACCGCACTTAAAGTCTCCTCGATAATCTCATCAAGAGTCTCTGCGTCTGACTCAACGCCGCCTGTAAGTGGATAACAGCCAAGAGTTCTGAATCTTACCTTCTTCATCTGTGGCTTCTCGCCCGGAAGAAGTCTCATTCTGTCATCATCAACCATGATAATATTGCCGTCACGGTATACAACAGGTCTTTCTGCTGCAAAATAAAGAGGTACAATATCAATCTTTTCCCTCTGGATGTACTGCCAGATATCCTTCTCAGTCCAGTTAGAGATAGGGAAAACTCTCATACTCTCGCCCTTATGAATCTTAGTGTTGTAAAGCTTCCACATTTCCGGACGCTGGTTCTTAGGATCCCATGCCTGTGCTGTATTTCTGAAAGAGAAAATTCTCTCCTTAGCTCTTGATTTCTCCTCGTCTCTTCGTCCGCCGCCAAATGCTGCTGTAAAGCCATATTTGTTAAGCGCCTGCTTAAGAGCCTGAGTCTTCATGATATCAGTGTAAGCTGAGCCATGGTCAAATGGATTAATTCCCTGCTTAACACCTTCTTCGTTAGTGTAAGTAAACATCTCAATTCCAAGCTTCTTGGCCGTCTCATCTCTGAACTTAATCATTTCCTTGAACTTCCATGTTGTATCGATGTGAAGAAATGGAAATGGCGGTTTCTCAGGATAGAAAGCTTTCATTGCAAGATGAAGCATAACTGAGCTGTCCTTTCCTATAGAATACAGCATTACCGGCTTTTCGCATTCTGCTGCAACTTCCCTTATAATGTATATCGCCTCTGCTTCGAGTGCGTCCAAATGTGATAAATTACCCATGATATTCCTCCCTATTTAGTACTTATTAGATTCCTGTCTGTTGACCTCAAGCGTCTTAACTGTTCCGTCTGGCGAAGTCACCGTCCATGTATTGATGCTTCCATTCTGTCTGAACGAAAGAGTGCTTCCCTTGCCACCGACATCAGCACCCAGAAAGAAATTAATTGCCTCAAAACGACATTCTTTAAGACATGATGTACAGCCCCAGCAGTCCTTGACATGCTTTATAAATGCTTTTCCATCAGTATCTTTCTTGATAAGGTTGCCTGGACAGGCTTCAACGCACTTCCCGCAGCCAACGCATTTTAACTTATTTATCTGAATGCTCATAGCTGTCGCCTCCCCTCACAAGGTCTCTTATGATTATCTTAATCTCGCCATTCTCCTTGCGGGAGTTGACATATTTTAACCAGTCATCACTCTTAGCCGGATAATCCATGTTCTCAGCAAAGCTGTGCCAACGGGTTTCTTTTCTCGCCTTCAAATGTGCTATAACACTTCTGCACACCGTAAGTCTCTCTCTGATTTCGTAGATTCTAAGCAAGTCGTCCGCATCCTGTGCTGCAAGATTATCAATGCTCTGCTCTAAGAATTTAATCTTCTCATCAGCAAGTTCAAGTCTTGTCTCGTTGTACTGGTAATCTGTACTTATGCCGCCTGCGTACTGGTCCATAATCTTCTGCATCGCTTCCTCAGTCTGCTCGATATCAACCAGTCCCTGCTTATTATTAAGAAATCGCTCATACTCGCTCTTCTTTGCAAATGCGTTCGCAGACAATTCTGAATCTGCCACCTCATTTACAACAAAGCCCTTTCCTGAGCCTTCGAGCCTTTCAGCTATTGCCTGTGCTGCAATCTCGCCCTCTGCCAAAGCTCCTGTTACATATTTCTGAGGACATCCGCCTGCAACATCACCTGCTGCAAAAAGCCCGTGAATTGTAGTCTCGCGGTTGTTATCAACCCAGTAACCACTCGCTGTATGACCTCCGACTATGTATGGCTCAGTTCCTTCTATCTCAACATTTTCCTCAGAAGGACCGCCCGCCGCCTCAAGCCACTTAAGTGTCTGGCTCGGTGCCATGTTAAGATATGCTTTGTAAAGGTCTTCTTCCTGCTCCCTGCTTATTCCCTTAGTTCCAAGATAGCAAGGGCCTCTGCCCTCGCGGTTCTCTGTAACTGTTCCATAAAGTCTCTGTGAAGTTGTAAGACCATATTTGTTCTCATACACTTCGCCGTTGGAATTAAGCTGCTTTGCCGGAACGCCCTGTGCGATAGTTCCTGTCGGAGCAATCGTATCTTTACATCTTAAAGCAATGAATCTCATTTCAAATGTGGTCATCTCCGCACCAGCATTGATTCCCATTGCATATCCGGCTCCTGTATTGAACGGTGGATACCACATTTTATGTCTTGAAAATCCCGGATTGTTAGGTCTGTAAAGACCTGCCGCTCCGCCAGTAGCCACAAGAACTGCCTTCGCATTTATCTCATAGAACACTGCATCATTGACATCAAATCCGTATGCACCTTTAATCTCGTTATTCTCTACTATGAAATCTGTTATATTCAGGTGATTGATTACCGTTACATTGTCCTGCTTCTTAACTGCATCTGCCAGTATCGGCTTGATATTCTCACCATTTATCTTAATATTGCGGTTTCCTCTCGCAACATAATCTCCATTCTCATCTTTAAGGATTACAAGTCCTAAGTCCTCCATTACCTTAGTGACATGATTGAGTCTTTCCGACATTGAAAGAAGCAGATCCTCTCTTACTATTCTATCTGCGTCCTTCTTACAATAATCAACATAATCCTGTGGAACTCTGCCCTTAGTGATATAAGCATTGATTGCATTAACGCCTGCCGCAAGACATCCGCTTCGTACAATATTTGCCTTCTCAACAATCAGTACATCAAGGTCTTTCTTCTTTCCAAGCGTAATACCTGCAAAACACCCTGCCGTTCCGCCACCTATAATAAGTACATCTGTGTCAATAATCCTATTCTCCAACCTCCATGTACCTCCTTGCAAAATCTAATTCCATATAAACATAGTATCTTGGTATGTAAATCATTATATTCTCAATTTCCTATTTGTCAATAGGGTTTTTGCAGATTCTTGTATTCTTGTTATCTTGTTATTTAAATTGTGGGGAAGCTGGGTAATGGCTCGGTATTAGCTGAGTATTTGGTGGTATGTGCTGGTTATTCGTCATGGTATTAGATGGGTGTTGGCTGTGTGCCTACTAATCTGCCACTTGCTTCAACTTTAGTAGGTCTTTCACGGATGTTATCCTCTCTCCTGCTCTTTATCTTGCTTGATTTCGCCTACTAATCTTCCACTTCCCTTAGCTTTAGTAGGTCATCCCCAAAAAAGCACTTGATTTTCAAGCAAAAATATATACATAATAATGAGAAAACACATGGCAATAAATTGTATACACCATGTCAAAATGGTTATTATATATGTAATGACTGATATGCGGCTGTCACTTACACAGCAGCAGATGACAGCCGTATATCCCCATTCTCAAGGAGGTTTTATGATAATAGATTTCCATACACATACATTTCCAGATGAGCTTGCAGACAGAGCAGTTGGCACATTAGCCCACAGCGGCGGAATACACAATTATCTTGATGGCAGAGTACATTCTCTTACAGATTCAATGAAGAAGGCAGGAATTGATTACTCAGTGCTGCTTCCTGTGGCAACCAGACCTAATCAGTGCGACACAATCAATACACTTGCTTTAAAGACTAATGAAACAAGTAAGACAACCGGATTAATTTCATTTGGGGCAATACATCCGGCTTGTGAGAATTTCAGAGAAATATTGAACTGGCTTTCCAACAATGGTTTCAAAGGAATCAAGCTTCACCCTGTTTTCCAGAAAACCAATATAGATGATATACAGTCATTAAGGCTTATCGAATATGCATCAGCACTCGGGCTTATAATACTTATACATGCAGGCTGCGATGTGAGTTTTCCAGGCTGCGACGAGTCAAGCGTCGACAGACTTGCCACAATGATTCAGGAAGTAAAGCCTGAAAAACTCGTCCTTGCACATATGGGTGGCTGGGGACAATGGAACGATGTTTCTTCCATATTAGAGGAAGATTACATGAAAAATGTATATCTTGATACCTCATCATGCATCAAGAAGCTCAATCACAACGCAAGCCTTCCAATAGAGAAATTCAAGAAAATGGTCAACATTCACGGTGCAGACCACATATTATTCGGCTCTGACAGCCCATGGGACGACCAGAAAGACGCAGTAGATTTAATAAAAGAGTGTGGATTTTCAGAAAAAGATACCGATGCAATACTCGGTAAAAATGCGGTTACACTCCTTAATCTATAATACAAATCAAGCAGGCTGTCCCACATAACAGCCTGCTTACAATTTAACCACCAATAAAACCATCAAAGCGACATGCACAACAAGCATCGCAGGAACCGTATACTTAAAATACCACTTTTTTGTCTTATGTCTGAACATCTGCATTGCAATAAAAGCTCCAAGCGAACCGCCGATTAGCGCTGTAATAAGAAGAGTCGCCTCCCTTATGCGCCATTTGTTGTGTATCGCTTTCCACTTATCAATTCCATACAAAGCAAATGTTACTACATTAATAATCAATAAATATATTCCTATAATCTTAAGCATTACTTTTCTTTAAATGCATAATCCCAAGTCTTAGCATTGCCTGACTTATTTTGCACAATCGACATCTGCCATTTTGCATCATCTTTATTCGTGCTATCCTTAACAGTATAATATGGCGACTTTCCGCTATCCGACATATAGATTATGACGCTGTCTCCTTTCGCATCTGGTGTATCCATTGTACCATAGAATACGTAAGATGCATATGAATACGCCTCATCTCCAGCCTTTACATAACTGATATATTCAGAATTTGTCTCAGGTTCATACTCCTCTACACTCATTTCGCACTTATCAATCACAAGACTACGGTAATATACCTTAAGATACTCTTCAGCCTCCTTCTGTGTCTGCTCCGAAACCTCTGCCCTGTTATTATCCTTAACCTTGAAAATCACTGGTTTAATAAGCACTATAATAACAATGACTGCAAGCAGAAATACTGCAAATGCAATAGCAAGAGTCACCCTTTTCTTAACAACATTTTTATCATCCATAAATCTCGCCCTCCTTTTTCAATGTCTCTTATTAAAAATGTGCTTCTTTATTTACCACAATTATATAACACGAAACTTACATCCAGCTTACATTCACATATAATATACATTTGTACTTGCCAATCTCATGATAATCTGCTAAACTACACAGACTGTGTTAATATACAGCATATCGTGTGTTCGAGACCTTCCACACGCAAAACAAAACTAAAGGAGATAATTGAATATGAAGAAAAAAGGAATGAGTGTGAAATTCATCACACAGGCCGCTGTAATTGCAGCAATCTATGTCGTACTTGTAGTAATCTTTAACTACATCAGTTTCGTACCAGTGCAGTTCAGAATTGCGGAGGCACTCACAATACTGCCTTACTTTACACCTGCAGCAATCCCAGGATTATTCGTTGGATGTATAATTGCTAACATCCTTGGTGGTGCAATCGTATGGGATGTAGTATTTGGAAGTATTGCAACACTTATCGGTGCAATCGGAACATACCTGTTAAGAAAGCATAAGTGGCTTGCACCAGTTCCACCAATTGTTGCTAACACAATCATTGTACCATTCGTACTTAAGTTTGCTTACGGCTCAGAGGGCATGTTTGCAATGTTCTTCGTTACTGTTGGCGCTGGCGAGATAATTGTTTGCGGAATTATCGGAATGATACTTTTATATGCACTTACACCAGTAAGACATGTAATCTTCGGTGATGCAGAGTAATTCACACAACACATAAAACACAAGGCAGAAGAACTACCTGAGAAATTCAGGTAAATCTGATCTACTTCACCCTTTTCAAATACATTCACAATATTCTCTGCATCCATTCGAATAAAATGAATATTATCTAAAGGAGTTTCTTCCATCTTTTCTAATGCACGCTGTGCATATTTTTCTTTCTTTTCTTTTTTCTTCACTTTAC
>OHSO01001183.1_pt1 | contig 11967 bp, 8 predicted proteins | sample 1578651 | NCBI WGS metagenome assembly OHSO01 (sample SAMEA3879524, study PRJEB24766) | human gut metagenome | biome: human-associated habitat; feature: feces | place: USA | collected 1985/1987 | reverse complement strand
GTGAGATTCAAGCAAGTAGTTGAAGAATTCGAGAGCGAGAAAGTAAGTATTACAATCGAGAATTCAAGTGAATTTAAAGCAGGTGACATAGGTAAGTATTTGACTGGATTTGAAGTGTTAAATCCTGAATTAGTTATTTGTCATTTAGATTCAAAATCAACTATGCAGATAGATATTACGATCAACAAAGGTCGTGGTTATGTTCCTGCTGACGAAAACCGCGAATATTGCACCGACGTGAACGTAATTCCTATCGATTCTATTTATACTCCGATACGTAATGTTAAGTATCAGGTAGAGAACTTCCGTGTTGAGCAGAAGACTGACTACGAAAAGCTGGTGCTTGAGATTACTACGGATGGTTCCATTCACCCGAAAGAAGCTCTGAAAGAAGCTGCTAAAATTCTGATTTATCACTTCATGCTCTTCTCTGATGAGAAGATTACGCTGGAAACTAATGATGTTGACGGTAATGAAGAGTTTGATGAGGAAGCATTGCACATGCGTCAGTTGCTGAAGACCAAGCTTGTTGATATGGATCTCTCGGTTCGTGCTCTCAACTGTTTGAAGGCTGCGGATGTAGAGACTTTGGGCGACTTGGTACAATTCAACAAGACCGATCTGCTGAAATTCAGAAATTTCGGAAAGAAATCGCTTACCGAGCTTGATGATTTGCTGGAAAGTCTGAATCTGTCGTTTGGAACCGACATTTCTAAGTATAAATTAGATAAAGACAATTAAAAATGAGACACAATAAAAAATTCAACCATCTGGGTCGTACTGCATCGCATCGTGCGGCTATGCTTTCAAACATGGCTTCGTCGCTGATCCTGCACAAAAGAATCACTACGACCCTCGCAAAGGCTAAGGCCTTGAAAACCTACGTAGAGCCCCTGATTACTCGCTCTAAAGAAGATACTACAAACTCACGTCGTGTAGTTTTCCGTTATCTGCAGAACAAATTTGCTGTTACCGAGCTTTTCAAGGTAGTAGCAGAGAAGGTAGGCGACCGTCCTGGTGGCTATACTCGTGTAATCAAGTTGGGTACCCGTCGTGGTGACGCTGCTCCTATTGCTTTCATCGAGCTTGTTGACTTCGATGAGAACATGGCTAAGACTCCCAAGGCTGGTGCTAAGAAGACTCGTCGTAGCCGCAAAGCTGCTCCTAAGGCTGAAGCTCCTGTAGCAGAGGCTCCTGTAGCTGAAGAGGCAAAGGCTGAATAATTTTTATTCATCATATTGTAAAGAGGAATATCCTTATTGGGTATTCCTCTTTTTTCTTCTTTTACTAGCTGTTTTTATCATATCTATAAGTTTCCTTTAAAAATAATTGGTTGTGTTTTCTGTTTGTGACGCAGTCTCTTTGTGATTGTTAGTCTTTTTGTCATGCTATGTTTCGTGAAAAGCTATATTATCTTTTCTGTGATGTGAAGTTAATGCTCTTCTTGTAGCATAAATGAAATATCGATGTAAATGTATTGTAATCTCGATTAATTTGTTTAATTTTGTGCTTGCTATTTAATTATAAAGCATGCCTCATTGATGTATTTTATATTTTCCTTCCAAAGGAAATTAGATTTTAAGATATGTCTAATAGCTTACATTTAAACCCATATCACCGACATTACTAATCACACATAATGTAATATGAATAATAACAGATTAAAAACCTTAGCCGTTGTATTGGCTATTTTTTGTTTGGGCGTTAATGCTCAAACTACATTTGAAGAAATTAGTGCTGACCTTAATAAGGCTGGCGGAGTTTATTTGGCTTATCCAACGGTTGAGACCAAACAAACACCTGCTCCTAAGGGTTACAAGCCTTTTTACGTAAGTCATTATGGCCGACATGGTTCTCGTTATCTTTTAAGTGATAGAGATTATCAATGGATTATCCAGCTGATGGAAAAGGCTGAAATCGTAAACGGATTGACACCATTGGGGCATGATATATTGAAGCGATTGAATATGGTTTGGAAAGAGGCTCAGGGCCGAGCTGGCGATTTAACTCCACTGGGTGTTCGTCAGCATCAAGGTATTGCTGAGCGCATGTCGAAAAACTTCCCCGAGGTATTCCGTGGAAAGCGTCATGTATCAGCTCGTTCCACTGTTGTATACCGTTGTGCTATGAGTATGGTTGCTTTTGGTGACCGTCTTAAGCAATTAAATCCGCAGCTTGATATGAGCTATGAAATGAGTGAGAAGTATATGTCTTATCTCAATTATCATTCTGCTCGTTCTAATGCTTTCACTCATGGCAAGAAAGGTCCTTGGGTAGAAGAATATCGTAAGTTTGAAGAAGCTCAGGTTCACCCTGACCGTCTTGTAAGCACCTTGTTTTCTAACGCCGACTTTATTCGTTGTGAGGTTAATCCAAGCGAATTGATGTGGGGATTGTATTGGATTGCTGTAGATATGCAAGATATGGAAACTCCTGTTTCATTCTTTGATCTTTTTACCGCTAAAGAGATGTTCGATTTGTGGCAATGCGTAAACTATCGTTTTTATATGGGTAATGCCAATCCTTTGGCAAGCAATGGTATTGTGATGGCTAATGCAAAGTCGTTAGTAGAAAATATCCTTGAGTCGGCCGACGCTGCTATTAAAGATCGCTCTATCGCTGCTACCTTGCGCTTTGGTCATGATGGCAATGTAATTCCTTTGTTGGCACTACTTCAGATTGAGAATTTTGATGTTGCTGTAGCTGGCCCCGCCGAGGTGTATAAGCACTGGTGCGACTTCAAGGCAACTCCCATGGCTTCAAATGTTCAGATTGTATTCTTTGAGAACAAGGCTGGAGACATCTTAGTTAAGTTTATGCACAATGAAAAAGAGGTTCATGTTCCTGTAAAAACAGACCAATGGCCCTTCTATCATTGGAATGATGTGAAAGAATATTATCAAAAACGTTTGTCTACACTCCCCTAAGGGCATGCTGCTGTAGTAAAACTTATGTTGAACAACGTCTCGTGTTATTAGGCTCATAAAAACAGAAAGCACACCATAATACTGGTTAACAATAAGGACCATAAAGACAACATTGTTATTATACAATATAATATGTTGTTTTTATGGTCCTTTTTTCTTTTCTTTCGTTTGTGTCGGCGTTGGGTGCTGGGTGTTGAGCGTTGGGTGCTGGAGGACGTGGCACGGAGGCCACCGTCCTACTTGGAGGGGGCATCCGTTTAGATGAAAATTAATATTTGTGTAATATGTAACTTTATACCTTCAAAACTTCGTAAGGTTAAACAACCAGGAAAGGGTAATTTTGTGATACCAATTTGTTCTAACCCTCCTCATCAAGCTCTCTATTAATCTCAATGGCTATCTTATAGGGCGAAATTATTCTTCCATTTCGATTACTTCTAAATCTTCAGGCACGATGATTTTTCCCTTGAAGTGTTCAGCCGCTTCACGCGTATAGTTTTCTTTGCGCATAGCGATTGTTTTTTCTTCAGTATGATAAAGAATCAGATTCTTTATCCCCAGTTCTTCAGCCAGTTTTCCAGCATCAAGCGCTGTGCTGTGGTTCTTTTCGTATGGTTTAAAAACATCGCGGTCAGCATATAGGCAGAACGCTTCGCACATCATCCAGTCGGCATTTTCTATATATTGTCGATTTGCCTCATTATAGGGCTCATCTCCAAGGCAGGCGAGTGTTGTTCCATTAGGCATTTCGGCACGGAAACCAAATTGTTTCTCTTTGGTTGAATGAATGTCGAAGAAAGTAAGCTGCATGTCGCCCACCTCATAGCGGTCGCCATCCTCCAGTTCATGATATATTACGCGCTCGTCAACCTTTTCCAGTTGTTTCTTAGCAAGCACCATATTGTTGATAGTGTGAATAACCCTCATCACCTTATCGTTTCCGTAAACATGCAGTTGGCCCACATATTCTTTACATTGCGCTACCATACGTATTACCCAAACCACGCCCAATATATGGTCGGAATGTGCGTGTGTAACGAATAGGTGGTGAATATTCGTGATAGGGATATTGGCTTTTCTTAGTTGAGCGAGTATGCCGTTGCCTCCGCCCGCGTCTACAAGCAGTTGGGTTTTATCAGTTTCAAGCACAAAGCAAGTGTTGTAAATGTGCGACACCAGTGCATTGCCTGTTCCAAGCATTGTTATCTTATTCATCGTTCGTGTCTTTTTTTGCAAGCCTTACGCTTTCAATAGCTTACTTAGTTCTTTGTCCAGCTCTTCTATTTCGGTTTCTTTTGTAGCCCAGCTTGTTACGAAGCGGCAGATGATTTCGTCTTCGCTTTTTCTTTCCCAAATTTCAAAAGCCACATTCTTTGATAGCGCATCGTATAGGGTGGGCGAGAGGCTGACAAATTGCTGATTGGTGGGCGAGTTGTAGGCTATTTTGATGCCGTGCTTCGTGAAGATGCTACGTATGCGTATAGCCATCTTAATAGCATGTTCCGAAACTTTGAAGTAAAGATTATCAGTGAAGAGCGTGTCGAACTGAATGCCCAACATACGTCCCTTTGCCAGCAGCGCTCCATGACGTTTTACATTGGTGAAGAAATATTTAGGAGCCTTCATTCCCGAGAACACTACAGCCTCGCCCATCATTGCTCCCACCTTTGTGCCGCCAATGTAGAACACGTCGCAATGTTTAGCCAAGAATGGTAGATCATAGTCGCAAGCCTCCGACATCAGTCCGTAGCCCAATCTTGCCCCATCAATGAAAAGCTTCAGTTGATATTTCTGACAAGTGGCGTACAGCTGTTCTAATTCTGCTTTTGTGTATACCATACCAAACTCGGTAGGCATTGAGATGTACACCATGCCAGGCTGCACCATATGCGGATGCGTTTCATCGGCCAAGAACGTATCCATATAGGCCGACAGTGTTTCTGAGCTCAGCTTGCTGTCGTCAGAGGGCAGCGTAATCACTTTATGTCCGAAGGCTTCAACAGCTCCCGACTCGTGCACCTCGATATGTCCTGTTTCTACACATATCACGCCCTCGCATCCCAAGAGCACCGAGTCGATAACCGTAGTGTTCGTTTGCGTTCCGCCCACCAAGAAAAACATCTCAGCATTCTCGTTGTCCACCGCTTTGCGTATCTTCTCTTTAGCTGCTTCGGTATAAGGGTCAAACCCATATCCAGGTGTCTTATCGTTGTTAGTTTTTGCCAGAGCCTCTAATATCTCTGGTAACATACCATTGTTATAGTCGCTTTGAAATGAAATCATATCTTTAAAACCAGTTTTGTATTACTTAATACCTTTGTTCAATATCATCTGCAAAGTTACAGTTTTTCGTATGAGCAGAAAACATATTCGCAGCTTTTCTTGTTTCAATTTTCTTTTTATAATAAAACAAACTGTGGTGCTCCTTGCGTTTGAGTATCTTTGTTCAATTACAGTTTAAATCGGTTCTAATAGGTTTAATTGATCTAATTGGTATTATGAGTAGTATTATGTTATAGCCTGATTAGTCAAAAAATAGTTTGATGGTTTGAATTAGATTGATTACTCCTGGCGGTTCGATGCAGCGTATGCATTGAACCGCCTTTTTTAGCATGCTCGGCATGAGCATTGTCTAACGGGTGCAAGTTCCGAGTTTACGAAAGAAGTGGAGTAAAGCTTGCCGTGAAAAATCAGCAGAGGTCCATCGTACCCAAGGCACGTGCGCCAATAGGCAAGGATTGAATTGAGCAGTGCAAAAGTAAATGAATGTTTCCTTGTACGACTTTTAGTCAGATGTTCGAAAGAAACACTCTATTCAAAACAATAGAACTGAATCCGACAATAGAATAGAAGTGACGTATCTCACAGGGACCACAGAAAACAGCTTGCCATACACCGTGAGGTGTAAAAACACAAACCACCGTATGCGAATCCGCATTTACGATGGTGTTGGAGATAGTTAAATGTGAAAGTAGGAGGTAAATGCTTTTTATGACTAACATTAACCTCCTACCCGATTAGAACCTACGTAAAGCAAGGGACAGTGGACTGTTGGGTAAGACGTGGGTCAGCGGCCCCCGAACAATGCAGCCTCCGAGCTTTGAGCCCCGAAAACCCTAACTGTATACCCCTTTTGTTCTTCCGCTTGAGAAAAAGTAAAGATAAAAAAGGCAGCATGTGCTTGCCAGACGCATCCTACCTTTTTAATGTGGGTTTTATGTCAAGGCCAACTGTGTGACTGCATGAACTATAGGAGAAAAACCTCGTTGTGCCAGCTTGCTAATCTGCTTCCCAATAATTAGCGGTATCATCCTCGGCGTGGTCAGGGATTTCTTCATCAGGTTTACCAATGCTTATTCGTCCTGACATAGCAATCATTGAAATTGTCTCTATTTTGACTGTAATAGTTCTGGGGTGTTCATATTTTTTCTTTTCCATTGTATATTGATATTTTGTGTTAGATAATAGCTCTATTTAATCAAGATTTTTTTCGATGTCCCATCGGCCATCCGCATAATGTTGATGCCCTTTCGGGGTTCTGAGAGGCAATGCCCGTTAAGGTCATAATACCTTACATTGGGGCTGTTAAGGCTGTCAATGATGGAAGAAATATCTGTTGTGTTGCTCCCATCAACAGTTGATAGTTTGTTTACTTTGTTAGGCAATGTGCCTTCGAACCATGCGTGGTATGCGGAGACGAAAACATGCCCACTTTGTTTATTATGGAGTTCGTCAATACTCCAGATTTTATCCTTTGCAAGAAAATAAACCCCTTTATAGAAATCAAGTGTTTTGTATGTCCCGCGAAAAGTTATTCCGTCCACAGTGTAATCATTGATGGCTGCAGTTGCTATAACGTCATGAGCTTTATAGATTATTTCTTTTTCATCGGGTGAGTGCTTGACAAAACAAGGAGTACCAGCACTTATTTTATCGGTTATTTGTTGCAATACTATCTCTTCAGTGGTAATTTTGTTTAACGCATAAAACTTTTGAGATTCTTCTCCAGTGATGTTGAGGTCAAACGGAAGAACCATCGTGCTCCAATTGTTTATAAAGCCGTATCCAGCGTAATATTTTGCTGATGCAAATTTTATCCTTGCATTGGGGTTTATTACACCACCGCGCAGGAATAAGTTTAGAGTGGTCGTTGGAGGGAATGAATTCTCTATCTCAGGTACTGATTTTAATTGAATTGATTGAAGATCACAGTCGTAAAAAGCATGTTTGCCTATTGACCATAATCCATTACCTAAGTACACATCTTTCAGACTCTTGCAATTTACGAAAGCCTCATCTCCTATAGTATGTGCTTGTATGTTTACCCAACTAAGGCTTGTACAATCCATAAAGGCACCGTTATGTATATCTGCCAAAAGATCACCCAAATCATCAGGATCAGGAAAGATCTCTACTTTCTTCAAATTTGTACAGTTTTTGAATGCTTCATCCGAGACTTTTAATGTCCTAAAAAACACTTGGGTAAGCCCTTCGCAACCAGCAAAAGCTCTTACGCCAATTTCGTCGACAAACTCTGGAGTATTCATGGTGCTTAACTTCTTACAGTCTTTAAATGCTTCCGCTCCTATCAATTTTAGGCGTTCTGGAAAATAAACACGGGTCAAGTTCTCGCATGATTTAAATGCAGAGGAATACACATATGTAATATATTTAGGAAGTGATATTTCCTTCAAACGTTCCAAATACGAAAACATAGACCCACCAATACCAGGAGACATGGTGCCAGAAAATACACATGCAGTTCTTTCTCCACCATTTTTGTCATAGACCGTGAAAGGGTCTATATCGTTGGAAGAAACTGATGCAAATTTGACATCAGTCATGTATAAATATAATAAATTCCCATCAGAAAAATGACCTCTGCTGTCGTAACAACCAGCCATATCCCTAATGAATTTTATGTCATCCACATTCAGTTCACCCTTAAGAACGAGGCTGGTAATTCTATATTTGTCGTAAGCACTAATCATATTTTTCAATGTGCCAGCCTTTTCCACGTTAAGGGATATGGTTGTTGTAATCAGATCCTCGTTATCTGCATGAATTGGGGAAACGCTGTAAAGCAGAATAGCTATTAGGAACAATACATGTCCTTTAAAAATTGTTTTTCTCATATGTTTTTGATTAAATTAAAAATAATTTCGTAAGTTGGTGTGCGAGTTATCGCACCCCGCTTGTGTTTGTTAATCTTTTTCAAAAAGGTGTTTCCGACTTTATAACTTCCACATGGCTGTATTCGGTACCAAGATTCTTCAAAACCTTCTTGATGTTGGCTTTCGTCTTTTCAAAATCAAGTCTGCTCCCTACGACGATGGCTGTTAAAGCCTTTGATGGGAAATATACATCAATATAAGGAACTAATTCGCTTCCACGGGCATAATATCGAATATTTTCTGTGTCCTCAAATGCAGATAAAGTGTTTTTATCCTTAACATTTGGGTTGTAACGCCCTTGCATGATATTGTTACGGACTATAGCATACCTTACCTCTCTCTCACATTGCCAGTCTTCTTGTTTTAGAAAAGCGCAACAGACAGCGATGTTGTCATAATCCTCGTTTTCTGATTCAAAGTATTCGTCCTCATAATCATTCTTCAAATCATCAAGTATAGAAAGGTGGTTGTATTTGTTTGCATACTTGACATTAAGGAGAATATGCCAGTTTCTCTTAATGTTAAATTCATTCAGCAGTTGGGCAGAATCCATCTTCAGCATTTTCCTGTCAAGAACCATACAGATACCATACCCACATTTCCCATAGAGATGCCATAACAGGTGGTCGTCTATCGCCTCAGATAGTGACACTACATATGGAAATTGGTCATAATATCGATGTACTTCTTCTTCAGACAGGCGTTCCTTGTCCTTGATTTTCTCTTTCAATACCTCAAATGACCACTTAAACTCCAAGGAGTCATTCAACATGGTGTAATGTGTGCCTCTAAAATGTAAGCCATCTCTCTGAATGATGTTGAGCATGGCATCAAGGTTTGTGTAATGGCCTAAAGTGTCATTCATAATAGTTATGTTTTTGTTCGCCAGCCAGACCCCGAGGCAGCATTAGTGGTAAGGATTTTTATTGGCTTAACTGACACAGATAAAAAAAGCGTGGGATCTCCCGTTACCCGTCCCACGTTCTGAGGCCTTCGCAATGCCCTGTGTTGTTGAACGAGCAACGTCGAAGCCCACGCCGATATGAATACACTGTCCCCTTTACAGATACGCTACCGCACGACGACACCCTACGTATGGGGCGTCATGAGCCATACCAATAAAAGGGATGTGGCTATACACATCCCGAGGACATCTACCGTTGCAATGTTCGTGACAACACATGAAAGTTGCGAAGTTTCAGAACGTCAAGAACAAAGCGCTGAGTAAACGCCTTTATTATTATAATGTCGTGATACCGATATCTCCCTCCCTGTTAAAGCCCATCGTGCGTCTGCTGTTTGTGTGCGTGTAGGGCAGTACAATGCAAGCTGCGCGATACGGCGTGGGCGAAACCGATACCATTTTCTGCAAAATTAGTGTTTTTCTTTTGAAACACCAACTTTTCGTGTCTGATATTTCATCTGTGTTCTGTTAATTCTAACCATATTTTATGCTATGAAATCGTTATTCCTTATATTTAGCAGACAAAGCTTGTCTGTTGCCCTGTGGTGTGGCTTATCGGTATACGGATGTCATGAGGCTCGTGCAAATGGCATATCTTCTAGTTTACATCCTCCACACAGTAGCCTCCGCAAAGATACACGTCAAGCTATGCCATAACAATCTCGTCACACTTGTAGCCGTTATAAGTCAAACTGCACTTGTTTAAAATCAAAGATAATAACGAGCGAATAAGTAGGTGAGCCTTAGCACCGTTAATCGGGTTCAGATAATATTGTTGTCTTTTTAACAATCTATTTCGCGCTTCGCGCGTTTTCTTGAACATGAATTTCCATGAATTATTCACGAATTATCCAAGTAGGATGGTGGCCTCTGTACCCCGTCTTCCCGCTATTAGAGATGGGCAATAAATATGTGAGGTTATCTATTTAGAAGTGCTGGGTGCTGGAGGACGGGGCGCGGAGGCCACCGTCCTACTTGGTGGAGACATCCGTTTTTAGATAAAAATGAATACTCGCAATAATATATCATTAAATGGTTAAAACACAACAACATTATCTGAGTCTAAACAATTAAGAAAGATAATGTAAGAAGAGAGAGGGAGAAAATTTTAACCTAATACAAACGAAGCGTCCTCGAAGAGGGCGAACATATTTAGCAAAAGCTAATGAGATGATGTTCACCCCCTTCAAGGACGTTTCAATTATTCTTTATTATCGCCCGATCCAACTTTCAGGATTAAGCTTTGCCATATTGTGGCGTAGCTGGAACTGAAGGATGTTGTCGCGTCCTACGGTGCCTAAGGCCTGTCGGGTAGACACTTTCTGTCCGCGGCTCACGCTTACCGACGACAGGTTGCAATATACCGAGATGTAGGAGCCGTGGCGTACCATTACTACCATTGAGCCACTGAAGCCGAACACAGCACTCACCTCGCCATCGTAGATGCTGCGGGCACGAGCGCCTGGCTGACCCAGAATATTAATGCCCTTATTGTCAAGCTTTACACCCTTAAGTCCTTCAACATTATATTGTCCGAAGTGGCTCACCACACGATAGCTGCCCGTGATAGGCATGGGCAGACGGCCACGGTTGGCCTCGAAGCTGCCACTCAGTTTGCGGTCGACCGACGTCATCAACGACATTTCTTGCACATCTTCGCGCACGCTTTCAATTTCTTTCTTGTTGCGACGAGCATCGGCCTCAGCCTTACGCTCGGCAGCCTCACGGTCGGCCTCGGCCTCACGTGCTGCCTGTTCAGCACGTGCACGCTGCTTGGCACTGGCCTGTTCAGCCGCCTCTTTCAGTCGTTGCTCACGCGCCTTTGCCTCGGCTATGCGTCGAGCATTTTCACGCGCCTCGGCTTCGGCCTGTGCCTTCTTGCGAGCCAACTCTACAGCACGCTTACGGGCCGCCTCGGCCTGTGCCTTCTTACGCGCCTCTTCGGCCGCACGCTTTCGCGCCTTCTCTACCTCAATGGCTATTTGGCGGTCAATCTCGGCGTTCAGCTGTTCATCTTTTTTACGTTGCTGAGCGATAACCTGCTGAATGGTTTTCTGCTGTTTCTGCAACGATGCCACCACATTTTTCTGCTCGGTTTGCTGGCCCTCCAGCGCCTTACGCTCCTGCTCGCCCTTCACCAGAAGGTTGCTCTTATGGCCGCGCACAGTTTCCAGTTGGCGGTGCTTCTCGTCTACCTGCGCCTGTTTTGCCTTCACAGCCTCGCCCTGCACACGCTGATAGGCGGCATACTCGCGTACGAAACGCATACGGCGATACATCTGCGAGAAGTCGTGAGCCGAGAGGATAAACATCAGGCGGTCTTGAAATGTATGCTGACGCGTAACGAAGCTCATCGACTTGATGTAGCGAGCCTTACGCTCAGCCAATTGTTTCTCAAGCGTTTCCAGCTGCGCCTTCAAGATATCCATATTGCTTTCAATATGGGTAATATCTTTCTGAATATTGTTGATATTCTTCTGACGCTCGCCTATCTCGGTGTTTATCACCATAAGGTTTTGCAAGCGTTTCTTCACATCGGCCTGATTGGCACGCAACGCCTTTTCCTGCTGTTTTATCTTTTGTTGAATTTGCGAGCGCTGCTTCTGAAGGCCACGAATAGAGGCATTGCTATAAGTATCTTTCTTTGCCGTGGCTTTTTTCCTCGAAGTGGTTTTCTTCTTCGTAGTGGTTTTCTTTGCAGGCGCCTTCTTGCGCGCAGTAGAGGTTTTGCGCGTCTGAGCCGTAGTTTTGGCTTTCGTGCCCGTGCGTTTTTGCTGAGCTGGCATCACCAGCACCGTTAGCGCCAAAAGAGAAAGTAAGAATAATCGTTTCATTTTTATCGGTATCTTTCGTCCGTTTAAAGGGGTGAGAATCATCTGTTTGAGCCGTAAGGCACACATTA
>OHSO01001180.1_pt1 | contig 11998 bp, 8 predicted proteins | sample 1578651 | NCBI WGS metagenome assembly OHSO01 (sample SAMEA3879524, study PRJEB24766) | human gut metagenome | biome: human-associated habitat; feature: feces | place: USA | collected 1985/1987 | reverse complement strand
GGGTTGGAAGGGAATATATGTCGTGAAATAGATGGTTCTACTAGTCTGGTTGTAAAAATTGATATCCTTGGATGTGCTAAAGTTACCATTGCTAGAGAATTGCTGGAACCTATAGCGGAAAAAAACTCAGTTAACATATAATTATATATTGACATACAATGACCATAGCAGTAGACTTTGACGGTACTATTGTTGAGCACAAGTATCCGGCAATCGGCAGGGAGTTGCCGTTTGCCATTGAGACATTGAAAAAATTGCGTGACGAACATCACAGGTTGATTCTATGGACAGTGCGTGAAGGGCGTCTGCTTGACGAGGCTCTTGCCTTTTGCCGTGATCGCGGTCTTGAATTTTATGCCGTGAACCGCGACTATCCGGAGGAGGAGAAAGGGCGTAACAATCATTACTCACGCAAGCTCAAAGCCGATCTTTTTATAGATGACCGCAACTTGGGAGGCCTTCCCGATTGGGGTACTATTTATGGAATGATTCATGACGGAACCACTTTTTCGGATTTGATACGTAATGCCGGTGAATCTCCTGTTTCGGAGAATCACGGCAGAGGTCTTTTTTCGCGCCTGTTTGGCAGATGATTGAATAATAAATGAAAAAACTGATATGAAGACTTTAAAGAAACTATTATTGTTTGTTGTGGCATCCGCCTTGTTGGCAGGCTGCACCTCCTATAAAAATGTACCTTACATGCAGAATCCCGAGGTAGTGAACAGTTACAGGGAAGATCTTCCCCTTTATGATGCAAAGATTATGCCGAAAGATTTGCTGAGTATAACTGTGAACACGAGTGATCCTCAGGCTGCCGCTCCTTTTAACCTGACAGTACAGACTCCTCTGAATGCAGCCCTGACCAATATTAATACTACCACACAACCCACTCTCCAGCAATACCTGGTAAATAACAAGGGTGAGATAGATTTCCCCGTTATCGGTCGTCTGAAGGTAGGCGGCCTTACGAAAAACGAGGCGGAAGATTTGATCCGTGAGCAATTGCAGCCCTATCTGAAAGAGAGTCCTATCGTTACAGTCCGTATGGCAAATTACAAAATTTCGGTATTGGGAGAGGTGAACCGTCCGGGTACTTTTACCGTAGGAAATGAAAAGGTAAATATCCTTGAAGCCCTTGCCATGGCGGGAGATATGACTGTTTATGGCGTCCGTGACAATGTGAAACTGATTCGTGAAGATGCAAAAGGCAAGCGTGAGATTATCAATTTGAATCTTAATAATGCAGAGCTGGTTGTATCTCCCTATTACTACCTGCGCCAGAACGATATCATCTATGTAACGCCCAATAAGACAAAAGCCAAGAACTCGGACATTGGCAGCAGCACCAGCATATGGATCAGTGCTACATCCATTTTGGTATCTCTTGCAAGCCTTCTGGCAACCATCTTGAAATAAAACTCATAAATATAATTGTTGATTACAAACTGTTGATATGACTGACGAACAGAAGAACACCCCTTCGGGTACCGAGCAACGTGAGGAGAACGTTGATCTTTATGCCTTGTTTTTTAAATACTTTGCCTATTGGCCGTGGTTTGTAGCCAGTGTGCTGGTTTGTATTATATCTGCTTTCATCTATCTCCGTTATCAAGCTCCTGTCTATAATGTTGATGCGGCCGTACTCATCAAAGAAGGTGACAAGAAAGGTGGAAGCAGTAATAATCCTATGGGAGCCCTTCAGGATCTGGGTATGTTCTCCATGACTAACAATTTTGACAATGAGGTGGAAATCCTGAAGTCAAGAACCTTGATTAAAAAGGTGGTGAATCATTTGAATTTGTATATTTCAGTGGCCGAGGAACGTATGTTCGGCTATAACACTCCTTTATATAAGTCCACTCCGGTAAAAGTTTATATGACTCCTGAAGAGGCAGACAATCTGGAAGAAGGAGCCAAGCTTCATCTAAAATACACCATGAATGGAAAATTGGATGTAAAAGTGGAATATATGTTTGACGAGGAGAAGCAGGAGACTGAGGTAAGTTTTGACAGTATTCCGGCTGTTTTCCCCACTCCAGTAGGAGTTTTCAGTTTTACAAAGAACGACTCGGTCCCACCTTTGGAAGAAGATATGAATCTGGTGGCATACGTTAATTCTCCTACAGATGTGACGGAAAGTTATGTAGAGAATTTGTCAGTGGAACCCACTTCGAAGACTACCACAATTGCTGCCATCAGCTTGCAGAATACGGTAAAGCAGCGCGGTATCGATTTCATCAATTGTTTGGTTGACTTTTATAATCTGGACGCGAATGACGAGAAGAATGAAGTGGCTCAAAAATCCGCAGAGTTTATAGACGAGCGTATTGGCATTATCAATCGGGAGTTAGGTACTGCCGAAACAGAACTTGCCGATTTCAAGCAACGCTCCGGATTGACCGATTTGACCAGCGATGCCCGTCTGGCTTTGGAAGAGAGTTCGAAATATGAACAGCAACTGACCGAGAATGCCACCCAGTTGAGACTGGTGGAGTCCTTGCGTAACTATGTGAACAATCCGAAGAATGCAAACGAGGTGATTCCCGCCAATGTAGGGTTGCAGGACCAGAATTTGGGTTCTATTATCAACCAATATAACACGATGCTGATCGAACGCAAGCGTTTGCTCCGTACCTCTTCCGAAAACAATCCTGCGGTAATCAATATCAATACGGGCATCGAGTCCATGCGGCACAATGTGCAGACTACCGTGAACAGTGTACTGAGAGGGTTGCAGATAGCGCAGTCCAACCTTGAACGTCAGGCACGGAAGTTTGAAGGCAGGATCAGCAGTGCGCCGCAGCAGGAGAAAGAATTTCTTACTATCTCCCGCCAGCAGGAAATCAAGGCGACCCTTTACATTATGTTGCTTCAGAAGCGTGAGGAAAACGCAATAACCCTGGCATCCACTGCTAATAACGGACGTATCATCAAAGCTGCTCTTCCTAGTAAAAAGCCGGTTTCTCCTAAGAAGATGGTTGTTATGTTGGTCGCTCTTGTATTGGGTATGGGTATTCCTGTAGGTCTTATTTATTTGAAGGATTTATTAAAATATAAGATAGAGAATGCCGAGGATGTGGAGAAGATAACGGATGTTCCTATTTTGGGTGAGCTTCCTTTAAGTAAGAAGCCCGAAAAAGGTGCCATTGTGGTTCAGGAGAATCAGAATGGTATGATGGAGGAGGCTTTTCGTGGTCTGCGTACCAATATGTTGTTCATGCTTGGTGCCAGTCAGAAAGTGGTGCTTTTTACATCCACACAGCCGGGTGAAGGTAAGTCTTTTATTGCTGGAAATACGGCAGTCAGTCTGGCCTATATGGGTAAGAAAGTTGTTATTGTGGGTTTGGATATCCGCAAGCCGGGGCTGAATAAGGTCTTTAATCTGTCCCATCGCACGGAAGGTATTACCAATTATCTGGCTGACCCCGAGCATACCAATCTTTTTGATATGATACAACATTCGGATGTAAGTCCTAATCTTGATATTCTTCCGGGTGGTCCTATTCCTCCCAATCCTACAGAGTTGATGGCGCGTACGGTATTGGAAGATGCAATAGAGAAATTGAAAGAGCGTTACGATTACATTATTCTTGATACGGCTCCTATTGCTATTGTGACCGATACTGCTATTGCCAGTCGTGTGGCTGATATGTGCGTGTATGTGTGTCGTGCAGATGTAACTCCGAAGTTGGGGTATCAGTATATTAATGTGCTGCGGGATCAGAAGAAATTCGATAAATTGGCTACGGTTATTAATAGCATTGATTTGAATTCAAGAAAGAGTGGCTATGGGTATGGTCATAAATATGGCTATGGATATGGGCACAAATATGGGTATGGATATGGTATGGAATGAAAAAATAGCAGGAGATCACTTTTATAATGTGATCTGAATAACAGCCTACCATGAAAGACAAATTAGCATCCTACAACCACTTGATCGAGACCTTTGTGATTGTCACCGAGACCTTTCTTTGCGGTCTGCTATTCCTGCTTTTCAGCAAGCTGTCCAATGAGATGCAGTGGGATAGCCTGCAGGTTGGTGGAACCACCGTTCTGCAAGTCATGCTTACACTGATGTTATGTTACGCCCTTTGCGCCATCCATTCAGAAGTAGTGCTTCACCGGAGGAAAGTGCATTCCCTTCAGATATGGAAACGTGTGCTCGAGAATATGTTCCTGTTTGTCCTCCTGGGCGGTCTGGTCCTTTCTGTAGGAAACTATGCGGATATAGCCTCCCTGTTCATGCTGGAGTACCTTTTCCTCCTGTTTCTGTGTCTTGTTTCGTTCCGTTTCACTCTTCGTCTTCTCATCAGGCTTTACCGTATGAGCAAGAAACATACGCGTTTTGTGGTACTGGTAGGAAGTACGGACAACAACCTGGAAATCTACCATGAGATGTCGGGCAGTGAAGATACAGGTTATTCGGTCGTGGGCTATTTTGACGGTCAGGCGAATCCTGCTTTTCCGGTAGAATGTCCGTATTTGGGCCAGCCGGCGCAGGTACAGGAATATCTGGAGAAACATGATTATGTACATTACCTGTTCTGCTGCCTGCCCTCAAAAGACAGAGAGGTCATCGTTTCTCTGATTGATTACTGCGAGAACCATCTGGTACATTTCTTCAGTGTGCCCAATGTGCGCAATTATCTCCACCACCGTATGTCGTTCAACATCATGGGGAACGTCCCTTACCTGGGCCTTCGCCCCGATCCCTTAAGTTGGCCGGGGAACCGCCTGCTGAAAAGAACCTTTGACATAGTAGTCTCATCGGTGTTCCTTTGTACGTTTTTTCCGGTTATTCTGATTGTGGTGGCGATAGTGACCGGATTGACCATGCCCGGCCCGCTGTTCTTCCGCCAGAAACGGAACGGGCTGAACGGCAGGGAGTTTTATTGTTACAAGTTCCGCAGTATGAAAGTAAATGCAGATGCCGACAGGATACAGGCCACGGAGCATGATCCCCGCAAGACGCGCTGGGGCAATATAATGCGTAAGACGAATATAGATGAGCTGCCCCAGTTTATCAATGTGCTGTTGGGGGATATGAGTATCGTGGGGCCTCGTCCTCACATGCTTCTCCATACGCAGGAATATTCAAGGCTGATCAATAAATATATGGTGCGGCATTTTGTGAAACCGGGTATAACGGGATGGAGCCAGGTTACGGGTTTCCGTGGGGAAACGAAGGAACTAAAAGACATGGAGGGCCGTATTCGTGGTGATATCTGGTATTTGGAGCACTGGAGCTTCGGTCTGGACCTTTACATCATGTACAGGACGGTGGCGAATGTCTTCCGTGGCGAGAAGAATGCCTATTAGTAAAACGGGCTGTTCTTAACGATCCTTCTCGATGAGGGTCCTTAGTAATTTAGCAGTTAAAAAACTTTGTTTTTGCAGCCTGTTATTTCCGTCTGCCGGCCGGAAATGGAACATAGCCGGCACTAATGTTAGATCAGAACCCTTGTCCTTTGTGAAAAGTGCAGGGGGAGCTCCGGGAACGAGAGCGCTTGTTCCCGGAGCTTTAATCGAAAACGATATGGCAAAAACCGTATGTCTGCATGACTATCAGGAAGATATTATACAGCGTCTCTCGGAGGAATGGCGGACGCACCGCAGCGTGATGGTGCAGATGCCTACAGGTACCGGCAAGACCCATGTATTGGCGGCGGTGGTAAGCAGTTTTCTCACTGATGGAAAGAGGACGGTCTGGATCGTTGCACACCGCAGGGAGCTTGTGGAGCAGATAGAAAAGACCGTTGCAAAATATGGAACAAGTCTGACTGACGGGTGCGTCAGGGTGATGTCCATACAATGGCTAACACGGCATTACGATGATGTGGTGGAAAAACCGGAATTGGTCATCATCGACGAGGCGCATCATGCGCAGGCAAGGACTTACCGGATGCTGTGGAACTGGTGTCCGGAAGCAAAATTTCTCGGACTTACCGCTACTCCCTGCCGGATGGGACGCACCGGGTTCACGGACCTTTTCGACTCGCTGGTATGCTCATGGAGTGTGGCGGAGTTTATAAGGAAAGGGTGGCTGTCGTCATTTGATTATGTCTCGATACGTGCAAACAGCAGGGAGCAACGGTTGATAGACTCGCTGGAGAAACGCGGTGCAGATGGTGATTACCAGGTAAGGGAGATGAATGACGTACTGAACCGTCACACAAGCATCGATCAGTTGTATCAGAGCGTTCTGGAGTATGCGGACGGGAAGAAGGGGATCGTCTATGCCGTCAGTATCGACCATGCGCGGAACATCGCGGCATATTACAGCGGAAAAGGACTGGATGCCGCAGCCATAGACAGTCACACACCGACTGCTGAACGCGGACGGATGGTGGAGGATTTCAAGACAGGCAGAATAAAGGTACTGGTAAATGTGGACGTTTTCAGCGAGGGATTTGACTGCCCCGATGTGGAGTTCGTGCAGCTGGCACGTCCCACGCTTTCGTTGGCGAAATACCTGCAACAGGTGGGACGGGGGCTGCGGAAGTCGGATAATAAGGAATCATGTATGCTGATAGATAATGTGGGCTTGCACCGGATATTCGGTCTGCCTGTCCGTGACCGTGACTGGGAGGCGATGTTCGAAGGACGGATGGCGGGAAATGCTCAGCCCTGGACACGGATGGAGAACAGCGGGCTGTCTGTGTCTTGCTCTCTATCGGAAGATAGCAAACGGAATGAAGGACTGGAAATTGTGATGACACACAACTGTCTGTTGGATGCTATTCGGAACGGGGATTTGATTTGTTTGGGAGGAGGTGGTCCAGTCGGTGAAGAACAATGGACTGCTTTGAAAGCCTGTCATGACCGGCAGAGTGGTTTGTGGGGCTTGAGGTGCGGGAACAAAATCACAGTGATTCCTCAATACCGGGAAGTATTTGATATTTGTGCAAACCGGGCTGCTGTCCGTTTTAAAGATGGCCGGACAGGGGTGGTGGATAAGTCCGGAGTCCTCATGGTGGTGACAGGCTGTTGCCGGAGATTGAGATTCCTGAAGGGAGAACTTCTTTCTGTCACCAAAGAGGATGGGAGTGACTGTTATACCGATTTGAAGACAAACAGAACTTATCAGGAGAGGCCGGTGGTTTTTTCATACGGCGGCATAGAGTTGCTGCGGGTGGGGGAGACTTTCCATAGCCGCACGCGGAAGGCGTATACCTCTATGCATGGTTTGCACAAAGACAGTCTTTGTTTTTATGGTTTCTACTTGAAGATACCGGATTACCGTGTTCCGAAGTCTTGCCGGCTAGTTGATCCTGTGTGGTCTGCTATATTTGATGTCTTCGCCTGCGTGCTGGAAGGGGATGATGAAGAGGTGTACTGGTGTTGTGGTTGTTTGGCGGATCGGAGCATTGTGGTGATGGACGGGGAAGGAAACTATTATCATGTGGAGAAAGGAAAGGGGAAGCGGTATATAGCTTGTAATGCTCCTAAGGCGGGCGAGGCGGATTTTGCCTCCGTGGTGGAAGGTCTGAGGAAGGAAGCCGGGCGGCGTGCGGAGAGCGTACAGCGGGAACGGCAACAGAATGAGGAAGAGAAAAGGCGGAAGAGGCTGGAGGAAATAAAAGATGTCCTTCCTTTCCGGATGGGGATGAAGTGGGGGCTGAAATGGGGAGATCGTATCGTAGTGCCTCCTTGTTACCGGAATATCTGTATTCCTGTAGGCGGTTATTGTGCTTTTGAAGGGAATGCCTGCCAGTGGGGGGTGATGGCGCTGGATGGAAAAGTGGTGGTGGAGGCCAGATATCAGAAGGTGGAGATAGAAAAGGATGGAACGGTGCATCTGACCATCATTCCGGGTAAGGTAAAGACCATCAAACTTTGACGGATATTGAATTGTTTGGGTATGGAGTGGGTAAATTTCAGTATATCACGGGTGTTTGATGAGGAGAGCAATTAGTGTAAAATAGTTTTTACGCCTTGATGTTATAATCTTTACATAAAAGAAAACAATTCTACCGTTGAAGCTCTTACGTGGGATACCGCTTTCAAGAACATAAACGAACCAAGCGGATGGGCCATGAAAGGGATACATGAAGAAGCCTACCAATAAATCCGGCATCAATTGACATAACAAAATCGGATAACTGAAAAATTATCCGCTTTTAGTTTCTTTATTTCGAAAGAAAGATATATATTTGCAACGCTTTTTCAGAAAAGCACCCGATATTGCAGAAAAAACAGTTGCCGAAATGGCTCAGTTGGTAGAGCAATTCATTCGTAATGAATAGGTCCCGGGTTCGAGTCCCGGTTTCGGCTCAAGAAGCGGTAGAATACCGCTTCTTTTTATTTTATATAGTTCTCTTTTTCCATATAATAAAGCCCTTCTCCACGGTCACCATTCTCTAAATCAGTTAACTCTACTTTAAATATTCGGTAGGGGAGAATATTTTTCTGGTGTCTGGGCATATCCACGGTCAGCAGATAGGCATTGCCGTATTCGGTAGCATCGAAGTACTCTTTTATCTCTTGTTTCATCAGAACAGGTACTTCTTCTCCATCTATCCAAACGATAGCTTTTAATTTGTCAGCCGATGGTGCCAGCAAAACGCCTTTGGCTTGTTTGCTTAAACCTGTTTGCTCAATCTTGCTAAGATCCTGTGCATGTACAAGTGAGGATTTTTCTTCTTTTTGCCATTGCAGGGTGCGGGTCAGACTCATGGGTCGAACATATATCTGATAGGTGGGCATGCCTCCAGGGATGTGGAAAATACGTAGTCCATAGACTTCCATACGATGATAGCGAATGTTGAGAGTGGTATCACGATCGGCAATGAAATTCCATGCCCAAAATTCGAGACGTTGGTCTTTTTCCGCTAGTCCGGGTTTTACGGTATGTGGGTAGGTAGACATATTGATAGCTCCCATACTTTGATACTTTCCTTTAGGAATACGGGTGGTGTAGTATCCGTTTTTGTCAGTGATGGCTTGTTTAATGTCATCAAAAGAGGGGCTCTGCCAAAAGATGGAACAACTGTCAATGGGTTGTCCGTTATAATCTGTTACTTGTCCGCGTATGGTTACTGAATCCCGTTGTTGTGCATATCCAGCAGAATAAAGAAAAAATAGGATAAAAAGGAGAATCAATTTAGGAATAAAAGGTGTTTTCATTATTTTATCTGTTAATTGTGTTTTTAATGTGTATCTTTTTCACTTCTCACCACTTCCCATCCTTTGAACTGTATCAGGACTTTATGTAACGTGGTTCCTTGAGCCAGATACAGCACTTTTCTTCAAAATTATCATAATAAAAAGAAGCGTAATCCTTTATGAACAGGTAGAGGACAACATTGCAATAAGTCTCAAAACATTTTTCCAGTCTTTCCAATGAAACCCCTGCCTTTGAGAAATCAAAATAAATCATCTGGAAACGGTTGCGCTGGTCGGTGGAATTCTTACCTATTCATAGTCCGCTGAATAACTTTCGAAACGGTCTTTTTGCAAAATGTCATAGTAGGCTTTCATTATGCTTAGGAAAAGGCTTTTTCCGAAACGGCGCGGACGTATCATAAAGATATAGCTGGCTGTATCTTCAATCAGGGGCAAATACATGGTCTTGTCCACATAATAATAATTTTCAGTCCGCATCCGCACAAAGTCCGAGATGCCGTAAGGGATTTGAGGCGCTTTTTTTGTTTCCATCTTTCTTCTTCTCTTTTTTATAGCTATACAAAGCTACACCATTTTTTTCTGATACCCGGCATGGAAAGGGCTGTTTTTTCCACTCTATTTCGAAAACGTTGGCAAAAGCACCGCGCAGCCTTCCTCTTTTCGAAGGCAAGGCCGCGCAAGATTTCGGGGTGCAAAGCATCTCTTCTTTGTATGCATGAAATTGTTGGAATCAGACTCACGTTGCCATATTATGAATCATATGCTTCTTCGTGCACTCCCTTCACGGCCCGTCCGCTTGGTTCGTTCATGTTCTTGAAGGCGGCGTCCCACGCAAGGGCTTCGGCTGTAGAACATGCCACACTGGGTACGCTTGGCACGCTGCGGGCTGCGCTTTCACTGGGAAAGTGCTCCTGGAAGATGCTGCGATAGTAATATTCTTCCTTGTTTTGCGGCGTATTGATAGGAAACCGTTCGGCTGCGTGCGCCATTTGCTCGTCACTGACGGCTTCGGCGGTAAGGGCTTTCAGTGTATCAATCCAACTATAGCCCACGCCGTCGCTGAACTGCTCTTTCTGTCGCCATGCTACACTGTCGGGCAACATGTCTGCAAAGGCTTTGCGGACTATTTTCTTTTCAATGGTGCTTCCGGGGCACATCTTTGCCTCGGGATTGAGGCGCATGGCTATGTCCAGAAAATCTTTGTCCAGGAAAGGCACTCGGCCTTCCACTCCCCATGCTGCGAGGGATTTATTGGCACGGAGGCAGTCATAGAGGTGGAGCTTGCCTAGTTTACGCACGGTTTCTTCATGAAAGGCTTGGGCTGTAGGGGCTTTGTGGAAATAGAGATAGCCGCCGAACACTTCATCAGCTCCTTCGCCACTCAGCACCATTTTGATTCCCATGCTTTTAATGACGCGTGCCAGCAAATACATCGGGGTAGAGGCGCGAACGGTGGTGACATCGTAAGTCTCGATGTAGTAAATGACGTCGCGGATAGCGTCCAATCCTTCTTGGATGGTATAGTGGATTTCATGATGCACGGTTCCGATAAAGCGGGCCACTTCGCGGGCTTTTATCAGGTCGGGCGCACCTTCCAGACCGATAGCAAAGGAATGGAGCTGAGGCCACCAGGCATCTTTTTTATTGTCGGTTTCTACCCGTTTGCCTGCATATTTCTTGGCAATGGCAGAGATGACGGAACTGTCCAGACCGCCGGAAAGAAGTACGCCGTAGGGCACATCACTCATCAGTTGGCGTTTAACGGCCTCTTCCAGTCCGTCGTGTATGTCCTGGGAATAGGCATTGTTGTTTTTCACGGCTTCGTATTCAAACCAGTCGCGGACGTACCAGCGGGTCATCTTGCCTTCTTTTCCCCAATAGTAATGGCCGGGAAGGAAGGGTTCGTATTCATCACAGAACCCTTCGAGGGCTTTCAACTCGCTGGCGCAGTATATTTTGCCGTCCTTATCCTTACCTATATATAAAGGTATGACTCCGATGGGGTCGCGGGCGATAAGAAAATCGTCTTTTTCCTCATCGTAGAGGGCAAAGGCGAAGATGCCGTTCAGGTCTTCGAGGAAGTGAATGCCTTTGTCACGGTAAAGGGCAAGGATGACTTCGCAGTCGCTTCCGGTCTGGAAATCATACTTTCCGGCGTACTTTGCACGGATATCCCGATGGTTGTAGATTTCTCCGTTCACGGCAAGGATTTGTTTACGGTCGGGACTGTATAGGGGCTGCCCTCCGCTTTGAGGGTCTACGATGGAGAGGCGTTCATGGGCCAGGATGGCAGAGCCGCCTACGTAGATACCGTTCCAGTCCGGCCCGCGATGGCGGAGCTTTTGTGACATTTTCAATGCCTTCTGACGCAGTTCCTGCGTTTGTTGCTTTATCTTGAATATTCCTACGATTCCACACATAATTGTATTTGTTGATTTATTTATTGAGATAACTGTCTATGTCCGTTGCCGCTTTCCGTCCGCTGGCAATGGCGCGTACCACCAGGCTGGCTCCGCTTGCCGCATCGCCGGCTACGAATACGTTTTCGGCGAATTGGGGATGTTCGGGCTTTAGGAATCCCATTGCCAGAAGAACCAGGTCGGCTTCAATCACTTCCACCTTTCCGGTGGGCTTCATGACAGGGCGGCCGCCGTCGGGATCGGGAGTCCATTCCACCTGTTCCACTTCCACACCGCACACTTTACCGTTTTTGCCTAAAAACTTACGGGTGGCGAGAGACCATAGGCGGCTGCACCCTTCTTCGTGAGAAGAGGTGGTTTTCAGTACGACGGGGAATTGGGGCCATGGAGTGGCAGGATTCTGTCCTACGGGCGGCTGGGGCATGATTTCTATTTGGGTGACGCTT
>OHSO01001177.1_pt1 | contig 12014 bp, 8 predicted proteins | sample 1578651 | NCBI WGS metagenome assembly OHSO01 (sample SAMEA3879524, study PRJEB24766) | human gut metagenome | biome: human-associated habitat; feature: feces | place: USA | collected 1985/1987 | reverse complement strand
ATGACCTGCAGAAAAAGTTAAAGGCGGTATATGGAAGCGGTAAAAGTGAGGAACAGATTGCGGGTGATGCCATGCACCTGATCGATAGCTTTTATGACAATATCGGGAATAACGTTGATGCGGCTCAATCGTGGATGGAAGCGTGGAAAGACAAGGCCGCCGCTATGGGGTATGATCTTTGGAAAAACGATGAGGAAAAGACTACCACCCAAAGCGGGCGTGCCGGTGCTTTCCAAACCCTCACACAGGATCAGGGTACAAAGCTGGAGGGATTGATGACCTCCCTGCAGATGCACGATGCCTCCATCGATGAGAACGTGGAGAATATATCAGAGGGCATAGGCGGAGCATTGGAAACGATCGATAAGATAAAGACGAACACCGATGCCTTGCCAAAGATATACGATGAGATAAGGGATATCAAACAAAACGGTTTAAAGATGAAATGACAATGGATATTTTAAAAGGCTTGTTACTGATAAACGGGGTTGATGTCTTTGTGGATTATGGGGCATTCCTCGCAGAGGAGAAAGCGGGTGATACCAAGAATTACTCCGCCCTGCTGAAACCGCCATCGGCAAAGCCGCACACGGCTGTGTCATTCCGGGAAAAAGACGGGGAGAAACTGCCTGATGCGCTTTTACCCGCATGGGAGGCTCGTGATGTCACCCTGCAATTTGCGATCATAGCGGCAGACCGGGCGCAATTCCTGTCCCGTTATTCGTCATTCCTGAAATTTCTCAAGGCCGGTAATAAGGGATGGTTGACCATCAACCCACCGGAGCTTGGCAGGAGTTACCGGATGTATTACAAGGATTGCACGGATTACACCCAGCTGACCGATTTCGGGGGTGAGGTCATCGCAAAATTCAGCGTGAAATTTCGGGAACCGGTTCCCTCGTTATAGTATTCAAACATTATTCAAACAGCGTTCAAAATGGAGCTTAAAATATACAACCAGCAAGGGGTGTTCAAGACTGCGGTATCGCCGTCAGACTCCGACCGCCACGTAAAGGAAGTGATGAATGACAATATCCTGAATTTGTCGTTTACCCTTTACGAGTACGTGGAACTGGGCGTGAATGATTACGTGGATTTTGAGGGTGAACGCTTCACGCTGCTGGAGGATTACAAGCCGGAGCAGAAATCCACCGTTGAGTATGCCTACAGCTGCAAGTTCTACGGTATAGAGAGTGAGCTTAAAAAGGCCAAAGTCCTCAAGATGGTGGACGGTGACGATGAGCTTTCCTTTTCCTATGATGCCACGGCTGCCGAACACCTGCAGCTGATATGTGACAATATAAACCGTATCAAGGGGACGAAAAATTGGGTTATCGGCGAGGTGGTGTCCTCCGCTAATGTAAACATAGAGTATGATAAGATATTTTGTTTCGATGCCCTTTCGGAAATAGCCAAGAATTTCAATACCGAATGGTGGATCGAGGGAACCACTATCAATCTGAGCCGTTGTGAACACGGCACTCCCGTATCTTTGGGGTACGGAAAGGGGCTGCTCAGGCTTTCCCGTGTGGAGAATGATACGGTTCCTTTCTTTACCCGGTTGTATCCTCTTGGCAGTACCCGTAATATCGTGGCCTCTGATTACGGCCACCGCCGCCTGCAGCTTCCGGGTGGTGTCCGTTACGTGGAAAGGAATATCCATCTCGGAATCGTGGAGCAGGCGGAGGAGGAGGCCTTTGCGTACATATTCCCGAAACGAATCGGTACTGTTACCTGTGTCAGGACGGAAGAGGCCACAGGTGAGGACGGCAATGCGTTCACTATATATTATTTTACTGATGAGGGGTTGAATTTCGATCCGAACACGTATGAGATCGAGGGGCTTGTTAAACAGGTGTCGTTTCAAGGCGGGGAGTTGAACGGGCGTGATTTTGAGGTGAATTTCAACTCCGAGACAAAGGAGTTCGAGATTATCACGCAATTCCCGTATGAGAACCAGCAGCTACCGGGCGGCCTGCTGATCCCGAAGCCGGGTGACGAGTATATCCTTTGGAACATACGGATGCCTAAAGAGTATTATCCGCTGGCGGAAAAAGAATTCGAGGAGGCCGTTCAGAAGCATATCGAGTCGATAAGCATTGATACGTCAGTCTATAAGGCTCCAACCGATTACATCTATTTGGATGAGAACCATATCGATTTGAAATTGGGGCGGCGTGTCCTTTTGGAGAATGAGATTTATTTCCCCACCGGCACTCACGAGAGCCGTGTGACCAAGATCTCCCGCCGGGTGAATAATACCACAGATATGGATATTGAATGCACGTATGCGGTTGATTACGGGCGTATCAATCAGATCGAGAGTAATATCGTGGATATTCAGGCAGCCTATAAGGAACAGCTGAATAAGGACGTGCTGACCGTATTGAAAAGCTGGGACAGTATTGATCCCACCGAGTATAACGTCCTTTCCGCCGTCCGGACAATACGCACGATCGCAAATTCCTTGAGCAAGCTGGAAAAAGAAACGGCAGACAAATACCTCAGAAAGGACATACCCGACACGGCGAAAGAGCTTGAAACCTTTTTGAAGGGGATAAAGGTTATCGGCGAGGCTCTTGTTGAAAGCCTTACGGTAGAGAAAGACTCCACTTTCAAAGGTCTGCTTTCCTCCGAGGTCTTTACTTCGGGTTTCCCCGGCGGAACCGGATGGGCATTGTTTTGGAAAGAGGTGCTTAATGCCGCAGGAGTAAAGGAAAAGAAAGCCGTCATGGAGCTGGACGAGATGACCGTCCGTGGGGTTATGCGAGTGTATGAATTTGTCATCTCACAACTGATGGGTGAGAACGGAACCCGTCTGACAACTGACATGATGCGTGTCGATCACATCGATGCGGGCACAAAGACAATCTATCTCGATACGGAGAAAGGAGTCCTTTACAACCCTTTCCGTCCGGGTGATATCCTGATGGTTCAGCGTTTTTCCGTGGATGGTATCATCAAGCAGTACGAACTGCAGGTGGTCACTGCCAAAGTCGGTGATACCTCCAAAGGAGAGGAACGGCTCGATAGCATCACCTATAAGAATTTTGTAGGCGATGAGGGTAGTGTTGTTTTTCGTGACGTGCTTACCCGTGTGGACTCCGCCACCAATTCAGACCGCAAAGGGGTTATCAAACAAACCAGCGTTGAGGAGGGCAGTCCGTATCTTGATGTCCTGTACGGGATGAAAACGGATCCTGACAACGCCGTGCGTCTCCGGCTTGGACGTCTGGCCGGTATTATTACCTATTGGTGGGGGCAGCTGCAGGGATATGGTCTGTATTCCAACAACGCCTATCTGCTGGGTGATTTCCGTCTGCGTACCGGTGAGGATGTCCGGACGAAATTCGAGATAATGGAGGGTATGCTGCAAAGTGCCATGCAGAGCGTTGTGGGCACGATGACCGAGGAGGATAACTTTTTGAAAAACGCCAGCTTTCAGGATGACATGGCTTATTGGGAGCGTGAGAGTGATATGGCTTTATTTGATATCGGAGGGCAACTGCTTGATTTAGGCGTGAATTTCTATTCCGAGAAAAACAAGGTGGCCGATATTGACTCTTTCGATGGCCGTTTCATGCTCCGGATCAAACGGAGTCACATTCGCCAGCTGAATGCGGATATCACCAAGCCGGAAGATGGCAGCGTCATATTTCTAACCTTGAAATATCATTGCGCCGAGGAGGGGATCCTGACTGCCGGTTTCAGTGGATCCGCTCCCTATGTGGAGCAGGTTATTCCGGCTGGTGAGGGCTTTGATATACTGGAGATATCAGGAGTATGGAACGGAACCGGTGATTTTCTCCTGAAATTTACCGGTGACTTGTATATCGAGCAGCTAACCCTGACCAATCATCCGTTAGAGGATTATAAAAAAGAGGTCAGTACCAAGTTCGAGCAGACCGCCGAGCATATTCTTGCCGTGGCCGAGGAGGTGAATAAGATAGACCATACCATCAAGACCGCCGGTTGGATCACCACGGCAGACGGTAACAAGCTGTGGGCTACCATAACCGAGGTGGACAGTCTTGGCAATCGTGTCACCACGCACGAGAGCAGCTTTCACGTGACGGCGCAGCAGATCAATGCTATCGTGAGCCGTATCGATAAGGCGGAGGATGATTTGGGAATCATAGACCATACCATCAAGACCGCCGGTTGGATCACCACGGCAGACGGCAACAAGCTATGGGCTACCATTGACCGGGTGGATGTCCTTGGCAATCGTGTCACCACGCACGAGAGCAGCTTTCACGTGACGGCACAACAAATCAATGCCATTGTTAGCCGGGTGGATACGATAGACGGAACCATCAGCAAGGCTGGGTGGATTACTACTGCAGACGGCAATAAGTTATGGGCGAGCAAGACGCTTGAGGATGGTGGTGCCATTGTTTCCTATATCAACCAAGCGGCGGACTCCGTGACAATAAACGCCAAGCATATCAAGCTGGAGGGGCTTGTAACTGCGAATGGCAACGTACAATTCACCACGGATGGAAAGATAATCGCCAAGAACGGCGAGTTCAGCGGAACGGTTGTCGGTGTGTCGGGTTCCTTCAAATCCTTAAACTGCGTGAATAATGACGGGGATATTGTCGGAGGCATCTCCTTTGGCAGTGATGGAAAGATGTGGTTTAACGGTGACCTGTATCATCAGGGCTATGACTATGACAAAAAACGTTCTTTCCGTTTCTATACCTCCGATGTTTGGTGTCGTGGTAATTTCGGGGCAAGGCAACGCAATACGCTGGTGGTATATGGCAGCTATGGTTACTATTACGTGAATGGTTTGGAGACGGAAACCGGTAAGGTATATGTCTCCCTACCCTCGGCCACGTCATCCAATAACGAGACCTATTATACCATTCCGTTATACGGAACCACCGGGGATGCTTCCGGTTTCCCTGTTGACTTGGTGATCATAAAGGTTTCAGGGACGTACCTGTATTTATTGAGCGGGATGAAAAGCCAGCGGGTAACGGTCATGAATGCGAATAATCAAAATAGTGAAATTTATATCTACTCGAATGGCAATAAGGTAAAATGGCCGGGCGGTACTATCGCTGATTGTAGGAATATAGCGGATTTCATGAGTCCTTCACCGGCTTCTAACTTATTAGGCAGAGGATGGATAGTGGGCGCAATGAATGATAATAACTGGTAATAATAAAAAGGAGGTATTTATGAAAGTGAATTTGAATGTTCCCTTTATGAATTATAAGGGGTTGGTGATCACGAAAAAGGTAGAGGGTACGGATGTGGAACAGGAGCAGCTGATGAAAGATGTCATTGCTCCGATCCTATTCAGTGGGGAGTGGAGAGATGAGAGGGTGAATGCTTTGAGTGGTGATGAAAAAATCCGTGCTTATAGCTTGAGCCTTAAGATCTATCAATCCACCGGAGATATCGAAATCTCAGCGGAGGAGGCTCTAATGATAAAAGAAGCCGCATTGGTTTTGAGCCCCGGCGGTTACGCACAAATTGTCAAATTGATAGACGGATAAGTTATGGTACTGACAGAAGCTCAATTGCAGGAAATCGCTAAACGTGTGCGTGCGATCATCCGAGCCGAATCCAAAGGCGTGGGTGATCTACCGGTGGCCACCTCGTTGGATGGGCTTCTCTCGCTTCCGGCCTTGCGCTTTAACGGTGGCGTGCCGGAAGTAGTAGAGGCTCCTATCTCCAAATTGCAGGACGTGGCATTGGATGCGGTCAGTGGGGCAACGAAAGCCGCCAATGAAGCCGCAGTAAAAGCCAACACGTCTGCAGGTAATGCAGATAAGGCAACCACAGCGGCCAATAATGCTGCCAAAAGTGCCAATGATGCCGCCGGTACTGCCGGAGCAGCTACCGAAGCGGCAAAGAAAGCCACGGATGCGGCCAACGGAGCCGCCTCCAATGCCACGAATGCCGCCACGAAAGCGTCCTCCGCAGCTGATACGGCGAATAAGGAGGCCAGCTCTGTAAATGCGGCCAAATCGGAAGCTCTTGCCGCTGCCGCCCGTGCGAGCAGTACGGCCACCACAGCAGAGGCCGAAATCGAGAAGATGAAGCAGCTGCAGGAATCCATATCGGGTGCAGCTTCATTGGCTCCCACGAGGATGGAACTGACCTACACGAAACGCATCACCCAGCGTAATCCTTACGTTCAGCGTATCGTGGCCAAGATGTTCCCCTCGTACTCCCTGCAGAATGTTTTGTTCTTGGGTGATGACGTGGCCGTGAGCGTGGATCCTGCCGGTATTGTAACCCCGTTGAAGATCGGAACGAGCCGGATCCACGTGATCCCGACACAGGCCACCCACTTGTACAAGACCATAAACGTGACGGTTCAGGCTCCGTCCGTCCGCCTTACCGGAGGCGGTAAAATCCGGGTTGACAGTAAAGGCAGAATACGTTTAACTTAAAAACTTGATAAATATGACAAGCGATCAGGAAACCCGTGTGTTAGCGATGCTTTCGGCTTTTGAAGCCGGAAAGAAGATCAGCGAACTCGATACTGCCTCCGGCAGCGTGAGCGATATGCGCATCGAGGTGCTGGACACGGACGGAGAGTCCAAAGTTATGAATTTGTCCGAGGCGGTTACCACCGCCGCAAACGCCGTTTGTGGACGTTATTGGAATGAATCGAATTCCACGTACCGGGCTGCCGGTTATCACGGCAGCCTCGATATGCTCCGCAAGCTGCCAGAGCTGTTGGGACTTGGTTGTTACCTCGTTCAGGATGACCGTACCCGGCGCAAGCTGGATCCCACGAACCACTACCGTTTCGAGGACGGTACACCGGCGAAGCTGGACGGCACGATGGGACAGTATATGTGGTGTTGGAATATTGGTTTTTATTTTGCCGAGTGGAAAGTGGGTAATTTGAAATATTATGCCGTTTCCCTTTCTCCCATCAAAGGCAAACAGTGCGTGTATATTCCCGCCGGTGGCCTTTCCGCCCTCGGTGGTGGCGTGATGGACAGGACGAACAATATCCTTTGTTCGGTTGTGAGTGATGCCGCCCAATATCGTGGTGGAAACAATGATGCAAGCCGGGACGGGACTTACCGCACGCAGTTGGGGATGGTTGCAACCAATATGCAGTACCGTAATTTTTCAACTTATGCCCGCAAGCGTGGCGAGGGTTGGGATGCCAACTGGTACGTGGCTCAGGCGGTGGTTGAAATTCTTTTCATGATCATATTCGGAACCCGCAATATGCAGGAGGCCGTGATTGCTGAAAAGGACAGCAACGGTTTGTATCAGGGTGGCCTCGGATCCGGAACCACCAATATGCCGAATTGGGATCAGTGGGGTTATTGCCCGGTTGTTCCGACCTCTGCCGGTATCGAGCTGGGTGACGGTTGCGGTGAAACCACGTTTAACGTGCTAAAGGAGGACGGCTCGTTGCATTATGCAGCAAAGGTTCCGGTGTTCTTCGGCCTGAAACATCCTTTCGGTCATATTTGGAAGATTGTCCGGGGGCTTATCGATAACGTGGGTGATGAGAAATCTGAGGTCTATGTTGCCCCGTCCCTTTATGCCGGTTATGATGACAATTCGATTTCCGGCCTTATCAAGGTTTGCGAGGTTCCGAGAACCAGCGGTTATATCAAACAGAAAAGTTACTACTTGCTTTGCGCCATGCCGACCGAAATCGGAGCGACCGCCTCGACTTATTTCTGTGACTATTTTTGGGAGAATTCAGCATCATCCAAAGGGCTTCGTGTCCGCCTCTCCGGTGCTAGCGCTGACGGTGGCGCGAATGCGGGGGCGTTTGCTGCGGATACGGCCTATGCGGCCTCGTATTCGAATGCGAATGTGTCCGCTCCCCTCTGCTTTTTCGATGCGGATCCGGTGATGTCGGCTTAAAACGAAAACGGAAAACGGAAAGAGGAAAAGAACGTTCTTTGAAATTTTGTATTGAGAGTTTTGGAAAAGCTGTTCGGCGGGTTTCAGAACTCGCCGTAAGGCGAGTCGATTTTTGTGATTTTTTTGCCGGTTTTGGGTAAATGTATTTAAAAGGCTTATCTTTGCATCGTTAAACCAAGTTTAACAGGTTGTTTTACCCTTAGTGTGACGCAGGCTTCGTGTCCGCCTCTCCGGTGCTAACGCTAACAATGGCACGAATGCAGGGGCGTTTGCTACGAATACGAACAATGCAGCCTCGAATTCGAATGCGAATGTGTCCGCTCCCCTATACTTTGCAGTTAGGAAACGGTTAGATGGGTGAAAGGCCTTGCCACTTGGCAAAAGATGACGAACGCTCTGGAAGGACGCTGGTAGGCCGCTAACGGTTCGAACGCTTCCGAGTAAGGCAAAGCAGACACTCAGACACTCAGAACCGCAGACACAGGCCATGAAAAGGTATGGAAACTTGTTTGAACGAGTTGTCGAATACGGCAATCTCGAAGAGGCGTTTCACAACGCCGCCCGTCACAAAACCCGCCGAAGCGAAGTAATAGAGTACGGCTCCCGTTTGGAGGCGAACCTATTACAGCTCCAGCGTGAACTTACCACCGGTACTTACCGCACCTCCGAGTACAAGACTTTTACCATTTACGAACCCAAAGAGCGGAAGATATTCAAACTGCCATTCCGTGATCGTGTCGTTCATTGGGCGATAATGCAGGTGATTGAACCGATATGGCTCTCCAATTTTACCCGTGATACATACTCTTGCATCCGTGGGCGTGGTATTCATCCTCTTTTATACAAGCTTCGCCGTGATTTGAAAGCGGATCCGGAGGGAACCCGGTACTGCCTGAAAATCGATGTGCGCAAGTTTTATCCGAGTATTGACCATGAGATCATGAAACAAGTGATCCGCCGGAAACTGAAAGATGCCCGATTGCTCGCCTTGCTTGACGGTATCGTGGACTCGGCGGAGAACGGGGTGCCCATCGGGAACTATCTCTCCCAATTCTTTGCCAACCTCTATTTGTCCGAGCTGGATCATGTCATTAAAGAAGAAATGGGTATCCGGTACTATTATCGTTTTGCGGATGATATTGTCCTGCTGGATGGGGATAAAGGGAAACTCCACGGAACCCTTGTGTTTATCAACCACTACCTGAATAATGAACGTGCTTTGAGTATAAAACCTAATTATCAGGTTTTCCCGGTAGAGAGCAGGGGTGTCAATTACGTGGGATACGTGACGTTCCATGATTATTGCCTTGCCCGCAAGCAGAACAAGAAAAACCTCTGCCGGGAGGTGGCAAAATTACGAAAACGTGGGCTGAGCGATGAGGAGATCCGGATAAAGGCATCCAGCCGGTTGGGGTTCATGCAGCATTGCAATAGCATTTATTTATTAAAAACTCTCAATATGAAAACATTCAGTGAAGTAACAAACAGCAGTGGTAATCTCACGGGAGATAAGTACCACATTGATGACATTTTGAACAGGGAAATCCACCTGAAAGGCTTCGAGATAAAAGCCTCCAAGTACAAGGGTGAATGCCTGATCATCCAGTATGACATCTACGAGCAGGTAAAGGACAAGACCGGAGCTTTGCTCGCTGATGATGACGGTTCTCCAAAAATGGATTGGGTGGAGCATATCACTTTCACCGGTTCGGAGGCTCTTATCAAACAGTTGAAAGATGTGGTGTTGGATGAACCCTGTTCGGCAAAGATTATTAAACAACCAATCGGTGACCGGGGTAAATGCTTTTATAAGATAACCGATCCCGATTAAAATATCGGTGATTATGTACAAAGGGATTTATGCAGAAAAAAAGACTTTTTCAAAGTTCGATAACGAACATTATTTGTGCTATCTGAACGAGCAGCGTGAGGAGTATTCTCCTGAACCGGATGCCCGTTCGGGTAAGGTGACTGAACCGGTGTCCGCTCCCATATTGGGATATGCCTATACAGGAAGTATGGCGGACGGAGGTACTCTGATTGAAGCGAGAGAGGCTACTTATGACGAATTTGTTTCCGGGTTGATCCGCACGAGGTACTCGGCCAGCCGGGTGGAGGCAATCCAGTCAAACCGTATGATAGCCTTTGTCAATCCGGAGCATGAACGGGCTGCTGAATTTATTTCCGAGTGGGATGATTTCCAGTCTTACCGGGAACAATGCAAGGAACAAGCCAATGCGCTTATAAACGGATAAATGCCTGTCGGGGGCAGGCAAGAAAAAGCCCCCGGCCTGTAAGTAGTTATCTCACCCACATACTTACACAAAGATGCGACCAACCGCACAGCCGGGGGCTAAATACCCTCTGCTGCGGTTGGTCGCATTTGTATGTTATGTGAGTGAGATGTCGCAAAGATAGTAACATTTAAAGGAATAACAGCAATGAAAACACCTATTTCTTACTACGGAGGCAAGCAAACCCTCCTGAAACATATTCTGCCTCTGATCCCAAATCATAAACTTTATACAGAGGCTTTCTGCGGCGGTGCTGCAGTATTGTTTGCCAAGCGTCCGGCTGATGGCGAAGTTATAAACGATATCAGCATGGATATAACGAACTTTTATTGGATGGCTAAAGTCTATTATCGTGACCTGAAACAGGAGATTGAGAAGACTTTGCACAGCCGGGATATGCACGCCCATGCCGGACATATCCTGCAGTATCCTCAATTCTTCCAACCGGTGCAGCGGGCGTGGGCTGTTTGGGCGTTGTGTAAAATGTCCTTTGCCAGCATGATGGACGGTTCGTTCGGTTATGACTTTGGCGGCGGAATGCCGAAAAAACTGCGTAACGCAAAGGATGAGTTTACCGAATGGCTATGCTCCCGGCTTGATAACGTGACCATAGAGAACCGGGATGCGCTGGATGTCATCTCCACTTATGACTCGCCCGATACGTTTCATTTTGTGGATCCTCCCTATATCAATAGCGATTGCGGCCATTACGAGGGTACGTTTGATGAATATTGCATGGAAAAGCTCCTGCAGCTTTTGGAGAAGGTGAAAGGCAAGTTCATGCTGACAATGTTTCCCCTGCCAATGATAGAGGAATACGCAAACAAAAACGGATGGATAATCCACCGGGTAGAAAGAACCATCAGCGCATCAAAGACGAGCCGAAGAAAGCAGGAGGAGTGGATGGTATGCAATTATGAAGAACACCCGCAGCGAACTTTGTTTGATTACAAAGATAGCAGCGATGTTGATACAACAGATGCCTCCTAAATACTTTGTAAAGATATTCATTTCTAATGAATTACACAAATATTTGAATGTGTTTTTGTGTGAAAATACAATGATTTTAAAGGCTTTCAAACGCTGTTCGAATGACGTTTGAAAGCCTTTTTATATCGTGTGTGTGCGATATTTTTTTCACATTTCGTTTTATACCCTGATTATCGCATTTCGTTTTTTATACCGCTCGCATTTCGTTTTGCCGATTATATTCCTAATGTTCTTTCCTTCTTTTAGTTCTTTTTTAGGATTATCTAAGGTGATGAAATTAATTTCCGTGGCAGGACTTACGTGGAGTGCAAACATTAGCTTGCATTTTTTGTTTTGAGACTGGTTTAAAGCAAGTCTTAAACTCTTAGTTAACTTATGCTCTCCTTGATTAATAATGACGTCAATTTTATTTTGTTCTATAAATTGGATTAAATTATTGAGATTGTGATAAGAATTGATTTTAATTGTATTAACGAATTGCTGTTTAATAAAGGATTTGTCAATGTTGTATTTATAGGCAGAGTAACAGTTCACATTATAAAAAGTAGTTAATGCATTTGCAATATTAGCAGTACTGCTGTCTGCCGCATAGGAAATGGTGTGTGAAGACAACACTATTCCGATGGCGGAAAATGCAATGACAGCAGATTTAAGTAGCAGTTTCATTATTAATCTCCAATCTGTATATATTTAATGTTTATATTGTTTTTACCATATGGTAAAATAACATATTATGCACATACTTTCAAGAAAAGATGCAAAAAGCTATTTTGCTTTCGGTACGGGCAGAATAGGCAAAGCCGCTTTAAGGGCAACAATGAGGGTAAGAGACCTTAAAGACGTTTATGTATTTGGTTTCCTTGAAGG
>OHSO01001158.1_pt1 | contig 12146 bp, 9 predicted proteins | sample 1578651 | NCBI WGS metagenome assembly OHSO01 (sample SAMEA3879524, study PRJEB24766) | human gut metagenome | biome: human-associated habitat; feature: feces | place: USA | collected 1985/1987 | reverse complement strand
CCTTGCCTCGGCGTCCATGCCTCGGCATTTCTGTGCTTTACAGCATAATTCTACAGACACTAAACAGCTGCGCTATTCGCCCACCCGACAGTACCGCCTGCCCACACCACCGGCTTACGCCACTTACGCTGAGATATAATGTGCTGGTCCTCACCTGCGGTTCGGACGGCTCGGGGCTCTCAGCCTGCATGTGGGAAGCTCTCATCCTACGACGCTTCCCACTTGACACACTTTATTCGCCGGAGGGCATGCAGTGTGTTCTGAAGAAAATTATGAACTGCCACGAGGTTCCATATTCCCTAATAACAAAAAAACCCCGGCATATCCACAATCTATCCGTACATGGGCTCGGGGCTGACTTCATAATTTTCTGAAGAATATACTACATGCCACCCCGGCATCCTCTCAGCCTGCACGTGGGAAGCTCAAAACCTCCACTGCTTCCCACTCACATCATCGCCCTGCGAAGCTTCGCCAATGTATTCTTCTCCATTCGTGATATGGCCACCTGATTGCGTCCAAGCACTTCTGCCACCTGCTTCTGTGTCTTATCCTGCATATAGCGGAGCATAATCAGTCTGCGCTCGCTATCATCCAGTGAGTTAAACGCCTGCTGCATTGCGATGTGATTTATCACTTTATCTGTCTCCGATGGCTTGTCTGATGCTTCTGCACTCATTTTATTGTCCAAATAATCAAGCACACTTTCATTTTCTATTGACGATGCATTTTTATCGGCTTCCATGGCAATTATTATATCCTGTTTTGACATACCGGAAATATTTTCCATTTTTTCAAGTGATATTTCACTATTTTCATTCATTCTGTATTTTTCTCTGATAATTGCAATTTTTCTTGCATCATCCAGTATTTTTCGACTGATATGTACCATTCCATCATCACGTAGAAAGCGCTGTATTTCCCCTATTATCAACGGTACTGCGTATGTAGAAAAGGCAAAGCCCTTACTTTCATCAAATCGCTGCGCTGCCTTTGTCAGCCCAACTGCTCCTATCTGAAATAAATCCTCCCGGTCAACGCCTCTGTTTCTAAAGCGTTTCATAACTAAATAAATCAGGTTTATATTTTCTGTGACAAGTCTGCTGATTTTGTCACTCTTCATAGTACTTTTTTCATCTTTACTGTTGTTCCGTGTCCCGGTTCTGATGTAACTGTGAGCGCGTCCATAAATGCTTCCATGAATGAAAAACCCATGCCTGATCTGTCAAGCTGTGGTTTGGATGTGTATAACGGTTCCATTGCTTTTGCCACATCCTGTATGCCTACTCCGCTATCTGATATTTCTATGTAAAGCTCCCTGCCTATGTAGCTGCAATTCATATGTACCTGTGGACAACTTTTTTCTTCTGCTGCCTGATGATCTGCCTGACCGGATGAAATATTGTCATCCCCCATCTCATAGCCATGGATAATTGCGTTTGTCACCGCCTCTGACACTGCTGTCTTTACGTCCTCCACGTCATCTAGTGTGGGGTTTAATTGTGCCATAAACATGGCTGCTGTCATTCTCGCAAATGCCTCATTCTCTGAAATTGCATCAAAGCTAAGCGATATATGATTTGTTTTTGCTGCGTTCATTATGCTCCCTTTCTGTCTGATTATATTTTAATTTAATTCAGTTTTAAAGCTTATGTACAATAGTGTAAATGCCGGCACATTTCAAAAGCTTGTCCACTCTGTCCGACATATTGCAAACTGACACCGAGCTGTCATTAAAGTACTTAAGCTTCTTTGTTCTTCCTATTATCACTCCAATGCCGGAGCTGTCCATAAATTCTGTCTGTTTCATGTCAAATACTATTTTTCTGACACCACAGCCCTCTATAAATGCATCAAGCTCTGTGATTATCTGCCCGGCACAGTGGTGATCCACCTCCTTTGGCATAAGGTATGTCACCCGGTCTGCTTCCTTGATATAATTTTCTATCATGTCAAACTCTTCCTTTCCTGCTCATATAAAAAAGACACCGGAGATTATCTGGTGTCTTTCGTAATTCTATATTTAATTATTGCCTCGCAGCAGTTGTTTTACTGCTGTTCCTGTGCCAGATAATTCTTTGATGTTCTGGCCTTCTCAGTGCCTGCGTAGTTGTCTACCACATACTGATAATATGGCTTTGCAGATGCTAAGTCACCTGACTTCCTGAACGACTGTGCCAGGTAATATGCAGCTGAACCATCCCTGTATGCCTCATCCATGCCGACAAGCTTCTGGAATGTAGGGATTGCACTCTGATAATCGCCACTGCTGTATGATGAGTATGCCTGACTGTACAGTGCTTCCTTATATGAATCTGCAATTGAACCATTGAGCGTATCATATGTCTGCTTAGCCGAGTCACTCAGGTAGCTTGTGTTGATATTTTCAAGTGCTTCTCCTGCCTTTATTACATCATTGGTTGTATAGTATACATAGGCATTGAGCAAAGCCTCATATGTGGAAATCTGGTCTGATACTCCATCATTTTTCTTCTTCTCGTCCTCAAGCTCCTTCTTTAGCTTTTCTATCTGATCATTAAGTCCACTGATGGTCTGCCCATTTGTGGAAATCGTATCATTGGCCGATAATAGCTGCTTCTTTGCATCTGTTTTCGCCTGGCTTTTTATGCCCGGAACCACAAGGAAGCACGTAACCGCCACTCCGACTACCAGACCGATTATAATATAGAGTATATTTGCCCACATTGAGCTCTCCCTGAATCGCTTTGGCATAATGATTGTTTCGTTTCCACTCTGGTAGGAAATTAAATCATCATTTTTCTTTTTTCTCTCAGATCCTTTTTCCTTGAGACGTCTGTTCACTTCTTTTAAGTATCTGAGGGTAGTGGTATTGTCTGTATCTATCTTGCCCGCATCGCGTAAGGCTTTCTTTGCCTTATCCAGATGCCCCTCCTCCAAATATAAAAGAGCCAAAAGCTGATGTCCCTTTACAAGCTTTGGATTTAAGGATAATACCTTTCGAAGCTGTATAACCGCAAGGTCCTTACTGTCCTGCTTGCAATAAGTTAAAGCCTGATTATATTTTTTAATAGTCTGATTGATTGTTTCGAGCTGATTTCTGTTATTATGAATCTGATCTATATACTTCTTTGCCAGATTATCATCAGGCTGATAGTTTGCACTGATGACCCACTCACTTAAGGCGTCAACCATCTCACCCATCTCATAGTATATGAGACCTAAGAGATTCCTTGCCTGGATATTGTACTTATAAAACTTAAGACTCTGCCTGAGAGAGATAATCGCTCCAGACAGATTTCTCACCTGTGCCTTTTGTAAACCATCATTGTAGTATGAGTTGGATATTCTAATAGCTCTTTTAAAAAGGGAAAGATCAGCCCCACATACAGGGCATTTATCGTTCCAGCCTGCATCTTGTCCGCATTTATAACAAATCATCTTAATTCACCCTGCCTTTTGTCCTGCTCACGTAATAACTGTGCAATGATATCTGTGACATCTGTCAGATCGTGGCTGTAAATCGCAGATTCAGCCTCCTCTATCTCTAGACTTGGCTCATAGTTCTTTATTTCTTCATCAAAATTTATCATAATCCTGCCTCCATAATTACCTGCTAAATAATCCCATCAAAAAAGGGTCACTATATATTATAATAAAGTAACCCCTTTATGCAAGTATATTTCCATTAAGATTTAATAAAAATATCGCAATTTTTTTATTTCATCGACAACATCACGACTGCCTTATCCTTCTCCTTGAACTCAATCTTGTCGAATTCCTCCTTGGTGACGAGCTTTGAGTTGTTAATACACACCTCGACATTTGGATATACATGCTCCAAAACCTGTACTGTCGCGCCTGTCGAGCGCTCCACTATGCCCTTAAGCCGCTCCAGCTCCTCCTTATCTTCGGTAAGCTCTGCTGTTTTCTCAATTTTTGCCCTGACAAGCGCAAGCTTCTTTTCCTCAAGATTCATACCGTCAGCGGCACTGCCCATCATCTGTTCTATCTGCTTTATGCCTGCATTGATATTGTTAAGCAGCATCTGCTTTTGATCAACAAGCTTTTCAAGCTCTGCTATCTTTATCTTAATCTTTTTATGCACGCCCACATGCACCTCAGTCTTGATAAAGGCATCATTACCCAGGTTTTGCACCTCAATGCCTGCACAGCCATATACTTTTCCACCGACTATGCTTGCATGTCCACCATTGAAGATTACCTTATCATTGCTGACCACATTGCAGTTGATTGCAGAATCAGCCTCCACAAAGCCATCTACCTCCACATCAGTATACTCCATGAACTTGGCAAACAGATTGCCCTTTACAATAATCCGGGCCTTTCCCATACCAATCATGCCATTCCTTAGAATCAGGTCATTGCCGGCCTCAAGCACACAGCCCTCGCAAACACCATCTATCGTGATGGACTTTGCAGCCCTTATTCTGGCTCCGGTCTTCACACTGCCATGTATGACCACGTCCCCGACAAAATCTATATTTCCTGTTCCCACATCCACATCACCGTTTATTTCAAGAATAGGAAGAATAATAATTCGATTCTTGTGCCTTTCAATTTTGCCATCGATAGCAGCTGTATATGTAAGTCCATCGACAGATTTGTCAAAGCCACGCCCCACAAGCGGTGGCAGTCCCTTGCCTTTCTTTGCGGCAATTACCCTGCCAAGCACATCAATACCATCCTCACCTGCAACAGGCTCACAATAGTTTGCAATCGTCTGGCCTTTTTTAACCACCTCAACCGAGTGCACACTCCAGTAATCCACTGAGCCATCACTCTTAACCGTTGGGCGGTGGTTCAAGTCACTGTCGAAGTAAAAATCAAAGTATCCATCAGCCCCGTCAACAGCCGGCTTTCCCTTTGCAAAAAGCACTTCCCTGCCCATAAGTCTTTTTTCTACCATATCTGAAATGGTCTCGCAATTGATGCCGTATATCACACCATTGCGGTTTACAGCTTCAAGCACCTCATCCACTGTATAGTGGTATTCTTCTTCAACAGTGGGCAGCATGATAAATGCCTCCATCCTGTCGTTGCTTATTCTGATAACTGGCTCTCTCTTTATACCGGTATCATCCATATTTTTTCCTCACTATATATCGGCCTTTTTGTTCCTGCTAAAGTATAACTATCCTGCTATTTCTTTAATAAATGCATTTATGTATTATTCTCACTTTCACTCATTATATCATCATTTAAATTTTAAGAAAAGCCACTAAATATAAAAAATCCGGGCAATATCATTCATTGATACTATGCCCGGATTTTTCTGCAATCTGAATCTTTTACAGAATTTGAGTAAATTCCGACACTTATTTTATGCAGTTCTATCTTTATGAGATTTCATCAACATCATAATACTTAAAATCCCGGAAGCAGGCACTTCCTCCTGTTTCCTCTGCCGCATAGCAGAACAGACCAAACCGGCAACCAGTAAAATGATCCAGTTTGAAGTACAGCTTATGCACGGTTCCGATGGGTAGCCAGTCTCCCTTATTTACCCGGTAATAGCAGCGTGCTTCATCCTTCATGTTACAGAAATCTGCTTCAAGACGAAAATCCATCTGGTGTGATTCAACAACAGTTCCTTCCGTCATATCCAATATACCATCTTCTTTTTTATCCAGCATAAGGACTTCATATTTTCCATGATGTTTTGTAATGCCAACTGCAGCATAACAGCCCTGCAACGCACACAAACCTGCGACATCGCCCTCTTTCAATGCAGAAGCATCAACAGTAACCTCAGCTGCGCAGGACGGATAACTCATCCTTTGCGTAAGCGTATTTACTGCCTGTGTAAGCTCTGTACAAACTTCCCGTGTTGTAATTGTATAGGTTCCCTGCAATGCATCCAGATGATAGTACCGTGGATCTGGATCATGATTAAACTGCCAGCGCGGAAGCAGCCCATTACAGAAATCATCACTTCCCACTAATGGCTGATAAATATATCCTGGTCTGGTACTGTGAACCTCTATTTCTTCCGGCACATGTCCGTTCTGTCCAAAAACCGGAAAATGATCCTTCCAGGTAACCGGAAGCAGAATAGGAATCCGTCCAACTGCTCCGGAATCCTGAAACAGCATTGCATACCACTTTCCATCCGGCGTATCCACTATTCCTCCCTGTGCCACGCCCTGTCCACAATATCCACGATCATCACAAAGTACATCTCCACCCGTGAATTCTCCTTCCAGAGAATCACTGTAAAAGCATGCTTCCGTCCGCATCCAGCGGTCTCTCAGGGAATGAACCAGAAAAATATAATAATAGCCGTTTATTTTTTGAATATGAGAACCCTCATAGCCTAGCTCCGGGTTCTTATGATCACTGACTAAAAGACGATGTAATCCGTCCTTCTTTGGTGCAGTCAAATCTTCATTCAATTCTGTAATCCAGATTTCATCATTTCCATATACAATATAGTTTCTGCCATCCTCATCAAATAATAAAGAGCCGTCATGATAAAAGCCTTCTATCAGCTGCTTTTTCCATGGACCATCTATTTTTTCCGAAGTATACAAATAAGTCTTACGGGTATCATTTGCCACAAAGCAGATATAAAATCGGCCTTCATGATAGCGCAGGGAAGCTGCCCACATGCCCTGTCCGTAAATATTCTGACCGCTTTTCAGTTGCTGCGCATCCGTATGATCCAACGTCTCATAGACATAAGTCGCATGCTCCCAGTGCACCAGATCAAAAGACTGCAGAATCTCACAGCCCGGCATAAAGTGCATGGTTGTGGATACCATATAATAGGTGTCTTCTACGCGGATCACGTCCGGATCTGGATAATCCAATCTTGTTATAGGATTTACATTCATTGTTTATTCCTTTCTGTTTTATCTCCATATTCTTTCTTTGTTCTATTCTATTCAAGAACCACCGCATTGTGGACGGCCTCCTTTGCATCCTTGCCCCGGGAAAACAGAGTTCACAAAATATAATCTGTATTTAATTATTTAAACTGAGCCAGACGTTCCTCTACCTGAGCCATCATCTGCTCATACTTTGCAAGCTTATCCTTTTCCTCCTGAACCTTTTCAGGCTTTGCATTGTTTAAGAATTTCTCATTTGAGAGCATGCCCCTTGAGCGCGCAAGCTCCTTTGTAAGCTTATCCTTTTCTTTATTGAGTCTTTCCTTTTCCTTCTCGAAATCAACAAGGTCCTCAAGTGGCAGGTATGCAACCGCATCAGGTATCACTACTGATACAGCGTCATCTCCAATACCAGCCTTGCCCTGCTGTACTGCAATCTCGCTGGTAAATGCAAGATTTACATATACCTCCTTGTTGTCCTCGAATACCTTTCTGACTGCCTCATCATCACTTGTGATGAAAAGCTTTGCCTTTCTTGAAGGTGGAACATCCATCTGTGTACGGACATTTCTGATACCCTTCACGAGATCCTTGCAGTGCTCGATTGCGGCTTCTTCTGCCTGGAAATTCCACTCTTCCTTGTACTCAGGCCATTTAGAGAGCATGATAGTCTCCTCGTCTGACTGAAGTGTGCAGAAGATTTCCTCTGTGATAAACGGCATATATGGATGAAGGAGCTTCAGTGCATTTACAAGTACTGTCTTAAGTGTCCAGAGTGCTGCATTTGCTGACTCCGGGTTTTCATCCTTCTTGTAGGTACGAACCTTTGCAATCTCGATATACCAGTCACAGAACTCGTCCCAGATGAAGTCGTATACCTTTTGTACTGCAATTCCAAGCTCGAACTTGTCCATGTTTTCTGTTGCATCCTTTGCAAGTGTATTTACCCTTGAAAGAATCCACTTGTCTGCTGCATGAAGCTCATCAAGCTTTGGTTCTCTAAGCTCTACACCTTCAAGGTTCATCATGATAAATCTTGATGCATTCCATACCTTGTTGGCGAAGTTTCTTGAAGCCTCAACTCTCTCCCAGTAGAAACGCATATCATTTCCCGGTGCATTTCCTGTGATAAGTGTCAGACGAAGCGCATCTGCACCATACTTGTCAATAACCTCAAGAGGATCAATTCCGTTTCCGAGTGATTTACTCATCTTGCGGCCCTGTGAATCTCTTACGAGTCCGTGGAAAAGCACTGTGTGGAATGGTGCCTTGCCCATCTGCTCATAGCCTGAGAAAATCATTCTGATTACCCAGAAGAAAATGATATCGTAGCCTGTTACAAGCACATCGTTTGGATAGAAATAATCCAGATCCTCTGTCTTTTCAGGCCAGCCGAGTGTTGAGAATGGCCAGAGCGCTGATGAGAACCATGTATCAAGTGTATCAGGATCCTGTTCAACATTAGCACTTCCACACTTAGGGCATGTGCATACCTTATCTCTTGAAACAGTCATTTCTCCACAATCCTTGCAATAGTATGCAGGAATTCTGTGTCCCCACCAGAGCTGTCTTGAAATACACCAGTCTCTGATATTGTCTGTCCAGTTATAATATGTCTTATCCATAGAAGCAGGGATAAGTTCAATATCACCATTCTTAACGCCTTCAACAGCAGGCTTGATAAGCTCGTCCATCTTAACGAACCACTGCTGCTTAATCATTGGCTCAACAGTTGTCTTACATCTGTCATGAGTACCAACATTGTGTGTATGGTCTTCAACTCTTACTAAAAGTCCAAGTGCATCAAGGTCAGCTACCATAGCCTTTCTTGCTTCATATCTGTCCATGCCTGCATACTTGCCGCCAAGATTATTAATTGTAGCATCATCATTTAAAATGTTAATCTCTGGTAAATTATGTCTCTTACCAACCTCAAAATCGTTAGGGTCATGTGCTGGAGTAATCTTAACTACACCTGTACCAAATTCCTTATCAACATAAGGGTCTGCAATAATAGGTATTGTTCTGTCTGTAAGTGGAAGTTCAACTTCCTTTCCAACAAGGTCTGTGTATCTTTCATCATCTGGATTAACAGCTAAAGCTGAATCTCCAAGTAATGTCTCTGGTCTTGTTGTTGCAATCTCAACATATCTTCCCGGCTCTCCAACTACAGGATAGTTGATATGCCAGAAATGTCCTGCCTGCTCCTCATGCTCAACCTCTGCATCTGATATAGAAGTATTACATACCGGACACCAGTTAACAATTCTTGAGCCCTTGTATATAAGTCCTTTCTCATAGAGCTTGATAAATACTTCCTGAACAGCCTTAGAACAGCCTTCATCCATAGTGAATCTCTCTCTGTCCCAGTCACATGATGAACCAATCTTCTTTAACTGGCTTGTGATAGTTCCACCATATTCCTTCTTCCATTCCCATGTTCTCTTTAAGAAGCCCTCTCTTCCAAGCTCATGCTTGTCAATTCCTTCTTCCTTAAGAGCATTAGTAACCTTAACCTCAGTTGAGATTGAAGCATGGTCAGTTCCAGGAATCCAGAGAGCTTCATAGCCCTGCATTCTCTTGAATCTGATGATAATATCCTGCATAGTGTTATCAAGCGCATGACCCATATGCAACTTACCTGTAATATTAGGTGGTGGCATAACAATAGTAAATGGTTTCTTATCTCTGTTTACTTCTGCATGAAAATACTTCTTTTCAAGCCACTTGTGATATAATCTGTCTTCGATTTCAGACGGATTATAATTCTTTTCCAATTCCTTGCTCATTATTAATCTCCTTTTTAATATTGCATTCCGGGTTCTTTCCCAATTATGCGCTCGCAGCTCATATGCCAGAATTTCATTCTGGCATTGTCGCGGCGCTCCTCGAGAACCAATACAAAGTTCTCAGTTCGTGCAAGCACGACTGCGAACTTTCCATGACTTCTCTCATCGCTGCTCGCGCAAAAAAGCCCTTTGCAGGGCATATACTCTGCAAAGGGCGTAAATAAACTTATTAACGCGGTACCACCTTTGTTTAATTATCTTGTGATAATCCTCATTACTCCTTAACGCGGAATACGTCACAGCCTACTTAAATCAACAGTTCAGCCATGCGGCTCCAAAGCTACCTTCCATATCATTATTACCTGAACCATCTTCCAGCCAGTGAATGATTCTCTCTGTCGGATAAGGATATGTACTTCTCTTTTTCAATGCCTTTAAATATAAAATTCTTTTCTATCATAATATCTGACAGAAAAAAATGCAAGCATTTTATTCAGGAACTTCAATCTGCTTAATATTAAACTCATTGCCCTGAATAAGATATGTGTGCTTACTGCCACAGTTCGGACAGACTTTGGCGTATTTCACAGTCTCATAAGTTTCCCCGCAGTCCTCACAGTAAGTTATACCCGGAATTATCTCGACTTCCATCTCACAGTCCTTTACAAGTTCTTCTTTCTTGCAAGCCCACTTCCAGCAGTCTGTAAGATATTCTTCTACAACTCCTGATACTTCACCAAGCTCAATTGTAACTTTAGATATGCTTGAAACATCATTATCTGAAGCTACTGCTTTGAGGTCATCTATTATGTGAAATACTACGCCCAATTCATGCATACATTTTAGTCCTTTTTCTTTTTGAATTTAATCTTGATTGCCTGCTTTGCACCATATGGAAGAATGTACTTAAGCTTATCCTCACTTCTTCTCATTGTAGAACACTCTGGCAAGTCTCTCTGAAGATGTATAGCATCAAACTCACACTTTGTTGTACAGATACCACAGCCTACGCACTGGTTCTCATCAACGATTGTTGCACCACAACCCAAGCATCTTGCAGTTTCTTTCTTAACCTGTTCCTCTGTGAATACACCTGCATCACTTCTGAATGACAGCTTATCAACTCCTGACTTCTTAGCTGGGCGCTGACGGCCTGTATTGTCATACTTCTCAACGCTGTAATCATCCTTATCAAGTTCAACATAATAGTTAGGATCCCTGCCTATTGTAAGTGAGCTGTGTGGCTGTACATATCTGTGAATAGATATAGCCCCCTGCTTACCTGCCGCAATAGCATCAATAGCGAATTTAGGACCTGTATATACATCACCACCGACAAAGATATCCGGCTCTGCTGTCTGATATGTAACCTTGTCAGCAACAGGATAATTACCATGCCAGAATTCAACCTTAGTACCCTCAAGAAGGCTGCCCCATTCAATTGCCTGTCCGACAGACATTATCACATTGCTGCATTCTATTGTCATAGTCTCATTCTCATCGTACTGTGGATTGAATCTTCCATCTGCATCCTTAACAGAAGTACATTTCTTAAATACGATGCCTGTAACCTTGCCATCTTCTGTAAGGATTTCTTTAGGTCCCCAGCCACCAATAATATTGATACCTTCTGATTCAGCAGTCTCAATCTCTTCTGGAAGTGCTGGCATAATGTCTCTTGTCTCAAGAGATACCTGTGAAACCTTATGTGAACCACAACGTATTGATGTTCTGGATACATCAATGGCAACATTACCACCGCCAATGACTACTGTGTCACCTGTAAGCTTATAGCTTTCATCATCAGTTGTTATATGGAGAAGCTCAACGCCAGTCATAACTCCCTTAGCATCTTCTCCGGCAACGCCAGTCTTTCTACCGCCCTGACATCCAACTGCAACATAAAATGCTTTATAGCCCTGTTCGCGAAGCTGTGCGATTGTGATATCCTTACCTACTTCAACACCACATTTTATCTCAACACCCATAGCCCGTAATACATCTATCTCTGCCTGTACGATATTCTTCTCCATAACGAATGAAGGAATACCATATACAACCATACCGCCAGGTTCTTTATTCTTCTCGAATACAGTCACATTAGTATAGCCTTTCTCTGCAAGGTAATATGCACATGAAATACCAGCCGGACCTGCTCCTATAATCGCAACCTTCTCGTCAAAATATCCCTTAGTTGCAGGAACAACCTTTTCTGGAACATATCTTGTCTCTGCATTGATATCTAACATTGCTATATATTTCTTAACTTCATCAATAGCAATTGACTCATCAATAGTTCCCCTTGTACATGCGTCTTCACAACGCCTGTTACAGACATAACCACATATTGCAGGAAGTGGATTGTTCTTCTTGATAAGAGCGAGTGCATCCTGATATCTTCCCTGTGCAGCCATCTTGACATAGCCCTGTACAGGAAGATGTGCCGGACAGGCGGTCTTACAAGGTGCTGTACCTGTATCATAACAGTTAATCTTTGCATTATCCCTATAATCAGGATCCCATTTTT
>OHSO01001144.1_pt1 | contig 12253 bp, 9 predicted proteins | sample 1578651 | NCBI WGS metagenome assembly OHSO01 (sample SAMEA3879524, study PRJEB24766) | human gut metagenome | biome: human-associated habitat; feature: feces | place: USA | collected 1985/1987 | reverse complement strand
CACTCAGGTTATCCGCTATTGTGGCAACTGCATTATATCCGCAATAGTCCTTTACATTGATGTCCGCCCCATTATCCACTAGCAGTCTGAGACGCTCAGGCTCTCCATTATATACAGCATACAGAAGCGGTGTATATCCGCAATTGTCACTTGTCATATAATAATCTGACAAGTCATTCATTCTGTGTAAATCACTGTCTTTTGGATGTTCGTATGCCCTGTACTCCAAATCAGCTCCATAATCAATAAGCAGCTGCATCATGCGGAGTACTTCTTCCTCATCGCCTGCGGAATCAGTTCCCGAAGTAAAGCCATTTTCTGCAAGTACACATAAAAGTGTCTCTTCCCCATTCCCGGCATGTCTGTTGCTGTATCTTGTACAGTCCGGCGTTACTCCTCTCTTCAAAATGCGCTCTGCAGCCTCATAGTTGCCGTTCATCACATTATATCCGAGATTCATATTCTTATCAGCAAACGAGCTTATTCCGGCACCGATAAATGAATATACAACAAGCGAAACCGCCGCAATAAGCGGAATCATGCACACAAGTCCTATCGACCTTAACACTATATATGTACGTTTTACAGGTATTCCCTGTGACGTCTTTTTCTTGTAGCTACTATGCTTAAAAGCACTTATGACAAGCAGGATTGCTCCCACAAATGTGCAGAATCCGATAAATGCTATTATTACAATTATCAAGACAAAAAACATGCTTACAAATGCCATTATAATACCGCCCTTATCTTATCTATTAAGTCTCTGTCCGCCACTATAACTGATAGTCAACATTAGCTCCCCGCAGCTTTATTCCGTCTGACTGCTTAAGATCCTGCTGATATGGATTAGACTCATTATAATACTTAATCTGTGTATTCGTAACTCCGCCTGATATGTATGAACGTCCGCATTCCGGGCATATCGCTGTCTTAAGACGCACAGACGCCGACAACACCTGTCCGTTATTCTGTGCTGCCTTCTTAAACGCATTTGCAACATGCTGTCCTTCATGCGCCGCAACTGCTGCTTTGGCTCTCTCTGGCGATATGTGTGCCGCACTTTTAAAAGATACATTGGCTTCGTCAGAACCATCTACGTATTTACGGTTTTTACACGTCTGGCATTCTTCCTGTGGCTTTTTGCCATCAGGTGTTTCCCTTCCTGCATAATCGGAATAGTCATTATATCCGCTATAATCATTATAACCGTTATATTGGCTGTCTGTTGTTATGCTTCCTGTATACATAAGCTAAACCTCCTCTCATTCATCGCCATTCTTCTCCCCTTCCATCTTCCTGCTCCACTTATTATAAATCATGCTTATCACAAAGCACAAAAGACCGCTGACAAGGAAACTTCCTGCCCTGACGATTCCGTTCTCATATGAGATGTCGAATACAAGAAGTTTTACGATTGCAAACATTGTCAGGAACATTCCGTACATGCGCAGGTATCTGTATCTGAATACAAAGCCTGACGCAATAAGGATTATCGAAAGCACCAGCCATCCTATGCTGACATATGGGCCGGTAACTTCATATGCGTGAAGTGCCGCATATACAAATACGCTCAGCTTAAGACCGGTATAGATGCCCGCCCATGTCTTAGTGCCGCATTTTTCGTATAAAACATTTATCCCTGTTGTAAATGTTCCTGCTGCCACAACAAGAATTATCAGCTTAATCCACCATGAATAACTACCTTCAAGATATGACATTCCCTGAAGCATCAGCAATACATTGAATCCTCCCGTAAACAGCAGGGCCGGCTTTTCAGACCTGCTGCGGTCAAGCAGGTGGACTGCTGCGCAGTTTATTACCGCAAGTACTATATATATCCAGGTATTGCGCATAATCCGTGGGATGCTTTGGATTATAAGTACGTCATCCGTAATTGCCCGGATTGTGACAATAATTACTGCATATAATGCACATTTGAATAACGGATGATACATTTCCTTGCGGTATGCCATCAATGCGCATGCCATTGCCGCTCCGAGTATACATATTATTATTCTGATTGTTATGTACTCACAGCCTGATACTGCAAATACAGCCATTGTTGCATACGCAAGCCATAGTGTCGTTCTGTCCTTACAGTAATAAGCTGCCGCAAGCATCGGGAATATATAAATGCCTATTCCGACCATATCATAAAGCGCGTCAAATTCCGTTGTTTTATTAAGAAGCATCAGATACAGAATTACAGACATAATTATATGGATTATATTATAATTCTTAGCTGACACTCCGGCTGCCGCATCAGATGTACCGGCATTACCAGGGCATGCATTGCAAAGCTTTGTTCTGTATAGTTCGGCAGCATATGCGGTTCCTGTAATAATGACATTTACCGCAAATGTTATAAAGCCGGCTGCCGCATTCATACCGGAATTAATACCGTCACCAAGTGATGCGGTCACATAACATGCAGACAAAGACAGTCCGACATATATAATACCTGCCTCATCCGACAAAGCTGTACCTTGCCGGGATGCCCATATATATCTGAACAGGATTCCGAACATATACATCCATGTCACCGCCATAATTACATACAATCCCGTCTGCGTACAATGCTCTGCTCCGACTGCGGATACCGCAAATATTCCTATATAATCCATAATTGCCAACGGAGCATTCTTTGCAGCGCCTCTCTCCGGGCGTACAATAAGATAGAACAATGACACTGCCACAAAAAATACGAATACCGATACATACTGTCCCATCCATGCACCGTCAATAATCCGGGTACCGTCAAGCGCATACGCTCCGAATACGGCAGCGATTGTAACACCCGCCTGACCTACGACTCTGAATGCGTATGACTTTTTCTGAAAGAAACCGAACACTGCCACCGCCCATATCGTAATCAGAATGTACAGAACTATTCTGTCAATCATACCAAAATATATATGCGCAACAAACAGCGACAGGAATATCGCTCCCATTCCGCATCCGGCAACTGACATTGTAAATATATTGGTTCTGCGCTTCATAAGCACAATTCCTGCAGCAAGTATTGCAAAACTTAATGCAAATATACATGTTACCTTGATCATGTCTGTGAGCGATGAATACACCAGCGTTACAAACAGCACCATGCTTATAAATATAAGCACAGATGCAATAATTCCCATTGAATTGCCAAGCCTGTTCTCTATACTGTTCTGCCTCATCCTGTCCGCAATTGTGGTTTTACGGCCAACAGGCGGCAGCCCATATGCTTCCGGATTAATCTGCGGTTGATGCGGCGGCATCTGCTGCTGTTGCGGCATCTGTTGTGCCTGTGGCTGTGATACATGCTGCATCTGCCACTGAACCATCGGCGGTGCCTGCGGCTGTGGTGCCGTATTCATCTGCTTAAGCAGTGCTATCTCCTTTTGCTGTGCATCTACTATATTCTCAAGGCGCGCAAGCTCCTGTTCAAGCCTGTCTATTCTTCCACCCGAATCCAAGAAACCTCTCACGGACCTGGTTATTGACTTTGTACTTCCGTGTAACATCATCGTGTCATTTATGATTGACATGAACCGTGAGGTGCTTGTATCCTGTTTTGCTGTTCTGTGTGCATCAATTGTAATACAGATATTCAGTGCATTTGCCGGCAGATATTTTTATCCTGTAAAAGACAAAGACACTCTCGCAGTCCTCAGGTACGGCACAATATGCTCTAATGCAGGATTTATCGGCAATCCTGTAATTCAGGGACTTTATGGTGCACAGGGTCTTCTGTATGCATCAATATATCTTATTCCGCAGCGAATCATAATGTGGTCAGCCGGAGTATCCTGCTTCACAACAGCCAAAGGAAAAGATGTAATAAAAAAGGTCATCACGCATCCATGTATAATTGCAGTGTTTGTCGGATTTGTACTTATGCTGGTTCCGTTTGACCTGCCATCAGGCATTGTAAAGACACTTCAGACTGCAAGCAGCTGCACAACAGGCCTGTCAATGATTGTAATAGGACATATTCTTGCCGGTATCGACATCAGAACAATCGTAAGCAGGCTTAATATCTACTATTGTTTTATCAGGCTTATCGTATTCCCGCTTCTTGTACTCGCAGGATGCAGGCTGCTGGCACTCGACACACTTGTAACCTCAGTATGTGTAGTCCTCTCAGGGATGCCTGCCGGGGCAACTACAGCTATACTCGCCGCCAAATATGACGGTAATGAACAGTTTGCCGTCAAAATTGTATTTTTATCCACGATACTGTCCCTTTTTACAATTCCGTTATTGTGTATCATAATGCAATATTTCTTGTAATCAGCACTTTAATGTGGTAAAATGTTCCTTGCTTTTTATTAAAATTTATACATTTATATTGAAGAAATTCTAAGAAAGAGGTTTAACATGACAGTTGCACAAATCATTATTCTCTGCACGATGGTCCTATACCTTGGTTTCATGCTTGTTGTAGGATTTATCTGTTCCAAAAAGAATAACACATCAGATGATTTCTATCTTGGTGGCCGTAAGCTTGGCCCGTTCGTAACGGCAATGAGCGCCGAAGCATCAGACATGAGTTCCTGGCTTCTTATGGGACTTCCGGGTCTTGCATATCTTACAGGTGTCGCAGATGCGGGATGGACAGCTATAGGTCTTGCTTTTGGTACATATCTTAACTGGCTTTTTGTTGCCAAGAAGCTCAGAAGATATTCACACATTGCAGGTAATGCAATAACCGTACCTGATTATTTTAAGAAGCGTTATCATGATAACAGTAATCTGCTTCTTCTGTTCTCAGCCATATTTATTATCGTATTTTTCATTCCGTATACAGCTTCGGGATTTGCAGCCTGCGGCAAGCTTTTTGCAAGTCTTCTCGGAGTTGATTACACAGCCGCAATGGTTATTTCTGCCGCAGTAATCGTACTTTATACTGCTACCGGCGGATTCCTTGCCGCATCAACAACCGACTTTATACAGTCAATAATAATGTCAATCGCGCTTATTATCGTATTTATATTCGGAATAAATGTTGCAGGCGGTGTTGATAAGGTTGTTGCCAATGCCCAGTCACTTACAGGTTATCTCAGCTTCGTTCATACATATAATCCTGAGACAGGCGCTTCATCTCCATACGGATTTCTTAATATTGCAACAATGTTTGCCTGGGGTCTCGGATATTTTGGCATGCCTCATATCCTTCTCCGCTTTATGGCTATTGAGGATGCCAGGAAGCTTACTATATCAAGACGTGTTGCCACTATCTGGGTTGTAATATCACTTGCTGCTGCCGTATGCATCGGTATTATCGGACTTGCAGTATCCGAAGCAGGTGCGCTTCCAATCCTTAAGGATTCAGAGACACTTATTGTCAATATTGCTTCACTTATGAGCTCACACGGAATACTCTTTGCAATTATAGCCGGAGTAATTCTTTCAGGTATACTGGCATCTACGATGTCAACAGCAGATTCCCAGCTTCTCGCTGCGTCATCTGCTGTGTCCAAGGATATCCTGGGTTCTGTTTTCAATGTAAAGTTAAGCGGAAAGGCTACACTTCTTGCCGCAAGATTAGCACTTATCGGAGTAGCACTTGTTGCAGTATTTCTTGCAAGAGATCCTTCAAGTTCCGTATTCGGTATAGTGTCGTTTGCATGGGCAGGCTTTGGTGCAGCATTCGGTCCTGTAATACTTCTTTCACTCTATTGGAAGCGTTCTAACAGATGGGGCGCACTTGCAGGAATGATATCAGGTGCCGCAATGGTATTTATATGGAAATATCTCGTACGTCCGCTGGGTGGTCTCTGGGATGTATATGAACTTCTTCCCGCATTCATAATTGCTCTTATAATGATAGTTGTTGTGAGTCTTCTTACAAAAGCGCCTGAACAGGCGATACTTGATGAATTCGACGCGGCAATGAAAGCTGAATAGTACAAAAATCAAATATTTTAATTAATTCCCGGATCATTAACGGTCCGGGAATTTTTTTATGCTGTCAAGAGCGTTTTTCGCATTCGCCATAATCGCTATAATCCATATATTTCCACTGTAATTTACTTATTTCAGATGATACTATAATTGCCAAAGCACAAACTAAGAATGCCCTGAAAAACGGGCAGGAATGGAGGTCAGCATTGAAAAAAGAAACATCACTTTTACAGGCGGTAATCGTCCTTGGAGGATTCCTCGCCATGGCATTTGCCTGTAACCAATTCGGAATAGAGATTCACCTTGCAATATTCGCCGCATGGTTTCTTGCCATGGCTTTAGGTAAATTTAACGGTCATTCTTACAGTGATATGGAAAAGTCAATAACCGGAGGCATCTATGACGGAATGAGCGCAATACTTATTCTTCTTGCCGTAGGCGCACTTGTCGGGACATGGATTTCAGGAGGTATTGTTCCGAGCCTTATTTACTACGGACTTAACGTAATTCATCCGGCTGTATTTCTTCCGGCGGCGCTTATACTGTGCGGTATAACTTCGCTTGCCACCGGAACGTCATGGGGTACTGTCGGTACTGCCGGAATTGCTATGATGGGTATAGGCTCGGCAATGGGTGTCCCTGCTCCCGTTACTGCAGGTGCCGTCCTTTCAGGCGCATACTTTGGTGATAAGCTCTCCCCGCTTTCGGACAGCTGCGTTCTTTCCGCTGCTATGGCAGATATTGACGTAATAGACCATGTCCGTGGTATAATGCCTGTATCTCTCACAGCATTTGCGATAACCGGAATTACTTTCACCATATTCGGATTATCGATTGGAGAAAGCAGTGCAGACCTTACGCAGGTAGAATATGTCATGAATGCACTGGCTGAGAATTTTAACATAAGCCTTTTTGCATTCATCCCGATGATAATTGTAATAATTCTGCTTATTCTGCGGCTTCCTTCACTTCCTGTAATAACATTCGGCTCAGTACTTGGGATTATATGGGGAATTGCTTTTCAGGGGCTTCATCCGGTAACGGCAATATCCACTGCATGGACACAGCTCGAGATGAATACAGGCGTTAATTTTATAGATTCGCTTCTTGGACGCGGAGGCATGGAGAGCATGCTCTGGTCGGCTGCCATAATAATTCTCGGTCTTGGATTCGGCGGACTTCTCGACCGGATTGGAATTATAAAGGCTATTGCCGACAGGCTGTACGGCTTTATTAACAATGGCGGGACGCTTACTGTATTTACAATAATAGTCGGCTTCCTTGGATGCCTTCTCGGAAGTGCAATGTATGTCTCACTTGTACTTACACCTAAGATTATGGCAGCCAGATATGACGGGATGGGCTACAGCCGCCGCGTTCTGTCACGTAATGCAGAGATAGGCGGTACCCTTACTGCCGGCATGATTCCATGGAGTGATAACGGCATCTATATGTCTGCGATTCTCGGAGTCGCCGCATTTGAATATCTGCCATATATGTGGTTATCATTTACATGTATAATAATAGCTGTTATATTTGGCTTTACAGGATGGTTTATGTGGGACAATTCCAATGATGTCCGCATGAGCAGCAAAAATTCACCTAATGCAGAAATGGAGATATAATGAAAAAAATACTTTTAATCGCCACCGGCGGTACAATAGCTTCATCAGAATCAGAAGGCGGGCTGACACCTTCAATCGACGTAAAACGCCTGCTTGCATATATACCCGATATCAAATCAGTCTGTCAGCTTGACGGTATATCTGTCATGAATGTTGACAGTACCAATATGAATCCGTCACTTATGGCAGCAATAGCGCAGGCTGTTGCCGATAATTATGAATCATATGACGGTTTTGTTGTGGCACACGGTACCGATACAATGGCTTACAGCGCCGCTGCCATGACATATATGCTTAAAAATCTCGCAAAGCCCGTTGTATTTACCGGCTCACAGATACCTATCGAGGCGCTCTATACTGATGCCAAGAAAAATCTGTCCGATGCGATACGTTTTGCCTGTGAAGGAATTAACGGGGTATATGTGACATTCGACGGAATGGTTATTAACGGCGCACATGCGATGAAGATTAAGACCAGAAGCTCGGATGCATTTGAAACCGTCAACTTTCCGGTAATAGCAGAGATTAAGCTTGGAAAGATAACCTACAATCAGGTGCTTGACTATTCCGGTCATCTGCAGCAGTTAAGCCGCCCAGTATCAGGTGAATTTGCAATTGATACACGCCTCTGCCCGGACATTCTTATTCTTAAGATATTTCCCGGAATCAGACCTGATATATTTGATTTTATTAAAAATACTTATCGCGGTGTTATTATCGAAAGCTTCGGAATCGGCGGAATCCCGAATGAGCATAATGATATAGTTGCAAAAATACATGAGCTTATTGATGCAGGAGTTGCGGTAGTAATAACCACACAGTGCATATATGAAGGAATTGATCTGAGCATATATGAAGTCGGGCAGAATCTTGCAAAGCAGAATGTTATTATAGGTGCCGACATGACAACAGAGGCCCTCACTATGAAGCTTATGTGGGCACTTGCCCATTACGACAGTATTGAAGCTATTAAGGAGTATATGGAAGCTCCGTTATTCTCAGACCGCAGCTACTGATAATTTTTATTGTAAAAATAAAATATCCCTCTTCAGGGCACAAAATAAGCCATCGTGTAAAAGCGGTGGCTTCATTGTGTCCTGTCAAGGGACAATCTAAAATAAACCTTCTCGACAGGTATAGTAACATTTTTAATTGGATATGTCAAATATGCATTACCATTGATACAATAGGAAATGTCACTACCGATAAGAGTGTTGTCATTGCCACAGTCTCGGATGACAGTGCATAATCTCCGCCGTATTCCTGCGCAAGCATTGCTGTCATGCTTCCTACAGGTACTCCCAGCATAACCATCGTAACACCTATGATTGACGGATTGTCTGTAACCAGAGATACAAGAAATGTTCCCAGAACCGGTATAACAAGCAGCCTTAATGCAGAAAACACCCATGTTCTCACATTCAGGAATACCTTTTTGAAATTCATTGTTGCAAATGACGCACCGATAACCATCATACTCAGCGGAGCTGTTGTGCTACTCAGCATTGATACCGTTGTATTGACCCATGCAGGAAACTTTATTCCGAGCGCATACACAACAACTGCGATTATACAGAAGATAACTCCTATGTTGAATATCTGCTTAATGCTTTCTCTGCCGGACTTTTTAACAGCACCGCTGCCTTCACCGCTGCTTTTGCACATTTCCCATACACCATATGTGTATATCAGTATGTTGTACGGAAGCAGGAACAGCGAAGCATACAGAAGCGCTCCGCCTCCATATAGTGAAGATATTATCGGGAATCCCATAAATCCGACATTGCCGAATATAGTCATGACACGGTATGTACCCCTGTCCTTTGCCGGAGCCTTTATAATTGCGGGAACAAGTGATGCGACAGCAATAAGGAATACATACATTCCTATCGCAACGAACATAGTCTCAACAAGCTCTGCTCCCGTAACTGTGGCATTTCCGGTAACACTTGAAAGTATGAGGGCAGGATTGGATATGTTTACAACAATTGCCGACAGCTTCTTGGAAGTCTCATCTGTAATTATATTTTTCTTATAAGCTATAAAGCCAATCATCATTATGATGAAAAGCACAAGCATCTGTTGTAAAGCAACCATTATCCATACCTCCGAATCTATTCTGTCAGCTCCTTCAGGCACTCGTCAATGATATTAATCGCAATATCAATCTCCTTCTCTGTTACGATTGTAGGAGCGATGAATCTTACGATATTGTGGTTAGTACCGCATCCAAGCAGAAGCAGTCCCTTCTCAAGTGCCTTGGTACGGATTGCTGTTGTGATATCTGCATCGGGAGTCTTATCCGGATGAACCATCTCCATTGCAAGCATGAGTCCAAGTCCTCTTACGTCACCGATAACCGAAGGATACTTCTTCTGAAGTGCGAACAGCTTTTCCTTAAAATAATCTCCCATTTTAGCTGCATTGTCAAGCATTCCGCCGTCAGTGAGCTCATCAAGCACTGCATTGGCAGCCGCACACGCAACCGGATTGCCGCCAAATGTACCGCCGTGTGCTCCTGCAGGCCACTGCTCCATAATCTCCTTCTTACCGATAACCGCACTAAGCGGAAATCCGTTAGCAATACCCTTGGCAGATGTAAGAATATCAGGCTTTACGCCAAAATGCTCATATGCAAACAGCTTGCCGGTTCTTCCCATACCTGACTGGACCTCATCAAATATAAGAAGTATGCCATATTTATCACAAATCTCTCTTACATACTGAACAAATTCCTTATCAGGGACAATATAGCCGCCCTCGCCCTGCACAGGCTCCATCATGATTGCTGCCACCATTGAAGGATCAATAAGCGTATGGAAAATATTTTCAAACTGCTCAAAATACTCCTTAGGGCATTTGCCATCCTTCATCTCATAAGGTGTTCTGTAAAGATATGGATACTCTGCAAAATATACACTTGGCAGAAGGCCCTCATAATTCTTTCTGTAAGCTGAGCTTGATGACGTAAGTGATGTTGTTGCAAGTGTGCGTCCGTGGAAAGAACCCCTGAATGCAATTATGCCCGGTCTCTTTGTTACATACTTGGCAAGCTTTATTGCTCCTTCATTGGCCTCAGCACCGCTGTTGCTGAAATATACCATCGTGTCTCCGCCCGTAAGCTCAACCAGTCTCTCAGCAAGCCTTACGTATGATTCATAGTAGACAACATTGTGTCCGCCATGGATAAGCTCCTTCATCTGCTTCTCGGCTGCCTCAACTACCTTCGGATGGTTGTGTCCGAGATTACATACTGCAACGCCGCTTGCAAAGTCAAGAATCTTACGTCCGTCCTCTGACCACAGATAACAGCCCTCTCCCTTCGTTACTCCCATTGTTGTTGCTCTTTTTACTACAGGCGGCATGACCTTCATACATCTCTCATATAATGATTCCATATTACAATCCTCCATTCCTGCGCTTTTGCGCATATCAAGTTTGTTCGTCTTTTTCAGTGCATTTTCTTTTTATCTGTGAAACCATATCTGCTAAAACGCTATGCTGCTGCCGGCAGCATGCAGCGAAAGCGTGTTTTAGTTAGCGGATACTGCTCCACAGTCCCTTTATTACTTCCGCATCAATCTTATGCGGTGTATTTGCCATGCTTCCTTTCTGAATCTGGGTAAGCTTTGTGTAGAGTTCTATCTCTTCTTCTGTAAGCTTCGGTGGCTGTCCAAGCATTTCCGCAAGGATATCGGCAAATTCATCAATGCTTTCACATCCAAGCAGGCTTAATGCATTGTCTATCTTGTCCTTTGCCACATCATAGTTAAGCTTCATATACTCTCTCATAATCAGGCCGTTGGCCGCACCATGCGGAATTCCCTTAAAATATGTATAGCAGTAGCCCATTCCATGCGCAATCGTTACGCCTGTCTGCGATATTATGATTCCTCCGAGAAGCGATACCAGCATGAGATTCTCTCTGTCAGCCTCATCAAGCTCGAACTTGGCAAGCTTTCTCATGCTCTTTCCGAATGCCTTTATTGCAGTCGTTGCAAAGCTGTCGCTGATAACGGTGCTTCTGTTGGCAAGATAGCCTTCAAAAGCATGTGCGGCTGTGCTTATTGTAGAACCCTTTCCGAGTGAATATGTATACTTTGCATCAACAAATGCATACACCGGATATGTGTCCTTTGTCCCGAAGCTTACCTTCGTCTGCATATCCTTTCTTAAGAGCACACTGTATGGTGTTGCCTCACTTCCGGTACCTGCCGTTGTAGGTACTCCGACAATCGGAAGTGCCTTTGTAAATGCATTTTTAAAAAGGTCGGTCACTGCCATATCCGCATTAGCAGCAAGAACTGCAATTGCCTTGGAAGCATCTATCGGTGAACCTCCGCCGATTCCGATAACAAAATCAATCTTTTCTGCCCTTGCAATATCAGCAGCCTTAGCAACAGTCTCAACAGAAGGATTATTCTCAATCTCATCAAAAATTACATACTCCTTTTTCTCCGCCTCAAGCACTGCTGTGACATCATCAAGTGCGCCGCTTGCCTTAGCTGAATGCTTTCCTGTGACAATCATTGCCTTGCTTCCAACTGCTGCAAGCACTCCGGCATTCTTAGCTATACAATCTTTTCCAAAATATATTTTTGTTGGTATTCCAAATGAAAATTCCATCTACAACTCCTTCCTTCTTTAATGAATTTTATTTGATTAACAGGAGCTCTTAACTCTTAGGTATAATATGCTACATTTTGTTTAGAAAATATTGTAAATTTATATACTTGATA
>OHSO01001136.1_pt1 | contig 12328 bp, 10 predicted proteins | sample 1578651 | NCBI WGS metagenome assembly OHSO01 (sample SAMEA3879524, study PRJEB24766) | human gut metagenome | biome: human-associated habitat; feature: feces | place: USA | collected 1985/1987 | reverse complement strand
TCTGATAAAATATATATATAATTTATTTAGAAGAGATATATTGTTACACAACGAAGATTATGTACATGAGGACTGCTGCGTATGCGGCGGTCCTTTTGTAATGTCTAAATGCATTGCAAAATCCGTTTCGGTTATTTATAATAGAGATACCGCATTTTTGCGTGGGAAAGGATTAATGTTTTATGAATGATGGTTTTGATTTATCTATGATTGACATGTCACAGACGGTGCCGGACAGCACGGCATCCCTTATAAGTGCAGGAGGCATGGTTATACTGTCGGTATTCCTTGTGCTGCTTTTTGTAATTTTCATACGTTACAAAGCTAAGATAATGCCGCTCATAGCAGGTGTTCTGGGATATGTGATATTTATATTTATGGGAAGTAATTTTGTCATAAGTATACTTCCGGACTTCGCAAGGCCTGACGGAATGACAGGAGGCATGGAGATATGTATGACATCACTTGTCATGACACTGTTCTACACGATTGCGAGAATATGTGTTGCTAACATAATTAAGGACAGATATAAGGGACCGGGAGATGTATTTATCGCCGGACTGGGGCTTGGTGTAGGTGATGGCGCAGTGTATGGAATAACAACGATTATGACTATGAGTGTGCTTGCATCGTCAATTAACCATGCGGGACTTGAGGAGCTCCTTCTTAATACGGGGCTGTCAGCAGATGCGGCCGTAGATCTGTATGTTTCTACAATATCACCGCTGATTCATGTACCTCCTGTTGTATGGCTGCTTATGGGAATCAGTCTCAGTATGGATATGATTATGAATATAGGCCTTATGATGATATGCAGCGGTGTTGCGGACGGAAAGCTTGATGGCAGATGGTATGCAATTACAGCGGTTATTAATTTTGTAATGCTTATTCCGTTTACATTTAATTCAACTAATTACACAACGACTGCGCAGGCTGTTGTACCATTTGTAATTAAAGCAGCCATGTTTGCTGCATTTGCATATATGGTGTTAAGAATTGATAAGGAAAAGCTTGGTTCAATGCTCAGTAAGGATCTTAAGGGTTACACATATGAGAGGATGCCAAGATTCGGTAATCTGAGGAAGAAGTAATGAGGGATATGGGACACAATAATCAGAAAAAGGTTGCTGCAATCAATGACCTGTCGGGATTTGGAAGGTGTTCAACTACGGTGCTGCTTCCGATAATTTCATATATGGGAGTCCAGTGCTGTCCTGTTATTACATCCATATTTTCCAATCATTCAGGATATGACAGTTATTTTTTTGATGACTGCACTGATAAGATGCAGCCGTATATTGATGAGTGGAGGAAGCTCGGTCTTGAGTTTGAAGGAATCTATACCGGATTTCTGGGGTCACACAGACAGATTGATATTGTAAGACGTTTTATAGATGATTTCAGGACGGAGAGAACAACAGTAATAGTCGACCCTGTTATGGGGGACGGAGGCAGTGCATATTCAACATATACAGAAGATATGTGCAGGGATATGAGGCGGCTTGTCAGCAAGGCGGATATTGTGACACCTAATGTTACGGAAGCGTGTATGCTTACGGGAACCGAATACAGGGAGAAGTATACGGACGCGCAGCTTCACGAACTGGCAGGAATGATAGCACAGCTTGGTCCGAAGAAGATAGTTATAACAGGAATCCGGCAGGGAAGCAGTTATATTTCCAATTATGTATATGAGGAGAATGCTGACGGCAGTGTTAATGCAAGGCGGCTTCGTTCTAAGCTTGTAGGTACTACAAGATGCGGAACGGGTGATATATTTGCATCAATAATATGTGCCGACGCTGTCAACGGGGTACCTCTTGAAAAGTCAGTAAGAAAGGCATCTGCATTTATAAAGGAATGCATACTTAAGTCAATGGAATATGATATTCCTGAGACGGACGGAGTGTGCTTTGAGGAAGTCCTCTACAGACTGAAAAGATAGGAGCAGTAATGAAAAATCATAAGACTAATGCCATGAGGCAGTTGGATGCAGCAGGGATTGAGTATGATGTTAAGGAGTATGAGGTGGATGAGAACGACCTTTCGGGGGTGCATGTTGCAGCACAGCTTGGGCAGCCGCCTGAGCAGGTATTTAAGACGCTTGTCCTGCATGGTGACAAGATAGGATATTTTGTGTGCTGCCTGCCTGTGGATCAGGAACTTGACCTCAAAAAGGTTGCCAGGGCATCAGGCAATAAGCATGCGGAGATGATTCCGATGAAGGATCTGCTTGGTGTGACGGGATATATAAGGGGCGGATGTTCGCCTATAGGTATGAAGAAAAAGTTCCCCACATTTATTGATGAGACGTGTGAGCTTTTTGATGAGATGGCCGTTAGTGCAGGTGTACGCGGCATGCAGATAATAATTAATCCGCAGACACTTATTAAGTTCACGGATGCAACCCTGGCAGATCTTACCACGTATTAAATGTAGTGCAAGGGTGGATTTTATTGGATAATAGTGATATAATCCACTACGGTAAATATTGGATATCAGGATATTAAGGGAAGAGGCAAAATGAAGAAGAACGATGATGATTTGTTGGATATCGAGGACATAAGCCTTGATGAGACACAGAATCTGTCAGATGCATTAGAGGATATCGAAGATATTCTTCTCATGGACGATTCGGACGATGATGACGATTCAGATGATAATTATATAGCAATGTATGATGATACAGATGATGACAATCAGAGCGGTAATGACGGGGTATTTGAACTCGATCTTCAGGAAGTAGATGAAGATAATGATGATTCCGTTGATGACAATGACGATGAGGACGATTCAGATGATGATGATGATGAGTCTAAGGGTGTAATTGAGCTCCTTGGACATGTTGGCGGACGTATTGCAGCATTTACGAAAGGCAGATATGCAATAGCTGCCGGCGTAGCAGCTGTTATTGTTGCCGTTGCAGCGGGAACAGCTGTTGTACTTACTATACGCAATACTAATAAAAAGGCGGCATCACCGCAGACTTCACCGGTTGTTGCACAGGCAGTTGTTGAGACTGAGGAAGCAACACATCCTATGCCGCTTCAGGGAATGAAGCTTGAGGCAGTTGCGGATGAGTCATCGATTACGGCGAAGATACTTGATGAGTCGGGTTCAGCACTGGAGGGACATGATTTTGTTGTTAAGCTTTTCTCGGGAAGCCTTGATGATAATAAGGAGAAGGTAGACAAGATCCTTGAAAAGCAGAAGGAGTTGGCAACTCAGGCAACTACGCAGGCAGCAACAACAGGTGCGACTAAGGCGGCGCAGACACAGGCAGCCCAGACCAAGGCAGCACTTGATGCACTTGAGGAAGATGCCATGTCATACAAGGATGAAGACAAGAACGGCGAGGTTGTGATAAAGAATCTTGATGCCGGTACATATACGCTTCTCGTTCAGGCCGAAGCAGGATTTGAAGTTCCTGATGCAACTGAAGCCACTATAGTCAGGTATGAAGTCATTGACAATATCATGGAGCAGGTTGTCGAGCAGGATGCAGATACCGAGAAGGAAGATCCGCAGGCAGTAAGGGAAGCGGAGGCACAGCAGCAGACAACTGCAATATCTGCAACTACGCTTCCTGCAGTAACCAAACCTTCTGTAACAGCAGGAAAGAAAATCATTACTATTACAAAGTTTAAGAAAAATGGTGATGAGATTGTATACACGGCTAATAACACAGGTACATATTACAATTATTCGGATGTTGAATCTTATATTAACGATGACAACAGACAGACGATAAGCCTTGACGGTGGTTCTTCAATTACAGGATATGTATATGAAAAATCCACATACAAGATTACGGATGGCGAGTATGATGTTGTATCAAAGCTGCTTGTGGAAGTTGATAAGACTGCAGATGCATCAGAGCTTAATATGCTCTCGGATATGGCGGAGGTAAGACTTACATCTTCGTCTAAGGCTGCGGCAACACAGGGACAGACGCAGAATCAGTCATCAACTAAGCCACAGGAGACAACTAAGCAACAGGAGACAACTAAGCCGCAGGAGACAACTAAGGCGCAGACAACAACACAGGCACAGACAACGACGCAGGCACAGACAACAACGCAGGCACAGACAACAACACAGGCACAATCCACGGCTCAGGCACAGAGAAGATTCCAGGTTGTTGAACTCAGCGTGGTAACAGAAGAAGAGACAAAGCAGGTATTGGACGGCTGGTATGCTGATGGCGGAAGTATGATGTATCTTGATAACGGAGCAGCATTCACCGGATGGCATTGGATAGACGGACTTAACTATTATTTCAATGCAAGCGGCGCACTCAGCTCAACTCTTGTAATCGATGTCTCAACATATAATGGCGATATCAACTGGAGTGCAGTCAGAGCGTCAGGCATAGATAATGTAATTGTCCGTGTCGGGTACCGAGGCTGGGGAACAGGACGTATTGTTAAGGACAGCAGATTCGACCAGAATGTAAGCGGTGCAAGGGCAGCAGGACTTAATGTGGGTGCGTACTTTGTAACACAGGCAGTCAATACGGCTGAAGCTGTAGAGGAAGCCAGCTTTATTGTTCAGGAAGCAGCAATGAACGGACTTAATCTTCCACTTGCAATTGATGTTGAGTGGGCCGGAGGCGGCGGAGAGCAGGGCAGAGGCAATTACCTCTCAGCCGGTGAGAGAACAGCAGTTATCAATGCGTTCTGTGAGACTGTAGCAAGTGCTGGAAGAATGCCTATGGTATATGCAAGTAAGTCTTGGTTTAATAACTATATTAACGCAGGAAGCATTGTATCATATGCGCAGATATGGGTAGCACAGTATGCAGATATTGATGAGACAACATATGGCGGAAGATATGATATGTGGCAGTTCAGAAGCGACGGAGCTGTTAACGGAATCGGCGGTAATGTAGATATGAGTGCATATCTCAGATAAAGAATCAATTACTTCAGCAGAGTAACGGAAATTGGAGGAATAAAAACCGTGTGGAATTATAGTTTTGTTTCACACGGTTTTTTAGAAAATAAGAGTTAGACATAACTAACACATGCGATGACAAACGCAGCCGGGATTGGGGAGTGAGTGGAAGATTTAAAATTTCAAAAAATGGTAAAGTAGACACAAAAATATTTTAAAAAAATTAGCACTCACCTCTTGACAGTGCTAACAATTAGTGTTATAACATAGCCAGAACGAAGGAAGAGAACAAAAGGAGGACATGAATGAAAGTCCTATGAGTTCTCATAACATCCCGGTTCCAGGAAACAAGGTAACGTGCATGAGATGTTCACAGAATGTGGACATATATTAGAAAAGGAGCGATGACTTATGTTAATGCCTAGTATTTTTGGAGAAGATTTGTTTGATAATTTTATGAATGATTTTTCATTTTACAATGATGCACCATTCGAGAATGTTGAGAAGAAGCTTTACGGACATCACGCAAAGAATGTTATGAAGACGGATATCAAGGAAACGGATGAAGGATACGAACTTGAGATTGACCTTCCGGGCTTCGCAAAGGATGAAGTTAAGGTTTCTCTCGACAATGGATATATGACAGTTTCTGCTGCTAAGGGTCTTGACAAGGATGAGCAGGAGAAGAAGTCAGGTAAGTATATCCGCCGTGAACGCTATGCAGGCGCCTGCGAGAGATCGTTCTATGTTGGTGATGAGATTACTGAAGAAGATGTAAAGGGCGAGTTTAAGCACGGAATGCTTAAGCTGTTCATACCTAAGAAGGAAGCTAAGCCGGCAGTTGAACAGAAGAAGTACATTTCAATTGAAGGCTGATTGAATTGAATCTGTAAGCTGCATCCCGCAGGCAGATTAATTCAATACATAATGTGAATATGAAGCACCGGAAGCGATTCCGGTGCTTTTGTTATGCTGTCTGCTTAAATTTTTCTACTGTATTAATTAAGATATGTTATAATAAAATACATAACATAACGGAAGGAAAAGAAAATTAATGAAGAAAAGCAGAGCAGCAGTACTGCTTGCACTTGCTGTAATATTTATATTCGGCAGAAGTGATAGCGTACGTGCGGAGGATGATTCTAATTTTACAAATCTTATTGTATTTGCAAGATTTGCAGATGAAGATGAATTTGTTGATGATGTTTATGAGGGAAGCACGGTAAGGGAAATAACAGATAATTCATATAATACGGCAGAGTACAGCGTTAGTGATTATTACCGGAGTGTATCAGATGACAGGCTTCGCATGAAGAGTGTATATCTGTTTGATAATGGCGGTTCTGTCCGGTTGTCACATCAACGCGGATACTATGCAGAATACAGCGATACCAATAAGATAGGTTATGCAGATGACAGTGAGGCCGCAACCCGTATGTATGAGCTTAAGCGTGAATGGTCAGATGCGGTCAATGCTGCAATATCTGCCGGAAATGTGATATCTGATTATGATGGTTCAAAGACATATTCATTTGACGAGCTCGACAAAGACGGTAACGGAACAATAGATTCAATTACAATAATTTATAAGAATACGACACAGAACAACATTGCTGTAAGCTGGGCATCACCATTGTGGAATTATACGGATTACGCGGATTATGTTGAGATAGGCACCGGCAAAGGCACCATAAAAAGCAGCAGGTATGTACAGATCACCAATTCATATGCAAGACCGGATGGAGATTCCAACGGATATCTGTTCAGGGATTCTGACGGCAGAATTATGTTGTCTGTTGCAGCAGCAACACACGAGATGGGACACGTAATGGGGCTGCGGGATTTGTACAATTCCTACAATTCATCACCTGTATATTATATGTCATTAATGGCTAAGCATATATCACCGGTGCCGCAGTTTATTTCGGTGAAAGAGAAGGAGGCGCTTGGCTGGGTTCATGAAGGGGACGTTGAAACACTTGTGGCGGATGGCGAATATAATCTCAGGGCGCTGGGGACATCCGGCGGTAAAGGTGCAATAGGGTATAAGCTTGATATACCGGCTAAGAATAAGACACTGTATCTTGAGTACAGAAACTTTGAGACAGATGGCAATAAGTATGATTCTCAATATAAGACCCTGTATAAGATGAACGGTAACACGGTTGACAGAATTCCGATGAAATCCGGTCTTGTCTGCTATCTTATAGATACCGGTACCAAATTTCCAAGCAATATGAATTTCTCATCACCGAGATGGAATTATGAAGTACTTGGCGGCACATATAATACAAAATCAGATGCGGCGCTTGCAGCGGGAGAAGATATAGGTATTTATTCTGATATATATATTGAAGTAGAAAGTGTTGATGATAACTGTCTTACTTTCAGAATTGAAGGTGACTTTGAAGAGCACATACATACAGGAGGAGAGGCAACATGTGTTGAACGTGCTGTATGTTCTGTATGTCATAAGGAATATGGAGAGCTCAATCCCAATAATCATAAGAATACATCTATAAAAGGGGCATCGGATGCAACATGCCGCGAGACCGGATATACAGGCGATATGTATTGCAAAGACTGTAACAAAATGATATCTAAGGGCAGTACAATTGACAGAATCCCACATCAGTTAAAGCATGTTGAGGCCAAAGCGGCAACGGCTGCAAAGGAAGGAAATACGGAATATTATTTCTGCCGGATATGCTCAGGATATTTTGCTGATGACACCGCATCGCATGAGATTGAGTTTAAAGATACGGTGACGGACAAGCTTAAGCCTTCAATAATAGAAGGCAATAATGCATCTGTTGATGCATCGGCGGCAGTGGCAGCAATATTCAGGTCTGATGCAGCATATTCGGATTTTATCAGAGTCGCGGTTGATGGCAGGCAGCTTGTGGAGAATAAGGAATTCTCTGCCAGGGAAGGCAGCATAATTATCACGCTTACTCCTGAATTCATAAAAGGTCTTTCAGCAGGAAGGCATACATTGGAGATTGTTTCGGCAAGTGGAACGGCAGCAACAGATTTTACTGTTATAAGTGGCGGCAGCCAGCAGGAGACAACGGCAGCACCGCAGGAGACAACGGCAGCATCACAGGAAACCACAACAGCTTCAATCGCTCCATATTCAGCCGGGGATATATCATCACCTGATACAGGAGACAGTTCACATGCCGGCGTATGGATTGTCATAGCAGTAATATTTGCATTTTTTATATGGCTGATATTGACATTAAAATCAGCACAAGACCATAATTATAAGTAGTTAGTATAAACTTACTATGACCGGAGGTTATTTATAATGGACAATGTGAATTATAAATATAATGACATTAATGAGAGATATAAGCGACTTAACCATTTTACCATACTGTCAATATCCATTATGGCTGTTGTAGTATTGGCCTATCTGTGGCTTAAGCTTGCCAATGGCGGGATTAATAAGTCTCTTGTATATGGTGTAACGGCTGTTGTAGCTGCAGCAAGCATCATTAATGGTATCATTAATGTGAAGAATAAGTCTAATTCGTATCTGAGTATTGCAGCCGCAATTGACGTATATATTATATATATTCTTATAGGGTTACAGACGGATGCAACATTTATTCACTATATGCTTTTTGGTATTCTTATATTACAGATTCCGTATTACAGGAAGAGAAGAATGCTCTATACAACGATAGGTGCAATCGTTTCATTTATACTGGTACTCGTTATGCAGGCTGTACACGGTGTCAGCGCTATGGATGTTAATGCATTTTGTCAGGCGATGCTTGAATTGTCCGTAATTGTCGGAATATATTTTGCGGGAAAGATATCGATTGCATTCAACGGTGATGCACTTGGTGCAGCCAAAGACGAGCAGGAGCGTGTTAATAGCATACTTAATGATGTTTTGAATACTTCAAAGACTGTTCAGAATGAAACAGCCAGAAGTACACAGCTTATGGATGAGCTTGTTACAAGTACTAAGTCTGTTGCAGGCAGCATGAATGAGATATCTGATGCTGCTTATTCCACAGCAAAAAGTATAGAAGAACAGAATACTATGACCGCCCATATTCAGGAAGCAATTGCACAGACTGAGAGCAAGTCCGTGGAGATGGTCAGCATAGCTGACAGTTCATCCGAGAGTGTGCAGAGTAATATCAAAGTGATTGAGGAACTGGAGGAACAGTCAGCCAGAATCACCGAGACTAATAAGAAAGTAACTGAATCCATGACCAAGCTTCAGAACAAGACGGCAGAAGTTGAACAGATTGCGGGAATGATTCTTAATATATCAGGCCAGACCAATCTGCTTGCGCTTAATGCATCTATAGAAAGTGCAAGGGCGGGAGAGGCCGGACGCGGTTTTGCGGTTGTTGCGGACCAGATAAGACAGCTTGCAGAGCAGACCAAGAATTCTACTGAAGAGATTACGAGAATAACATCAGAACTTAATGCTAATTCGCAGGATGTTGTCAATTCCATTAATGGTTCGATTGAGGCCAGTGATATTCAAAGCCGGAAGATATATGCGGCCGGAGAGGCATTTAAAGAATTAAGCAATAACATGGAAGAACTCAGGAGCCATATTAATGAAGTTGACAGCCATATTGCAGAGCTTTCCAAGTCTAACGACAGGATTGTTGAGAATATCTCACAACTTTCGGCGGTTACTGAGGAAGTCACGGCGAGTGCCGATCAGGTCAGGAATATGAGTAATGATAACCTTGAATGTGTTGAGAAGGTGAAGATGGCTGTTGATACTATCAGAAGAACAGCGGATTGTTCACAGAATGTATAACAGCCATGGACAGCATTTGTATTTTTGCTTGTCAGTGGAATATTTGATTGGTTATCGGGCAGTGGAATTGATTAGTTCCATAATAACCGGAATAGCATCATTCTGACGGCTTACGCTCATTGCACCGATATACTGGTCACGCCTTGCATAGAGGTCATTAATTGCTTTTAGAAGCGTTTCGTTGGTAATATTCTCTTCTTCTATTACACTGCTGTATCCCTGCTGTTTGAATGAGTTGGCATTAAGAATCTGATCACCGCGGCTTGCATTGGCTGAAAGCGGAATCAGAAGGTTAGGCTTTCTTAATGCCAGCAGCTCGCAGATAGCGTTGGCACCCGCTCTCGACACAACAATATCACTCATTGCGAATAAATCACGCATCTCTTTGTTAACGTACTCAAACTGCACATAACCGTTAAGATTCTTAAGGCTCTCGTCAGTTTTGCCGGCACCGCACAGATGGCATACCTGATAGGTCTTGAGAAGTTCGGGAAGTATGGCTCGTATAGCATTGTTGACATGAACTGCGCCGGTGCTTCCTCCTGTCACAAGAAGAACGGGCTTAGCTGTTGTAAAGCCACAGAAATTAAGACCTGCAAGCTTGTTGCCGCTGAGGAGCTCCTGCCTTATAGGTGTACCTGTAAGAACGGCTTTGTCAGCCGGGAGCAGTTTGACTGTCTCAGGAAAATTACAGCATATCTTACTTGCGGACTTAGCAGTGATTCTGTTAGCCAGACCCGGAGTCATATCTGATTCATGGCTTATGACCGGTATATGATGCGCTGCAGCAGCGAGAACAACCGGCACGGACACATATCCTCCCTTTGAAAAGACAATGTCAGGCTTCAGCTTTTTCATAAGTGACGCACTTTCACTATATCCGTGGATTACATGGAATGGGTCACTTAAGTTCTTAAGGCTCTTGTAACGTCTTAATTTGCCTGTATCTATTCCGTAATATGTTATTCCGAGATCTGTAATAAGCTTCTTCTCTATTCCGTCATAGGAGCCTATGTAGCAGATGTCATAACCGGCATCCTTAAGACTTGGAATAAGTGCAATATTAGGTGTAACATGTCCGGCAGTCCCACCACCGGTCAATACGATTCGTTTCATGATTATTCTGCCTTTCCGATTCCGTCCTTATATGCAAGGAGTGCCAGTGCAAGCTGGTCAGGACATGATGTTGACTTGAATCCGCATCTGATGCCTTTCATCCGCTTAATGGCTTCTTCAATATCCATACCTTCAACAAGTCTTGCGACACCCTGTGTATTACCTGAACATCCGCCTTCAAACTGTACATCTGTGACTTTATTGTCTTTTACGTCAAATGTGATTGAACGTGAGCAGACACCTTTTGTATTGTATTTCATGATAGTACCTCTTTTCTGTGCCTGGGAATTATATGCACATAAAATTTTACAATATAGTATATCACAAATGAGACAACGATATCAATAGAGGGAAAAATCCGTTTTTGTATAAATTTATGCTCTGATATCCATACTAATTACGGAAGTATTATTTAAATTAAGGTGAAATGAGGCAGTCTATGATAAAGGGAAAACAGAGTATCGAATTTGAAAACACGCCATATGTTATAGGATATGCATGTACCGCAGGGAAAAAGGAAGGCGAGGGTCCGCTTGGAAGCTATATAGATACAATAAGTGAAGATGCCATGTTTGGTATGCAGACATGGGAGGAGGCGGAGAGTCATATGCAGAAGCTTACGGCACAGACACTGCTTGATAAATCAGGACTTACAGCGGAAGATATCAGATATATATTTGCAGGAGATCTGTTAGGGCAGCTTATTGCAACTTCGTATGGAATAATGGATCTGCAGATTCCGCTGTTTGGTGTGTATGGTGCATGTTCGACAATGGGAGAGACAATGGCACTTGCGTCAATGAGCGTGGCTGCCGGATATGCCCCGAAAGCTGTAGCACTTGCGTCAAGTCATTTTGCAAGCGCTGAGAAGCAGTTCCGATTTCCTCTTGAATACGGCAATCAGAGACCGCTTGCGGCAACATGGACTGTTACGGGATGCGGAAGTGTTGTCTTAAGTGAGGATGACAGTATGCATGACGGAAGCGGAAAGAGGGCACATATAAGGGTTGCCGGCATAACAACCGGGAAGATAGTAGATTACGGAGTGAAGGACAGTATGAATATGGGGGCCTGCATGGCGCCTGCAGCGGCTGAACTAATTGCGCAGAATATGTCAGACTTCGGTGCGGAGGATGACTATTATGACCTGATAATAACCGGGGATCTCGGCCTTGTTGGCAGGACCATAATACTCGACCTGCTTGAACGTAAGGGAATACACATAGAGGACAGATATTCTGATTGCGGAATAGAGATATTCGACGGAGATAAACAGGATACGCATGCCGGCGGCAGCGGATGCGGCTGCTCAGCGGTAACGCTGTGTGCAAAGATACTTCCCATGATAGAACAGGGAAGGCTTGGACGTGTATTGTTTGTGCCGACGGGAGCATTGATGTCTCCGACAAGCTTTAATGAGGGCAAATCAGTTCCCGGAATTGCACACGGAGTGATTGTTGAACATGTATAAAAATAATATACAGTATGTGGAAATTATTAAATGTGTATAGGGAGGCA
>OHSO01001130.1_pt1 | contig 12361 bp, 10 predicted proteins | sample 1578651 | NCBI WGS metagenome assembly OHSO01 (sample SAMEA3879524, study PRJEB24766) | human gut metagenome | biome: human-associated habitat; feature: feces | place: USA | collected 1985/1987 | reverse complement strand
CCTTCACCCGCCTCGACCGCGATCCGCGAGGGCGCACGATCAGTATCGCCTACTATGAGTTGATCGACTGCCAGAAGGTGGTGGGAGGCGACGATGCGGCCTGCGCCCGGTGGTTTTCCCTCGACGATCTTCCGCCTTTGGCTTTCGACCACGCCGATATGTTGGAGAAGGCCCGCCGTGCCTTGGCTTGCCGGCAGAAGTTGGAGAAGCTGGGCCTCGTCTGACGCCGTCCTCACAGACAGGGGGATAAGCAAAAGCCGCACTTATTGACGTCCAATCAATAGGTGCGGCTTTGTGTAGCGAGTTGGCAGTGGAGCGCCGATGATGGCTTGTCGAGCCTCGGCGGCAGCCTGTGGCCAGGGTGGCTAAGCCACCAGCTGGTAGAGCATGAACAGCCAGTGGGCCATCAGCGCGGCGCAGAGACCGCCGATGGTGTGGGAGAGAATAGCCTTGGAGGTCAGCTCACGATAGCCAATGGCGTCGAGCATGGCTGTATGGGTACTGAGGTAGCCCGACCAGCACATACCGATGGCGGTGCAGACAGCAATGGCGTTGCCGTCGATCCAGCCCTGGGCAGCGAAGTTGGGAATCAAGCTCAGTGCAGCGCCCACAGCACCAAGGGCGGTGATGGGGAAGGCGATCTGGTGAGGATCGTTCAGGCCGAACAGCGGTTCCAGGATGAAGTTGATCTTGTTGGCCAGGGCCGGCAGCAGCTCGATACCCTCGTAGGCTGCGCCCGTGAAAGTGCCGTCCTTGCTTGCGCCAAACGTGAGGATCATGACCAGCGTGGAGATGATCAGCACACCCGGGATGATGGACATTCCTACCTCCACACCCGATTTGCCACCGTCGAGCAGCGAGTTGAGCGTGCGCAGGAAGGTCGATTTCTCCTCCTCGTGGATCACCTTCTCCGGCATTTCCTTGAACTTCTGGGAGTCGAGAGCGTTCTCCTCGCGGTAGGCAGGATAGGCTTTCAGCACGAAATACTGCATGCAGCGGGTGGAGACGACGCAGCCCGTGCAGGCGCCGAAGAAACCGATGAGCGGCTCCATCATGTAGCCCTGTCCCATCATGAAGACGATCACGATGAGGCCCATACCGAAGGCCGTACCGAAGTTGGTCAGGGAGATGTACTGGAACTTCTTGAAGTAGCCACTGAAGTGGGTGTCCTTGGCCAGCGTGATGATAGCGGGGTTGTCGCTGAGGAAGGTCAGGACGGCGCCCAGCGAGGCCACACCCGGAAGGTTGAAAACAGGCTTCATGAGCGGGCGCAGGATCTTCTCGATGAGGTCCACTACGCCAAACTCCACAAACACCTTGCCCAGCGCGCCTGTGAGCACACAGATGGCCATGAGGTAGAAGCAAGTGTTGAGTAGAAGGTCGTGTGCGGTGTGCATCACGGTGTTGAGCATGGGGGCAGCACCCATTCGGTATCCGATGTAACCGAAGAGCGCACCAACGATGAGTAGGCAGGTTAAGCCTTTCGGAATCCATCCGAAGAGACCCGATTTCTTGCCCGACGCGCGGTCTTCCCGCTGTTGAGATTCATTTGTCATGATTGTCTTGGCTGTCAGCCGTCAATTGTTTTTGAGTTATTTTGGGCTGCAAAAGTACCAAATGTTTCCCATTATACCAAGCAGATGGCACAAAAAATGGAATTGTAATGGCATAAATTTTGAGATACCGTCTTTTATTGCTATCTTTGCAAAGGAGATGCGCCCGCCTGCACTATGGTCGGGTTAGGGTTCGCAGCAAGGGCTGGCAGCGTCTCGTGGCAGAAGTGATTTCGGCACATAGAATCTCGCTCGCCGGCACGAATGGTTACACGGAATAAACAGATTGTTAGTATATGAAGGACTTTTTCAAAAACGTATTGGCTACGGCGGTCGGTGTGCTGCTTGTAGGTTTCATCACGGGCTTTTTCATGGTGGTCAGCCTGGTGGGCATGGCGCTCTCCCAGAGCGAGACGGCTCCAGTGGCGGACAACTCCGTACTGGTGCTCAGACTCACGGGGTCGCTCTCGGAGCGGGCCAACGACGACGTGCTCGCCTCGCTGTTCGGCGACCGAATCCCGAAGCTGGGACTTGCCACGATGACGGAGGCCATCCGCCAAGCCAAGGAGAGTGATAAAGTCAAGGGTATCTATATCGAGGCGGGTGCGTTTGCCCCCGATTCCTACGCCTCGCTCGCTGCCATCCGTCGCGAACTGGAGGAGTTCCGCAAGGCCGGAAAGTGGATCGTCGCCTATGGCGACTCCTATACGCAGGGGGCTTATTATCTGGCCTCGGTGGCCGACAAGGTCTATCTCAATCCGCAGGGACAAGTCGATTGGCACGGCCTGGGATCTGAACCGGTCTTCGTCAAGGACCTGCTGGCCAAACTCAATGTCCGCATGCAGGTAGCAAAGGTCGGCACGTACAAGAGCGCCACGGAGATGTTTACGGGCGAGAAGATGAGCGATGCGGACCGCCAGCAGACCACGGCCTACCTCACGGGCATCTGGCAGAACGTTGTCTCCGCCGTGGGCAAGAGCCGCAGCCTCACGGCTCAGCAACTCAATGCCTACGCCGACAGCCTCGTCTCGCTGGCTGCTCCCCAGGACTATGTGCGGATGCGGATGGTGGATGGGTTGCTCTATACGGACCAGGTACGCCAGGCAGTGAAGAAAAAAATGGGTCTCTCGCCCGATGACGAGATTCCGCAGGTGAGCATGTCCGACTTGCTGGCTGCTGGACCTGAGGACAAGAAGGGCGACGAGATCGCCATCTACTATGCTGTGGGCGACATCGTCGATGGTGTGGTCGCCATGCCTTCGCGCGAGAGTGTGATCGACGCACAGAAGGTATGTGCCGACTTGCAGGATCTCGCCAAGGACAAGGACGTGAAGGCTGTGGTGTTGCGCGTCAACAGCCCGGGTGGATCGGCCTATGCTTCCGAGCAGATCTGGCACCAGGTAATGGAACTGAAGAAGGTGAAGCCCGTCGTCGTCTCGATGGGTAGTTATGCAGCCTCGGGTGGTTACTACATCAGTTGTCCGGCCAACTGGATTGTGGCTGAGCCCAATACGCTGACCGGATCCATTGGTATCTTTGGTATGTTCCCCGATGTGAGCGGACTGCTCAGGGAAAAACTGGGACTGAAGTTTGATGAGGTGAAAACCAACAAATATGCGCTCTTTGGTACGCGCTCGCGTCCGTTCACCGCCGATGAACTCAGCCACCTGGAGTCGTATATCGACCGTGGTTATAAGCTCTTCCGTCAGCGTGTGGCCGATGGCCGCCGTCTCAAGGTTGACCAGGTGGAGCAGGTGGCCCAGGGTCATGTGTGGTTGGGGCAGGACGCCCTGAGGATTGGTCTTGTCGACCAGCTCGGTGGCGTCGAGGTGGCTCTGCGCAAGGCGGCCCAACTGGCGAAGCTCACGCAGTGGCATTCCTCTGCCTATCCGGTGCTCCCCGACTACCTTTCGCAGTTGCTTGATCTCCCAGGAGCAGCCCGTGGCAACTATCTCGACGAGCAGATGCGGCAGTCGCTGGGTGCTTACTATGAGCCGTTTGCCCTCATCAGAGACCTCCAGGCGCAGAATCCGGTCCAGGCGCGTCTGCCGTTCGAACCGAATATTCATTAATCCTCCTAATCTCCGAAAAGTGTTGTGGAAGGCGATTTCATCAAAATATACGACTGGTTGCGCCCCCTGAGCTGGCTCTACGGGCTGGGCGTGGGCTTTCGCAACCAACTCTTCGAATTGGGTATTCTCCGAAGCCGGAGTTTCAGTGTGCCCGTCATCTCGGTGGGCAATATCACCGTGGGCGGATCGGGCAAGACGCCGCATGTGGAGTATCTCATCCGCCTGTTGCAGGACAAGGCAAAGGTGGCGGTGCTCAGCAGGGGCTATAAGCGCAAGAGCCGGGGCTATCTGCTGGCAGAGGACGACACGCCGATGAGGCTGATAGGAGACGAGCCGTACCAGATGAAGCGCAAGTTTCCGAAGATCCATGTCGCGGTGGACAAGAAGCGCTGCGAGGGTATCGATCGCCTCACTTCCGACGAGGCTACTTGCGACACCGATGTCGTTCTCCTCGACGACGCCTACCAGCACCGCTATGTCAAACCGGGCATCAATATCTTGCTCGTCGATTACCATCGCCTTATCCTCTACGATGAGTTGTTGCCCGCGGGAAGGCTCCGCGAGCCGAAGAGTGGGAAGGACCGTGCCGACATCGTGATTATCACCAAGTGCCCGCCCGATCTCAAGCCGGTCGATTACCGGGTGCTGACAAAGGCCATGAATCTCTTCCCCTACCAGGAGTTGTATTTCTCGTGTCTGGCCTACGACGAGCTCCACAGGCTCTTCGGAGAAGAAAAAAGAACGCTCGACAGCATCCTCAACCACCATGTGCTGCTGCTCACGGGCATTGCCTCGCCACGACAAATGGAGCTGGATCTCACGCCTTATGTCACGGGGAGCCCGCTCGACATCGCCACAAGGCCAATGGAGCCTGTCAAACCCTCCAGCCTCATCACGCCGCTGTCCTTCCCCGACCACCATGCGTTCAAGGCCAAGGACATTCGGAGAATCAACGAGGTGTTCGAAAGTCTGCCTGAGCCCAAACTCGTCATCACGACGGAGAAGGACGCTGCGCGACTGGAGCGTGTCGAGGGGCTGAGCGAAGCGTTGCGAAAGTGTCTTTATGTCCTTCCGCTGAGAATCCAGTTTATGCTGGATCAGGAAGAAAAATTCAATGATAAGATTATCAGTTATGTACGAAAAAATTCAAGAAACAGTCTCCTGGCTCAAAGCAAGGATGCACACAAGTCCAAAAACCGCCATCATTCTGGGCACGGGCCTCGGACAATTAGCTTCAGAAATAACCGACAGTTATGAGTTTTCCTATAAGGATATTCCCCATTTTCCCGTCTCTACGGTAGAGGGTCATGCAGGAAAACTGATCTTTGGCAAACTCGGAGGCAAGGACATCATGGCTATGGAGGGCCGTTTCCATTTCTATGAGGGCTACGCCATGAAGGAGGTGACGTTCCCGGTGCGCGTCATGCGTGCGCTGGAGATCGAGACGCTCTTCGTCAGCAATGCCTCGGGAGGTATGAACCCCGACTTCCATGTGGGCGACCTGATGGTCATCACGGACCATATCAACTTCTTCCCCGAGCATCCCTTGCGTGGCAAGAACGACCCCATCGGTCCTCGCTTCCCGGATATGCACGAGGCTTATGACCACGAACTGGTGGCGCTGGCCGACGAGATTGGCCGCGAGAAGGGTATCAAACTCCAGCATGGTGTCTATGTGGGTGTCCAGGGCCCGACTTTCGAAACGCCGGCGGAGTATCGTATGTATCGCCTTCTCGGTGGCGACGCAGTGGGAATGAGCACCGTTCCCGAGGTGATTGTGGCGCGCCATAGTGGCATCAGAGTCTTCGGCGTGAGTGTCATCACCGACTTGGGTGGTTTCGACGTGCCCGTGGAGGTGAGCCACGAGGAGGTGCAGGAGGCTGCCAATGCGGCTCAGCCCCACATGACGGAACTCATGCGCGAGATGATTCGTCGGTCGTAGACGGATGATCGGCTGAGCGTGGGCCTACACATATAATATATATAAGGAGAAATATATATAGGTATATATAAAGCAGAAATGGAAATCAACGAGATAGGGGAGTTTGGCCTGATCGACCGACTGACCAAGGCACTTCCCACACACAATGCCTCTACCTTGATGGGGCCTGGCGACGATTGTGCGGTGATCGACAGTGGCGATAAGCTGACGCTCATCACCTCGCAACTCTTCATGGAGGGCGTCCAGTTTGACCTGACCTACATCGACATGGAGCACCTGGCCTATAAGGCGGTTATGGCGACGATCAGCAATGTCTTTGCCATGAACGGTACGCCGCGTCAACTGACTGTCAGCATCGGCCTGGGAAAACGGTTTAAGGTCGAGGACCTGGACGCTTTCTATCAGGGCTTGCAAAAGGCGTGCGACAAGTGGGGAGTTGATATTGTAGGTGGCGACACCACGTCTTCCTTCACAGGTCTGGCTATTGCGCTGACTTGTGTCGGTGAGGTGACCAAGGAGGAGGTGGTCTATCGTCGTGGAGCGAAGGAGACCGACCTCATCTGTGTCTCTGGAGACTTGGGGGCTGCCTACATGGGACTGCAGATCCTGGAGCGCGAGAAGTCTGTCTATTATCAGCAGGTGGACGAATACAACAAGGAGATGCGTCAGGCAAAGGCCGAAGGCGATCAGGCGAAGATTCAGGCTTTGCAAAACAATCGTGCGGCCATAGAGGGTTTTCAGCCCGACTTTGCGGGTAAGGAATACCTCATCGACCGACAGTTGAAGCCCGAGGCGCGTGGAGACGTCTTGCAACTGCTCCGTCAAGCTGGCGTCCGTCCCACGTCTATGACGGATGTCTCAGATGGACTGGCTGCGGAGCTTCGCCACCTCTGTGAGCAAAGCCATTGTGGCTGTCGTGTCTATGAGAAGAACATCCCCATCGACTACCAGACGGCGGCGGCTTGCGAGGAGTTTAATATGAATCTTACTACTGCCGCCTTGAGCGGAGGTGAGGATTATGAACTTCTGTTTACCGTCCCCATCGGAGATCATGAGAAGATAGAGTCTATGGAAGGCATTCGCCAGATCGGCTATATCACCAAGGAGCAGTTTGGTCGCTACCTGATCATGCGCGACGCCCAGGAGTTTGAACTTCGTTCCCAGGGCTGGGGAGAGGAGAAAAAGTAGGATCTGCATCCGCTCCTTTGGATACTAAGAAAGGATTGGCAGATTTGCCCTCCCCCTATTGGACTTATCCTGATTGGAGCTTGTCCTAATTCTCTTTTGTCTCTGATCATAGTAATACGCAAACGACCCATACAACGCTCGCAACGAGGAAGTCTTTCGGTTGACTTCTAATAGGTGCGAAGTTTGTATGTCCCTACAGGGCTACCGTGCTTTCAGTTGTCTCGTGAAGCTTCGTCCTGATCCGCCAGTTTCATGGCTGACCCATTTAGTCCGACAATCTCATGTGGAATCCGATTACCCAGACAGCCCCATGTGGAATCCATTTACTCCGACAACCTCATAAAGGCTTGAGGCAGGTGTTCGATGAGGTCGCTGGCTATGAGACTCTCTTTTCCCAGCGCCTTGGCAGCCAAGTCGCCTGCCAGCCCATGGAGGTACATTCCCATCATGGCTGCGTCTGCGGGCTGGTAGCCTCGTGCGAGTAGTCCGAGGAGAATGCCGGTGAGCACGTCGCCGCTTCCTGCCGTCGCCATACCGCTATTGCCCGTCGTGTTGAAGATTACATGCCCGTCTGGCAGACAGAGCGCCGAATAGTGTCCCTTTAATATAATGTACGCGTGAAGGGATTTGGCCATTTCGGAGCACCGTTGCAGTCGTTCGTAGTCGCTGCCTGGTGTTGCTCCGAGCAGGCGGTCGAATTCGCGCGGATGGGGAGTCAAGATCATTCCCTTCGGCAACTGCTGCATCCAGGTGCGGTGGCCAGAGAGAATGTTCAGCGCGTCGGCATCAGCCACGATGGGACACTGTGTGCGTCTGATCTGCGTGATCATGGCGATGGCAGTCGTCTCCTGCTGACCCAGTCCTGGTCCGATTGCCAAGGCGTCGTAGTCGGTAGCGTCGATTGCTTCCGAGAAAACGGCATTGTCCTCGTCGATGCGGAGCACTGCCTCAGGCACGCTGATCTGTATGATGGCGCTATTGAGCCTCGGGGTAGCTACGCTGAGTTTGCCCACACCAGCCCGCATGCAAGCCCGTGAGGCGAGGATAGAGGCACCAGCCATACCGTAGCTACCAGCTACGAGGAGGGCGTGTCCCATCATCCCTTTGTTGACGAACTCGCCTCTGTGGCGGATGTGCGCACGGATCAGCGCCTCTTCTGCCAAAGCGTAGCGCGCGTCGGTCTGTTCCACATACTGCTGGCTCAGTCGGATGTCCAACACCCGTACGCGTCCGATAAACTGCTGGTTATCGGCAAAGAAGAAGGAGAGTTTCTTCTGGTGGAGCGTCAGCGTCAGGTCGGCACGGATGATGTTGCTGCGGACGTTGAACGTGTTGTCCTCGGCCATTAGTCCCGATGGCAGGTCGATGCTGACAACGGTGGCGGGGCATTGGTTGATATATTTCACCAGCGAGGCAAAACCGCCTGTGAGTGGCTTGTTGAGGCCTGAGCCAAACAGACCGTCGATGACGACCGTACCTTTGGGTAACTCGGGCGGGTCAAACTGTGTCGTCACTTCGGTGAGCGTATTCGGGTGAATGTCGTCGCGAAGTCGCTGGAGGTTGGCCGCACAGTCGGGGGAGAGGTGCTTGGAGGTGTTGAAGAGGTAGATCTTCACATGATAGCCACGCTCCAGCAGCAGCCGCCCTACGGCCAGGGCGTCGCCTCCGTTGTTGCCCGGTCCGGCAAAGATGACTACTGGCGTGCGGTCGGTCCACTCTTCGGTGATGGCCATAGTGAGGACCTTCGCCGAACGCTCCATCAGGTCAATCGAGTTGATTTGATCCTTTTCTATCGTGTATTTGTCCAACTCATGGAGTTGGGTGCTTGTGAAAATCTTCATGACGATGCAAAATTACAAAAAAATGTCGTATTATAGGACCGTTGTTTGCTTTATTTTTCGTAATTTTGCGCAAAATAATCAACGCAATGTCATGAGCAGAGTAACAATCAAGGACAAAACCTTTGAGGTGTCCATCACCGAGGAGGAGATTCAGCAGCGCGTTCGTGCCGTAGCCGATCGCATCAACCACGATTTACAGGGTAAAAACCCCATCTTTCTGGCCGTTCTCAATGGCTCGTTTGTCTTTGCCGCGGACTTGGTGCGCTGCATCACTATCCCGAGCGAGGTCTCTTTCGTTCGCCTCCAGTCTTATGAGGCGACGGAATCTACGGGCGTCGTCAAGGAAGTTATAGGCTTGTCCGCTGATATCAAGGGACGCAACATCGTTATCGTGGAGGATATCGTCGATACGGGCCGCACCATGAAGCACATGGTGGAGGAATTGAAGAAGTATCAGCCCAACAGTATCCGTATCTGCACATTGCTGCTCAAGCCGGGCAAGCTCACCGTGCCTCTTGACGTGGAGTATGCAGCACTGCGTATCCCCAACGACTTCATCGTTGGTTATGGTCTCGACTACGATCAGCAGGGACGCGGCTTGCGTGACATCTACACATTGGTCGAAAAGTAAACCTTTGGCGGTCAGACCGGATTGAACCATAGGCGTGGTCTGTTACTTCCTCCTGCAGGTGTTTTGTGGGAGGAAGTGAGACTTGTGTGCTTTGGCCAATACGTTACGACTGCGCACATTTATTTATATATGAAGAATATCGTAATTTTTGGTGCACCTGGTGCTGGTAAGGGCACGCAGAGTGACAAACTGATTGAGAAGTACGGTCTGGGCCACATCTCCACGGGTGATGTGTTGCGTAGCGAGATCAAAAACGGAACGGAACTTGGCAAGACGGCCAAGGGTTATATCGACCAGGGACAGTTGATTCCCGACGAACTGATGATCGATATCCTTGCCAGTGTCTATGACAGCTTTGGTGCCGACCACAAGGGTGTCATCTTTGATGGCTTCCCCCGCACCATCCCGCAGGCTGAGGCTTTGAAGAAGATGCTTGCCGAGCGCGGCCATGAGGTGGCAGCTATGATCGAGCTGTTCGTACCAGAGGATGAACTGATGAAGCGTCTCTTGCTTCGCGGCCAACAGTCCGGACGCAGCGACGACAATGAGGAGACCATCAAGAAGCGTCTCAATGTCTATCATTCTCAGACCGCTCCCCTCATCGACTGGTATGAAAAGGAGGGTATCCACCGTCATGTGGAGGGTCTCGGCACTATCGACGAGATCTTTGGTCGCGTCTGCGAGGTGGTCGACAAACTGTAAACTCTCTTGTTAATATAAAGGAGTATGGGACCTTTGCCGAACGTGCGTGGGCCTCATACTCCTCCGTTTTCCACAACCCCTCTCCTCATTCCCTATTTTGAAAAGATAAGAAATGGAATCAAACTTCGTAGATTATGTGAAAATACGCTGTCGCTCGGGCAAGGGCGGCAAAGGATCCATGCACCTCAAGCATATCAAGTACAATCCCAATGGCGGCCCAGATGGTGGCGACGGTGGCAAGGGAGGCAGTATCTATCTCCGTGGCAACCACAACTATTGGACGTTGCTCCACTTGCGCTATCAGCGCCATATCTATGCGGAGCATGGAGGCAATGGAGGAAGGGATAAATGCCACGGCACCGATGGTAAGGACATTTACATCGACGTGCCCTGTGGTACGGTGGTCTATGATGCCGAGACAGGAAAGTATGTCTGTGATGTGACGCATGATGGCCAGACTGTGATGCTCCTGAAGGGAGGACGCGGTGGACTGGGCAACTTCCAGTTTCGCACCGCCACCAACCAGGCTCCGCGCTACGCACAGCCGGGTGAGCCTGCACTGGAGATGACGGTGATCATGGAGCTCAAGCTCCTTGCCGACGTGGGCTTGGTCGGCTTCCCCAATGCAGGCAAATCCACGCTTCTCTCGGCTTTGTCGAGTGCAAAGCCGAAGATTGCCAACTATCCCTTCACCACGATGGAACCATCGCTGGGTATTGTCAGCTATCGTGACCACCAGAGCTTTGTGATGGCAGATATCCCGGGTATCATCGAGGGCGCCAGTGAGGGTAGGGGACTGGGTCTTCGCTTCCTGCGCCATATCGAGCGCAACTCCTTGTTGCTCTTCATGGTTCCTGGCGACACTGACGATATCAAGCGTGAGTATGAGATCCTGTTGAACGAACTGGCCAACTTCAACCCCGAGATGCTGCAAAAGCACCGCGTACTGGCAGTCACCAAGTGTGACCTGCTGGACGAGGAGTTGATGGAAATGCTGCGCGAGACGCTGCCGACCGATCTGCCTGTGGTGTTCATCTCTGCCGTGACGGGTTTCGGTATCAACGAACTGAAGGATGTGTTGTGGCGTGAGCTCAATGCCGAGAGCAACAAGCTTCAGGAGATTACTGCTGAGGATACGCTCGTTCACCGCGACATCATCGCCTCGGAATACAAAGATGAGGAGTTTGATGCGGAGGAAGCTGCTGAGGCGGACGAGGACGACATCGAGCTTTTGGACGACTACGAGTATGTCGATTAGACCGTTTTACGAGGACACGGACATTGCCTTGGCCCGTTACGCCCTTGGCAAAGGTGTCCTTGCTTTCAGCACCATGCGTCCTGGCGGCGTGAGCCAGGGTTCCTATGCCTCGATGAATATCAATGCCTACTGTGGTGATACGGCGGAACATATCGCCGAGAACCGCCGTAGGCTGGCGAGAGCCTTGGGAGTGGATGTGGATCAAATACTGGTCCCCCATCAGGTGCATGGTACGGAGACACGGGTTGTCGATGCGCAGTTGCTGCGTAGTTCTTCCTCCGAGCGTGCTGCCCTCCTTGAGGGTGTGGACGCTTTGACGACCAATCAGCCCGGAGTCTGTATCGGTGTCTCCACTGCCGATTGTGTCCCTGTGCTCCTCTATGATCCCATCCATCAGGCCACTGCCGCAGTTCATGCTGGCTGGCGGGGCACCCAGCAGCGCATCATTGGCCATGTGCTGCACACGATGACCACCCAATATCATACACAACCATCCGACTTGCGTGCCGTTATCGGGCCCGCCATTTCCCTTCATGCCTTCGAGGTGGGTGACGAGGTGTGGCAAGCCTTTGCTGAGGCTGGTTTTGATATGCGACTGATAGCGCGCAAAGAAGATAAGTGGCACATCAACTTGCCCTTATGCAACCGCTTGCAACTGCAGGACTTGGGGGTGCCGATGGAGCAAATCGCCGACTCCAATAGCTGCACTTACACGCAATGCGAGCAGTATTTCTCAGCCCGACGTCTGGGTATCCAGTCGGGGCGCGTCTATTCGGGAATTCTGCTGTGCCCTTGATTCTCGCCAGTAGGGGCAGTCAAGGGCGACTTTCTGTCTGCGTTCTTCCATAGATAGCGTGTCTTGTGCTCGGTATTTTGCGCATATCAAGATTTTTCGTACCTTTGCAGCATAATTGCAAAATGGTTGTAAAGGCACAAACAATGACAGAACAAGACAAGAAGAAGCAACGCGAAATAGAGGAGGACGCACGCATCGAGTATCATCATACGATGCCAATCCAGTTTCGCTTCACGGATGCTGACCGCTTTGGTCACGTCAACAACAGTGTTTATCTGCAGTATTATGACACCGCCAAGGTGGATTATTTCGAGAAGGTAGGAGCTGATATCTTCCACCGCGACCACGCCATGGTCATCGCCCACATCGAGTTCAACT
>OHSO01001129.1_pt1 | contig 12367 bp, 7 predicted proteins | sample 1578651 | NCBI WGS metagenome assembly OHSO01 (sample SAMEA3879524, study PRJEB24766) | human gut metagenome | biome: human-associated habitat; feature: feces | place: USA | collected 1985/1987 | reverse complement strand
TATCGTACAAGTATAGTTATGCTCATGTTCTTCTTCAGGAAGCTTTGGAATCGTTTCTGTGTAAGTGTCATTGCAGTTTACACAGGTATAGGTTCTCTCGCCCTCCGCTGTAGTGGTAGGCTGCCTTGTAATCTCTGAATGATAATCGTGTCCGGTTGCGGCTATTGTCTTTCCTTTTTCAAGGACTGCATGCTGGTCCAGATAACCTGTCCTTACGTTTTTGTTCCATTCTACTTTCCCTTCATCAGGCATCAGCTTTCCGGTAACAATATTCATAAAAGTGGACTTGCCTTCGCCATTCGCGCCGACAAGTCCAATATGTTCCCCTTTTAAAAGGCGGAAGGACACGTTATCGAAAATCGCTCTGTCACCAAATCCGTGTGTAAGATGTTCAACATTTAATAAACTCATATATTATCTCCATTCTTGTGCATATTAAAAGCCCCTTTCTTATTCAAAAAGGAGCTTTTACAATTCTGAAATATCATTTGAAATCCTGTGTGTGAAATCTTCTATAATACACCTTTAAAGAATTCTTTGATACTTTTATCTTCTTTAACTGTATTCCACCTGATAAGAATTCCTGAGGAATATTATTAATAAAATACTTCTGTAACATAGCTTTTAACTGCATATTCTTAGATCTCTGCAATGCTACAAGAAAGAATACAACAACAAATAACAGAAGCTTAATACCCATTGGTACATTATTCCATATATATAATGCTAAATTTGTTGAAAATGTAAATATAACAAATGCAAATATCATATTAAATATAACCGTAAATATGTAAGTCTTAATCCATTCAACAAGATTAAGTGCTTTTAACTGATATAACAGCTTGTGATAATTCCTTGACTCTTCAACCGTAATAGGCATCTCATATACTTCCATAAGACTCCTCCATTAACTGTGCTTTTAATAGATTATATCCCCAAAATGCCTTATTTGCAACCATTAATACCGCTTCATTTATTAATAATCACTTAAGATTTCCTCAACATATTTAATTGAAATTTCAAGATAATTAGATATCTCATATTCTGGCACACCATTATCGTGAAGAATGAATATTAATTCTTCTATTGTTGTACCTTTTTGTCTTTCCATAACTATAAAATGTTTAACTTGTGCCTCATTCATAATTCCCCACCTCCATATGTCTTATGTATCTAGTTATTAACATATAGTTCTGACTGTTTAATTATTTTATCAAGCATATGTACTCTTATAAATGGGAAAGAGAAGTAATATCCGTCAACTATATCGATGGATTTATTAATAATTTCAACAGCCAAATCAATTCCTGCCTGTTCTCCTTCTTCTTTAGTCATATCCGGTCTGTATCTTAACAGAACCTCATCAGTTACATTAATGCCTGTCATCTCATTCTTCATAAATGAAGCATTCTTAAAGCTCACTAACGGCATTATTCCACATAGAATTCTTGCACCTGTTTCTTTTTTTATTGTGGCAATTCTTTCTATATCCTCATCACAGAATGCTGGCTGTGTCATAAAAAATGTAGCTCCTGCTTCCATTTTCTTCTTTACTCGTCCAATCTCTATATCCAGTCTTTTTCTGCCCTGATTAATAGCTCCGCCATATGTAACAGGCTGGTCTGCAAACTGTTCTGAATTCATATCATCTAATATATTCATAAAGCCTACAGAGTCAAAGTTAAATACGCTCTTAACACTGCTTCTCATTACCGAAGGTATTGGATCACCTGTAATGACAAGAAAATTATTAATGCCATTAATATCAGCACCTAATATCTGTGACCTGATTGCGATGGCATTTTTATCCCTACAGCAAAGATGTGGCATAACACACATTCCCGTCTGCCTTGATACTTTTTCTGCCATAAGAATAGAGTCTGCTCTTGTTCTTCCTGATGGCGAGTCTGGAAATGTCAATACATCTACACCCTTGCTTTTAAGATAATGTGCCGCATCTAAGAGCTTATCAGCATTACTGTCAAATGGAGGTGCAAGCTCAACTGCGATAAGCTTCTTCCCCTCCTTATTGTGATAAAATGCTGTGTTTACTGCCTGTACTGAATTATCAGTCTCCCAATCACAGCCTTCACCCTGTATGTTCTGTGTAAAATCTGCTTTGGAAGCTATTCTGTCAATATAGTCAGGTGTTGTTCCACAGCAGCCGCCGATTATATCAGCACCTGCATTTAACAATTCACACATTTTATCAGAATAATAATCCATATTCTTGTCAGAGAATATCATACGTCCGCTGACTGCCTGAGGATAACCTGCATTAGGAAGTGCACTTAAATACTTGTCAGTATGACGGCGTTCCTTTAATATGAACTGTTCCATATGTCCCGGTCCAATTCCGCAGTTAAATCCTAGAGCATCAATATAAGGATTATCATCTGCAAGCTTAACTAGCTTAGAAGAACTAAGTCCACAATTACTATATCCAAACTGGTTGATTGCAAACTGTGTTATAACAAATGGTCTGTCTGTCAAAACACTATCTGCTGTATTAATTCCACCAGTCGCAGCACTTCCTATATAATCTATGGCATCAGATATATTAGACAAATCTGCAAATGTCTCGAACACGAATACATTAATTCCTTCTTCAAGAAATACCTTCGCAATATCTACATATTCATCTACTACTGCCTGCTTGTCAAAAAGATTATCATTAGGTATAGGACCTATATCTGCGGCAATATATACTTCCCTGCCACATTCCTTAACTGCCTGTCTTGCATTGGCAACAGCTGCTTTTATATTAGCTTTAACCTCATCAAAATTGCATTCAAGATTAACAGTATTAGCCGCAAATGTATTGGTTCTTATAAGCTTTGCCCCTGCATTAATATATTCTTTGTGAATAACGGTTGACAACCAATATATTATGATAGTATACTATCAATGTTTGTGTTACTATCTGGTTGATTTGGATATAGATTTATAATCTGTATCAGATTGATGCGATGGTTTCATAATATAATTAAAGTGAAAGTGATTTCACATTTTGCCTAAGACAGCAGGTCCCGAAAGGGTTAAAGGTAATACGCCTACCGAGGACAGACTTAATGCGTAAAGCATTGATTATCAGTTTATTCAGTCCTTCTGTCTTATAGATAGAAGGACTTTTTTGTTAGAGCAATGAAGCATAATACTTAAAGTGTTATGGTTGTTGTTGAATGAGCCTGATACATGTACGTCTGGGCAGAATATTATCTGGCGACAGATATAATCTAACAGGAGGTAAATATTCATGGCAAAAGTAGAACTTAAGCAGCCTATCGTAGACGAAATCAAAGCAAGCTTAGAAGGCGCTCAGGGCGTTGTGGTAGTTGACTACCGTGGCTTAACTGTTGAGCAGGATACACAGCTTCGTAAGCAGTTAAGAGAAGCTGGTGTTGTTTACAAGGTTTATAAGAATACTTTAGTAAAGAGAGCAATTGCAGGTACAGAGTTCGAGCCAATGGCAGAAGTTCTTGAAGGACCTAACGCTATTGCAATCTGCAAGGAAGATGCTACAGCTCCAGCAAGAGTTTTAGCTAACTTTGCTAAGACAGCAGATGCACTTGAACTTAAGTGTGGTGTTGTTGAAGGTACTTACTATGATGCTACTGGAATCGCAGCTATTGCTAACATTCCTTCAAGAGATGAACTTCTTGCTAAGTTCCTTGGAAGCATCCAGTCACCTATTACAAACTTTGCCCGCGTTATTACGCGGCATAATCAGTATGATTATTGACGGACAGGTGTGACTATGTCAGCCTGCCACGAAACTTAATTAAAAGACTATTAAAAAGGAGATTATAATAATGACTACTCAGGAAATTATCGAAGTTATTAAAGGTTTATCAGTATTAGAATTAAATGATTTAGTTAAAGCATGTGAAGAAGAATTTGGTGTTTCTGCAGCAGCAGGTGTTGTTGTAGCAGCAGGTGCAGCAGCAGGCGCAGCAGCTGAAGAAAAGACAGAATTTGACGTAGAACTTACAGAAGCTGGTGCTAACAAGGTTAAGGTTATCAAGGTTGTTCGTGAAATCACAGGTCTTGGATTAAAGGAAGCTAAGGAAGTTGTTGATGGCGCTCCTAAGGTTGTTAAGGAAGGTGCTTCTAAGGAAGAAGCTGAAGAAATCCAGAAGAAGCTTGAAGCTGAAGGTGCTAAGGTTACTCTTAAGTAATTCAGATTGTCAGTTTGATACTTGCTTGACATATATATGCCGTATGGCATAGCATATATGAACAGAATTTTTAATATATTGCGGTATGCTGAATAATCACTTGATTTTTTAAAGCATATTTGGTATATTATATAAAATATGAAAAAGTTCCAGTTGTTGTATTGACAGCTGGAACTTTTTTTGTTACTATGAATAATGCACTATTATGGTATGGTGTGCATAGTATTTGCACGCATATCGATAATGTAATAAATTAATGTAAAGTAAAGAAAACTAAGGGGTGAAACGTCAATGGAGAAAAACAGAATACGTCCAGTAAAGTCAGGCAAATCGATGCGTATGAGTTACTCAAGACAGAAAGAAGTTCTTGAGATGCCTAACCTTATTGAAGTACAAAAAGATTCTTACCAGTGGTTTTTAAATGAAGGCTTAAAGGAAGTCTTTAGCGACATCTCTCCAATTGCAGATTATAACGGAAGGCTCAGTCTTGAATTCGTTGATTTTGCATTATGTGAGGAAGAGAGAAAGTACTCTATAGAAGAGTGCAAGGAAAGGGATGCTACATATGCAGCTCCACTTAAGGTACGTGTAAGACTTCATAATAAAGAGAGCGAAGATATAAGCGAACATGAAATCTTTATGGGTGACCTTCCTTTAATGACTAAGACCGGTACATTTGTGATTAATGGTGCAGAACGAGTTATTGTCAGCCAGCTGGTACGTTCACCTGGTATTTATTATGATATACAGAAGGATAAATATGGTAAGATTTTCTTATACAGCTGTCAGGTAATTCCTAACAGAGGTGCCTGGTTAGAGTACGAAACAGATGCTAACGATGTATTCTATGTTAAGGTTGACCGTAATAAGAAGGTGCCTATTACAGTTCTTATCAGAGCTTTAGGATTTGGTACTAATGCCGAGATTCTTGATATATTTGGTGAGGAGCCTAAGCTTCTTGCAACTATGGAGAAGGATACTTCTACTAATTATCAGGAAGGTATTCTTGAACTTTATAAGAAGTTAAGACCAGGTGAACCATTATCTGTTGAAAGTGCAGAAGCACTTATTTCAGGTATGTTCTTTGACCCTAGAAGATATGACCTGGCTCATGTTGGAAGATATAAGTTTAATAAGAAGCTTTCTTTCAAGAGCAGACTTACAGGACAGGTTCTTGCTGAGGATGTTGTTGATGAGAATGGAACTGTTATTGCAACAGCAGGTGAGAAGCTTACAAGAGAGTCAGCACAGGCTATTCAGGATGCAGCTGTTCCTTCAGTATTCATTACTGTAGAAGTTAAGGCTGCTGATGGTACAGTATCTGACAGAGTTGTTAAGATTCTTTCTAACCGTGCGGTTGATATTACTAAATGGGTTGATATCAGCGAAGAAGAAGCTAAGGAACTTGGTGTAACAGAGTATGTATACTATCCTGTTCTTGCCCAGATTCTTGCTGAAAATGAATCTTTAGAAGATATTAAGGAAGCTATTACTAAGAATATTGCTGACCTTATTCCTAAGCATATTACAGTAGAAGATATTCTTGCTTCTATCAATTATAATATGCACCTTGAATATGGCGTTGGTACTAAGGATGATATCGATCACCTTGGAAACAGACGTATCAGAGCTGTAGGAGAACTTCTTCAGAACCAGTTCAGAATTGGTATCTCAAGAATGGAAAGAGTTGTTCGTGAGAGAATGTCTACACAGGATCTTAGCGGAATATCTCCACAGTCACTTATTAATATTAAGCCTGTAACAGCTGCTATTAAGGAATTCTTCGGAAGTTCACAGTTGTCACAGTTCATGGATCAGAATAACCCTCTTAGTGAGATTACTCATAAGAGACGTCTTTCAGCACTTGGTCCTGGTGGTCTTTCAAGAGATCGTGCAGGTTTCGAGGTTCGAGATGTACACTATACTCATTATGGTAGAATGTGTCCTATCGAGACTCCTGAAGGACCTAACATTGGTCTTATTAACTCTCTTGCATCTTATGCAAGAATTAATGAATATGGATTCGTTGAAGCTCCTTATCGTATTGTAGATAAGTCTGATCCTAAGAATCCAAGAGTTACTGATGAAGTGCGTTACTTCACAGCTGACGAGGAAGATGATTTCCATGTAGCACAGGCTAATGCTGAGATTGATGAGAATGGTTATTTCGTAAGAAATACTGTATCTGGACGTTACAGAGAAGAGACTTCTCAGTTTGATAAGAGCCAGATTGATCTTATGGACGTATCTCCTAAGATGGTATTCTCAGTTGCTACATCAATGATTCCATTCCTTCAGAACGATGACTGTACACGTGCCCTCATGGGATCTAACATGCAGCGTCAGGCCGTACCTCTTCTTATGACAGAAGCTCCTGTTATCGGAACTGGTATTGAGAATAAGACTGCAGTTGACTCAGGCGTGTGTGTAGTTGCAGAAGCCGATGGTGTTGTTCTTTCTTCTGAATCTAACAAGATTGTTATCAGAGAGAAAGATGGTAAGGCACGCGAATATAAGCTTACTAAGTTCTCAAGAAGTAACCAGAGTAACTGCTATAACCAGAGACCTATTGTATTCAAGGGAGATGAGGTTAAGGCAGGAGATGTTATTGCTGATGGTCCATCTACATCTAATGGTGAGATTGCCCTTGGTAAGAACCCTCTTATCGGTTTTATGACTTGGGAAGGTTACAACTACGAGGATGCTGTACTTCTTAGTGAGAGATTAGTAAGAGATGATGTTTATACATCAATTCATATAGAAGAATATGATACAGAAGCAAGAGATACTAAGTTAGGACCAGAAGAAATCACAAGAGATTTACCTTCTACAGGTTCAGATGCAGTTAAGGATCTTGATGAAGATGGTATCATCCGTATCGGTGCTGAGGTAAGAGCCGGTGATATCCTTGTTGGTAAGGTTACTCCAAAGGGTGAGACAGAGCTTACAGCAGAAGAAAGACTTCTTAGAGCTATCTTTGGTGAGAAGGCAAGAGAAGTAAGAGATACATCACTTAAAGTTCCACACGGTGCTTATGGTATCGTTGTAGGCGTTAAGGTGTTTACAAGAGAAAATGGAGATGAATTAGCTCCAGGTGTTAACAAGAATGTCCGTATCTATATCGCACAGAAGAGAAAGATTTCTGTAGGTGATAAGATGGCTGGTCGTCATGGTAACAAGGGTGTCGTTTCAAGAGTTCTCCCAGTAGAAGATATGCCATTTCTTCCTAATGGCCGTCCACTTGATATTGTACTTAATCCTCTTGGTGTGCCTTCGCGTATGAATATTGGACAGGTGCTTGAAATTCACTTAAGCCTTGCTGCCAAAGTATTAGGTTTTAACGTAGCGACACCTATCTTTGATGGAGCTAACGAGAATGATATTATGGATACACTTGATATGGCCAATGCTTATGCTAATCATCCATTTGATGATGAAGAGCTTGCACGCGAAAAGGCAGATGCAGAAGCTAATGGTGAAGAATATCCTGCTGATATGACAACATTTACTGCTGAATACAAGGATCTTTTAAGAGATGACGTATTCCAGTTCCTTTCAGATAACAGAGCTCACAGAGCTGAATGGAAGGGCGTTCCAATCGGAAGAGATGGTAAAGTAAGACTTCGCGATGGTAGAACAGGTGAATACTTCGATAGTCCGGTTACTATCGGTTTCATGCACTACTTAAAGCTCCATCACCTTGTTGATGATAAGATCCATGCTCGTTCAACTGGTCCTTACTCACTTGTAACTCAGCAGCCACTTGGTGGTAAAGCCCAGTTTGGTGGACAGAGATTCGGAGAAATGGAAGTATGGGCTCTTGAAGCTTATGGTGCATCTTATACACTTCAGGAAATCCTTACTGTTAAATCTGATGATGTTGTTGGTCGAGTTAAGACATATGAAGCTATTATTAAGGGTGAGAACATTCCTGAACCAGGAATTCCTGAATCATTCAAGGTTCTCCTTAAGGAACTTCAGTCACTTGCTCTTGATGTAAGGGTTCTTGATCAGGACAATAACGAAGTTAAGCTTCTTGAAAGTTCGGAATATGAAGTTACAGATTTCAAGAAGGTTCTTGATGATGGTGGTTATAAGAGAAGTAGCCGTGATGAAGAAAATGAATTAAAGAACGCAGGTTATCACGCAGAAAAGCAGGGTGATGACGGTGAGGCAACCATAGAAGAACTCGGAACAGAAGATGACGATTTCGATTATGACAGCTTAGATGATGACTATGATGATTACGGTGACGGAAATATAGAAGAATAATAGAAGGGAGCACTATAATGGCAGAAGAGATTAAGTCAAATAAATCAATGAAATTTGATAAAATTCAGATAAAGCTTGCTTCTCCTGAGAGTATTTTAGAGTGGTCTCACGGCGAGGTAACTAAGCCTGAGACTATCAATTACAGAACTTTAAAGCCAGAAAGAGATGGTCTGTTCTGTGAAAGAATATTCGGACCTAGCAAAGACTGGGAGTGTCATTGCGGTAAGTATAAGAAGATTAAAGATAAAGGCATCGTATGTGATAAGTGTGGTGTTGAGGTTACTAAGGCAAGTGTACGTAGAGATCGTATGGGTCATATCCACCTTGCTGCTCCAGTTTCACATATCTGGTATTTCAAGGGAATACCTAGCCGTATGGACCTTATCCTTGATATAGGTCCTAAGAATCTTGAGAAGGTACTTTACTTCGCTTCTTATATCGTAATTGATCCAGGCGAAACAGATATACCATTCAAGAAGATTCTTACAGAAACTGAGTACAGAGATCTTTATGATCAGTATGGTAATACATTTAGAGTTGGAATGGGTGCTGAGGCTATTTTAGAGCTTCTTCACAACGTCAACCTTGAAGAAGAAGTAGCTAAGCTCAAGGAAGAGCTTGCTACTACTACTTCACAGAAGGCTGCAAGACTTATTAAGAGAATTGAAGTTATGGATGCGTTCATTGCTGCTGGTACTAAGCCAGAATGGATGATTCTTACAGAAATTCCAGTTATCCCTCCAGATTTAAGACCTATGGTTCAGTTAGAGGGTGGACGTTTTGCAACATCTGATCTTAATGATCTTTATAGAAGAATTATCAACAGAAATAACCGTCTTGCAAGACTTATTGATCTTGGAGCACCGGAAATCATTGTTCGTAACGAGAAGAGAATGCTTCAGGAAGCTGTTGATGCACTTATAGATAATGGACGTAGAAATGGCCGTCCTGTAACAGGACCTGGTAACAGAGCTCTCAAGTCTTTATCAGACTTATTAAAGGGTAAGCAGGGACGTTTCAGACAGAACCTTCTTGGTAAGCGAGTTGACTACTCAGGACGTTCAGTTATCGTAGTAGGACCAGAACTTAAGATTTACCAGTGTGGTCTTCCTAAAGAGATGGCTATTGAGTTATTCAAGCCATTCGTTATGAGAGAGCTTGTAAGACGTAATCTTGCAGATAATATTAAGAAAGCTAAGAAGAGCGTAGAACATCTTGAGCCAGAAGTATGGGATGTACTTGAAGATGTTATCAAAGAGCATCCGGTTATGCTTAACCGTGCTCCTACACTTCACAGACTTGGTATTCAGGCTTTTGAGCCAATCCTTGTAGAAGGTAAGGCTATCAAGCTGCATCCACTTGTATGTACAGCATTCAATGCCGATTTCGATGGTGACCAGATGGCTGTCCATCTTCCACTTTCAGTAGAAGCACAGGCAGAGTGCCGTTTCCTTCTTCTGTCACCTAACAACCTTCTGAAACCTTCAGATGGTGGTCCTGTTGCCGTTCCTTCACAGGATATGGTACTTGGTATCTATTACCTTACACAGGAAAGACCGGGAGTTAAGGGTGAAGGCAAGTATTTTAAGAGCGTTAATGAAGCAATCCTTGCATATGAGAACGGAGTTATAACACTTCATTCAATTATCAATGTTAAGGTTCAGAAAGAGAATGCTGAGGGCGAGATAGTTGAAGGTGTGATTAAGTCAACACTCGGAAGATTCCTCTTCAACGAGATTCTTCCACAGGATCTTGGTTTTGTTGACAGAAGCAAGCCTGAGAATTTCCTCGCACTTGAGGTCGATTTCCATGTAGGTAAGAAGAAGCTTAAGGCTATCCTTGAGAAGGTTATCAATACACATGGTTCTACACGTACAGCAGAAGTTCTTGATGATATCAAGGCTATCGGATATAAGTATTCAACAAGAGCTGCCATGACAGTTTCTATTTCTGACATGACAGTGCCTGAGCAGAAGAAGCAGCTTATTGCTGATGCTGAGAGCACAATCGAGAAGATTGCCAAGAACTATCGTCGTGGTTTCATTACAGAAGAAGAGAGATATAAGGAAGTAATAGAGGTTTGGAAGGAGACTGATGCAACTCTTACAGATGCCCTTCTTTCAGGTCTCGATAAATATAACAACATCTTCATGATGGCTGATTCAGGTGCCCGTGGTTCTAATCAGCAGATTAAGCAGCTTGCAGGTATGCGAGGACTTATGGCTGATACATCAGGTCGTACAATCGAACTTCCTATCAAGTCGAACTTCCGTGAAGGACTTGATGTACTGGAATACTTCATCTCAGCCCATGGTGCCAGAAAGGGACTTTCTGATACGGCTCTTCGTACAGCCGATTCAGGTTACCTTACAAGACGTCTTGTTGACGTTTCCCAGGAACAGATTATCCGTGAGACAGACTGTGCTGAGAACCGCAAGGAGATTCCTGGCATGTATGTAACAGAGTTCACGGAAGGCAAGGAGATGATTGAGTCTCTTAAGGATCGTATCACAGGAAGATATCTTGCTGAGGATATTAAGGATCCTGCAACAGGTGAAGTAATTGTTGCTGCTAACCATATGGTTACACCTAAGAGAGCTGAAGCTATCTTGAAGACAGGTATTCAGAAGATTAAGATCAGAACAATCCTTACATGCCGTTCACATATCGGTGTATGTGCCAAGTGTTATGGTGCCAACATGGCAACAGGCCAGGCTGTACAGGTAGGTGAGGCAGTTGGTATTATCGCTGCACAGTCAATCGGTGAGCCTGGTACACAGCTTACTATGCGTACTTTCCATACCGGCGGTGTTGCAGGTGATGATATTACACAGGGTCTTCCTAGAGTAGAAGAACTTTTTGAGGCAAGAAAGCCAAAGGGACTTGCAATTATTGCTGAGTTCGGTGGTGTTGCCACAATTAAGGATACAAAGAAGAAACGTGAGATTATCATTACAGATAACGAGAGCGGACAGTCAAAGACATATCTTATCCCTTACGGTTCAAGAATCAAGATTCTTGACGGTGCTGTTCTTGAAGCCGGTGATGAGCTTACAGAAGGTAGCGTTAACCCACATGATCTTCTTAAGATTAAGGGTGTACGTGCAGTTCAGGATTACATGATCCGTGAGGTACAGAAGGTTTACCGACTTCAGGGTGTTGAGATTAACGATAAGCATATCGAGCTTATTGTACGCCAGATGCTCAAGAAGATAAGAATTGAATCAGCAGGTGATTCAGAATACCTTCCTGGAACAACAGTTGATGTTCTTGACTTTAATGAGACTAATGAGAGACTTGAAGAAGAGGGCAAGGAGCAGGCAGTAGGAACACCTATTATGCTTGGTATTACTAAGGCATCTCTTGCGACTAACTCATTCCTTTCAGCAGCTTCATTCCAGGAAACAACTAAGGTTCTTACTGAAGCAGCAATTAATGGTAAGGTCGATCCACTTATCGGTCTTAAGGAGAATGTCATCATCGGTAAGCTTATTCCTGCCGGTACAGGACTTCGCCGTTACCGCAATGTTAAGATTGATACAGGTCGTGTATACAATGAAATTGAGAATTATGACGGTGATTATGAACTCAATCTTTCAGAGGATACAGATGATACTGAAGCAGATGCAGCAACAGTTGCAGCTGATAATAGTACAGAAGAATAATTACAAAGCTGCCATTTCGGAATAACAGTTCCGCAATGGCAGCTTTTTTACATGCAGATGAAGAATAATAGGCAGATATGTTTATTGAAAAATCTGGTGCTATCTTATATAATTAATTAGAATGTATATGAACATACATACAGACAATAGGATATGGAGGGAAGGTTTATGAAAAAATGTATAACCTGCGGACAGGAGATTAAAGACGATGCATTATTCTGTCCGTACTGTGGAACACGCAATCAGGGGGAT
>OHSO01001125.1_pt1 | contig 12446 bp, 9 predicted proteins | sample 1578651 | NCBI WGS metagenome assembly OHSO01 (sample SAMEA3879524, study PRJEB24766) | human gut metagenome | biome: human-associated habitat; feature: feces | place: USA | collected 1985/1987 | reverse complement strand
GTACGAATTCGTCTGTCTTGTCGTTGTCGTAAGAAGCCTGAACTGCTGCAGCTGCGTCTGTACCCTTGACACCCTCGCCCTCTGTCAGTGCTTTGTATGCAAGTTCTACACGATCCCAGCGGTTATCTCTGTCCATTGCGTAGTAACGTCCGGAAACAACACCGATCTGTCCAACACCGATTTCTTTCATCTTGGCTTCAAGCTGCTCGATGAATTCCTTACCGGATGCCGGCGGTGTATCACGTCCGTCGAGGAAGCAGTGTACATAAACTTTGCTCAGTCCCTCTCTCTTGGCCATTTCAAGCAGAGCGTAGAGATGAGTGTTGTGGCTGTGTACACCACCATCAGAAAGAAGTCCCATAAAATGTACAGCAGAATCGTTTTCTTTCGCGTTCTTCATTGCTGCGAGAAGTGCTTCGTTCTTGAAGAAGTCGCCGTTCTTGATGTCGCGCGTGATGCGCGTGAGCTGCTGATAGACGAGGCGGCCGGCGCCGATGTTCGTGTGACCGACTTCCGAGTTGCCCATCTGGCCGTCCGGCAGGCCGACGAATTCGCCGGAAGCCTGCAGATGGCTCGTGTTGTAGTTTGCCATGAGGCCGTCGAGGACAGGCGTCTTCGCAGCTTCTACTGCATTGCTCTTATCGAGCTTGCCACCGATGCCGCAGCCATCCATGATGATGAGTGCGATCGGTGCGTGTTTGATCTTTGCCATTTTGGATAAATACTCCTTCTAAAGGAAGAAAAACCAATCAGAAGTTTACGATCTCGCTGAAGTCCTTAGCCTTGAGCGATGCACCGCCGACGAGGGCGCCATCGACATTCGGCTGCTTCATGAGGTCTTTGATCGTAGCCGGCTTGACGCTGCCGCCGTACTGGATGCGGATGCCGTCAGCTGCTTCCTGGCCGAATTCTGCGGCAACCGTCTTGCGGATGTGCGCGCAGACTTCCTCAGCCTGCTCGAAGGAAGCCGTCTTGCCCGTGCCGATAGCCCAGATCGGCTCGTAAGCGATCACGATGTTCTTCCATTCCTCGGCAGTGAGGTTGAAGATACTCTGCTCCAGCTCGGCCTTGACGACCTCGTTCTGCTTGTTCTGCTCGCGCTCTTCCAGCGTCTCGCCGCAGCAGAAGATCACCTTGAGGTTGTTCTTCAGGGCCAGGAGGGTCTTCTCCTTCAGGATCTCAGCCGTCTCGTGGTAGTACTGACGACGCTCAGAGTGACCAAGGATGACGTAGTCGGCGCCCGTGCTCTTCACCATGGCGGCTGACACTTCGCCCGTGTAGGCACCCTTTTCCTTGTCGGCGCAGTTTTCTGCACCGAGGCCTACGATCTCCTTGTCGAGGACCGGAGCTACGCTGGCCAGGTGAATGAACGGTGTGCAGATGACGACATCGCAGTTGGGCTTGTCCGCCTTCAACAGATCGTTGATGTCTTTAGCCAACTGAACGCCCTCCTGGAGGGTCTCGTTCATTTTCCAGTTACCTGCTACAATTTTCTTTCTCATTTCTTTTTGTGTTTAAAAAATAAGTTAAATACTCTGTGATATCTCATGAAGGAAAGTGGGGCGCGCCTTGTGGCGAAGGCCGGTGGGGCTGGCCGCTACGGCTCTTGCTCCGCTTCCGATGGCATGTTGTTTTGCTTTCTCCTCCGTCGGACCCACTTCGTCCACTGCCAGGTGCGGTCGGCCAGTGTCAGGACGAAGAGCGGCAGCACGAAGCACAGCACGATCAGCGTCACGCGCTGGGAGACCTCGTCGGGAGGCGTCTTGCCCAGGGCGCTTTTCTCCAAAGGTTTGGCGAGTTCCTCGGCGGTGGGCAGCCCGTTGTGGCTCCACTTGTTGATGACCACGCCGTGGCGCAGCAGCAGCAGCCCGGGGTTGCTCCGTATGACGGTCTTGAGCGTTGTCCCGTCGGTGATGTAGAACGGGTATTCGGCGCCAGTGATGTCGCGCCAGTGGGCCACGGCCTTGTCCTCGCTTGCCGTCAGGGCGATGAAGCCGTAGTGGTGGTCCTGCGCGCATTCGTAGATGCGGTCGATCTCGCCGAAATTGGTGGCGTCGGCCAGTTCGAGGTAGGGGGCCACGAGGACGAAAGTGTAGCCCTTGTCGGCCAGCACCTGCTCCGTGAGGTCATCGTCGGTTGCGGGATCGGTAATGGAGAAGTCGTGGATGGGGGGCTCGTAGCCCTTCTCCACCTCCACGGTCTTGCTGTCGATGAAGGTCCAGGTGGAGTCGGGGTAGTTGTCGAGCGTGAACTCCTTGCGCACGCCGCCCTTCTCCAGGATGAATGTTGTCTCAAACTTCGGCTGCTTGGCTCCTGCGGGGATCTCCATTCCCTTGCGGATGTCGGCTCCGATATGGTAGGGGCGGAAGTCGAAGGGCGGCAGATACCAAAGGCTCAGGGCCGAGGAGACGAGGATGAAGAGCAGCGTGTAGTTGATGACGATCCACTGGTTGGTCTTCGAGATGAAGCGCACCATGCAGAACGGTTTCCATGCCACAACCGCAGCCATGGCGAGCAGCAGGAGGTTCTTCAGCAGCGTCTCGCCGTTGGTGAGGTGGATGGCGTCGCCGAAGCATCCGCAGTCCTTGATGGGCTCCCAGCCCCAAAGCCACACCGTGATGGCGGTCATGATAGCCATGAAGGCTACGATCACGCGGCTCACCTTTCTCCGTCGGATGGCAAAGAGCAGGAAGACGCCGAGGCAGAACTCCACGGCGGAGAGCAGGACGCTCGTGGTGAGCGTGGCCCAGGAGGGGGCGTACTGCTCCAGGTGGAGCGCTTCGAGGTAGTCGCCGATCTTGTACTGGGTGCCCAGCGGGTCGATGGCCTTGACAAAGCCCGAGAAGATGAGAGCCAGGGAGAGCGGCAAGCGGCAGAGGTTGACGGCCATACGCCATCCCCAGCCGGCCTCCTCCCGCTTCACGGAGGGCTTGGCCTGCTGGTGGGCTGTCTTGTTGTCGTGCTTCTTCTCTTCCATACGGTCTGCTGTGTTGGCTTTCGCCTGTCTTAGGGCGATTTGCTCGCCCCTTGAATGATTATTCTCCCTTGCTTGCTGCTTGGTTCGCCTCCTCGTCGATGCGGATGATACCGAAGAGGGCGTAGTTGATAATGTCCATATAGTTGCTGGCGATGCCTTCGCTCACCAGCGTCTCTCCGCAGTGGTCCTCGATCTCCTTGATGCGTTCTATCTTGGTGAGGATCAAGTCGGTGTAGCTGCTCACGCGCATGTCTCTCCACGCCTCGCCGTAGTCGTGGTTCTTGCGCTTCATCAGCGCGAAGGTCTCGGCGACGTGCTCGTCGTAGAGGGCCAGGGCCTCGTTGGGGGTGATGTCGATGCGGTCGGCGCAGGGCAGCGAGAGCTGGATGATGCCGACAAGGCCGTAGTTGACGAGTGCGATAAACTCGCCCCGCACGCCGTCGCCCACGTGGTTTTCTCCGGTGGTCTCAATGGTGCGGATGCGCTTGGCCTTGATAAACAGCTGGTCGGTGACGGTCTGGGGGCGCATGATGCGCCACGAAGCGCCATAGTCCTGGAGCTTGGGGGCGAACACTTGGCGGCAAACGGCCAATGCTTGCTCAAACTGGCTGTCGGTCCTTGAAGGCTTCTCGTTGCTTTCTGCTTGCATGATTTCTTCTATTTTGCCGCAAAATTACGCATTTTATCTGAATTGGCAAAATGCACACTACTAACACTTTGTAAAATCCCGTTTTATATCTTAATTCGGGACGCCTGCAAGAAGCGCTCGTGGGGAAAAAGGAACAAGGTGTGCCGAAAGCCCCGAGAGGCTTTGGACACACCCTGTGTGATAGTATGGTCGCCCTCAGCAGGGCGGGATAGGCGAACGATTAGTCGCAGTTGATGAGCTTGTGGTCGCTGCCGAGCACATCAATGATCTTGTGGGAGTACATCTCCGTCATGTACTTACGGGCCACCTTGCCATACTGGCGCGGGTCGAAGTAGTCGGGATGCTGGGCCAGGGTCTCACGCACACCGGCGGTGTAGGCCAGGCGGGAGTCGGAGTCGATGTTGATCTTGCAGACGGCGCTCTTGGAAGCCTCGCGGAGCTGCTCCTCGGGGATACCTACGGCGTTGGGCAGGTTGCCACCGTACTGGTCGATGATCTTCACATACTCCTCAGGCACTGAGGAAGATCCGTGGAGGACGATGGGGAAGCCGGGGAGCTTCTCCTCGATCTCGTGGAGAATGTCGAAGGCCAAGGGAGGAGGAACGAGACGACCGGTCTTCGGGTCGCGCGTGCACTGCTCGGGCTTGAACTTGTAAGCGCCGTGGCTCGTACCGATGGAGATGGCGAGCGAGTCGCAACCGGTACGGGTAGAGAAGTCGATGACCTCCTCGGGGCGAGTGTAGTGGCTCTCCTCGGAGCTGACCTCGTCCTCGACGCCGGCGAGCACACCGAGCTCAGCCTCTACGGTCACATCAAACTGGTGGGCGTACTCCACGCACTTCTTCGTCAGCTCGATGTTTTCCTCGTATGGCAGCGATGAGCCGTCAATCATAACAGAAGAGAAGCCCAGGTCCACGCAGCCCTTCACCAACTCGAAGGAATCGCCGTGGTCGAGGTGCAGGACGATCTCGGGATGGTTGCAGCCCAGTGACTTGGCATACTCTACCGCACCCTCGGCCATGTAGCGGAGGAGGATCGGGTTGGCGTAAGCGCGGGCACCTTTGGAAACCTGAAGGATGACGGGCGACTTCGTCTCGGAAGCCGCGGTGATGATTGCCTGAAGCTGCTCAAGGTTGTTGAAGTTGAATGCGGGGATCGCATAGCCGCCCTTGACGGCTCTCTTGAACATCTCTCGTGTGTTGACGAGACCAAGCTCTTTGTAATTTACTGCCATGAGATTAATGATTTTATAATTATAATACGTTAATTTATTATGACACCGCAAAAGTACACTTTTATTTTATCATTACCAAATACCCGAGGGTAAATGTTGTTGTAAAATCGTTAAAAATGCTATTTGCTTAACCTGGGTCAAGTCTCGCCTCTTGTCATTTCGCACGGTGGAAAGCGAGAAAAGGTGAAAAAAGGTCGGCGGCAGAACGTGAATTCAACCGAAAGTTGTACCTTTGTGGCGAAAAGACAGAATAAAGATATTGTAAGATGAATATAGACAAAAAGGCAAATCAGGCGGAGTTTGAGGCGTTGTTGCGCTCAGTGAACCGCGACGGAATGGATTATGTGATCGAGGACTTGGAGAAGGATGGCTTCTTCGACGCGCCTGCTTCGGCGGGCCACCACCTCAATGTGCCAGGAGGACTGTGTGAGCATTCGCTCAACGTGTGCCGGGCTGCGCTGAAGGTGTGGGAAGCTATGTGCCAGCTCGACGAGAACCTGGGCAAAGAGGGGAAGAAGGAGAACGTCATCGTCGCCTCGCTGCTTCACGACGTCTGCAAGACCAACATCTACAAGCCCACCACGAAGCGCAAGAAAAACGCGCTGGGAGTCTGGGAGGACGTCCCAGGATGGAATGTGGTCTATAATAAGTTGCCGCTGGGCCATGGCGAGAAGTCGGTGATCATGCTGCTGCTCTCGGGCCTCGACTTGACGGACGAGGAGATGATGGCGATCCGTTGGCACATGGGGGCCTTCGGCCTCAACTTCAACTCCTATGAGGACGAGCGGAGCTACGACTCGGCCAAGACGCTCTCGCCGCTGGTCACCATCGTGCAGGCGGGCGACAACCTTGCCGCAGGCATCATGGAGCGCACGGAGGAGGACATTGCAAACCTCGGATAGGCGGGGCTGAAGGTGTGGCAACTTGGTCTGTCACTCCTTTTTCGGATGAACACTTTTCCCAAATGAATACTTACAGAGCAAGGGCGGGCCGCAATCGGTCCGCCCTTGTCTATAGTAGTGGAGGAGAGGCTTAGTCCTTGTTGTCGAGTGGGAACAGACCGTAGAGCCGCTCGTCGATCATCTCGGTGATGCGCTGGAAGTCGGCCGGATTGTCGAGGAAGTCATTCTTGTCGCCATCGACGATGATCATCGGGCCCTGGTAAGTCTTGATCCACTCCTCGTAGCGTTCGCCCAGTCCGCGCAGATAGTCGATGCGGATGGTCTGCTCGTAGTCGCGGCCGCGACGCTGGATGTGCTCTATGAGGTGGGGAATGCTGGACCTTATATATATAAGGAGGTCGGGCAACTTGACGAGACTCATCATGAGGTCGAAGAGGTCGATATAGTTGGCGAAGTCGCGGTCGCTCATCAGTCCCATGTCGTGGAGGTTGGGAGCGAAGATGCGTGCGTCCTCGAAGATCGTGCGGTCCTGGATGACGGTCTCCTCCGACTTGGCGATGGCCACGACATCGCGAAACCGCTTGTTGAGGAAATAGATCTGGAGATTGAACGACCACCGCTCCATGTCTCCATAGTAGTCTTCGAGGTACGGATTGTTGTCCACGGGCTCGTAGTGGGGAGTCCATCCGTAGCGTTTGGCCAACAGTCGGGTGAGGGTGGTCTTTCCCGCACCAATGTTTCCGGCGATAGCAATGTGCATGATATAGCTGCTTTTGTGTAGTTTTTACCTTTTTATTTGTTGGGGATGCGTCCAGACCTTTATTTGTCGGGAAAGAGTCCGAACAACTCGCGGTCGATCTTGTCCGTGATGAAGCCGAGGTCGGACGGGTTGGCCAGGAAGTCGAGCTCGTCGGCCTCGATGATGAGCACCCGCCCCAGGTATTGCTTCGTGATGAAGTCTTCGTAGCGGCGGTTGAGGCTTTCGAGGTAGCGCAGCGGCATCTGCTCCTCGTAGCTTCGTCCGCGCTTCTCGATGTTGCTCGCGAGGTGGCCCACGGAGCAGCGGAGATAGACCATCAGGTCGGGGTAGCGGACCACGTCGGTCATGTCCTCAAACAGTTCCATGTAGGTCTCGAAGTCGCGGTCGTCGAGGTTGCCGAGATCGTGGTTGTTGGCCGTGAAGACATAGACGCCCTCGTAGATGGATCGGTCCTGCACGATGTCCTCCTGTTGCTTCTGGAGCTGCAGCAGGTCTTTGAACCGCTCTTTGAGATAGAAGACCTCCAGCGGGAACGACCACCGCTTGATGTCGCGGTAGTAGTCCTCGAGATATGGGTTGTGGGCTACCTGCTCGTAGTGGGGCTTCCATCCGTAGTGGCGGGCGAGGAGCCGCGTGAGCGTCGATTTTCCCGATCCGATATTGCCGGCTATGGCTATGTGCATGAGATTCTGATGTCTTGGTGGCTTATTTTAGCTGGGTCGGCGTGCCGATACAGCCGTTGGGCATCTGGATGTGGAGCAGGGCGCAGACCGTGGCGGCGATGTCGGTGATGTGGGTTTCCTGGATCGTCTCGCCGTGGGGCACGTTCCATCCGTAGTAGATGCAGGGAATGTGGGTGTCGTAGGGGAAGGGCTGGCCGTGCTGGGTGCCCTTGTATTGTGGGTCGTCCTTGCCTCCGAAGTATTGCGGGCGCGTGACGACCGTGATCTCGCCGCTTCGGCCGTGGCAGTAGCCATTGATGAGCCGCTCCTTGATGGGGGCGGGGATGGCAGCCTCGACCAGGTGCTCGTTGTCGACCACATAGATGAAATCCTTCTGCTGCTTCAACCATTTCACGGCCTCCTCCACGGCGTCGTCGAGATCTACGTCGGCCTTGGCGAGAACGCCTTTGTTGAACGTGAACTGGTAGTTGTCCTCGGGGAAGACGGGATTTTCCGTCAGGTGGAACTTGCCCTTCAGATGGTCGTTGAGCGCCTGCGTGGTAGCGTCGTAGTCCCATCCGCCGGCAGGATACTTATGCGAGCGGAGCATGTTGTAGTTGTGGGCCGCACCATGGTCGGCGGTGAGGAAGAAGAGGTAGTTTCCTTTGCCTACTGTGGCATCCAGCGTCTGGAGAAAGGCTGCCAGGTCTTTGTCAAGCTGCATATAGACGTCGTGGTTCTCCTTGCCGCGGGTCGAAAACTTGTGGCCGATGGCGTCGGTCGAGGAGATGCTCACCGTGAGCATGTCGGTGGCGTCGCCCTGTCCGAGTCGCTCGCCCTTCAGTGCGGCCTCAGCCATAAGGAAGGTCATGGTCACGCCCTCCGTCGAGGTCTTGATGTTGTATTTTGGTGCCGTGTGGTGCTGCTTGTTGAAGTCGGCAGCCCATTTCGGCAGCGCATCCATATAGTAGCTGCTTGTCACGAAATGGCCCGCGGCGTCGTCCCACCAGTAGGCAGCATTGGCCGAATGGCCAGCAGGCAGGATGGCGGCACGGTCCTTCAGGGCCACGCCCACCACGCGCGACTGGTAGTCGTTGCTCAGGCGCAGTTCGTCGCCGATGGTCGAGGTGCGCATCAGGTGGGGACTACGCTGGCCAGCGCGCGACTTCTCGCCGCCGATGGTATAGACCGTGGTGTCGCGGCAGTTCTCCATCCCTTTGTCGTCGATGTAGAACCAGTTGCCTGCAATGCCGTGGATGGAGGGCACGGAACCGGTAAAGACGCTCGTATGGCCCAGGGCCGTGATTGCGGGGGCGTAGTTGATCTGGCAGTTCTCGCAGGAGTAGCCTTCGGAGAGCAGCCGCTTGAGGCCGCCTTCTCCATACTCGTTATAATAGTAGTAGAGGTAGTCCCAGCGCATCTGGTCGACGACGAGCCCCACGACCAGCTTGGGGCGGGCGACTTGCGCTTGCACGCAGATCGCCATGAAAAGCAAAATGAGGGTCAAAAACTTCTTCATGTGGCAAAGGTACGAAAATTCTTCCAATCCTCCTTCTTTATGGGCTAAAATGATTTTTATGGGGGAAAATGATCTTCCATGAAGGATAATGATAGAAGTATTTCAGAAAAAAGGCAAATTGCGTGGTGAGGAAGTGAAATTGAGTTTTCATGGCAAGTGTTTGTCTTGAAAATGTTGTGTAGGCTGTTAATGGGTGTTAATTTTTAAACTTTTCCTTGGGAATATTTGGTGGGGTGAGAATAAATCTCTAACTTTGCACCCGCAATCGAAAAACAACGATTTGCTGAAAGGTACCTTAGCTCAGGTGGTAGAGCAATGGACTGAAAATCCATGTGTCCTTGGTTCAACTCCAAGAGGTACCACTCCTCCTTTCATTGGGACAGTTCTCGCAAGAGGCTGTCTCTTTTTTTTATTCCACTTTTATTGCTGTCCGATAAACCCAAATCGGTCATTAGAATTTGGGATTTATGACAAGGTAGCGGTATTAGCATGGGTAAATGGGATTTTCACCCCTTTTTATGAAGTTATATTCATCGGCCTATGAAGTTAGCTTCGTAGGTCGATGAATATAACTTCGTTGGCCAACGAAGTCAACATGCTATTTTAGGCACGATTTTGCCGTTAATGACCCCTGTGGTTCTAGTTGGATTTTTTTCGTTGAACTCCTTGGAGTTTTTCCCGTTGAACTCCAAGGAGTCTTGTTTGCTTAGTCGGAAGAGCTACGCAGGTTTTGCTATCTCAACTTCAAGTCCTGCCAGCTCTCGGCGAGGGCAGAGGACGGTGTGAGAGTGGGATTCTGGGGCTTGCGGTTGATCACCGCCGACTGCTGCCGCACGTTTTCGGAGACATACGATCCCAGTTCGCCCAAGGTGACGTCGCCCTGCGTTTCCTGGAGTTTTTTCAGCAGGTAGTAGGTGAAGAGGCCGTGTCCCTTGACGGAATAAGGATAGGCTGTCTCTTCTCCCGAGGCTGCGGTGAACACCACCATATTGCCATTGGGGTCTTCTCGCTTCGGTTTCACACCTATGCCGCGTGCCATGGCCAGCATTCCTTCGCCACGCTTGGATCCCGAGAAGCAAGCGTCGAGGAACACCACGATCTGCTTGGCGCCTGTAGAACCCAGTTCGGCGTAGAGCCGGTTGAGCGAGTAGCAGCCCTCTGTCTGTAGTCCGTCCGCGTCGGTCGGCAGAAGGTAGGCGTCTTTCGTCTGCTCGTTAGGAATGCCGTGGCCCGCATAATAGAAGACGATATTGATGTCTCCATGGAAGGAGGCCGCAATCTGCTTGATGTCCTGTATGGCTCGCAGCATCGTGCCATAGGAGGCGTCAGCATAGTAGCGCACGTTCTCCTTCGGCATTCCCAGGGTCTGGTGGCAGTATTTCGCCATTGTGGATCCGTCGTTGAGTGCCAGCAGCACGTCGCCACCCGAGATGTTCGTATAGTGCTGGTTTGCGATGATGACGGCAAAGGTCCGCGTGTTGTCGGTCGGCGTCTCGGGAATGTTTTCATCGACATCCGAAGAACCCAGTTTCACGTTCTGCTCCTTGATTGTCTGCTGGTTGATGGAACTATTGGCAGCGAGCATATCCGCGTTGATCGGGTCGAAATGCACATCGACGTTCGTCACCGTGTAGTTGAGTGCGGCGGCGTTGTCATACTGGTAGCGCTTGCCCGAGGGCGTGATGATCGTCAGGCTGGCTATCGCCAGGTGATCGTTGTCAATGAAATACTTCGGGTCCTTAAACTGCATTCCGTTCCAATTGGATGCGAAGATCTTGGCCTCGTCATTGCTTCTTGGCACCGGGATGATCATCTCGCCTACCTCAGGCGAGGTGACGAGAAACACTTCATTCTCTGCGTCGTAGGGCCGCAGTTCCAAATGGCGAAGGTTCACTCTCGTCTCGTAGAGACTGATAAACTCCTGCTGGGCTAGGTGCTGCATCTCCTTGAGTTTCTCCTCGCGGCTCTGCTCCGTCACGCGGTTGCGGTATTCATCCAGCGTCTCATACGGATCCTTCTCCTGCCATTTGCCGATACGGCTCTCTATGAACGGCACGGCAAAGGCCGAGTAGGCTGGGATGCCCTGTAGCTGACCTTCCGCCAGGGACTCCTGCTGGTCGCCTGCATCGGCACTTGGAATGGCCGCCACGGTGGGTCCAGCCTCCTGTACGAAGTCGATGAAGCGCGGGATGACATTCTCCTCGATCTTTCCTCCGCCCAGCGAAGCCAGTTTGTAGTTGACCAGCCCGAAGTTCTCCTTGTCGCCCGTACAGATATAGGCGACAGCCAGCGCCTGCGTGTATTTCAGCGAGAGCGGATCGCTGATGAGGATGTTGCGCAGGTGGTCGATGGCCTGGGTGAAATACTCCTTCGCCTCCGCCTCATAGAAGAGAACGTTGGGGTCCTCCCTGAGTTCAAGCGTCTTGTTGTAGTTTTCCACACCGAGATTATAGCTGTTGATAGCCAGGTGCTTCAGTACGTCCAGCGCCTTGGGATGCGTGTCCTGCAACTTTTGGTACACGCTGAGCGCCTGTCTGAACTCGCGTTTCTCCTCATAGAGTTTGCCCTGGATGTTGAGCAGCGTCGCGTCCTCTGGTTGGAGCGCGAGCCCCTTGGAGACAAAGTGCTGCAGCCGTTCGTTGTCGTTGTGGTCGATACAGAGGTTCACCGCCGCCGAGACGAAGTCGTAGTCGGTAGGATAATTCTCCGTGGCTTGCTCCAGCGTGACGATGGCCAAGTCGTACTGGTTGGAGGCGGCACACGCCTTGACGAGGTTGATGAACACCGTCTTGCGGTATTTGTCCTCGCCCGACCGGATGTAGGACTGCAGGTAGGGAATGGCCTCTCCATACTGTCGCTGGTTGACCAGGCTGGCTGCGGCATAGTAGGACAGTTGCGCATAGGCCGTCTGCGACCGATAGCCTCCGTCGGCAAAGGCAGGCAAGTTGGCCACATCGACAAAGGCGCGCGCAAACTTCACGGCGTTGCCTGCGCTCATACCGCGACTGTAGAAGGCCGCGGCATTGGGCAGGAACGGGAGGATATGCGTCATATTATAGGTCGCCTGGCTATATTCGGAACTCGTCTTCTCCGAAGTAGTCATGACGACGTAGGTTGCAGCATAGCAACGATACAATGCGTCGTAGGTCAGAACCTTGTCTGTGTCCTCGTTGGCCAGCCGCACAAACTCCTTATACGCCGTATTGGAATCCATTATCGTCTGGGCAGCCAGCCGGCTGCCCGACGATAAGAGTAATAGGGAAATGGCTATAAAAACCTTTTTCATACACAATCTAATGAGAATTCGATGGTTAGAGCGCGTCCACAAAGGTGAGTTTCACGCCGATGCGACGATAGGCTCCACCCTTGTTCTGCGAAACCTCGATATAGGTGTCAAACGTCGTTCGCATCTTTCCAAAGGCTGGGATGTTGCGGTCCAGATAGTCCTTCACGCCCATGGCGCGCAGATAGGCCAGCTGCTCGTTCTCGCTGATACCCGTGGCTTCGGTGACGGTGATGTTGCTCAGTTCGTCGTTCTTATATACAGGTTCCTGGTCGAAGTCACCATAGCAGCCGTCGTAGGCCACCGTGCGGCGGAAGGGCAATGCGTCGGCCATACCCGTGATCTGCACCTTCACCTGCTTGCCCTCGACCATGTATTTCGAGAAGTCGCCCGTGAGTGCCTTCTTTACCCCAGTTCGGGATAAGAAATAGTTCATAAAAAAGTTGGTAGTCTCACAAAT
>OHSO01001124.1_pt1 | contig 12456 bp, 8 predicted proteins | sample 1578651 | NCBI WGS metagenome assembly OHSO01 (sample SAMEA3879524, study PRJEB24766) | human gut metagenome | biome: human-associated habitat; feature: feces | place: USA | collected 1985/1987 | reverse complement strand
GACGCGCTCTATGTTTCCCAGCCTACGATCTCCACTTCGATCCGGGATCTGGAAAAAGAATTTCATCTGAAACTTTTTAACCATGGAAAAAACAGAATTTCCCTCACCAAAGACGGTGCGGCTTTTTATCAGAAAGCAGAATTTATTCTAAAACAGACGCAGGAACTGTACACCGACTTTTCAAATATTGAAAAAAAGCGGCACCCGCTGCGGATCGGTATTCCTCCTATGATCAGCACGGTATTTTTTCCGCGGGTGACCGACCAGTTTCAGGAACAGTATAATATACCCATTCAGCTTTTAGAATATGGCTCCCTCCGCGCCCGTACTTTAGTCGACAATGAACAGTTAGATATCGCCATGGCAAATATGGATTTTTATAATCTGGATAAATATAACAGTTATGTCATGATGGAAGACAGATATGTCTACTGTGTTTCCAAGACGCACCGGTATGCCGGTGAAAAAGAAATTACAATGGATATGTTAAAAGATGAGCCCATTATCTTATTCAATACGGACTCTGTTCAAACCCAGACAGTCATCACCCGTCTGCGCAGTGCCGGGATCACACCAAATGTCCACATGTACTGCAGCCAGCTCGTTACTGTCCTTAATTTTGTCCGGGGTGGTAAATGTGGTGCTTTTTTGTATTCCTCTCTCGCTACCAATCCCCGTGATTTTGTTGTGATCCCGGTATCCCCGGAAATCACCAGTAAATTTGGTATCATCTGGAAAAAGGGTGTTTTTGTACCGGATCAGCTAACTAAATTTGTAAAATTCATTCAGGAGTATGATGTTACCCCTTATTTACCGAAACTTTAATCTGACAGTCTTGTTTTTTATCAACTTGTTTAGAAAACTTTACGGTAACTGCAATCACTCAAAATCTCTGGTAATGTTCGTAAGCCATTTATTTCTGAAATAGTGAATGAATACCACAGGCATTTTTTCGAACTCGTCCAGGGTCATGACAAAGTATACCCAGACAGGCGGCAGTTTAAAAACATATGCAGCAAGAAAAGTAAGTGGGACTGCAACAAGCCACATAAATATAGTATCTACGATCATTCCAAATCTGGTATCACCGCCACCCCTGAAGCAGCCGCATATAAGACAGGTATTAATACCTTCGCCCACAAAACGCCAGGTTGTCATAATGATAAAAATGCCAAGATAATAAATAGCCGTCTCTGTTAATTTATCCCGGTAGAAATCCAGTATCATAGGACGGATCGCCAGAATAACGACACATCCGATCAGGCTGACAATAAATGTTATTCTAAGCATTCGTTTTCCGTACTCTCTTGCTGTATCGATGCGGTCTTTCCCAAGTTCCTGACTGACAATGATCGTAGTAGCGTTGGCAAAACCACGGCAGGCGATAGCGCCGATATTTACCACCATAACAGCAACGGCATTTGCTGCAACCATATCATCACTAATATGACCAAGAATTGCTGCAAATGCTGAATTGGCAAAGCTCCAGACAACGTCATTTATCACGGCTGGAGTGGCAATTTTTATAAAGTCCTGAAACAGAATATCTGATTTTGCAAAGAAATATTTTATTCTGAATCTGACGTCTGAACTGCGTAATGAGTAAATCAGACAAATCAACACTTCTGAGATTCTGGCAATCACAGTGCCAAGTGCAACACCTGTAACACCGAGCTTTGGAAGACCAAACAATCCAAAAATAAAGGATGCATTACAAAGTACATTGACACAAAGCGAAACAATATACGTAACCGACGGCAGCATGATTTTCCCGATGCTTCGGAGAGAGCTCATAAAAATCTGTGAGAATCCCATGAATAAAAATGAAAATGAAATCACCTTCAGATACTCACTTCCGGCAGCGATCGTGTCAGGACTGTTTGTAAAAATCTTCATAATTGCCGTTGGCATAGTAAAAGAGATAACAAAAAATATAAGAGAAATAATCAGGGAGATACGTTCTGCGAGACCAAGAATCTTCTCAACTGTCTTTTTATCACCTTTTCCCCAGTACTGGGCACATAAAACCGAAGTACCTGTTGCCATTCCATAATATAAGCAGAAAAGAATAAACGTATACTGGTTCGCAAGGGATGAAGCCGACATGGCAGTCTGGCTCACGTATCCAAGCATTACCGTGTCTGCAATGTTTACCAACGTTCCGATCAGATTTTGGAGCATAATCGGAAATGCTAATGTCGATGCATATTTTAAAAAATCTTTTTTATTTAACATACAGTAGTTCTTCCTTAGTTCTTAGAATTTATATATAACAATTGACTGACCATACAGACTATACTGTCTGCAGATAATATATGCAAACAGGAGTCATTCTTCTATATTCTTAAAGCATGATTACCGCAGCATCAAGCCCCTCAACTTTTCCATTAAACGGTTCATCTCTAAGCAAATTATATTTTCCCTCATACTCGCTAAAGTTCTTTGCATTACTGCTGCAATTAAAAATCAAGGCAATTGTCTCTTCGACATTTTTTCGAATCAGGACTATTGTTTCTTCCTCATCCTTTGTAATTGCCCCGATCAGTTCGCCTTCTGAAATACACGCATGTTTTTTTCGGATCCAAAGCAGCTGTTTATACCATTCATACATCTCTTTGTCCTGATATTCTTCATCCCAGTACATACCGCGCCTGCAATCCGGATCGTTTGCTCCCGGCATCGCAAACTCATCCCCATAATAAATCATTGGCATTCCCGGCAATAACAGCTGAAAAGCCGCTGCCAGATGCTGTTTTTTCTTATTTCCATTACACAGATGTAAAAATCTTGCTGTGTCATGGCTGTCAATCAGATTCCACATAAGAGGATAACATTTTTTATTTAAACGTCCCTTCAAATATCCAAGATTCTGTATAAACTGACTGACCTGTATCTTTTCATCTGCCAGCAGATCGATCAGATTCAGATAAAACGGATAGTTCATGACCGTATCCCATTCATCTCCCTCAAGAAAATCTCCTGCATAATGCCAGATTTCTCCAATGATCAGCATATCCTTTTTTACAGCCTTGACCGCTCTTCTAAAATTCTTCCAGAAATAATGACTGATCTCGTCTCCTACATCCATTCGCCATCCGTCAATATTACATTCCTTAATCCAATAGCAGGCAACGTCCGTGACGAATTTCTCAACCTCTGGATTTTTCAGATTCAGCTTTGGCATTCCACCATAATACCCAAAACACAAGAAGTTCGGAATCTCTCCCCATTCGCCCTTCAGTGGCAATTCATCGATATAATACCAGTCCAGATATTTCGATTTTTCTCCCTTTTCCATGATATCTTCAAATGCAAAAAATTCTCTTCCTGTGTGATTGTATACCGCATCCAGCACTACCTTCATGCCACGCTCGTGGGATTTTTGTACGAGCTCCTTTAAGTCCTCTGTTGTTCCAAATGATGGGTCAACCTGATAATAATCAATAGTATCATACTTATGGCATGAATTTGATTTAAAGATTGGTGTCAGATACACCACATCGATTCCCAGATCTTTAATATAATCCAGATGCTCTATGATTCCCCTGAGATTGCCATGCAAATCATCCATAGGCGTAATCGGCGCCTTATACCACAGCTCTTTGTCCACCGGCTGTGTTGTGGCAAAGCGCGACGGAAAAATCTGATACACTACCTTGTTGGCTGCCCACTGTGGCACCTCAAACATCTCTTCCTCTCTGAGATTCTGCGGGCAGTCAAACATTCTATCCCTGTTTGTGATGCACTCCTTATCGAACTCATAATTGCCGTAATATACCTTTTCACCCTGCATGTCCGTAAATTCAAAAAAGTATCTCAGACATATCAGATGCATCTGAATCTGTGCTTCATAATAATCGTGAAACTGCGAGGTAGCTACCTTCTTCATAGGAAGAGTCATTCGCGTATCCTTGCGCTCCATTGGTATATACTTATCCTCATAGTGAAGGATTACCTCCTTCATATCATCCTTTTTTACCTGCACGCGTATCACAAACAAATCCTTATCTATCGCATAGCAGAATCTTTTATCCATGTCATGAAAAATTGCTGAATATTCCATAAAATGCCCCTTTACTTACGTATTTCGTTATTTTGTATTTTAACGCACTATCTCAAACAATTCTATCATTATATCCATGACATTTTTACACTATTTCTACTTTATGCATGATTTTAGATTAATAACATTTTATTTTTTTGACTTTATTCCCTAAAACACTGCGTTCATTATATCACTGCACACTCAGATAGCTTGTCACACAATAAAGTGTCTGTCCATTATATTCCACGCGTGACCAGCCAAACTCCTCATTGATTCCGGTTCTGGTGACGGTTTCCCCATTTTTTATCGTTGCAACAACTGTAGCATCCGGATTTGTGACACTTGGAAGTGCACGCAGATTAACCTCTATTTTTGCAGTGACAGTATCATTACACTCCTTGAACTTTGTCTTCAGTCCGTCTCCGCTGCCACTTCCGTCCTGCCCCGGAACTACATAGTTCATATCTGTTGTGAGGTAGTTTGAAATGGCATAATACGTCTGTCCATTATATTCGACACGTGACCAGCCACTGTCACTGACTCCTGTTCTTGTTGCTGTATCACCGTTATTGAGCGTTGCCTTAATTGTGCTGTCATTGCCCTGACTTGGAATATCCCTCAGATTGACACTTTCCTTGGCAGTTACGGTCTCATTTACATCCGAAAACTTCATATTTGCTTCCGGGTCAGCCGTTGCATTGTCAGCCGCATCACCATTTTTTGCAGACTCTGTCTCATCAAAACCAAAGTATGCCACATTCAAATCTACCGGCTTATCAATCCCTGACACCTTTCCCTTATTGGTATACTGCCACATGGCATGTGTGCCCTCATAGGATGACTGCGGTGTTTCAGGGTAAGCCGTATCCGGATATTGTGACACCCAGATTTTGTACCTGCTCTCAAGCGCCTTAGTATCCCACTGGCTGTTTTCCGACAACTCATTCATGGCAGCGTAAAACATAGGCGTGTATCCTTTATTATATATTTCCTGCAAAAATGCCTCAGCTACTTTGGTGCGTGCCTCTGATGACATGCCATACTGTCTGCTGGCTGAGTCTGTGAAGCCCTCGCAGTCAAATGCCACCGGATATGTAATCTGATATTTTGAGATGTAGTCTGCTACCCAGTCTGCCTCCTCAATGGCTTCTGTTTCATTTACTGCTGATGAAAAGAAATATACTCCGACCTTTATGCCATTTTTCTGCGCCTCCTGCATGTTGTATCTTGCATTTGTATCAACACACATCTCGCCTGTTTTCTGGGTTCTGTAGCCCACACGTATCATTGCAAAATCAATTCCGCCTGCGGCAACCTTGTCCCACTTTATAGTGCCCTGATATTTAGATACATCAATTCCGAAGGTCAGGTTACTGTTTTCCGCAACAGAGCTTGCAGACAGTATCTGTGTCTCATCCGCAGAAGCCCCATCATCAGATGTCACACTCATTGAGCCGGCATTGTCTCCTGTATGCTGCGGGTCGTCCTTGTCTGAACTATCCTCTGTGGCTGTTTCCGTCATCTGTGACGAGCCTTTAGCCTCGTTTTTTGCTGATTTAATCACAAAAAATGTGGCAACTGCAGCCAGTGCAGCTACTATTGCAACAATTATAAATATTGCTATTATCTTTCTTTTATCGTTCATAGATTTTCCTCTTCATTATTTATATATGTCACCATGTACAGGCAATCTGCTTTTATGCAACAAAATATATCATATAATCATGTAATTTTCAAGTATTTGTCTTTTTTCAGAAAATATTAAAAATCCGCTATACTCACCTATCGTATAGCGGATTAATATAACACTATTTAATTTTCAGTCTTTTCACCGTTTTTGTCCGTATCCGCATTTACAACGAGATTTACTCCATCAAGTCCGGTTACATTTACGTTGCGATTTACCTTTGCGTCATATGAATCAGCGTTGATAATCTCAGATAAATCAATACCTGTTGCCTCTTTCATACTCTCAAATACCTTTGCCATTACAACCGGTACATTTCCGGCAACCTTGCCTACACCATTTTCGCCATCACCGCCACCGATAATAGTAATCTTGTCGATTTGTCCAAGTGGCTCTGCAACCTTGGCTGCGATATCAGGCAGCACCTTAATCATCATCTCTGCAACGGCTGCCTTATTGTACTTGGCATATGCCTCTGCCTTTTTCTCCATAGCCTCAGCCTCTGCAATACCCTTTGCCTGGATAGCTGATGCTTCTGCCTCTCCGACTGCACGGATACCGGCAGCTTCCTGCTCCTTGGCATATCTCATGGCTTCTGCCTCTGCTTTCTGTGCCTCCGCCTGACGCTGTGCCTCGAACTGTCTTGCCTCAGCTTCCTTCTGACGCTGGTAGAGCTGTGCCTCTGCTTGCTGCTGTGCCGCGTATTTATTGGCTTCAGCCTTTTTCTTGACCTCTGCCTCAAGAGACTGCTCTGTTACTGCAACCTCTTTCTGCTTTAACTCAATCTCTCGCTCCTGCTTTGCGATATCAGCGTTTGCTGTGGCAACCTCAATGGTCTTACGCTGCTCCTCCTTCTGGATGTCGTAAGCCGCATCCGCCATAGCCTTCTTTGTATCAGCCTCCATCTGAAGCTCTGATTTCTTGATAGCGAGCTCATTCTGTTTCTTGGCAATCTCTGTCTGTGCTGCAACCGCTGCATCATTTGACTCTTTGTCAGCCGAAGCCTGAGCTACCTTGATGTCTCTCTCACTCTCTGCCCTTGCGATGGCGGCGGCCTTTTTAATCTTTACGATATTGTCGATACCAAGATTCTCTATTACCTCGTTGCCATCCACAAAATTCTGCACATTAAAGCTGATGATATCAAGTCCCATTGCCGCAAGATCAGGCTCTGCATTCTCTTTTACCAGATTGGCAAACTTCTGACGGTCTGAGACCATCTCTTCAAGCTTCATTTTTCCAACAATCTCACGTACATTACCCTCGAGAACCTCTCTGGCAACACCAGCGATATACTCTGTGTTTTTGTTAAGGAAATTCTCAGCCGCAAGGCGTAGCTTTTCAGGATTATTACTGATCTTTACGTTTACCGTAGCATCGACGTTGATATTGATATAATCTGCTGTCGGTACTGCATTGCTCGTCTTTACATCGATAGGTATCAGTCTGAGATTCAGCTTATCAAGACGCTCAAAAAACGGAATACGTATGCTCGCCTTTCCAATAACTACCTTTGACTTTTTCTTCACACCTGAAATGATATACGCCATATCAGGCGGTGCCTTCACGTATCCGATTGCCATAAACAACAGGATAACAAGAACAACAACTGCAACAATAATTCCAATGATACTAATGTCCTGCATAACTTTCTCCTCTCTTTAGTATGCTTTTTATTAATAATTTAACAATATCATTTTATTATAAATATATTGTTTTGTCACCATAAATATTAAAAAATCCGCTATACTCCTATCGTATAGCGGATTAAAAAAACATTATCCAATTTTCATCTTATTTTTTATTGCTCTAAGCTATTGTGCCATTTGCAATGTCGTTCTTTGCAAATAAATATGTAATAGCCGGCATGAGAATGGCTGAAATAATTGCTTTGACAATATTACCAACACCAAGCTGTGCTGTAATGGCATATGTAACCATATTTACTATGAATCCCAGGGCTGCAAGTGCAAAAATAAGCACCAAACCAATCTTTTTGTGTGCGAAAAGCAAAATACCGATAGAAACAGTTATGATAATCTGCAGTATAACGCTAATGAAACACAGTACGACATATATCGAACCTAATCCTAAAGTAGCTCCTACGACTGAAGCACCCAGCGCAACGACAATCCCGCCAATTGTTGCAAGAATATTCAGCACAAAAATAATCCATAACCATACGTTTAAACCTGTTGAAAGCTTATTGTTTTCCATAATTATCCTCCTTTAGTAATCCCAATTTTATTTCAACATGTTCATTATAATGTACTTGAAAAATATTTCAATAGTCAAAAGGTCTCATTTTGAAACTTTTTACATCCGGGCTAATCAAAAATATCATTGATTTAAATGACAGATGCATTTACAATATAGCTATTATGAAAAAATTATTTGTAAAATATGTCTCACAAAACATACTCGGCATGGTGGGTATGTCATTATATATACTTGCCGACACCTTCTTTATATCAAAGGCAGTCGGCTCAAACGGTATCACCGCGCTCAATCTGGTGCTGCCTGTATACAATTTGATTTTTGCCATAGGCGCAATGATCGGAGTCGGCTCCGCTATCAGATATGTCGTAGAGAAAAATAAGGGCGATACATCCGGCGAGAGCTACTTTTTTCATGCCCTGCTGTGGTGTATTATGATAAGCGTTATATTCATATTGATCGGTATTTTCATCCCGGACAAGCTCGTAGGGCTGCTCGGCGGAGATTCGGCAATTATAAATACCGGTAAAAACTATACACGTATTTTCATGCTTTTTACACCGTTTTTCATGTGCAACTATGTGTGCAACGCTTTCGTAAGAAATGATGGTGCACCATCCATTGCCATGTGCGCCACTCTTTTCAGCAGCCTTTTTAATATTGTTTTTGATTACATACTCATGTTCCCGCTTGGACTTGGTATGGAGGGAGCCGCTTTAGCTACCGCTATTTCACCGATTATAGGCATCCTGATATGCTGTATTCATTTCTGCTCAGACAAATGCTCCGTAAAGCTTAAGCCGACGGTTCCATCTGTCAAGAGACTCTTTTACTCCTGCCAGGTTGGTGTTTCTTCCTTTGTTGCTGAGATATCATCAGGTGTCATAACTATTGTCTTCAATATGATTATCCTGAGGCTTGCAGGAAATATCGGCGTGGCAGCATACGGTGTGGTTGCCAATACGTCACTGGTCGCTGTAGCTTTGTTCAACGGAATAGCACAGGGTTCACAGCCTCTTATCAGCGACTATTACGGCAGAGGACTTAGAAAAAATGTAGGCTCGATACTCAGGATGGCTGTCGTTTCATCTCTCTTAATTGCTGCACTGCTCATTTTGTTCATATGCACCTTTGCACCTTTTGTGACATCTGTTTTCAACAGCGAGCACGATGCCAGGCTTGCTTCGTATGCCGAGAGCGGACTGCGCCTTTACTTTACAGGCTTTATTTTTGCCGGAATCAATATAGTAGGTTCTGCTATCCTAAGTGCCGTTGAGTCCGTAAAATATGCGTTCGCGGCATCTATCATGCGTGGTTTTATCGCTATAAGCATTTTCGCATTCGCACTTTCAGCCGCCTTCGGCATGACAGGTGTGTGGCTTGCTTTTCCGGCGGCTGAATTTGTGACTATGTTTATTATTGTTAAAGGATTAAGGCGGCTTAAGCTGTAGATGCAGGCTATAGGTGTAAGTGAACTATTTTCGTGCATACTTATTTTCCATGTGATATACTTATGATTAAGAAAACCTATCACAATTATGATATATGATGAAAGAGGAGGGCTTGTATATGGCAAAAATAGAGAGAGTTATCAATAGGGATTTTGACCAGTTACTTTCCACGATTGAAGACGGAATAATAAATGGCAGTGTGTCAGCATCTCTGGAGGATTCCAGTGACTTTCGAAGCCAAGATGCGCGTTGCAGCGTCAGGGTATTTGAACGCTACAGCTATACCGGTGGTAACAGGGTAAGTCTCAATGTTACACTTTTTCAAAATGGCGAGGAGCCTGTTCACCTTTCCGCAATTACGGCAGGTGGAAGCCAGGCTGTTTTTTTCAAGCTTAATACTTTTGGGGAAGAGGCATTTCTCGATAAATTGATTGAATTGCTTGATTAAAATAGACAAATTTTTTTCAAAAGCATTCGTTATGTTGGAAATCAAACATACAAGTTGTTTTTATAACGCTATTATTCTATCAGAAACATAAAAAACTACTGATGGAGGAAAAAAATATGTTTTGTTTTCAATGTGAACAAACGGCCGGATGCACCGGCTGTACCGGAAATACAGGTGTCTGCGGAAAAAAGGCAGATACTGCACAGTTACAGGATGAATTGACAGGCGCACTGATTGGTCTGGCGAGAGCTGTCGATGACACATCAGCTGTTTCAAAAAAGACCTGGCAGACCATTATCGAGGGCTTATTTACCACAATTACAAATGTAAGCTTTGATAATGCAGCAATTGAAGATATGATACAAAAGGTCAGAGCAGAAAAAGACTCTCTGGTTGGCGACTGTAATAAATGTCAGTCTCCTTGTGGACGAACTGACGAATATGATATGCAACAGCTATGGAATGCTGATGAAGATATCCGTTCCCTGAAGTCACTTATTCTCTTTGGTATTCGCGGAATGGCTGCATATGCCTATCATGCATATGTCCTGAATTTTGAAGATCCCGAGGTAAATCAGTTTTTCTGTGAAGCCTTGTTCAGGATTGGTTACGCAGAAAGTATGGATGAGCTGCTTCAAACAGTTCTCAAGGTAGGTGAAATCAATCTAAAGTGCATGGCACTTCTAGACAAGGCAAATACACAAACCTATGGAACACCGGAGCCAACAGATGTTACGCTTACGGTGGAAAAGGGACCTTTTATCGTAGTAACCGGACACGATTTAAAGGACCTGCAGCTTTTGCTTGAACAGACAGAAGGAAAAGGAATCAACATCTATACTCATGGTGAAATGTTGCCTTGCCACTCTTACCCTGAATTGAAAAAACATCCTCAATATCTTTTGGAGTTCCTGCTTTTGCTACCTCATAAACCACTGGTAATAAACTATTCATAATACCATACTCAACTACCGCAATTGTTGAGTTTAAGACATTTGACTGGTCTGCTACTATATTCAGAATATCCATATATGATCCAAAAATTGCCTGCCCTGCATGTTTCACTAATTGCGAATCTGAAATACGCATATTGAAAATTGTAAACAAGCTTTGCTGCACACCTGCCACATCCCTTCGTGTGCTTGTTAACAAATCCATTAACTCTTTACTTCTATGGAAAGGAAACTTCAATACACTATTTTTTGTCTGGTTATAGATATTCACAAGTTCTGTAACTGTAGCCTGTGAAAAGTCTTTTGCAGAATCATCCACATCCCAATTACCATCCACATAATTGATACCATCGACTTTCAAATCTCCGGATTTAATTTCTGGAATAAGATCAATAAAATTGTAATATTCCATTACATCAATTCGCTCGTCTGCACCACTATCTTCACTTGGTGCAATCACTTTATTGAGGATTACACCTACTGGAAGTGTGTTGTACTCTATACCTGCTTCTGCATCACGCACCTGCTTATCTTCGTAAATTAACCCGATTAACTTACTATCACAATCTCCAGATTTCACTACAACATACTTCGAGATATCTCCCAATTTTTTATTTACCATACCTAATCCGAGATCAAACTCATCAGCATAATCATCGAATACTATTGCTGTAGGCTTTCTTGCACCCCAACGTGCAATCTGAATAACAGCATATAAATAAACTTTGTATCCTAATTCAGCTGCAGCTTCTTTTAAGTAATCATTCAGAATAATTACTGCATTTGTACGATTTTCTTTATCTTTGAAAATATATCTTCCGAAAGCCTCTGCAGAATCATCACCTATACTATCATCAATCTCGTCTGGTACATCTTGGCAGTGTCTCCAGTGCAGCATATAAAGTCTTGCAATCAATTCCTGTAAGTACAGCTGTGAAACTGTATCGATCACATTACCATTTGTTGTACCATACTGTTCCCGCATATTAAACTGAACCCATTTGTCCAAAGCATTAAAATACTCTTCTTCATTCTCGTATGGTTCCATTCTATTATGTGAGCGATCACCCTCAATATCATGAAGAATTGCTTTATTATCTGCGTACACCCTTTTGTACTTTGGTGTTGATGCAATATCATCAGAGTAAGGCTTACAGATCTCAGACATTCCAGGTACTAAATCTGAAATTGATTTATCGTCCGCTGTAAGTTCCTGCACTAATGGGATTTCAATAAAGAATTTATCTGTACAGCTTGACTGAAATACTGTTTCATTGTTTTTTATATCTAAAGCTGAAAAAACATTCGTAAATTCTGAGTTGATGGTATTCATTACTGCAACTGTCTCGGCTCTAAGGTCATTATCATAATCAGCAGCATCTAAAGCAAAAGCCTCTTTAATTTTTCCAGAATGCTCCCAGTCATACTGAAGCCGGCTGCATGTTACTATCAATGATGCTCTCTTTGAATCGCCATTTAACTTCTGTGCAACGATCTGTGCAAACTTAGTACTAAGTGCATTTGCCGCACCAAGATTATCACCACACGCACGTAACTTATCGTAAAATATATTTACAATACCTGTTACATCAAATGTTTTCTCTGCTGGATCAACTGTAATTACTGGAACACTCATTTCTGGCAAAACTGCCACT